>WNGB01007597.1_pt1 | contig 24515 bp, 17 predicted proteins | sample 5400681 | NCBI WGS metagenome assembly WNGB01 (sample SAMN13153367, study PRJNA577476) | soil metagenome | isolation source: 115 cm soil or saprolite under grassland replicate 2 | place: USA:California | collected 2016-06-15
GCCTGCCTCTCCGCCTCGGCCTTCTCGTCAGCCAGTCCCGTGGCGCGAGGCGTGACGTCCACGGTCGCGGCAGGGACTCGGTAAGCATCCCTGTACTCGTGACTCAGAAGCGACGAAGCCATCTTGACCGTCGCCCCGAACATCACCAGTACGGTGAGGGGACCGAGAACGGCCAACAGTTTGCGGTTGTTCATTAGCCCGTTCATCACGGCGCCTCGTTCATTTGACGTCCTCTGGCTTCGGGCGCGCCTGTATGGCGCGCTCGGCCGAGACATTGCCGGAGCCGCTTGGTGGCGGAGGCGCGGCAGGTGCCGGCGTTCCGCTTGCTAGCCGCTTGCGCTGTAGGTCTCGCACGTAAGCGATGATCGCCCACCTGTCCGCGGCAGGGATCGGCCAGCGGTACGCAGGCATCAGCCCCACCCCGTTTGTGATCACGTCGAAGATCTGTCCGTCCGGGTACTTCAGGATCTTGTCCTGATGGAAAGAGGCGGTCGGGACATTGGCTCGCTGGAACAGGATCCCCTTGCCATCCCCCCGAGCGTCGTGGCAAGGCTGGCAATAGATCCCATACCGCTGGTGGCCGCGCTCCAAAAGCGCCTCGTCCACGGTCGCGGGGATGGTCGCGACGAACTGCTCGTCCGCTCCCTTTCCTGTGTAGAAGGCCACGTCCTCCTGCAGCCCACCGATTGGGACCGTTCCCGGAACGGGGTCTCGCATGGACGATCCGTTGTAAAAGAAATCGCTGGCCGTCTGCGGGAGAACCTTCGGCTGGTCGTCCATGCTCGGGTTGACATGGATGGGAGGACGGCTCGACGTGCAGCCGCGCGCGCAGCCGCTGACGGCGACAAGAGAGGTGAGCACGAGCGCGCCCAGCACGCGCCGTGAACGCGCGATCATGCAACGGGCCTCTCTTCCTTTCCTGCGAGCCAGTCGAGGTCCGGATTCGGGTTGCGCACCTTGGCCAGATAGGTCGTCCGGGGCTTGGTGTTCAGCTCCTCGAGGAGCGCGTAGTTGCGGGGATCGGCCTTCGCCTTCACGACCCGGCTCGATGGGTCCCGAAGGTCTCCGAACTCTATTGCCGAAGCGGGGCAGGCCTGCTGGCAGGCCGTTTTGACGTCGCCGTCACGAAGCTCGCGCCCCGCGAGCTTCGCATCGATCTTCGCCCGATTGATCCTCTGCGTGCAGTAGGTGCACTTCTCCATGACGCCTCTCGCGCGGACTGTGACGTCCGGGTTCATCGCAAGCTTGAGGATGTCGGGCGTGTCCTTGGTGAAATTGAAGAAATTGAAGCGGCGCACCTTGTAGGGACAGTTGTTCGAGCAGTAGCGGGTCCCGATGCACCGGTTGTAGACCATCACGTTGAGGCCCTCCGCGTTGTGGACGGTCGCTGCCACGGGGCAGACCTGCTCGCAGGGAGCGTCCTCGCATTGCATGCAGGGAACTGGCTGGAAGACGATCTCCGGGTTGCCGGAGGGCTCGCCGGAAAAGTACCGGTCGACCCGGAGCCAGTGCATCGCGCGCTCCTTCGCGACCTGGATCTTGCCGACGACCGGCACGTTGTTCTCGCTCTGGCAGGCAACCATGCACGCGTTACACCCGATGCACGAGTTCAGGTCGATTGTCATCCCCCACTGGTGGCCGCGATCGTAGACATGCTCCTTCCAGAGTGAGAAGTGAGGCGGTTCTTCCTCGAAGACGCCGAGTGCGCCGCCCCTCGACGATGCTCGGGGCGGCCCTGAGCCTGTCGAAGGGCCGGGGACGCCACCTCCTTTCGGGGCTCGGGCGGAATCCCCCGCGTGCGCGCTCTCTGGTGGCTCCGCCCCGGCAGCCGATTTCGATTGAAGCTCGGTCAGCGTCGACTCGCGGACGATGGGGCGCCCCTCCATGCTGCCGTGGTTCTGGGTCGCGGAAAGCGGATAAGTGCGCGCGAGCTTGGTGAGTCTGACCCCGCTGTCGAAGCCAGGTGCTTTGGAGGCTCGAACCGTGAACGCGTCGAACCCAACCCCCGAGCCGATCCGACCCGCGTGCGAACGGCCATAACCGAGCGTTAAGGCGACCACGCCGTCCGCCATGCCGGGGAGGACCGAGACCGGAAGCTCGAGCGAGCGGCCCGCGTAATCGAGACGGATCAAATCCTCGCTCGCAAGACGGAGCGTTTCGGCGGTCTCCGGGCTCACGAGCGCGGGGTTGTCCCAAGTGACCTTGGTGAGCGGATCGGGAAGCTCCTGCAGCCACCCGTCGTTCGCGAAGCGGCCGTCGTAAAGCGAGGGGGAGGGAAGGAAGACGACCTCCAGGCTGCCAGATCCACCAGCGGCTCCTTCGGAACCGGTTGCGCCCGGGCCGCCGGGCGCGAGCTCCGCCAGGGCCTGCGCGGTGGGATTGGGGACAACCTCTGGAAGTTCGCTACCGGCAAGCAATCCATCATGCAGGACCCGGTTCCACTTCTTGTCGAACTCACCCTCGCCCAGGATTGGTTTCCAGGTCTCCCGCACGATGTCGTAGCCAGGACGATCCTTGTCTCCGACCATCAGCCCCAGCACTTCAACGGGGGTTCGTCCGCCGAACAGGGGAAGGATCAGCGGCTGGACGACGCTGAGCGTCCCCCCAACGGCGCGCGCGTCTCCCCACGATTCGAGGTAGTGAGCGCGGGGGAGATGCCACTCCGCCTTGGCGGATGTTTCGTCGATCGTGTGCCCGAGCGCGATCGAGTGCGGGACCTTCGCCATGGCCGAGGCGAAGTCCAGATCGGCGGGGGCATCGAACACAGGATTGCCGCCGAGGACGACGAGCGTCTGGACCGCGCCCGCCTTCATCGCCGAGACGAGCGAGACCAGCGAGCTGACGCTCGGAAGCGCCGCGTCCTTCGTTTCGTAGTAGCTGACCGTCGTCCCCGTGTTGCCGAGAGACGTGTTCAATGTGCACACCGCGGCGTGGACGGCCGCGGGCTGGCGTTCCCCAGCCACGATCAACCCGTTGCCGCGGTTCGCCAGAAGGTCCTTGGCAAGGGCGTCGATCCAGCGCGGGTCGACACCCGCGACGCCGGCTCCTGGCGGGCTTGCGGCTCCGCCCGCGGGCGGAGCAAGGCGCGCAGCGAGCGCCGCGAGGAAGGGGGCGATCTGCCGGCTCTCGAGACGGAGCCGATGATCCGCCATGGCTCCCGTCAGCGAGTAGACCCCTTCAACAGCGTACAGTCGGTTCATCGCGCCACCGGAAGCGCCCGCGCGCCGCCCGTCCGCGAAGCCTCGCGCGTGACGGATCATCTCCGGGTCGGTGAGAAGCGGGTCGGCGTCGAGGGCGAGAATCACCGAGGCTCGATCGAGCCTAAGCATTAGATCGAGGTCGCGCCCTGTGGCCCGCCGCAGACCCGCGAGTCGGTTCTCGTCGCTGATGGCGTCGTAGGTCGCCCACTGCAACCGCGGGTAGCGCGCACGGAGTTCGGAGGCCAGACGCGCCAGCGTGGGGGACGAGAACGACTCGGAGAGGACCGCAAGGCTTGCGCCGCCATCCGCGGCATGTGCTTGGGACAGTTGTGCCCAAGCCGTCACGAAATCGTTCCAGGACTTCCCTGTCCCGCGCAACGTGGGCCATTTCGAGCGGTCGGGATCGTACAGGCCGAGCACGGACGCCTGGACGCGCGCGCTCGAGGCCCCCAGGGTCGAAGGATGCGAGGGGTTTCCCTCGATCTTGGTCGGCCGCCCTTCGTGGCTCTCGACGATGAGACCGTAGGCGCTCCGGCGGAACGGCATGGTCGTCGCGTAGTAGCGGGGGATCCCAGGGACGATCTCCTCGGGAGCGGTGACAAAGGGGACAATCTCTTCGACGGGGCGCCGGCATCCTGCGAGGCCCGCGAGCGACAGCGATGCGCCCAGGAGCATCATCATCTCGCGCCGCGTGACCCCTTCGGGGAGCTCCGAGGCGCCTTCCGGGAACTCCCGCTCGAGAGCGGCGCGGAATTCGGGGCGATCCTCGATCTGCGCGAGACTTCGCCAATAGGTCCGACTCACCGGTGGCATCCCGAACAGTCAGTCGGCGGATTGACCGGTCGCTCGTGTTCGAGCAGCGCCGCGCGCATTCGGACGTCCCGTGGAGGGGTCCACTTCATGTTGGTGACCTCCGAGACGGGGCGTCTGTTGGGACCGGGGTTGCGGTGGCAGTCGAGGCACCAACTCATGCTGAGGGGCGTCATCTGGGTGACCGTTTCCATCTCGTCGATGCGGCCGTGGCAGGTGACGCAGCCGATTCCCGCCGTCACGTGCGCGCTGTGGTGGAAGTAGGCGTAGTCGGGAAGCTTGTGGACGCGAATCCAGTGCATCGGGCGGCCGCTCTGGGCGCTGTCCCGAATTGGCGCGAGCTTCTCGCTGTCCCTCTTCACGGTCTGGTGGCAGTTCATGCAGGTCCGCGTGGGCGGAATGTTAGCGACGGCAGAAATCTCGACCGAGGCGTGACAGTATCGGCAATCGAGACCAAGCTCGCCGACGTGGAGCTTGTGGCTGTACGGGACGGGCTGAACGGGACGGTAGCCCACGTCTGTGTACCACGGAGAAAAGTAGTACCAGACGCCCGCGATTGCGAGCGTCAGACCGAGGCTGCCCGCGATGACCGCCACGATCGGGAACTTGTTCCACCAGGGGGGGAAAATCTGGGCCAATGGCTAGGACTCCGGGGCGCTGGAGGACAGTTGCCCAGGCCAGCCAGTCCATGATCGCGAATCTTATCTACGAATTGGGACGAGGGTCAAGCGCGCCGATGATGCGGTCGCGCATCTCGTCGCCGTTTGAGATCGGCTTTGCGCTTCACGGCATCAGCGCCAAGAATTCGGCGCCGTGTTTCCGTGGCGCCCGGCAAGCGACGATGAGGCAACTCGATCCAACGGGAACTCGCCAGCCTCGCGAGATCAGCGCGCGTTCGAGGCCGAGCATCGCTTCGACCGCACGCACCGCGACTCTGTTTGGCGGCCGCAGCTCCGCGGCGAGGCGGTCCGGATCGAGCGTCTTCTGCACTCCGAGCTTCCACGGCAGCGCACGAAACAGCAGGATCGGCAACGGCAGGGGCCAGAAAAAATAGGTTGCGAATTCGGGAGAGAAGCCCGCCGCGCGCAGCCGCTCGTTCAGTCCGCCGACGGTGTAGCGTCGATGATGCCCGGTGGACGCATCATCGACCGACCACAGCAGTTGGAACGTTGGGACCGCCAGGTACAGCCGGCCCCCCGGTGCGATGAGCGTATGAAGCAGCCGCAGCACGCCGACGTCGTCGCCGATGTGCTCGAGCACGTCGAACAGTCCTGCTGCCGGAAACGAGCCGGGTGCGAACTTCGCGTCCTGCAACGTGGCGCAGACGAGAGGCTCGAGGCCGCGCCTGCGGGCGTTGTGAATACCGGCCTCTCCTGGCTCGATGAGGAGCGTTTCGAAGCCGCTTCGCTGGAGACCAAGCGACACGAAACCATTGCCGGCGCCGACGTCCGCGATGAATCCTGACGGCGGAAATCGACGGACCACGTCGACGATCACCGCATTGCGATGCCGATACCAGAACGACGCGTCCTCGATCGCAAAGCAGAACGCGTTTGCCTCTGCGGGGTAATCGATGGGCGACGAATGCCGCGCGTACCAGATGCCATTTGGGCCCATCGTGAGGCCCGAAGCGAGGCTCATCAAATCTTGCATCGTCGTGCCTCGTCCGACGAACATACGCTGACCGTTCCGTGGTAAACGCCTCCATCAGCCGCGCATGGCTGGTTCCCTCTGCGATCGGCGTGATCTGGCTGACGTGGCTGCTGCAGCTGCCGCCGCGTCCGGACACGTGGCTCGTGGTTGCATCCGGTCTGCCGCTCATCGCGTTGGGTTCGAGAATCGTCGCCGCGCGCAATGGCGAGGCGTGGCGCGCGTTGGTTCTGCGCACGGTTGATTTCCATGTCGTGTGGCTGGCGCTGCTGGTTGCTTTCGGCATCCAGTTCGAGGATGCGCATGGCATCACGACAGACGGCGTCACGTACTTTGCGCAGCTGAGGAGCGTCATCTTCGATCACGATCTGGACGTCGAGCGTGAGTTCGCGTTCCTGCAGCAGCCGCCACGTCCCGGTCATATTGTCCCGATAGGTCCGATTCCGGTGTGGCTGCCACTCTATCTCAGTGTTGCAGCGGTGGACGCGGTTGGCCGCGGCGCTCGGTGGTGGACGCCACCGGCGGATCCAGTTGCGCTCGGCCTGACGTTGCCGTACGTGCGCGCCGCGCTCGTGTCGTCATTTGCGATCGCCGCACTCGGCGTGATCGTGATGCACGTCTTGCTGCGCCGGGAGTTCAGCAAGACTGCGGCGCTTGCGGCGACGCTGCTGGTCGTGGGTGGAACGTCGCTGTTCTGGTACATGGTCTATGAGCCCTCGATGACGCACGCCGCGTCGTTCGGCTTCATCGCGTTGTTTGCGACCGCCGTGGTTTCATTCGATCCACGTCGAGCGTCGCCCAAACAGATCGCCACGATCGGCGTTCTCCTCGGATTGGCGTTCATCACGCGGCCGCAGGAAGCAGTCTTTGCAATTTTGCCGGCGCTCTACCTTGCCGCTTTGCCGGACCGTGGCATCGTTCGACTGAGGATCGCCAGGCGTTATGCGTTGTGGGGCGCGCTGGGTCTTCTCCCGCTTCTCATACTGCAGCTTGCGCATTCGTATGTGCTCTTCAGCCGCGAACACCTGGCACTGGTTGGCGAACAAGGGTTTCTCAACCCCTTCCGATCGCGATGGACGGAAACGCTGTGGTCGTCGTGGCACGGGTTTTTGTCGTGGACGCCGGTTGCGTACATCGCCGTCATTGGAACCGCTGCCTACGGTCTGAGCGGTCCTTCAGTCCGTCGGAACCGTCGGGCGTTCGACAACGAAGCCGCCCAGGATAACGAAGGCGCCCTAGACGCCCCTCGGCGTTGGCCATGGGCTGTGGCCGCCTTGCTTATCGTGTTCGTAATGGCGTGGATCAACGGTGCGACACCGGATCTCGGAGCTGGCTGGTCATTCGGCGGCCGGCGCTTCGTCAGTTGTCTGGTGCTGCTCGCACCGGGCCTGGCGTGGATCGCGCAAAGATTGCTCGCGCGTCCGCTTGCTTCCATCGCGGTATTGGCCGCCGCGTTTCTCGGATGGAATTACTTGTTGATCGAACAGTATCGAACCGGACTTCTGCCGAACAACGAGCCGGTCAGCTTCGCACAGCTCACGCGGCAGCAGGCGCAGGTCTACACCCGTCCGCCGTACTTCTATCCGTTTGCGTTTCCCGCGAACGCGCTGTTTGCCTGGCGAACGGGACTGCCGATCGACCGGTACGATCTGCTCGGAACCGAGCCGCTTCAGGAAAGCGTCGACGTCCAGCTCGATGACCACGCACGTCGTTTGCTTCTCGACGGCTGGGGCGCGGCAACGGGCGATTCGACAGGCTCGGGATGGTGGACTGCGGCGTCACCCGCGTCGCTTGTCCTGCCGCTGAAGCTCGCGCGCGACGGAGGCGTGCGAGTCGATGTCGACGCACGATCGCGCTTGACGACGCCCGCCGTGCGCTCGCGGCTGGCCGTCGTGGTCAATGGACATGTGATTGGCACGTTCGCGGCGGAGGCTGAGAAGCCTTCAGCCGCATCGTTCCACAGCGACAGAACGATGTGGATCGATGGTTTCAATCGCGTTTCGTTCGTCAGTCAGGAGCGCTTCTGGCCCGTAGCGGTCTATCGCATTCGAGTGAGAACGGTGAAGTGACCGCCTTGGCGGTGATCATTCCGTTCGAATCACCGCAATCGGATCGACTCGCATGGCGCGCAGCGCAGGCGCCAGGCTGCCGGCCAACGCCAGCAGCAGCGACGTCGCGACTCCGCCCACCAACGTCGCCGCATCTGCGGGGCTGACGCCGGCGAGCAGCGCCTGCATCGTCCGCCCTGCCGCAACGGCGAGAACGGTCCCGAGAGCCATTCCGGTGGCGGCGAGTGCGAGGCCGTACCGTAAGACCATTCGCAGGATTTCGAACTTGTCTGCGCCCAGCGCCATGCGCACGCCGATGTCACGCGACTGCGCCGAGATGTTGAACGACAGCAGGCCATGCAAGCCAAGGACAGCGAGAAGAAACGCAATCGCCGCGAAGCTCGCCAGCACACGCGCCTGCGCGCTGCGCGGCGCCGTGTCTGCAGCAACGATATCGCCGAGCGTTTGAATGTCGGAGATCGGCTGCTGCGGGTCTGCTCGCGCGATGATCTGGCGGATAGCCGGAAGCAGTGTGGAGGCCGCGACAGAGCTCTTGATCACGAGATCTTTCGGGGCATAGAACATGATGTTGCCGTCAGGGACCTGTCGCGACGAGATGTACACTTGCGGCTCGCTGGCGCGTTCGAGACCCCGGACGCGAATGTCGCCGACAACACCGACCACGACGAGATCGCGGAACAACCGGCCGATCGAGAGGTGCCTTCCAATCGGGTCGACCGTCGGCCATTGCTGGCGAGCGAACGACTCGCTCACAATCGCCACGCGGGGCGAGCCGGGTCGGTCCGCATCGCTGATGTCGCGCCCTCGACGAATGGGTATGCCAAGCGTGTCAAAAAAGCCTGGCGTCACTTCCCGCAGACTCACCGCGGTTCTTGCGCCCGGCTCGTCGGGTTTCCCGTCGACGGTCACACCAAAGATGCCCCCGCGCATGACCATCGGCAGAAAGCTGATGTAAGCCGCGTGACTGACGCCAGGCAGCGCACGGACGCCCTCGAGAACGGGATCGTAGAACTGATGCTTCCGTACCGTGGCGGTGTACTTCGGCAGTGGCAGCGCGGTTCGGAGTGTCAGCACGCCATCCGACTTGAATCCTGGATCCACGTCCTGGACTTTCCACAGTGCGCGCACGAGAAGGCCGGCGCAGACAATCAGCACCATCGACAGCGTCACTTCGGACACGACGAGCGCCGAGCGGAGACGCCGTGTGCGCCTGCCCGTGCCGGTGCGGCCGCCTTCGCGCAGGGCCGCGGCGTCGGCGTGCCGGCCGATCCGGAGGGCTGGAATGACGCCGAAGCCGATAGCGGTAGCGAGCGTCGCGATTGCCGCAGCCATCAGCATGCGTGAATCGACATCTGGCGTCTCGGCAATCGGCAGGGTGGTCGGCACCAACCGTGCCGCGAACGGAACGACGGACATGCCGAGCGCCAACCCGAAGACGCCGCCGAGGCCTGCGAGCACAAGGCTCTCGGTAAACATCTGCCGCACGAGACGCTCGCGGCCGGCGCCGAGCGCCGCTCGAACGGCCAGCTCTCGTTGTCGCGAGAGCCCTCTGGTGAGAAAGAGGTTCGCCAGGTTCGTGCAGGCGATGAGCAGGACGGCCACCGACGCGGCGACGAGCCCGATCAACAGCATGCGCGACTGCTGAGAGATCTCATCGCGAAGCCAAAGCAGGTTGGCGCCAATCCCCGTGTTGGTGATTGGATAGCGCCGCTCGATGTCCTGGGCAGCCGCGCGAATCTCGGCGCGCGCCTGGTCGAGGGAAGCGCCGTTCCGGAGCCGTCCGATGACCTGCAAGTAGGTATCTCCGCGATCCTGGAAATTGGGAGGACCGAACTGAAAGGGAATCCAGAAGTCGACCGTCCGGATCGGGAATTCAAAGGTCGCAGGTGCCACGCCCACGATGACGTACGGAGAATCGTCGAGCGTAATCGTCCGCCCCAGGATGTTCGGATCGGCGCCGAACCGCACGCGCCACAGCCGCGCGCTCAGCACCACGGTACGCGTCGCACCCGGACGATCGTCGTCCCGGGTGATGAACCGTCCAACTGCCGGTCGTGTTCCCAGCACGTCGAACAGATCACCCGTGACGCGCGTGCCGTCCAGGCGAACGGGCTCTCCGTGTTCCGTCACGTTTGCGGTAAACACATTGAACGCGGCCATGCCGGCAAACGACGTCCCCTGCGCCTTCCAGTCCTCGTAGTTCGCGGGCGACAACTCCAGGCGCGAGCCGCGAGACCCTGGGTCCTGCCACAGTTTTACGAGCCGATCCGGCTCGCGAAACGGCAGCGGCCGGACGAGCACGTGATCCGCCAGTGAAAACGCCGTAGTCGTCGCCCCAATCCCAATTGCTGCGACCAGCACCACCGTGACACTGAACATCGGCATGCGCGCGATCGTGCGCATCGAATAGCGAAGGTCCTGCTTCAGGATGTCCCAATGTGCCGACGGCGCGTTGGAGAGGACGTCGGCGAGAGCGCGGAGCCAGAGTCGAATCCTCGCCGGACCGCGAGCGCCTCTCGCTTCTCGTGCAAACACCGCGTCCATCTCGCGGCCGTAGTCGGCGCGAAATGACTTGGGATAGCAATAGAGCAGCAGCCGATAGAGCTTCACGACGCGTTCCTCGGCTTGAAGCCGCTCGCACGTGCAAGGCGCACGAGCTCCTGCAGCCGTCGCACTTCGGCGCGAGCGACCGCCGTTCCGAATTTCGTGATTCGGTAATATCGCCGCCGCTCATCGTCGAATTCGGGCGCGGGCCGCTCGTGCACTTCCACAATCAGATCCTGATCGATCATCCGCTGGATCGAGCGGTAGAGCGTGCCCGCGCTCATGCGGATCTCGCCGCCCGTTCGCGACGCAATTTCCTGGATGATGCCGTAGCCGTGACGATCGTCATCGGCCACCGCCATCAGGATGTGAAAGGTTGCCGTTGGCAGCGGCAGGAGAGATTCGGGAGGCGGGCTCTCAGCGGCCATTCAGGCAAGCTATAGCCATAGTGGATATATTGTCAATGGCTATAGTAAGTGCCAAGTGCCAAGTGCCGAGTGCCGAGTGCCAAGTGCCGAGTGCGGGCGCTGGACGCGTGTCAGGAGCGGCGGAGGGTTTCGAGCGCGATGAGTTCCTTTGCCGCACGCTGGCCACTCTCGACAGCTCCGTTCATGTAGCCTTGCCACTCCCGGCTGGTGTGGTCGCCCGCAAAGATCACTCGACCGAATGCCCGCCCGAGGGCCGATCGCCACGCTGGATGAAATGCAGGACTGAAGAACGCGTATCCGCCGCGCGACCAGGGGTCGCGGTCCCAGCAGATCTCCTCGGATGCGTCGATGTGCGCAGGAGCGCCAAGCCAATTGAGACGAGCGATCACACCGCCGATGCCTTCTCGCGTGAGCAGGTCCTGCAGCTCGGCGCTCGCGCCGCCGCCGGCGAGCAGCGTCAGCACAGACGGTTCACTTGCCCGCTGCGTCGCTTCCCAGACGGCGCCAGTCGGCAGGTTCGTGCCGAACGCACGCGGCCGGTTTGCCCGCCGCCACCACGGCGCAGCGAATCGCACGAACGCCTTCGTGGCGCCCCCGTAGGAGAGCGCGGCAAACGCGCGCCGCTGATCGTCCGGCAGCGCGGGATCGAATTCCCAGGTGAGAAGAACCGGCGGCGGAACGGTGATCACTGCGTAGTCGGCAAACGCGTGATCGATCGCGCCATCCGGGCTCTCGACCAGCACCTGCACCTGTTCGGCCGCCTGCCGCACGCCCCTTACCGCGTGGCGGCCGAGCAATTTCATGTCTGTCCCGCGTGTGAGGCCGACCACGAGTTGATCGTTGCCGCCTGAAATTCGAAACCGCGGCACATGGCTCGGATTGGCATCCTCCATCGACAGCTCGACACCTATGAGCGCGGACAGCTGATCGGAATCTGCAAGAAAAAACCCGCGTAACGCTCGCGCCATCGCCAGGACGTCGGCGGTTGCACCGCGCAGTTTCAGGAGCTCATCGAGAGACCGCCCGGCGATCGCAGCTGCGATCGACGAGCCCCAATCGCAATCGACGTCCTTGAAGGCGGCCGCGTCGTTGGAAAGAGCACGCTTGAAATCCCGCCAGATCGATCGTTGCGAACCGTGCACGCGGACGCGTCCGTTGCGCTCCAGCGCAAGCCCGAATCCTCCACGGACGACGCGCACGACGTCGAGGTTGAGATCTCTGGCGAGCCGCCGAATGGCGGCATGCTCACCGTCGATGAACTCGCCGCCGGCTTCGAGCGGCGAGCCGTCGAACGCGTCGCTGCGAATCGTCCAGACGCGGCCGCCCAGGCGCTCACGGGCTTCGAGAACGATCACGTCTGCGCCGCCGCGAGAAAGCTCGCGTGCGGCGACGAGGCCGGAGAGTCCGGCGCCCATCACGATGACGCGAATGCCGCGCAGCCTGCCCGAGCGGCCTCCCGTCCGATTACTTCGATGAATCCGAGGCAACGAGTCGCTGGAACTCCGGCATCTTCTTCATGCCGGCAAAGGCGCCATCGTCGGCTGCGCGAGGCTTCCAGACTTTCGGCTGCCGGCGGATGGCTTCGCCCAGCATCGCCAGCGCATTGCGGGCATCGCCTGCCTGCGCGTAGATCTGTGCGAGCGCGTACATCGCCGGCTCGCTTCGCGGGTTGATCTCGAGCGCGCGCTTCTGTTCCGCGATGGCGTCGGTGAATTTTCCTTCCTTCGCAAGTTGTGCGGCGTGTTCCGTGAGCCTGTTCGGCACGCCGGTTGTTATATTCAGCAGCCGCCGCAATTCCTTGAACGGGTTTTCCGAATCGTCCACGCGAATATCGATCACGCGTTCGTTGGTCGACTCCGAATTTGGCGCGATCGGCCGGACGACGAGGATGCCGGCCGATTGCATTCCGCGTGTGTCGCCGCCCTTGGATTGACCGGCATCAAGGGCATCCATCAGCCGCTCCGCCATCGATCCTTTGCCGCTTTCGTACGCAGCGGCCATGGCCTTCACGACCTCTTCACTCGCGAGCGTGTTCCCCTGCACGGAAAAGTTGTTGCCGGTGACGTGGCCTGCGTACCCGCCGAAGTGCACGGGATCGTTCTTGTCGAAGTTGCGATCGATTACATGTTTGCCGGTGTACACGGCGGAGCGACCCTGCGCATCGATGACTCCGACCTGACGCGTGTCACGTCCCGGATCCTCGTCCGTGATCCGTTTGACGACTTCGGCAGGGGTTAGTCCCTGCTTCAGAAGGGCGATGGCTTTAGGTCCGTACAGGCGATTGGCCGCGGCTTGCGTCGCAACCGCGCCCACACCCGCTTCGGCGTACGGCACTGCAGCGCCCGCGGCGAAGGCGCGCGATTGAACGCCGACGCCGAACTCTTTCGTCGCGGGATCGAACGCGATGATCGAGAAGGTCGAAAACCACGGATCCGGGTCTGGCGAATCTGAAGCCGTACCTGGCGTCTGAGCAAAACACGGCGTGGCGGCAACGAGCAGAAGCAAAACAGTACGACGCATAGCACTCCCCCAGGACGACGCCCATGCTATCGCAGAGCGGTCCTGGTTTCCTCCTGCAGAATCGGGAGCAAATACGGCCAGATGGTGTTCGCGATCAGGCGGGCTCCGGCGGCATTCGGATGGATGAGGTCGTCGCCGTTGAGCTCAGGATTGAGCGCAACCCCCGACAGGAGGAACGGCACGAGCGGCGTTCCGTACTCTGCTGCGAGGTCTGGAAAGACATGATGGAAATCCAGGGTGTAGTTCCATCCCTGCAGCGGTGGTGTCTCCATTCCGCACAGCAGAACGCGCGCATTGCGAGGCTTGGCCGTCTCGATGATTCGCGCGAGATTCTCCCGAATAGCTGCGATTGGCACCCCACGCAAGCCGTCGTTGGCTCCGAGCGCGACAATCAGCACACGCGGTCCTTCCGACAGAACCGAATCGAGCCGCCGCAGACCTCCCGCCGTGGTGTCGCCGCGCACGCCCGCGTTCGTCATGGACCAGGGCAGTCCCTCCTTTGTGATGCGCGCCTCCAACACGCTGGGAAAGCTTTCTTCGCGTGTCGGCGAGACCGCAAGACTGTCGCCGAGTACGGCAATCCGTTGTGTGGTCGGCTGCTGACTGGGACCTGTCGCCGTCGCGTCCGCATCGCACGCAGCCGCGAGCATGGCAGCGGCAAATGGATACAGAAGAAGCTGCCGCGAGAGAAACGTGGCCACAGCCCAGCTTCGCATGCCGCGGCGGAGTCGACAAGAGCCGCGGATAGGCCGCGGATAGGCCGCAGATAGGCCGCAGATGAACGCAGATAAAACGCAGATAAACGCAGATGCGTGTTTGGATCTTGCTACGCCACTAGCCGCGCATTACGCTCTGGCGCTTACAAGAGCTCGCTGCTCAACACGACCCAAAGAATATCTGTCTCATCTGTGTCTCTCTGCGGCCAATCGCTGGCCTGTCTGCGTTCATCTGTGGCCAGGCTTTGAATGACGCCGTTCAGTGCATGCCGGATCCGCTGGCGAGCTGCTTGACAAGCTCGCCGATCACGCTTTTCGCGTCGCCGAAGAGCATCCACGTCCGATCGCCGAAGTAAAGCTGGTTGTCGATTCCGGCAAACCCGGGCCTCTTGCTGCGTTTGATCGCAAATACGGTACGCGCCTTGTCGGCATCGATGATCGGCATTCCGTAGATAGGGCTCGTCTTGTCCGTGCGCGCGGCAGGATTCACGACGTCGTTTGCGCCGACGACCAGTGCGACGTCCGCCTGCGGCATGTCCGGGTTGATTTCATCCATCTCCACGAGGTCCGTGTATGGGATGTCCGCCTCGGCGAGCAGCACGTTCATGTGGCCGGGCATCCGGCCCGCGACGGGATGAATCGCGAACTTCACCGTGATGCCGCGTTTCTTGAGCTGGTCGTACAGCTCGCGCACTTTATGCTGGGCCTGGGATACGGCCATCCCGTAGCCCGGAATGATCACAACGAGATTGGCCTGCTCGAGGACCTGGGCGGCCCCTTCAGACGTTTCCGATTTGTAGACCTGTTCTTCACCTCCAGCCTGGGTCTGCTGCACTTGACCAAATGCTCCGAACAGCACGTTCGTGAACGAGCGGTTCATCGCCTTGCACATGATGATGGCGAGGATGAGGCCGCTCGATCCATCCAGCGCGCCGGCCGTGATCAGCAGCTTGTTATCCAGGACGAAGCCCATCGCGACCGCCGAGAGTCCGGCATATGAGTTCAGAATCGCGATCACCGTCGGCATATCTGCTCCGCCAATCGGGATGATGAGCAGAATCCCAAAGAGCAACGCCAGCACGATCACGCCCCCGAAGGCCACCGGTGCCCAGGGCGCGTCGGGGCGAACCGTAATCGCGATTGCCAACACAATGGCGACGCCGAACAGCAAAAAGTTGATCACGTTCTGCAAGGGGTATGTCACGGGCCGCTGTGGCACCCACTTCAGTTCCTGGAGCTTGCCGGCGGCCATGAGGCTGCCGGTGAAAGTGAGATATCCAAGCAGGACCTCGGCGATGAGCGCGACCATCTGGAACCGAGTAAGGGCCTCGGCGCCTTCCGATAATCGGAGATAAAACTCTGCGGTGCCGACGAGTCCGGCCGCTGCGCCGCCGAACGCGTGGGACAGCGCAGTTCGCTGTGGCACTGCGGTTAGTGGAACTCTCGACAACGGAACGCCGACGACGAATCCCGCGATGATTGCCAGGATGATCCACTGATGGTGGATGACGGATGGCTCAGCCCAGGTCACGATGACCGCCAGAGCCGTAGCCGCGACGCCCGCGTACACGCCTTTTCGCGCGGTCGTGGGCGCGTTCATCCAGTGCAGCGCGAAGATGAACAGCGCCGACGCGACGAGGTATCCGAATTGATTGGCGGCGTCACCCATGACGCGGATCCGGGTCGGATAATCGCCACCCGTGAGGAGAATCGACCCGACCACCGCGATAGCAGAGATCGCGTTCGTGAGCGACATCAGCGGAGTGTGAAGCAGCCGCGACACCCTCCGGATGATGCCCATTCCGATGAAGGTTGCCAGCACAAACACGTACAGCGTCGGCCAGTAATCCACGATCGATTCCTCCTTGTTACGTCCTCGTCTTCAGCAGGGCGTCGCGCGTCCGCGAGTGCCTCACTTCCCCATCGTGGGTGATGAGTGCGCCCTGCTGAATGTCGTCGTTGAAGTCCAGATGGAAGGTCTTCTCTTTCGTGAACGCCTGGATGAATGCCGTGAGATTTCGCGAGAAGAGCAGGCTTGCATGGAACGGCATCGTGGCGGGGACGTTCAGCGGCGCAAGGATCGTCACGCCGCCGACGTGAACGGTTTCGCCGGGTTTCGACAGCTCACAGTTGCCCCCGCCGTCAGCCGCAAGGTCGACGATCATCGATCCCGGCTTCATGGTCTTTACCGTATCGGCGGTCAGAAGCCGTGGGGCGAACACGCCGCCGATGAGCGCCGTCGTAACGACCACGTCCGACTGCGCGCATTCCTCGATCAGGAGTTGGCGCTGCCGTTCTTGATCCTCCTTCGAGAGCTCTTTCGCGTAGCCGCCGCCGCCCTCCGCGCTCTGCTCGAGCGAGATGCCGACGTACTTGGCGCCGACGCTTTCAATCTGTTCCTTCACTTCCGGACGAACGTCCGTCGCCACGACATTCGCGCCGAGCCGTTTCGCGGTAGCGATGGCCTGCAGGCCGGCCACGCCGGCACCGATGACGAACACCTTGGCTGGCCGGACCATCCCCGCAGCCGTCATGAGCATCGGGAAATACCGATTGAGCTCCACCGCGGCGAGCAGGACCCCTTTATAGCCGCTGATATTGGCCATCGAGGACAGCGTATCCATCGCCTGGGCGCGCGTCGTCCGTGGAATGGCGTCAGTCGCGAACGCTGTGATCTTCCGCGCGGCAAGCGCTCGCACCGCCTCGAGGTTTCGGAGCGGCATCAATGAGCCAAGATAGATCGTACCCGACCGCATCCATTGAACCTCGTCTCGTCCGGACTGACCAACTGTTGGGGGGCCGACCTTCAGCAGCAGATCGGCGGAACCGATAAGGACCGTCGGGTCAGACTGCACGTCCACGCCAACTTCGCGGTAGCTGGAATCTGGATAACCCGCCGCGTCACCACCTCCCGACTCGATCGCGATCTCGAAGCCTGCCTCGATCAACTTCTTGCACGATTCTGGTACGAGAGCGACGCGCCGCTCGGAGGCGGCGGTTTCGCTGGGCACGACGATGCGCATGGGGCTCTCTCAAAGGTTTGGTGGACTGTCAGATTCTAGCAACAGAGTTCACATGGGTGGTCAATACCAACCGCCTGATAGCCGCGTATGCGCGCCCAAATCCTGGAGTTTGCCCCGGGCGCGTCGATGCGACGCTCGAGTGAATGGTGGGATTAGAGCATCGGTTGAGGCCCTTACGAATAGGAGAACATGGAAAAGCGGCTACGACCATCCTACGCGGGTAGGCCGCCAGGTTTGCTCCTGGTGTCCGATGACGTGTTTCGGCTTGGCGAACAATTTGATCAGCACGACGCCCGCGAGAAATCCGCCGACGTGCGCCCAGAACGCCACGCCGCCGCTTTCTTCCCCGAGTCTGCCAATCACTCCGCCGGCGAGTTGCAGCAGCATCCAGTAAATGAGCATCGCCCACGCAGGGAGCGCGATTGTCGTGATGAAGAAACCGAGCGGGACGAGCGTGTAGACGCGCACGCGCGGGTAAAGGACCAGATATGCACCCATGACACCGCTGATCGCGCCCGATGCGCCAACCATCGGCGCGCCGGACGAGGGTTCCATGAACACTTGCATCATAGCGGCCGCGACGCCGCACAGCAGATAGAACGCGACGAAGCGCGGCCGCGTCATCGAATCCTCGATGTTGTTGCCGAAGAGCCACAGAAACCACATGTTGCCAATCAGGTGCATCCACGAGCCGTGGAGGAACATCGAGGTGAAGATGTTGGACGCCTGCGCTCCAGGGTCGATGACGCAAACGATTCCCTCGCCGATGGGGAAGCGGGATCCGGGGCGCAACAGACCGGTGAGCTCGCCGGGAATCAGCCCGAGATTACACACCGAGCGCGCCAGCGGCAGCGTGGCGCCGGCCCCCTGGATGAAAATCCATGCGAACGTGCAGAGCGCGATGATGCCGATCGTGACAAGCGCCGTGCGCTGCGTGGCGTTCTCATCGTGGTAGGGGATCATCGGTTCACCTCATGCTACCCGACTTCGCTCGCGTGGTCTCTTCGGGGAGCTTCGTCGTGGCAGGCCCGACTTCGCTCGCGTGGTCCTTCCACGAGCTTGGTCGCGGTCTCGCCGAAGTTCGGCCCGCAGTGATCTCGCCGAACGGAGGCGGACTCAAAAAAGATGTCACTCGGAGGCGACACGTCAGACGGCACCCAAAGGCCCGCCACCACGGCGACGGCATTCGCGGCGTAAGGACTTCCGAACCCCGCGCAGACGAGATTGGTACTGGTCCTGCAGTGGCCGCCAGTGAGACGCGAAAAGTGGCCTCCGCTGTTGACCTGCTCAATAACGGTGGCGTTTTCGCCACGCGACGAGGTGAACGCAATGTTTCGAACACTCACACTTATTCTCGCGCTGACGATGCTGCCGTTGGCGGCGACAGCTGATGCGGCGCAGGGACGAGACCAGGCGCGAAAAGAAGCGGCCCGGGCGCAAGGGGTTCCGCCGGGTCAGCTGCCGCCCGCAGGGATGTGCCGAGTGTGGTATGACGGCCAGCCACCCGGACGCCAGCCGCGTGCCACGAGTTGCCGGCAGGCAGAAGCCATCGCGTCGCGCGACCGATACGCTCGCGTCATTTACAGCGAAGACATGTATCGGGGAGGCATCTACGACCGGAACCGCACGTATCGGAACGGGCCCTATAGCACGGGGCGGAACTATCCGTACCCGGACACCAGTCGCACGTATCCGTATCCGGACAACGATCGAGGTGTTCAGCGTCCGGGCGCCAACCGGGCGCCAAACGGTTCTTACGACCCGTACTACAATCGGTCCGGCGATACGGCGTACGAGAACGGCTACCGCGACGGTCGCGAGCAGGGCCTGAAGGACGGCCGCAAGAACGATCGCTTCGACGCCACGCGCAGTGGCCGGTATCGCTCGGCCGATCGAGGCTACATCGATTCTTACGGCAACAAGAACGAGTACAAGAACGTCTATCGTGACGGATTCCAGGCGGGTTATTCCGAGGGCTATCGCGAAAGCAACTACGGGAGGGCGCGGAGATAGGCCGGGTCGGTCAGATAGGTCGGGTCAGGTAGGCCGGGTAAGAGGATCCCTCAGCTAGATCGATCCGAGACCTCGACCGACCAGACCCACCCGACCGACCAGACCACGCGTCCGACCCGATTTAACGCGCATGTATACTCGCCTGTGGCTCACGAGGAGGGTGCGTGCGTAATCGCTTCATATTCCTGATCATCGGCGCCGCGATCGCGGGTGCGTTCACGCTTGTGCAAGCGCAAGCGCGCAAACCACGCCTCAATCCGATGATTGAACTGCTGGAACAGAAAAAGCCCGTCTTCGGGCTCTACGCGCCGAGCAACCGTCGCCTCGGCGGCCGCGGACCGGGCGGTGCGGCACCCGCTGCCAACGCGAACCCACAAACGCCGGCGCCTCCACAGAAGACTTCGCTCGAGCTCGCGAAGGAAGCCGTCGCGTACCCCTCCGCAGATTTCATCTTCGACGGCAGCATGGAAGGCGGCGTCGATCGTGGACTTCCGGCGTACGCCGAGTTCGTGAAAGCCATGCAGGAGGCTGGTGCCCTTCGCAAAAGTCCTTTCCTTCGTCTCACGCACCCGCTGGTCGTCAAGACGCAGGAGATCGCGCCGGATCCGCAGAAGGCCGCCGAAGGAATCGGCAGGCAACTCAATCTCGGCGTGAGCGGCATCATGTTCGTGAAGACCGAAAGCGCGGACGAAGTGAAGCAGGGTCTCGCGGCGATGCGGTTCAAATCGAAAGGCGGCACGCGTTCGGACAACGTCGGGTCGGCTCCAGCCTTCTGGGGCATGTCAGAAGCGGAGTATCACCAGAAAGCCGACCTGTGGCCGCTCAATCCGGATGGCGAACTGATCAACTGGACGATCGTCGAAAGCAAGGAAGGTCTGGCACACGTCCGCGAAATTGCGGCGGTGAAAGGCATTGGCGTGTTGTGGCCGGGTGCGGGCACGCTGCGCGGCGTGTTTTCGACGACCGACGCAAACGGGCAACGCCAGGTCGATCAAGCGGCTTGGGAAAACGCCATTCAGCAGGTGCTGTCGGCGTGCAAGGAATTCAACGTGCCGTGTGGCTATCCCGCGACGCCCGATGACATCGAGATGCGCATGAAGCAGGGCTTCAGCGTCTTCGTCATGAATTGGGGCGAGCCGGGATTCAAAGCCATCGAGATCGGCCGTCGACTGTCGAATCGAACCGACACGCTGAGGTGACGCGCGTCCTGAGCGCTCTCGCGATAGCGATCGTTGCCATCGTACGCGAGGGGTCCGCTCAGGAGTGGCCGCAGTTCCGCGGTCCCACTGGCCAGGGGCACGCGACAGCATCCTCGCTGCCAATCGAGTGGGGCGAAAGCAGGAACGTTGTCTGGAAGACGGCCGTTCCTGGTCTCGGATGGTCGTCGCCCGTCATTGGCGGCGGGCGAGTCTGGCTCACGTCGGCAACGGGAGATCGCGACATTTCTTTGCGCGCGCTCGCGTTCGACGTGGACACCGGCCGAGAGGCCGTCAACGTCGAAGTCTTCCGCATCAAGAGTCCACGCGAGATCAACCCGAAGAATAGCTGGGCGTCGCCCACGCCGGTCCTCGAAGGGGACCGCGTGTACGTGCACTTCGGCGCGGATGGAACCGCGGCGCTCACCTCCACCGGAGAGATTGTCTGGAGGACGAAGTTTCCGTACGAATCGCAGCACGGCGCCGGCGGGTCGCCAATCGTCTACAACGATCTGCTGATCTTCAGCTGCGATGGCAGCGACGCCGCGTTTGTGGTTGCGCTCGACAAGAACACCGGCAAGGTTCGCTGGAAAACCAATCGCCGCTATCCGGCGGATCAGGCGTACACCACGCCGCTCGCCATTTCGGTTGCCGGACGCGATCAAGTCGTGAGCATCGGCGCATTTCGAGTGGGCTCGTACGATCCGGCAACAGGCAAGGAAATCTGGCGCGCGAGCTACGCCGATGGATTCTCGAACGTCCCGCGGCCGGTGTACGGACATGGGCTCGTGTACATCGCGACCGGCTTTCAGGAGCCGTCACTGCTTGCGGTGAAGCCGGACGGGACCGGCGACGTCACCCGGACACACATCGCGTGGGAGTTGCGCCGTGGTGCTCCGTTGACGCCCTCGCCGATTCTAGTCGCCGACGAGCTCTATGTGCTCAACGACGGCGGCATTCTCTCCTGTCTCGATGCTCAAAGCGGGACCATTCGCTGGCAGCAGCGTCTCGGCGGGACCTATTCGGCCTCGCCGATCTTTGCGGACGGCCGCCTGTACTTCTCGTCCGAGCAGGGCACGACCACGGTCATCGTGCCGGGACGGGAGTTCCGCCGGGTGGCAACGAACACACTGGACGGGGCGATTCTGGCGTCAATAGGCGTCGCGAACGGCTCGCTCTTTGTTCGAACCGACACACACCTCTACCGTATCGGTGCACGTTAGCCAATATAATCGGCATTCTCGACGCGGGCCCGAACCGGCTGCGCGGCATATCCTGGAGAAGCATCAATGAACGCACGGTCCATTTTTCGGTTGCTGATCTTGTTGGTGATTGTGTCACTGCCGGCGCTCGCATTCGCCCAGGCGACGCAGACTCAGACGAAGCCGCAAACGCAGACTCAAAAACCATTCGAACCCGTCGTCGGTCAGGCGGGGAAAGATGTCGTCTGGGTCCCGACGTCGCAGGCGCTCGTCGACAAAATGTTGGACATGGCGAAAGTCACGCTGCAGGACTTCGTGATGGATCTCGGCTCGGGTGATGGCCGCACGGTGATCACTGCTGCGAAGCGCGGCGCGCACGCGATGGGCATCGAATACAACCCCGACATGGTGGAGTTGTCGAAGAAGAACGCCGCCGCTGCGGGCGTCACCGACCGCGCGACGTTTCAGAAAGCCGACCTCTTCGAGACCGATTTTTCCAAGGCGCAGGTCATCACGATGTTCCTGTTGCCGTCGATCAACATGAAGCTTCGCCCGAAGCTCCTGGATTTGAAGCCGGGCACGCGTATCGTGTCGAACTCGTTCACGATGGAAGACTGGGAGGCCGATCAGACCGAGACCATCACCGGCGAGTGTTCGAGCTGGTGCACGGCGCTTTTGTGGATCGTGCCTGCCAAAGTCGAAGGCACATGGCAGGTCGGTTCGGATCAACTCACGCTGAAGCAGGAGTTCCAAAAGGTCAAAGGCACCCTCGGGTCGCACGACATCGAGGGGCGGCTTCGCGGCGATGAGATCACGTTCAGCGTCGGCAACGCGAAGTACACCGGCCGTGTCGACGGCAACACCATCAAGGGCACCATCACTGGTGGAAGCGGGGGCACATTTACCGCAACGCGTACCGCGACACGCCGTTAGCGCCTCGGAGCGCCATGGAGGAGAGCCGCGCGCGAGCCGACGACACGAGCGATCACGCCAGGGCTCGGCTCACGGCCGAGCACGTCGCCGCGCGCGCCCTCCTCGATGCCGCAACCTTCGAAGAAGCCGCCCCGAAAATTCTGCGCGCCATCTGCGACTCGCTTGGGTGGGACCACGGCGCGTTGTGGAGGATCGATCGCGACGCGAACGTGCTGCGCTGCAGCGAGGTGTGCACGTCGTCCGCCGTCGCCTTCCCGGAGTTCAACGCCACGAGCCGTTCAATGACGTTCGCGCCCGGAGTGGGTCTGCCCGGGCGCGTCTGGACGACCGGCGAACCGGTGTGGATTCCTGATGTCGTGCGCGACGGGAACTTTCCGCGTGCGCGCCTTGCCGCGCGGGAAGGCCTCCACGCCGCATTCGGATTTCCGGTTCTGCTCCGCGGCGAAGTTCTCGGTGTGATGGAGTTTTTCAGCCGCGACGTGCGAGAGCCCGATGCGAATCTTCTGTCGACTCTCGCAGCCGTCGGCAATCAGATTGGCATGTTCATCGATCGCCGGCGCGCGCAGGAACAGCTCGATCGATTCTTCACGCTGTCCCTGGACATGTTCTGCATCGCGGGGTTCGACGGCTACTTCAAGCGGGTGAATCCCGCCTGGACGCGGTGGCTCGGCCACACCGAGCAGGAGATGATCTCGAAGCCTTACATGGACTTCGTGCATCCTGACGACCGCGACCGAACGGCCGCCGAGGCAAACAAGCTTTCCGAGGGGCACAAGGTCATTTATTTCGAGAATCGCTATCTCCACAAAGATGGCACGTACCGCTGGTTGCTTTGGGCGTCGGCGCCGTTTCCCGAGCAGCAGCTGATCTACGCCACTGCGCGTGACGTCACCGAACGCAAGGTGGCCGAGGAGACACTAGCGCGTTACGCGCGCGAGCTCGAAACGGCACATGGCGCACTCCAGGACCAGGCGGCGCACCTTGCGCGGCTCGTGCAGGAGCTCGAGCTCGCCAAAGCCCGCGCCGAAGAGGCGACGGAGACGAAGAGTGCGTTTCTCGCAAACATGAGCCACGAAGTGCGCACACCGCTGAACGCAGTTCTGGGCATGGCCGCGCTCGCGCTGCAGACGCGAGTCAACGCGGAACAGAAGGATTACCTGACCACCATCAAGTCGTCCGGCGAATCGCTTCTCGCCATCGTCAACGACATCCTCGATTTCTCGAAGATTGAGGCTCGCCGTCTCGATTTGGAAAGGACCGAGTTCGATTTGCGCGAGACGATAGGCGATGCCGCGCGGTTGCTGGCGATGCGAGCCGCGGAAAAGGGCATTGAGCTCGCCTGCGATGTGGCTGCGGACGTTCCGGAAACGCTCGTCGGCGATCCTGGCCGCCTGCGCCAGGTGCTGCTGAACGTCACGGGCAATGCGGTGAAGTTCACCGAAAAGGGCGAGGTGGTCCTGCGAGTGTCGGTGACGGATGCGACGCGCGATCATGTCGCGCTGGAATTCAGCGTCAGTGACACAGGCATCGGGATTCCATCGGAGAAGCAGGGACATATCTTTCAGGCGTTCACGCAGGCGGACAATTCGACGACCCGGCGGTACGGGGGCACCGGCCTCGGCCTCGCGATCGCGAAGCATCTCGTGGAGCTGATGGGCGGCGAGATCAGCGTGCAGAGTGACGTGGGCCGCGGCAGCACCTTTCATTTCACCGCGGTCTTCGAGGCGTCGGAACATGCCGGTCCCCCCGCGGCGTTACCAAAGCGCGCGGCACTAGACGGGCTGCGCGTTCTCGTCGTCGACGACAACGCGACGAACCGGCGGATCCTCGAGCGCATGCTCGAGAGTTGGCACATGGAGCCGACGACCGTCAGCGACGCGCGTTCTGCGATTGCGGCGCTCCGGGATGCGTCGCGCGGCCGCCGATTTCAGGCCGTGATCACCGATTGCCAGATGCCAGACGAGGATGGGTTCAGCCTCACTCGAAAAATCAAGCACGATCCGCGGCTTCGAACGCTGCCCGTGATCATGCTGTCCTCCGCTGCGCAAGGGGATGTTGCAGCAAAGCGCACGCGTGCGGGCGTCGATGCGTACCTGATGAAACCTGTCAAGCATTCCGATCTGCTCGATTCACTTGCCACTCTCTTTGGCGCATCGACGCGGCGCCCGGCGCGGAGCGGGAGCGCACGAACTCATTCGAAGAAAGCCGACA
>WNGB01011207.1_pt1 | contig 24510 bp, 13 predicted proteins | sample 5400681 | NCBI WGS metagenome assembly WNGB01 (sample SAMN13153367, study PRJNA577476) | soil metagenome | isolation source: 115 cm soil or saprolite under grassland replicate 2 | place: USA:California | collected 2016-06-15
CCACATGGCTGGTTGAGGAGCCGGTCGCCCACCCGAGGAGGGGCATGGGAGCCGTCGGTTGACGCCGGGCTCAGCCGGCTGCGGCGGCGGCACTGGTCCGTCCCTGTCGTAGCCGCTCGGCGAGCGCGGTGTAGCGGCGCCCGGCGCCCTCGGTGCGGACCGCCTTGGCCAGCGCGCGCCTGCTGCCGACGAGCACCCCGATCTGCTTGGCCCTGGTCACGGCGGTGTAGAGCAGGTTGCGCTGCAGCATCAGCCACGCGCCCATCACCAGGGGGACGACCACGCACGGGTACTCGCTGCCCTGCGAGCGGTGGACGCTCACCGCGTAGGCGTGGGTCAGCTCGTCCAGCTCGTCGAAGCCGTAGCCGACTTCCTCGTCCTCATCCAGCACGACGCGCAGCTCGGCGTCTTCCAGCGACAGCGCGGTGACCACGCCGACCGCGCCGTTGAATACCCCGGCCGTGCCCTTGTCGTAGTTGTTGCGGACCTGCATGACCTTGTCGCCGACGCGGTAGACGCGGCCGCCGAAGCGGCGCTCGGCAAGCCCCTCTCGCGCTGGCGTCAGCGCCGCCTGCAGCCGCTCGTTCAGCGCGCCGGCGCCGGCCGGGCCCCGGTGCATCGGGCACAGCACCTGCACGTCCCGGCGGGGGTCGAGGCCGAAATGGCGTGGCAGGCGGTTGGCCACCACGTCCACCACCAGGTCCGCGACCGGCTCGGGGTCCTCCTCGGCGAACAGGAAGAAATCGGCAAGGCCGCGCGTCACCGGTTGCTGCCCCGCGTTGATCCGGTGGGCGTTGGTGACCACGCCGCTTTGCTGCGCCTGCCGGAACACGCGGGTAAGCCGCACCCGGGGAAGTCCCCCCGCGAGCAGGTCACGGAGCACCTCTCCCGCGCCGACGCTGGGCAGCTGGTCGACGTCGCCCACGACCAGCAGGTGTGCGCCGGACGGGACCGCCTTGACCAGCTTGTTGGCCAGCAGCACGTCCAGCATGGAGGCCTCGTCGACCACCACCAGGTCGGCGTCCAGCGGGCGGTCACGGTCGAAGGCGGCGTCCCCACCCGGGCGCAGCTGCAGCAGCCGGTGGAGGGTGGCGGCCTGCAGCCCGGCCAGCTCCGACAGCCGCTTGGCCGCCCGGCCGGTCGGCGCGGCCAGCAGGATCTTGGCCCGCTTGGCGCGGGCAAGGGCGACGATGGCACGCACCGTGTAGCTCTTGCCGCAGCCGGGCCCGCCGGTCAGCACCGCCACCCGCTCGGTCAGCGCCAGGCGGACCCCCGCCTCCTGCTCGGGTGCCAGCGTGACGCCACTGGAGCGGCGCAGCCAGTCCAGCGCGGCCGCCCAGTCCACCTCCTGAAACACCTCCAGCCGGTCGGCAGGTGCGTGCAGCACGCGCAGCAGCCCGCCGGCCAGGGCGGCCTCGGCACGGTGCAACGGCATGAGCCAAACGGCCCTGCCCATGAGCGCCGCGGCATCCGGTGAGGCGGTCGTGCCGGGTAGCGGCCCGGCGACCACGCCCCTCTCGGCGATCAGCTCCTCCAGGCAGCGCCTGGCGCGTTCGGCATCCACGTCAAGCAGCCTGGCGGCCCTGGCGACCAGCTCGGTCTCGGGCAGGAAGCAGTGGCCGTCCTCGCTCGCCTCCGACAGCGCGAACTGCAGGCCGGCCTTGATGCGCTCGGGGCTGTCGTGGGGGATGCCCAGGCGTTGCGCGATCTGGTCGGCGGTCTTGAAGCCAATCCCCCACACGTCGGCGGCCAGCCGGTACGGCTCGCGGCGGACCACCCCGATCGCCTCGTCCCGGTAGGTCTTGTAGATCCGCACCGCCAGCGAGGTCGACACGCCGACGCCCTGCAGGAAGACCATCACCTCCTTGATCGCCTGCTGCTCCTCCCAGGCGCTGGTGATCATGGCGGTACGCTTAGGGCCAAGTCCGGATACCTCGGCCAGGCGGCCCGGCGCTTCCTCGATCACCTGCAGGGTGGCCTGGCCGAAGTGGTCGACGATCCGCTCGGCCATCCTGGGGCCGATCCCTTTGATCAGCCCTGAGCCGAGGTAGCGGCGGATGCCCTGGATGGTGGCTGGCAGCACCGTCTCGTAGGCCTCGACCTCGAACTGACGGCCGTACTGGGGGTGACTGCGCCAGTGGCCCCGCAGGCGCAGGCTCTCGCCCGGCTGCGCGCCAAGCAGCGGGCCGACCACGGTCATCAGGTCGCTGGACCGCCCGGTGGCCACCCGCGCGACGGTGTAGCCGGTCTCCTCGTTGGCGTAGGTGACGCGCTCGAGCACCGCGTCCAGGGTCGCCGACGGCGCCGTGTGGATCCGCTGCATACCCCCCGATTCCTCGCCAGGGGGCTCGGCCGTCCTGTATGGTCCCGCCGGCCGGCTCCATGCCAAAGCGGAGAAGTGCCCAACCCGGCCGGGGTCGAACTACCCTCTTTGGGGAAGCGGGGCACAATCCCGCGCTCGAGGGCGAAGCGGGTCAGGTCTGCCCGCCGGCGCGAGCCTGTCTTGTTGCGGATCCGGTCCAGGTGGGAGTGGACGGTACGGATGCTGAGCTGCAGCAACTCCGCGATGTCCTGGTCGGTCTCGCCGCCGGCAACCAGCTCAAGGATCTCCCGCTCCCGCTCAGTGATCCTGATGGGCGCCTGGAGCAGGTAGGAGGCGAGCGTCGCCGAGACGTAGGTGCGCTGCTCCGCGACGGCGCGGATCGCCCCGACGATCTCGGCCTCCTCGGCCTGCTTGGTGAGGTAGCCTCGGGCGCCGGCCCCGATCGCCTCGACGACGTCGGCGGGTGCCTCCGAGGCGGACACCTCCAGAACGGACTGGCCGCGGGCGCACAGGTGGGCGACCGCCGCCGCCCCGCTGAGCCCGGGCAGATGGCGGCTCGCCGGTCGGGCGTCGCCGGCGCCGCGTCCGCTGGGTACCAGGCGCTGGGAGCCGAGCCGCCGAGGCTCTCGGAAGCGTCTGCTCGGGAATGACCTTCACCACAAGTCCAGACCTGGGAGCAGACCCCGCTGCCGGTCCAGCTTGGGCGGCCGGCATCCAGGGAATCTCCGTCGAGCCTGGAACGGGTCAGGTGAACGGAGCGAGCAGGTGCCACTGGCTGGGGGCGGACGAACAGGGGATGCCTCACGCCACCGCCACGACCACCTTGCCCCTAGCGTGGCCTTGTTCCAGGTAGGCGATCGCTGCGGGGATTTCGGCGAACGCATAGCGCCGGTCGATCTGCGGGCGCACCTTGCCGGCCTCGATCAGCTCCGAGAGGAGCTCCAGATCCTTGGTGGTGACGTGCGCCGACACCATGGCGATATCCTTACGCCGCCCCCACGACCAGCTTCCCCCTGGTCCGGCGCCGCCGCGCAGCGAAACGCGTATCAGCATCGCCGCGCTGGTGAACCCGGTGACGGCGGCCTTGCCGCCCTCGGCGAGCGCACCTCTGAGATCGGGCACCGATCGGTTCCCGACCGTGTCGAGGATGAGGTCGTAGCGCCGCCCGCCACCGACGAAGTCGGTCGTGGTGTAGTCGACGACGTGGTCGGCGCCGAGCGAACGGACCAGGTCGAGGTTCTGGGTGCTGGTCACGCCCGTCACCTCAGCCCCGTATGACTTGGCGATCTGGACCGCAAAGGTGCCGACCCCGCCGGAAGCGCCATTGACCAGGACGTTCTGCCCGGGCTGGATTGCTCCGTGCTGGCGAAGACCCTGGAACGCGGTCACCGCCGCCATCGGAACCGCAGCCGCTTCCTCGAACGACAGGGTCGCCGGCTTCAACGACATGGCGTCCACTGGCACCGAAGCGTATTCGGCAAAGCCGCCGTATCCGTGCTCTAGAAGGTTGGCGTAGACCTCGTCGCCGGCCTTGAACCGGGTGACGCCGCTGCCGCCGGCGTCCACCTGCCCGGCGATGTCGACGCCGAGGATCGTCTGTTTCGGCCGTAGCAACCCCAGGGTGGCGCGCGAGAACAGAGGCTTGCCGCGCATGGAATGCCAGTCCGCTGCATTGACGGATGTTGCCAGCACCTTCACCAGGACTTCATTGGCGTTCGGGGCGGGCTTGTCGACCTCCGCCATCCGAAGCGTCTCCGGTGGCCCGTACTTCTCATAGATGAACGCCTTCATGGCTGGCCCTTCCGGTTGCCCCGTAGCGTCGCCAAGTCTAGTCCGACCGTTGTGACCGCGAATTGACTGATTGGTCTCCCTGGGTTTCGTGGAGCTGGTTTGGTTGACTTGCATACCGTTGACCCGAGGAGAGGCCGGCATGCCAAGGAGCTACCCACCGGAGTTCCGTCGCAAGGTCATGGACCAGCTCAAGGCAGGCCGCACGGTCGCCCAGGTCGCAGCAGACCTGCAAATCAGCGACCAGACGATCTACCGCAGCCTGCTCGCCGACCAGCCCGGCCGGCCAAGGGTGCGCTAAATGCTTCCTGGGAGTCGTGGCGTGGATCGGTGGACAATGGGCATGGTCCCTCAACGGCGCCTGCCACTGCTTGACATACAGAAGAACCATTCCACGCCTGGCTTGGGACGCATCGAGACCCGCCTCGGTGCGGCTTGGTAGCACGGCTGCTGGGGCGCACCGCCACCAACCCGGCTAGCAGTTGACGCAGGATGGATGCATCTCCCCGAGCGGCGCCGCGGCCAGCTCTCGTCAACACTAGGAGACGATCATGCGTGGTGCTGTCCTGCATGCTCCCGGCGACGTCCGGGTGGAGGAGCGCGAGAACCCGAGGATCCTCACGCCGACCGACGCGACCATCCGCCTGTCGGCGACCTGTGTCTGCGGCTCGGACCTGTGGCCCTACCGCGGGATCGAAGCGGTCGACGGGCCGTCCCCGATGGGCCACGAGTACGCCGGCATCGTCCAGGAGGTCGGCAGCCAGGTCACCAACGTCAAGCCTGGCCAGTTCGTGGTCGGCTCGTTCTTCGCCTCCGACAACACCTGCGAAATCTGCCAGGCCGGCTACCAGACCTCGTGCATCAACAAGGAGCCCATCGGCGCCAACGGCGCCCAGGCCGAGTACCTGCGCGTCCCCCTGGCCGACGGCACCCTGGTCGCCACCCCGGACATCCCTCCCGACGACCTGATCCCGAGCCTGCTGGCCGCCTCCGACGTGCTCGGCACCGGCTGGTTCGGCGCGGTGGCGGCCGAGGCCGGCCCGGGCAAGACCGTCGCGGTGGTCGGCGACGGTGCCGTCGGCCTGCTGGCCGTGCTGGCGGCCAAGCAGCTCGGCGCGGAGCGGATCATCGCGATGAGCCGGCACCAGCCACGCCAGCAGCTCGCGGTCGAGTTCGGCGCGACCGACGTCGTCGCCGAGCGCGGCGATGCGGGCGTGGCGCGGATCAAGGAACTCACCGGCGGGCTGGGGCGCACTCGGTCGTCGAGGCGGTCGGCACCCAGGAGTCGATGCTGCAGGCCATCGGCTCCACCCGGCCCGGCGGGCACGTCGGCTACGTCGGCGTCGCCCACGGGGTCGAGCTGCCCGGCGAGGAGCTGTTCTTCTCCCACGTGCACCTGCACGGCGGACCGGCACCGGTGCGCCGCTTCCTGCCCGAGCTCGTCGGCCTGATCTGGAACCGACGGATCGAGCCCGGCAAGGTCTTCGACCTCAGCCTCCCGCTCGAGCAGGCCGCCGAGGGCTACCGCGCCGGCTCGCGGTCGCGTTCGCGGAATTCGCCATGGCGATCTGAAACCTGAGCACCGTCACGGCTTCACTGCGCCGCGGACTGCTCAGATGCAACAGCGCCGCTCGGCCTCATGATGCAGCGCCCTGGTCTGCCGGGATCCCGTTGCGGGCGCGTGCATGCCGAATGAGCCTCGCCGCGATCAGGGAGTGGGTCACGAGCAGCGCTGGCACCAGCACCGTGAAGATGTACCAGGCCGCTCCAAGCTGGAATCGGGGCATCTCGACCCGGAAGCCCTGAACGAATGCGTTGACGAGGTCCCCGACGCCCTCCAGCGTGAAGATCCATACCACCACCGGCGCATGCCGCCATCCGGTCCGCAGCGCCACGATGGAAAGCAAGGCGAGCACGGCGGCGATGAGGTCGCCGTAGGCCGCCGGAACCGCAAAGTCGCGGGGGAGGCTGGGGTCCACCACGGTCGGGACGAGCAGGGTGAGGCCCAGGGTGCGGGAGAGGTGCAGGAGGAGCAGCGGGGTGAGCGCATCCTCGAGCGACAGCCGCGCCAACCGTGGCGCCCAGTACCACCTGGCCACAAGGGTGAACAGCAGGATGCTGCCGGCGATCTGCACCTGGAAGATGGTTCCGACGCTCATGCGGGCCTCCGATCTGGCTTAGGTCCTGGTCGTACGGCGACCACTTCATCTCGCCCCGTGCCGAACTGCGAAGGCCAACGCCCGGAGGTTCTGAACCCTACCCGACCTGCCGTTGGCCGCCGTTGGACTCCGCGAGGAATCCGAGGAGGTGCCGTGCCGTCAGCTCAGGAGCCTCCTCAGGGATGAAGTGCCCCGCCTCGACCGGGCCGCCGTGGACCTCGTCGCACCAGGCCTTCCAGACCTCGAGCGGCTCGTACCAGGTGGCGACGGCGCCGCTATGGCTCCACAGGGCGAGGACCGGGCAGGTGATCCGCCGCGTCCCGCGGTCGGCCTCGTCGTGCCGGTAGTCGAGCGTGGCGGCGGCGCGGTACTCCTCGCAGATGGCATGGATGGTCCCGGGAGCGCTGAGCTTGTCGACGTAGGTGGCGCGGACCTCCGCCGGGAAGGCGCCGGGCACCTCCGACAACGAGTCGAGCATGTGGTCGACGATGACGGCGGGGGCCTGGGCGATCAGTTGCTCGGGCACCGGCTCCGGGGCGGCGAGGAACGACCAGAGCCAGAACCCGAGGCTGAAGTCCATGTCCGCACGGCGGAGCGCCTCCCCGGTGGGGACTACGTCGAGCACCGCGAGGCGGGTGACCGCGCGGGGATGGTCGAGCGCCATACGGTAGGCGCAGCGTGCGCCACGGTCGTGCCCGACGACGGCGAACCGGTCGTACCCCAGCGCCTGCATGACCTCGACCTGGTCGCGGGCGATCTCGCGCATGCTGTACGGCCCGTGGTCGGGGGTGCTCGGTGGCGTGCCGCTGTCGCCGAAGCCGCGGAGGTCGGTGGCGACCACGGTGAAGCGCTCGGCGAGCCGCGGCGCGACCCGGTGCCACATAAGGTGCGTCTCGGGCATGCCGTGCAGCAGCAGGACCGGCGGACCGTCGCCGCCGCGAAGCCCGTGGATCGTCGTCCCTGTCGTGGTGACGTCGAACGCTTCGAAACCATCGAACACGAAGCTCTCCTTTCCAGACGAGCAGACTGCCGCTGTCCACGCGCCAGCTTGCGCCTGCGAATTCCCATCCGCCACGGGCCGAAGCCGCCGCGAAGCTGCTGAGATGCCGATGTGATGCCGCCAGATGCGAGTCTCCGTGCCCGGAGAGCTTGATCCGCTCGACGGCGGCGGGAGGGTCGTAGGTGAGAGTGCTCTCGTGACCCCATGGTCGTGTCGGGGGAGGCGCTGGATGCGCCGTCACCAGGTGTCGTGATCTCTAGGTCATCGGCTCGTCCTCTTGCCCGTGGGATGCATAGGCACGCCGAAGCTGCGGCGTATGGCGGCAGCTAGCGCAAACGAGCTGACGTTGGTGCGGTGGCGGTGGGACCCGTGGAGGCGGCGGATGCAGCGGAGATCGCGAAGCGTGCGAGTGGTCGTCGTGACCGGGATCGTCGGGTTGCTCCTTGGGGCCTCCGGCGTCGCCAGGCCAGCCAGTGATGTGGGTGCGGGTGGCAGGCGGGCTGGTCCGAGCCAGGCGCCGAGCGCTGCCCCGACGGCCGCCGAGCGGTCCGCCGTAGCGCAGGCGCGCGCGTCCAAGCAGCGGGTCGAGGTGGTGGCCAAGCGCTCGGAGACGATGGAGGTGTTCGCCGAGCCCGACGGCACCTTCACCGCGCAACTGCACCCGGGGCCGGTGCGGGTGCGTCGCGGCGGAGGCTGGGTGCCGGTCGACACCACCCTCGTGCGCCGGGCGGACGGGTCGGTCGTCCCGGGTGCGACGGTGGTGTCGCTGGCGTTCTCCGGTGGCGGGGCCGGGCCGCTGGTGCTGCTGGGCAGCGGCAGGCAGCAGGTGAGCCTGTACTGGCCGCGGCGCCTGCCGCCGCCGAGGCTGGCCGGTGACACCGCGACCTACCCGGAGGTGCTGCCGGGTGTGGACCTGCGGCTGACCGCTGGCCCGACGGGCTTCCATGAGGTGCTGGTGGTCAAGACCCGCCAGGCGGCCAGGAGCCCGTTGCTGGCCAGGTTGCGGTTCGGGATGCGCAGCAGGGGTCTGTCGCTGCGGGCGGGCAAGGGTGGCACGGCGAACCTCGTCGACGCGAAGGGTCGGACGGTGTTCGCGTCGCCGGCGCCGGCGATGTGGGACGCGGTCACGCACCATGCGGTGGGCCGGTTCGAGCTGGCCAGGGATGCGATCAGTGTCCTGCCCGACCGGCGGTTGCTGGGCGATCCGGCGGCGGTGTTCCCGGTGTCGATCGATCCGGACTTCGGGGTGCCGTTCGCTGGCTGGGCGAAAGTGTTCTCCGGGAAGGCCGGCACCTCGTACTGGTATGGCGGCGGCGACGTCGAGGCACCGGACACACGGTTCGCGGGCCAGAACCTGGGCAAGGTCGGCCGCTGCTGGGAGGACGGCACCTGCAACGGCATCGGCACGGCTCGCACCTATGTCCAGTTCGACATCAGGGCTCTGCACGGTGCGGTCATCGTCAACGTGCCGAACGTCACGACCGGCGCGGAGTTCAACGCCCACGAGATCTGGGCTCCCGCCTGCGGTCGGTCCGGCCATAACTGGGCTGTGGACCTGGAGCACGCCAACCCGTTCGACGGCAACCTGGCCTGGAGCCGGCAGCAGCCGTCGTTCCCCGGCGCCATCGGCGGGCCCAGGTGGGAGGCGCACGGCTACGCCAATGACGCCCGCTGCGCGTCCCCGGCCTGGATCGGTTGGGGGGTCGGCGACCAGGTCCGTTATTCCAACGTCCGCACGGACTACGTGGCGTTCATGCTGCACGCCGACAACGAGAGCGACCAAGACGGCTGGAAGAAGCTCGACGGCTACTCGCTGCTGGTGCACTACGACTGGCCCCCGAACCTGCCGTCGAACCTCAACTGGTCGGCTGGCACGAACAGGACCCCCTGCAGCACGGACGTGGGCAACCCCGACTACGTCAACAACGCCGCCGGACCGCTGACGCTCAGGGCGACCGCCACCGACCCCGACGTCGCCGACAACCTGTGGGTGCTGTTCGAGTGGAAGACCCGCGGCGGCGACAGGATCGACATCGCGAACCCGGGTCCGGCCGCGAACGGCTCGGAGCTCACCGCGACCATCCCCGCGGGGACCTTGCCCGACGGGAAGCAGGTGTCGTGGCACGCCAAGGCCGGCGACGGCTGGGTCGAGAGTGACTGGGCACCACAGGCGGGGTCGTTCTGGTGCCAGGTCGACATCGACAACACCGCCCCGGGCATGCCGACCGTCACCCCGGACCCGTCGCAGCAACCGACCCTCGGCGCACCCGCCACCTTCACCGTGCAGGCCAACGACCGTGACGTGACCAAGTTCCGCTACGGCCTGACGCAGGGCGGCACGGTGTGTGCAACGTCCGCCGAGACGAACGCCAGCACCCTCGGCGGCGGTGCGACGATCAAGGTGACGCCGTTGAAGGCGACCTTCTGGGACCTGTGGGTGGCCGCCGTCGACCGCGCCAACAACGTGACCGCCTCCACCAACTGCGCGCACTACCGCTTCCAGGTCCAGTCCGGCCGTCCGGCCATAGCGCATTGGGCGATGGACGGCCACCGGCTGCTGACGGCGGTGCCGGACTCGTCCTCGGGGCACAACCACAGTGGCACCGTCGCGATCGGACCGTCGCAGTGGACCGTCGGCCGGGTCGGTGATGCGCTGCACTTCGACGGCAGCGGCGGGTCGTTCGTGGCGCCGGGCGGCGGGTCGGTGGCGCGGACCGATCAGAGCTTCTCCGTTGCGGCGTGGGTGAAGCTCGACCGGGCGGACGGCAGGACCTATGCGGCGGTCAGCGAGGACGGCGACCGCACCCACGCGTTCCTGCTCGGCTACCTCAGCGAATTGGGGCGCTTCGTGTTTCGGATGATCTCCCAGGACAGCGACGCCGGCCAGATGATCGCGGTGCCGGCGAACAGCGCCCCGCCGGTCGGCGTCTGGACCCACCTGACCGGCACCTACGACGTGACCACCCAGCAGCTGCGGTTGTACGTCAACGGGGCGCTGCAAGGCACGGCCACCATGACCACGCCCTGGAACGCCACCGGCGCTCTCCAGATCGGCCGCAGCCACTACATGGGCGGCTACTCGGACTACTTCGCCGGCTCGATCGACGAGGTGCAGGTCTTCGACCGGGTGCTGAGCGACCTGCCATACGTCGAGCCCGGGGAGCGGGCGCAGCGCAGCGAGATCGACCGGCTGGCCAGCCCACCACTCGAGGAGGCGTACTACTCGCTGGACGAGGGCACAGGCACCAAGGCCGGCGACCTGTCGGGGAACTACCGCGTCGCCACCGTCGGCGGCGACGCGACCTTGACCACGGCGGGTCATATCGGGGGCGGGCTCCAGCTTGGCACCGCTCGCACGGGCTTCGCCGCGACCACAGGTCCGGTGGTGCGGACCGACAGCAGCTACACGGTCATGGCGTTTGCTCGCCTGCGGAGCGCGACGAGCAACGACCCTCAGACGGTGGTCAGCCAGAACGGTGTCAACGTCAGCGGGTTCTACCTGCGCTACCTGCCCAGCCACAAGTGGAGTGCCGCGGTGCCGACCGCGGACTCCGCCAGCTCGCCGGGGTGGCAGGCAGTGGAGTCCAGCGCCGTCGCGCAACCGCAATGGACGCACCTGGCCATGGTGTACGACGCGCCGCAGCGGCAGCTACGCCTGTATGTCAACGGCGAGTTGCAGGGTGACCCCCTCAACCCGCTGGTGGTGACGGTGCCTGCCAACATGGTCGGCGCGTTGCAGATCGGCCGCGGTCAGCAGACCGGCCTCGGCTTCGATGGCGCCATCGACGAGGTCCGCGTGCTCAGCGGCGTGCTCTCCGACGCGGACATCGCGGCGGCGAGCGGCCAGACCGAGGCGCGGCCGCCGTCGCTGTTCGCCGGGGCGTTCGAGCGGTACGGCGGGCCCGACTGGCGGCACTATGTGGGCACCGGACCCCCGCCGCCGGGGTACTACGTCGAGGGCCCGATAGGGCTCCCGGCGCCGGAGGGCGCGCCGAACACCAGGATGGTCTACTCCTGCCGCAACGCCAGCGGGTACTTCCTTGACTCGCAGGCCACCTGCGGCGGCAGCGGCAGCGAGGTGCTGGGCCAGGCCGGGCTGATGTACACCGCCCCGCCCGCCGACGTGCCGACCATCGCGGTGTACCGCTGCCTGGTGCTGGCAACGGGGGACCATTTCGCGTCGCACGATCCCAGCTGCGAGAGCACCCCGGACAAGATCCGCACCGAGCTCATGCTGGGGTACACGCGGGTGTACGCGCCGCTGGTCCGCTACGTCGAGCCGGGTGGTGCGCACTGGAGCACCACGCACGCCGATCTGCTGCCCGCCGGCTACACGCCGGAAGCATCGCTGGGCTATGTGGCGATAGGCGGCGTCTCGTCCGTGACGGAGCTGTGGATGTGCCAGGACGCCGATGCCGATGACGAGTTCCTGTCCACCGACCCGGCCTGCGAGCGCGAGCAGGTCCTGCCGACGTGGTACAGCGGGCTGGTGTGGACCGGCCCGCCGGCCGGTGTGACGCAGAGCCGGCAGTTGTATGCCTGCCAGAGCAGCACCGGCGAGCGGTTCGAGTCGCTGGACCGGTTCTGTGAGGGCGGCACCCAGGTCCGTCAGCTCGGTTACGTCATCACCCAATTCTGAAAGGGCGGCTCGTGATGCGTGGGCGTCGTGTTCTTGCGACTGGTATTGGGCTTGCCCTGACGTTGGGGCTGGTGGTGGCGGTGCCGCCGGGCGCGGCGGGCGCGGCGGGGACGTGGCCGCCGCGCAAGCCGGCACCGCCACGGCTGGTGGCGACCGTGGCGGTGCCGGTCAAGCCGGCGCCGCCGGATGTCGTGCAGGCGGCGGCCGCGAGCGGTGTTCTGCCGAGTGCGTCGTGGCCGGTGGCGGGGTCGGCGGAGGTGCAGCTCGCCCCTGACAGCTCGGCGGCGCCGGCACGGGCCGCCAACCTGCCGGTGTGGGTCGGCCCCCCCGCGGCCGCCACACCGGCGGCCAGCGCCGCCGCGGGCGCTCCCCCCACCGCGACCAGGCAGGGCGTGGACGGGCTGGTGCTGCGGTTGCACCGCCGTGACGGGCAGACCGGGGCTGGCCAGGTGTCGGTGAGTGTGGACTATTCGGGGTTCCGCGGTGCCTTTGGAGGGGACTGGGCGTCGCGGCTGCGGCTGGCGGAGCTGTCGGCCTCGGGGCCGGCGCGGGTGCTGGCGACCCGCAATGACGCACGGGCTGGACGGGTCGCCGCCGATGTGACCGTGACCGGGACCGATTCGACGTTTGCCTTGACGGCTGGCGCGGGTGGGGAGGCGGGGGATTACAAGGCGACGTCGTTGTCGCCGTCGGGGACGTGGTCGGCGTCCACGCAGTCGGGTGATTTTGATTACTCGTATCCGCTGCCGGTCCCGTCGGTTCCCGGTGGGCTGGTGCCGAAGCTGGGGCTGTCATATTCGTCGGGGTCGGTGGACGGTCGGACGGCGGCGACCAATAACCAGCCGTCGTGGGTTGGTGAGGGCTGGTCGCTATGGCCGGGGTTTGTCGAGCGTGGCTACAGGTCGTGCTTCGATGACATCACTGACCCGGCCAAGAAGACCGGCGATCAGTGCTGGGGGACCGACAATGCGACGCTGTCGCTGGAGGGGGTATCCACACAGCTGGTGTTCGCGGGTGGGAGCCAATGGCGGCTCAAGCACGACGACGGCTCGCGGATCGAGCGGCTGACCGGTGCGGACAACGGTGACCAGGGTGATGTGGAGGGCGCGGGGGAGCACTGGAAGCTGACCACGATCGATGGGACGCAGTATTTCTTCGGGCGCACCAGTACCTCGGCGTGGACGGTACCGGTGTTCGGCAACAACGCAGGTGAGCCGTGCAACAAGTCCACCTTCGACGCCTCCTGGTGCCAGCAGGCGTGGCGCTGGAACCTCGACCAGGTCATCGACCCGCACGGCAACACCATCAGCTACTTCTACACGCCGGAGACCAACAACTACGCCCGCAACGTCGATGGTGCCAAGGCGACCCGGTATGTGCGTGGCGGGGTGCTGGAGCGCGTGGAGTACGGCGCGCAGGCGGGGCAGCACTGGTCGGCGCAGGTCGTCTTTGCCTCCGCCGAGCGGGGCGCCCCGGCGCCGGATGTGCCGCTGGACCAGGCGTGCGCGGAGGGGCAGAACTGCGGCACCAAGTATTCGCCGACGTTCTGGTCGACCAAGCGGCTGGCCAGCATCACCACGCAGGTGTGGGACGGCGCGACCGTGCGCGATGTGGACCGCTGGACCTTGGAGCACGCCTACCCGGCCAACGATGACAAGACGACGGCGTCGTTGTGGCTGCACGGCATCACCCACACCGGCCTGGCCGCCAGCCCGGCGGTGGCGTTGCCGCAGGTGGTGTTCGACGGGGTGCAGCTTGCGAATCGGGTGAACTCCGACAGCGATGGGCTGTTGCCGTTCGACAAGTGGCGGATGCGGCGGATCAGCAACGAGTCTGGCGGCTGGATCAACATCGCCTACGCCAACACCGACTGTGTGCCCACCGCATGGCCCAACCCGCAGTCCAATACCCTGCGCTGCTTCCCGGTGTACTGGACCCCAGAGGGGGATCAGCTGCGCCAGGACTGGATGGCGAAGTATGTGGTTGGGCAGGTGGCGGCCGAGGACCGGGTCGGTGGGCAGGCGACCGAGGTGACCAACTACACCTATCTCGGTGGGACGGCCTGGCATCTCGACGATAACCCGCTGGTGCCGCTGGACCGGCGGACCTGGTCGCAGTTCCGCGGTTACCAGGACGTGGTGGTCAAGCACGGCGACCCGTCCGAGGTGACGCCGTCGCAGACCCAGTACACCTACTTCCGTGGCATGGACCGGAAGGTGCGGGACTCCCAGGGCGCGGAGAAGGACGACCCTGACCAGCTGGCCGGGTTCCTGCGCGAGCAGCAGACCTTCAACGGTGCTGGTGGGCCGGTGCTGACCAGTGCGATCAACGACCCGTGGCAGCGTGGTCCGACCGCGACCCAGGGTCCGTTGCAGGCCTTTGTGGTGGCGACCGGCAACACCGTGACGCGCACGGCGCTGGCGGCTGGTGGAGGTGGGGCCGCGGGGTGGCGGACCACCCGGATCGAGACCACCGAGTTCACCGACCAGGGCCTGCCCATCAAGGTCAGCGACCTGGGCGACATCGCCAACATCGCCGATGACCGCTGCACCACGACCACCTATGCCCCCAACACCACGTCATGGCTCCTGGACCTGGCCTCGGAGGTCAAGATCGACGGCGTCGCCTGTGGGGCGACGCCGTCCTATCCACGCGACGCGGTCTCCGACACCCGCAGCTACTACGACGACGGCCTGCTGGGCGCGCCGCCGTCGGCGGGAAACGTGACCAGGTCCGAGCAGGCCAAGGACTACTCGAGCGGTCAACCGGTGTGGGTCACGGTCAGCCACGGAACCTTTGACGCCTACGGCCGCCCGCAGGACGCCTTCGACGCGCTGGACCGCAAGACCATGACCCGCTACACCCCGGCCAGCGGGCTGCCGGCTACCACGGTGGTCACCAACCCGATGGGCTACACCACCACGACCACGCTGAATGTGGCGCTCGGCCGGCCCGTCACGGTGATGGACCCCAACAACCGGCGCACCGACCTGACCTATGACGCGCTGGGCCGGTTGACCGGGGTGTGGGTGCCGGGCCGCAGCAGGGACAACGGCGACGGTCCCAACAGCCGCTACGCCTATGGGGTGCGCAACGACGGGCCGAGCTGGGTGTCGACCGACACCCTCAAGGCCAACAACAACTACCTCACCAGCTACACGCTCGCCGACGGGTTCCTGCGGCCGCGGCAGGCGCAGGGCGTGGGCTCAGGTCCGGCGGGGCAGGGGCCGCTGCGGGTGCTGACCGACACCTTGTACGACTCGCGGGGTCTGGCATTCCAGGCCAACGGGCCTTACACCGACACCGGCACACCGGGCACCACCCTGGCCGGCGTGGCCGACACCGCGGTGCCGAGCCTGACCAGGACCACCTTCGACGGCGCCGAGCGGCCCGTGCTGTCGGTGCTGCAATCGCTCGGCACCGAGCTGTCCCGGACGGCAACCAGGTACCACGGCGACCACGTCGAGGTGACCCCACCGGTCGGCGGGATCCCCACGGCCACCTACAGCGACGCGCGTGGGCAGAGCACCGCGGTGTGGCAGTACCAGCAGCGGCCCGCCACGCCTGGTGGGCCGCTGGCCGGGACGCACGACACCACCGGCTACACCTGGACCAACGCCGGCAAGCTCGCCACGATCACCGATGCGGCCAGCAACCGTTGGCGGTATGGCTACGACCTGCTCGGCCGCCGGACCAGCGTCGCCGACCCCGACAAGGGCAGCTCGACCAGCACCTACGACGACGCGGGCCAGGTCAGCTCGACCACGGATGCACGCCAGGTGAAGCTGGCGTTCAAGTACGACAAGCTCGGCCGCAAGCTCGAGGAGCGCCAGGACTCGCTGGGCGGCACGTTGCTGGCGAGCTGGACCTACGACTCGATCCTCAAGGGTCAGCCGACCTCGTCGACGCGCTATGTGGTCACCGACAGCGGCGCCACCGAGCCGTGGACCACGCAGGTCACTGGCTATGATGCGGCCTATCTGCCGACGGGGAAGCGGGTCACGCTGCCGGCCAGCCAGGCGCCGCTGGACGGCGACTGGGACGCGACGATGACCTATAAGCCGGACGGCAGTCCGGCGACCGTCACCCAGCCCAGCATGCCGGGGATCGCCGGGGAGACCCTCAGCTACTCCTATGACGCCCTGGGCCTGCCGTTCGCGATGTCGTCGGCGCTTGGCCATTACGTGCACGATGTCGCCTACACCGCGTTCGGTGAGCTGTCGCAGATCCAGCTCGGAGACTCGCCCAAGCAGCTGGCGCAGACCTTCTACTTCGACATGGGAACCCACCGGCCCCTCGAGGCGGCCGTGGACCGCCAGGGCGACCAGACGGACGATCAGCCACGCTCGGTCCAGGACCTGCACGACAGCTATGACCCGATGGGCAACCTCACCAGCCTCGCCGACACCCCGACCATCGGGAGCACCGAGCGGCAGTGCTTCACCTATGACCCCCTGCGCCGGCTCAACGAAGCCTGGACTACCACCACGGCCACCTGCGGCGTGCCCGGCGCCAGCGTCGGTGGGCCCGCGCCGTACTGGACCTCGTACACCTATGACGCGGTCGGCAACCGCGGCTCTGACGCCGCGCACGCGGTCAGCGGCGCCGCGGCCACCAGCAGTGGCCACACCTACAACTATCCGGCCGCTGGGCAGCCCCGCCCGCACGCGGTCAGCTCGGTCAGCGGGACCGCTGGCGCCGGCGCGTCCGCGGTCAACGGCACCTATGCCTACGACCCCGCCGGGAACACCATCAGCCGGCCGGGACCCAACGGGACGCAGACGCTGACCTGGACCCCCGAGGGCAAGCTCTCAACGGTGACGGTGGGGACGAGCAAGACGACCAACCGCTACGACGCCGACGCCAACCTCATCGCCACCAAGGACAGCAGCGGGACCACCGTGTACCTGGACGGCGCCGAGGTGCACGCCGACAGCGCCGGGCGGACCAGCGCCACCCGCTACTACAGCTTCGCCGGAGCCGGCGTGGCCGTGCGTACCGGCACCCTATTGAACACGGTGAGCTGGCTCGTCCACGACCATCACGGCAGTGACACCCTTGCGGTCAACGCCGACACCGCCGCCCCGACCGTGCGCCGCGGCGACGCGTTCGGTATTCCCCGCGGCCCCCAGCCGGCCTGGCCGGGCTCGCACGGCTTCGTCGGCGGGGTCCAGCAACCAACCGGCCTGACTCATCTGGGTGCCCGCGAATACGACCCGTCGCTGGGCAGGTTCGTGTCGGTGGACCCGATCATGGACCCGGCCGACCCCCAGCAGTTCAACGCCTACGCCTACGCCGCCAACAACCCGACCACGATGAGCGACCCCAGCGGCCTGAGACTCATGGAGGACGATACGGGCCACTCCGCGGACGCCGGCCACTACTATCCCCATAACCCGCCGGCTCGTCCTGGTGGTGGCGGTTCGGGGTCCCCCCCGAGCGGGCCGCAGCCGCCGAACCGGGGGGCGGCCAACCCGGGCTGCGACGGCCGGGCGCATTGTGCGTTCCCAAACGAAGGGCGAGGCCCTACCTGTGGCCCAATCCCGCAGCTGGTCCCCGGCTGCGGCCGTACCGCGCCGCTCCCGAAGCCGCGCGTCCAGGGGCCGGTGTCCTACCGCACCGACACATGGCAGGGGTGCCGCAATCACCCGCCCGGCCCCAGAGCGGTATGTACTGTCGAGGATGGAGGCCCGATCATCCGCGGGTCGGACGTGTGGCCCACCCCCATGCACGGGCATGGCTCGGAGGAGCCGAGCATCGCGGGCTTCCTGGCCTTGGGCATGAAGTTCAACCTGTTCTTGCTCAACCCGGCCGCCGCCACCGTGTTCTACGGCGGCTCGGTGTCGCTGTGCGCTGGAGGTGGGTTCCTGGTCCAAGGCGAAGCCTGCATTGCCATGGACAAGTACGGCGTCGGATACACCTACGGCGTCGGAACGACCAACTCGATGGGCCTCGCTGTCTCGGAGAAGCTGGCCACGCCCCCTATCGAGGGTCTGGGTGGCCAAGAAGTGTCGTTGAAGGAAGGCAAAGCCACGGTGGCCAAGTACACCACCGGGGGTTGGAGCGCTGGCTACGACCTACGCGGAGTCGGCGAGTCCTTCGGTCACGGCAGCCTGAACGGCGCGGAAGCGTGGTCGGGTCGATGGTTCTACTGGCCCTCCTTCGTGGACCCGGCGACCAGCCTTCAGCCTGGAGCCAGCATCGTCGACCGGTTGCCAGGGCGGTGATCGCCGCGCCGCCGCAGCCCGGCTCCCGACCTCGCCCTCCCTGGTCGGGAGCCGGGGCATCGCCCGGCCTCGGGTCTCAGAGTTGGGCGGTCCTGGCCGCCTGGCCCGGATCGGGCTACTGCCCGCCGGCACCCTGAGGCGTGGGCCGGCCGTGGCGCCGCTGGGCCGATTCCTGGACGGCTGGAGCCCCTACGACATCGACGTCCTCGACGTCGGCGAATGCCTGCCAGACGCTGAGCTCGACGAGCTGGCGCTGGCGGTCAACACCCACCGCCTCGACACCGGTCTGCTGCGCAGCTCCCGCGTGCTCTTCTGCCGGCACGACGACTGCTACTTCCAGGTGGAGAGCGCTGATGCGACCCTGCCAGCGCGGCTGTTGAACGACTATGTGGCCGAGTTGGAAGCAATGACGGGTCAGAAGTGGACTGGCGTTCTCGATGTCTATTTGGGTTTCCCTCACTGCCGGGGCGTGGGCTCCTCGGCGAGCATCGCGCGAACCTGGTCGGCGTCGGTGGTCCGCAGCTGCTCGAAGATCGCCAGGGCCTCTCGCCAGTGCACCCTGGCCTCTGCCGTGCGGCCTAGCGCCTGCAGGGTTCTGCCCAGCTCCCGCAGGCTCTCCGCCTGGCCGTAGAGGTCGCCGAGCTCCCGGCAGATGGCCAGGCTCTCCTGCTGGCAGGCCAGCGCCTGCTCGTAGCGGCCCTGCCGCTGGTAGACGACACCGAGGCTGTTCAGGCTCTCGGCCTGGCGCTCGCGGTCGCCCAGCTCGCGGCACAGCGCCAGGCTCTCCTGCTGGCAGGCCAGCGCCTCCTCGTAGCGGCCTTGCCGCTGGTAGACGACACCGAGGTGGCTCAGGGCGGCGGCCTGGCCGTAGCGGTCGCCCCGCTCGCGGCGGATGGCCAGGCTCTCCTGCAGGCAGGCCAGCGCCTCCTCGTAGCGTCCCAGCCGTTCGTAGACGACGCCAAGGTTGTCCAGTGTGATGCCGCCGGTGTACAGGTCGCCCAGCTCCCGGTAGATGGCCAGGCTCTCCTGCTGGCAGGCCAGCGCCTGGTGGTAGCGGCCCTGCCGCTTGTAGACGACGCCGAGGTTGCTCAGGCTGCCGGCTTGGCCCGAGCGGTCGTCCAGCTCCCGGTAGATGGCCAGGCTCTGGTGGTGACAGGCCAATGCCTGGTCGTACTTCCCCTGCCGCAGGTAGCCCACGCCCCGGTCGTTGTGGGCTTGGGCTTGCGCGGCCTGGTCGCCCAGCCGGTGAGCAACCCCAAGGGCGATCTCGTTGGCCTGCGCCATGGTGCCCCAGTGGCTCCGCACCGTGAGGAACCCGTACAGGGCTTGGGCGAGCTGGATCGCGATCTCGCCAGGCACGCCAGGATCGCTGGCGGCCTGCTGGACAGCGGCCAGCAGGTTTGGCCGCTCGATCTCCAACCATCCGAGCGCCGCGGTGTCGTCGGCGAATTCCATCCCGCCCTTGCGCCAACGGTCATCCGCGTGGGCCAGGCGGTAGTCACCCGGGCGCAGCAGCGCCAGCGTCCGCCAGGCGCTTGCCACGTAGAGCCCCAATGCACGGGTGAGCGCGGCGGCCCGCACGGGCTCGGGATGGTGCTGGTAGGCCCGCTCGCGGGCGTACAGGCGCAGAAGGTCGTGCATCCGGTAGCGGCCAGGCCGGGGCGTCTCCAGCAGGTGCGCGTCGACCAGTCGCTCCAGCATCCGCTCGGCGGCGTCCTCAGGCCGGTCCAGCAGCCTCGCTACCACCGGCACGCCCACCTCCGGGCCGTCCAGCACCCCGAGCAACCCGAACGCCTGCGCCGCCGCCCGGTCCGGCATCTCCGGGCTGTCGCAGAGCTGCTGGTAGGACACCTGGAAGCTAGCCCGCACCCCGACCTCGGCAAGCTCCAGCTCGTCCAGGCGGCGCTGGGCGTCAGCCAGCCTCTCGGCCAACGCCGCGACCGGCCAGGTGGGCCGCGCCGCCAGCCGGGCGCCGGCGATCCGCAACGCCAAGGGCAGGTATCCGCAGCAGCGGGCCAGCTCGGCAGCCGCTTCGCGCTCGGCGGCGACCCGCTGCGGGCCGGCCACCCGGCCCAGCAACTCCAGCGCCTCGTTCAGTTCCAGCGCGCCCAACGGCAGGTAGGCGGCATCGTGCAGGCTGAGCAGGGCCCGGCGGCTGGTCACCAGGACCCCGCAGCCCGGGCTGGCGGGCAGCAGCGGGGCCAGCTGGGCGGCATCTGCGGCGTTGTCCAGCACCACCAGCAGCCGCCGGCCGGCAACCCGGGTGCGGAACGCGGCGCTGGCCTCCTCCAGGCTCGTGGGAACCGCGGCTGGGTCCACGCCGAGCGCGTGCAGGAACCGGCCCAGAACCTCCAACGGCTCCAAGGGTCGCAGGCCGGCGGTGGCGCCATGCAGGTCCACGTACAACTGGCCGTCGCCGAACCGCTCGGCCAACCGGTGGGCGGCGTGGATCGCCAGGGCGGTCTTGCCCACCCCCGGCGGCCCCGACAACGCCACGATGGGAACCACCCGGTCGTCTGCGAGCAGCCACCGGATGCGCTGCACCAAGCCCGCGCGGCCGACGAAGTCGCCCACGTCGCGGGGAAGCTCGGACTGTCTTACCCAGCCGCCCCTGCGGGCGGGGGCCGGGGGGTCGGCGAGCGCGGGGTCGTTGGTGAGGATGGCCTGGTGCAGCGCATCCAGCCCAGGTCCGGGGTCGATGCCCAGCTCGTCGGCCAGCAGCCGCCTGACGCGCCGGTAGGCCGCCAGCGCATCGGCCTGCCGGCCGCAGCGGTACAGGGCCGTCATGAGCAGGGCCCAGTACCCCTCCCGCAGCGGGTACCGATCGGTCAGGGCAGCCAGCTCGGCGACCAGCTCGGCATGCCGGCCCAGCGCGAGGTCCGCCTCGATCCGTCGCTGCAGCGCGCCCAGGCGCTGCTCGGCCAGCCGCGGGACCGCCTCACGGTGCAGCACCTCCGAGGGCACGTCGGCCAGGGGCTCGCCACGCCACAGCGCCAGCGCCTGCCCCAGCAGCTCCGCCTCGGCCTGCCGGTCCCCGCTGCCGGCCGCATCCCAGGCCTGCTCCAGCAGCAGCTCGAACCGGCCGGCATCGACACCGTCCCGGGCCACGGTGAGCACATAGCCCTTCGGCCGGCTCTGAATCAGCTCGGTGCCGCGCAGCAGCTTGCGCAGCCGCGCGACGTAGGTCTGGACCACCTTGCGGGGGCTGGCCGGCAACGCCTCACCCCACACCGCCTCGGCCAGCTCCTCCACCGTCACCAGCTCGCCGGCGCGCAGCAGCAGGGCAGCCAGCACCACGCGGTGCTTGGCCGCCGGGATCGGCACCGCCACGCCATCCTCCACGACCCTGAGCGGGCCGAGCACCCCAAACTCCACTGCCACGCTCACTCCGGCTGTGCGCATCCGCGCATGCGCGCCATCGCCCCCTGGCCGGCGCAAGATCCGCGGGGGACGCCGGTCGTCAAACCCCTGGCCGGTCAGCCTCCTCCTCCCATCCTTGCAGCACAACCAGCGCAGCTTGCACGACCCTGGTTGCCGCTCCGCCTGCACCGCTGTTGTCCTGGTGTGACCAGGACGGCGAGCGGTACGAAGCCGTGGCGATGACACGACGATGCCGGTGCCTGCCACGGTGTGCGGCGCGGACGGCGTTCGGCGTCGCTCCCAGATTGGGTGCCGCGGCATGCGTGGAGGCTGAGTGGGTGTGCGGATATCGCGATGTCTGCGGGCATCGTCAGGCGGAATCGGGAGCTGGTGGACAAAGGACGGCCTGCATCCCGGGCGTCGCCAGGCGCCGGAGCATCTGGGTCAGGTGCGAGGGCTCGTACGGGAAGTCATGTTCCACCCACCACGTCAGCAGGCCGATGGTCGCGCTGGCATAGAACTCGGCGACGACCTCGACCGGCATGTCGGAGCCGGCGGCGGCGAGGTGGGGTTGCAGGTGCTCCCGCAACAGCCCACGGACCAGGCCGTTCAGGTGCCCGATCACGATGGTGCCGCCCTGCTTGCCGCACAGCGCCCGGTAGACCGGCCGCCGCCGGTGCGCGTGCGCGAAGATGGCCGCGGCTGGGCGCGTCGGGTCGGGCGGCGACGCGCCCGGCGTCATCGCGTCGATCTCCCGCCGCAACTCGTCGCGCACGTTGTCGAAGCAGGCGACGAGAAGGGCCTCCCGGTCGTGGAAGTGGGCGTAGAACGTCGACCGGCCCACGTCGGCCCGGTCCAGGATGTCCTGCACCGTGAGCTTCGAGTAGCCGTTCTCCATGATGAGCGCGAGCAGCGCTTCGATCAGGAGCCGGCGCGTACGGCGGACCCGCCGATCCTGCCCTGCCATTCCCGCCCTCGCGTTTCCGAACAAACGATGGGGACCGTCCGGTACCGGACGCCCGGCCCCGTCTTGGTTGTTGACGCTCGCCAGCCGGATCCAACCATACTCGAACACCGTGTTCAGCAACGAACTCTACCGTCCAGTGCTGGTGAGCATCCCCTACTTGCTCATCCAACGGGATGAGCGTCGACCGATGAGGGGCGCGAGCCCCCGAGGTCGAACGAGCAGCTCATCCACCAAGACGCTCAAGGAGGTCCTGTGCGCAAGATCAAGTCGAACTTCTTCATCTCCCTCGACGGCGTCGTCGAGGCCCCCGACAAGTGGCACTTCCCCTTCTTCGACGACCAGATGGGAGCGGCCATCGGCGCGGCCGCCGCCGGCGTGGACGCCTACCTGATGGGACGCGTCCTCTACGAGGAGTGGGCCGCCTACTGGCCCGAGCACGCCGACGAGCCATTCGGCGACGTGCTCAACGCGACCAAGAAGTACGTCGTTTCCGACACCCTGACCAGCGCGGAGTGGCACAACTCCGAACTCCTCAACGGCGACGTCGCGTCCAAGGTCGCTGCGCTCAAGGCCCAGGACGGCGGCGACATCTCGGTGACGGGCAGCGCGACCACGGTCCGCTGGCTACTCCGCGAGGGCCTGCTCGACGAGCTGCACCTGTTCGTCCACCCGATCGTGGTCGGCGCCGGCATGGCGCGCCTGTTCCCACCCGACGAGCCGCAGACGCGGCTCGAGCTGCTCAGCTCGGAGACGTTCAAGACCGGCGTCCTGTACCTCGTCTACGCACCGGCGAAGTGAGGCCAGCGGCCACGGCCACGACGGCCGGGACTCCCTGCCAGCTTCCCTCTGCCTGACGCTAGGCCGCGCGGGACGGGGCGGAACCGGCGGGGACGCCAAGTGACGGTGGAAGCTGCAGACGGGCCGTTTGTGCACGTCACGAGCGATTATCGGGGCCGGGCGGGGATGGGACGGGCCTGCGGGGAGGCGGTGCTGCGCTGGAACCGCCGGCTTCGCCTACCCAGGTTCGAATCCTGTCCCTGCCACACCACCGTTGAGCTGCGGAAACGCGGCTTCCGTGCGGGCTGTCGCGGCCGCGTGGCGGTCGGGCTTCCCTCCGATTTCCCTCCAGCTGACGCGCCGCCGCCGCCCGCGTTCCCCAGGGCCAGGGCCGAGGATGCTCTCGATCTGCTCGGCGATGGCAGCCGAGTCCAGCGCTTCGGCTAGCTCCCCGCCGCGTCTGCGACAGGCAGCTCAGAGGTCGTCGCCTGTGCGGCGCTGCTGTACGTGCACCTTCGTCGTCGTGGCCAGGCGCCAGGCACGGTAGCTGCGACCACCACGGAGGCTGCCGCGCAACATGACTACGCCGTGTCCGGCGGATGGTCCACGGCGACCGGCGGCTCCTGATGCGTGGCTGCGAGCTCGCTATCACCAACAACGAAGTCACGCAGTAGGAGCCGGTCCTTTCCTGCAACCGCAACGAGGCCCGCGAGCAGGTCAGGCCGGATCGCGATGCCCGAGCCGCACGTTCGAGGCCAGGCAAGGCAGTAGTCACTCACGTCGTACTCAGCCCGCCAGGTGACGAGTGCGCGCCCGACGCCATTGTGGTCCTCATAGCTACAGGGCGGTCCTGGCCGCAGGCCGAGCAGCGCGATGAGCGACTCTGTGGGGACCAGAAGTGAGTGTGGGACGCCGAGGCCGTGGCGCCCGTCGCCCACCAGGTCCAAGTCGTTGTCGATCCCCTCGCCGGTCGTACTACTCCTTCACGACCACCCACGCCCCCGTCCGCCTGCCGCGATCGTCACCACCGCCTGGATGATTGGGCCACTGCTCGCGTTCCTGGTGACGTAGCCGCCAACCTCGTGCCATCAGACGAAGGACTGGCCGTCACCATGGGCCTGGCGGGCGGCGCGCCGTCCCCGGCCGACGGCGAGGAGCGTGCCGAGAAGCTCGTGGACCGGGTCGACGACCAGCCCGTAGCCATGCCCAGTCGTCAGGCAGGCGACGTACACGACGGTGCCCAGCCCGACGATGGTGACGGCGGCCAGGC
>WNGB01003524.1_pt1 | contig 24509 bp, 25 predicted proteins | sample 5400681 | NCBI WGS metagenome assembly WNGB01 (sample SAMN13153367, study PRJNA577476) | soil metagenome | isolation source: 115 cm soil or saprolite under grassland replicate 2 | place: USA:California | collected 2016-06-15
GCCTGCTGGCGGCGAAGCACCGCGCTGCCCGCCGTTAGTCCGCGCTTCGCCTCACCTCGGCCGCCTTTCACACCCCCCGCGGAAGGCGGAACCCTCCTGGGCTGGCTATATCGGCGTCGACACGGTCAATCCCATTGACGCCACGACGGCCAGACCGGCACTGGCACGAACGCCGACGCGCCGTCGGTCACAACCACGAGCGATGGCGGCTTCCTGATCGGCGTGTGGTCGACGTGGAACAGCAACATCACGTTGCCCCAAGCTATCGCACTGCGCAAAACACCATAAGGTGAGCCGCTAACGCGCGGCCCGGTACAACAGAAGGCGATGGACCCTCGCCTCTTTGGTTCGCTGGAATGGCGGTGTATCGGACCGCATCGCGGCGGTCGTTGCGTCGCCGTCGCTGGGCACCCGACCGACCAGGGCACGTTTTACTTCGGTGGCTGTGGTGGCGGCGTGTGGAAGACCACCAATGCGGGCTCGCACTGGTGGAACGTCTCCGACGGCTACTTCAACGCGGCTGCCGTCGGCGCCATCGCTGTCTCTGACTCAGATCCGAACGTCCTCTATGTCGGCACTGGCGAGGCGTGCATCCGCAGCAACGTCTCGCACGGCGACGGCGTGTATCGCTCGGACGATGGCGGACGGACATGGCGCAATCTCGGCCTCGCCGAGACGCGTCACATCAGCGGGCTGGCCATCCATCCGCACGATCCCGACACCGCGTACGTCGCGGCTTTGGGCCACGCTTGGGGCAACAATCCCGAACGCGGTATCTACCGCACGACGAATGGCGGCCAAAGTTGGGACCTCGTGCTGCACAAGAGCGACCGCGCCGGCGCGGCGGCACTGAGCCTCGACCCGAACAATTCGCGCATCCTGTATGCCGCCATCTGGCAAGGTCGGCGCTATCCACATGCCGCGGAGAGCGGCGGCGAAGACTCGGGCATCTGGCGCAGCTTCGATGGCGGCACCACGTGGACCGACGTCAGTCGCAACAAGGGTCTGCCAAAGGGCGTCCTGGGCCGCATCGGCGTCGCCGCGTCGCCCGCGCAAGCCGGCCGCGTGTGGGCGCTGGTCGAAGCCGAAGACGGCGCCATTTTCCGCTCCGATGATTTCGGCGAGACCTGGGAGCGCGGCAGCGACAAGCCCGACCTGCGCCGCCGGCCGTGGTACTACATGCACGTTTTCGCCGATCCAGGCGACGCCAACACGGTCTGGATCGCCAACCTCAATCTGTGGCGCTCACTCGACGCGGGCGCGACGTTCGCGTCGATTCCAACGCCGCACGGTGACAATCACGCGCTGTGGATCGACCCACGCAACTCGAAGCGCATGATCGAGGGCAACGATGGCGGCGCGTGCATCAGCCTCGACGGCGCCGCCTCGTGGTCGACGCTGCTCAATCAGCCGACGGCGCAGTTCTATCACGTCACGACCGACGATCACGTGCCCTATCACGTGTACGGCCCGCAACAAGACAACTGGGCGATGCGCGTCCCGAGCGCCGAGACGGAGGGCGCCATCTCATGGAAGGACTACGTCGAGCCCGGCGGTGGTGAGAGCGGCTACATCGCGATCAGCAAGCGACCGCCGCATCTGGTGTTCGGGGGCGGCATCGGCACTGGCTCGGGTCACGGGCGACTGATCGCCTGGAATCCTGAGACGCGCCAGAAGCGCAACATCACCGTGTGGCCCGAAGTGCATGGCATGGGCGCGGGCGCCGAATCACTCAAGTACCGCTTCCAGTGGACGTTCCCTGTCGAGATCTCACCGCATGACGGCAGCACCCTGTACATCTGCTCGAACGTGGTCCACCGTTCTATCAACGACGGCACGTCGTGGACGACGATCAGTCCCGATCTGACGCGCAACGATCCCGCCAAACTCATTTCGTCGGGCGGTCCAATCACCGCCGACAACAGTGGGGCCGAGATCTACTGCACCATCTTTGCCTTCCGTGAGTCGCCGCACGAGCCGGGCGTGTTCTGGGCTGGCTCCGATGACGGCCTGATCCACATCTCACGCGATGCCGGCCAGAACTGGACCAACGTGACGCCAGCCGATCTGCCGGAGTGGGCCATGATCGGGCTCATCGAGCCCTCACCGCATGACCCTGGTTCGGCGTATGTGTCGGCCACGCGCTACAAGCTCGACGACACGCGGCCCTACCTGTATCGCACCAACAACTACGGCGCGACGTGGACCCGGATTACCAGTGGCATCCCCGAGACCGAGTTCACACGCGTCATTCGAGAGGATCCGAGCCGGCGAGGCCTGCTGTACTGCGGCACCGAATCCGGCGTGTACGTCTCGCTCGACGACGGGGTGAACTGGCAGCGTCTCGAGACGAATTTGCCCATCACGCCAATCTGGGACCTGGTCGTGAAGGACACCGACCTCGTGGCCGCCACCCATGGGCGATCGTTCTGGATCCTCGACGACGTCACACCGCTGCACCAGCTCTACGACGGCGTCTCGACATCCAGTGCGCATCTGTTCACACCACGCGAGACGATGCGCGTGCGTGACTATGGCCGCGCGTTCGACCGCAACTCGCCGGCGTTCGTGAATTACAAGATGACCGGACCGCTCACCGTTGGCTACAAGCCGACGGAGTCGGCCAGCGGCGCCAAGACCGAGCGGTTCTACGATGCGGGGCAAAATCCGCCCGCGGGCGTGATCGTCCACTATTGGCTGCCCGACGATGTCGCCGAGGGCGCGACGCTTACGTTCCTGGACGAACACGGTGCTGAGATTCGCTCCTATTCGCCGAAACGGGAGAAAACCACGCCCGCCGCGCCCAGCGAAGGCGAGCTGCAGCAGGCGACCGCCGAAGAAGAAGTCAGCAGCGAGGAGCAGCCCGAAGCCGACGCTGGCCCATGGCCGACCGCCAAGGCAGGCATGAACCGCTTCGTCTGGGACGGCCGCTACCCCAAGCCGACCAAAATCTTGAAGCCGCGAGCGAAATCCTCACGTGAGGAGTCGGCCGAGGAATCGGTCCCACCGCGCGCCATTCCTGGCTCGTATCACGTGCGCCTGACGGCTGGCTCGGAGACGTTATCCGCGCCGTTCACGATCGTGGCCGACCCGCGGCTGCCCGCCACCGCGGATGATCTGCGCGCTCAGCTCGAGCTGCGGGTCGCCATCCGCGATCGACTGTCGGAGCTGGCCGACGCGCTGAACCAGATCGAGCGGGTGCGCGACCAGATCGACCTGTGGTCTGGGCGATCCGAGGACGAGCGGCTGCGTGATGCCGCTCGTGGCCTGAAAGATCAGTTAGTGGCGATTGAAGGCGAGCTGCTCAACCTGACCTCGGACAAGCCACGGCCCGGTACGAATCGGTTGAAGGAGAAGCTGGAGATTCTGAGCGGTATGGTCGGCGAGTCCGACGACGCGCCGACCCAGGGTGCGACCGAGCTGTACGCGGAGCTGCGCCGCCAGCTCGAGGAGCAGCGGCGCAAGCTCGCGGACGTATTGGGCGAGCCCGTGCGGGCGTTCAATGAGCTTGTCACGTCACTTGGCCTGCCGGCCGTGGGGCCGTGACCTTCAGCCGTTAGGCGACGGCCCGCTCGCGGCTCGGGGCCATGAAGCCGACCGCCGCCGTCACCAGCAAGCTCAGCAGGTGCAGGCCCGTATCTGGCGGGTTGATCGCCACGCCCTCGACAATCGGCGCAATCACGCTGCCGACGACCAGGACCGCGAACACCGCCGCCAGGCCCTTGTTGACCAGCCGAACGTTATCGCCCGTCGTCGCGGCCCAGATCAACGCCGCCCCCAGCACCAGGTGGGCAACATTGTGGATCGTATTGACGGCGAAGATGCCCAGGAGCAACCCCTGGCCCGGGGCCGCGCCATTGGCGACCGTGATACCAGGAATGAATCCCAGCACGCCCACGAGCACGTACACCACACCTAAGGCCAGGCTGACCTTCATTGCCACCGAACGAGTCATTACTGCGAGTCCTCTCTTTCTCGGTCCTCGCACATACTTACGCTCGGTCGCGCCAACCGGATCAGCGCAATTTAGCTCGGCTCTACTTAGCGTGTTGGCTCTGGTAGTGGGCGAGCAGCAGATCCTCGCCCCAATCCCCGGTGAGGTCTCGCAAGACAGAGTGGATGTGATTGGCGCCGTTCTGGGTGTTGTCGTACTCGATCAGGAAGGTGGGGCCTTTGATGGCGTAGTAGTGACCCTGGCCGGGTTCTTCGCCGCCGGCCCAGGCGAACGTTACGGGCTCCAGGCCGGCCTGTTCGATCTTGGCCCAGGTGAACGCGCTCAGCTCGTCTGAGGTGCGCCACACGTAGTGGCGGATCAGTTCGAGCAGCCGGTTGCGCTGCTCGACGGCCATATCGGCATAGGCGAGGCCGCGTGGCGGGCCGAACGGGTACGCCACCCGATTCTTGTCGGTGATGATGTCGGGATACGCCGTGGAGCTGACGACGGCGACCTGCTTCTGCGCCGTGGGCAGCGAGCGCACCAGGGCGCGCGCCCAATCTTCCTCTTCGGGCAGCGTACGCAACCCAGCGGTCGGACCAACTCGCACCTCGGCCGGATTGGCGCCGAAGAACAGCGGCACCGAGGCGATCCGATCGCCATCCACGACGGTGAAGTGCACGGCAACGTGGTGCCCCGCAACATGCCACGCCCACGGCACCTTGCCCGACGGATCGCCAAAGACACAGAACGAGTAGTGCTCGGGGTCACGAATAAACATAGTGACGCGACCATCAATCCGCTCCTGCTCGCGCAAGGGCGTCTCGAGATCAATAATCTTGCGCACCTGGTCCGCGCCACGCGTGCTGAGCCCGATGTCAAGGACGGCCAGCGCCTTCCGCTGCTGCTCAGGCGTCATATTGATCAGGCGCAGCCCGTTGCGTGGGGTCGACTCCGGCGGGCGATAGTCCCAGACGTAGCGGCGGTCGTCGCCGAACGGCAGCGTCGCGATGCGGCGCTGACTCTCGTTCAGTGATCCCAGAAAATCGACGGCGGCGTCGGCCAGCCGCCGCGCGGTGGCCGGTGCACGCTCGGTAAGGCTCAGATCGAGGGTAATAGTCACGGCTGGGCTCCCGAACCGGATAGTACAACCTGGGTCGTGCTGCTTCCGCTGACTGCGTAGAGTCACGAGTGATTGGGCCTGAATTGCGCTACCCACGCGGCAACCTGGGCGCGCGTGCTCAGACCCGGCTTGTCGAGGATGTTGCTCACGTGGCGATCCGCGGTCCGCTCCGAGATCACCAGTCGGCTGCAGCGGCAAGGATGGCGGCTGGTGAATCACCGCGGGGTGCTCGATGCGGTCCGACCGTACGCCTGGTCGAGCAGTCCGTAAACTCGGGTGTCGATCGGGGGTGCCCGACCCGACTTCAACGCCGCGCAGAACGCCCGCAGCGTATCCACCCGCAACGTCGTCTCACAGTCGGCCAGGACCTCCTGGTCTCGGCGCGCGCGGAAGTGGAAGAAGCTGCCGTCGACGTTCTCCCAGCGCGCGGTACCCCGCCCGTCGGCCGCCTCGATCGCAATCTGTGACTCGGCCATGGCAGCATGCCAGCTGACCGCTACATCGAATGGGATGTCGTCCAGGCGCAGCCGCAACGCCGCGGCATGTTCAATGCCCGGCTCGGACAGCTGGCAGTCGACGAGTGTCACGTCCGTCGGCTGGACGAGCCACAGCCCAAGGTCCAGGAGGTGCACGCCCAGGTCGGTAAGCGCCCCGCCGCCGCTCAGCCGCGAGTCGAAGAACCATGTCTTCTCCGCGCCCGGTCCGTAGATGTTGTGGAAGGTCGCACGTAAGGAAAGGACCTGACCCAGCTGCGCGCGAAACGCGTCCATCGTCTGAAGAAAGCGGTACGTGTAGTCGACAAACAGCAACCGCTGCCGCGCCCGCCCGAGTTCGACCGTCGCGACCGCGTCGGCTTCGGACAATGCCAGTGGCTTCTGGACGAGCACATGCTTGCCCGCTTGGAGCGCAACCTGCGTCTGCGCGGCATGCAGCCCGTTGGGCGTGCAGATCACGACCGCCTCCAGTCCAGGCAACCCGAGCAGCTTGTCGAACGAGTCGCCGTGCCACGGGCTGGCGTAGCGCTTGGCAATTTCGGCGGCCAGGTCACCACGTGCGTCCTGCACGCCTATCAACCGCAGCTCGGGGAAGCCCGGCAGATCGCGCAGCAAGGACTCGCCCAGCCAGCCAACGCCCGCGAAACCCAGGCCAATCACGGCGTCACAATTGCCTTGACGAACCCGTCCGCACGCGCCTCCGCCCGAGCGAACGCATCGGCGGCGCGGTCCAGCGGTAACTCGTCGGTTATTAGAGTGGCCACGTCGAGCCGCCGCCGCGCCACCATATCCAGACCAGCGCGTAGGGCGCGCATGGAGACGGCTGGATCGCGCTCGTGGGCGTTGATGACGTCAATGCCCTTCCAATTCCATGTCTGCATGTTGACGGTGCGCGAACCGTCGGCGTGATAGCCAGCTACCACCAGGCGACCGCCGTATGCCACCAGCCACGAGGCGAAATCGAGCGACTCCTGCGCTCCCGCGGCTTCGATCACGACAGGAAAGTTGTCCCACAAGTGCGGCGGCACGTCGGCAAAATCGTACGCAGCGGCCGCGCCTAGCTTCAGCGCAAGCGATCGACTTTCTGCCCGCCGCGCCAACGCAACCCATTCGCCCGCGTCGGGCGGCAGCAGCTGCACGATCAGCGCCGCGAGATAGCCGAATCCGACCAGCACGACGCGCTGTCCCGGCTGGAGCGCGGCGCGGCGGACCACGTTGGCGGCACATGCCAGCGGCTCCCCTAACAGCAGCCTGTCGCACGCGACCAGATGCTCGGCCCTGGCGATGCCGAACCCGGCAAAGCCATTCCACATCAGGCCCGTGACCGTCTGACCCACGGACAGCTCGCGCGCCTCTGAACCCAGTGCGATGACTTCGCCCCAGACCTCATGCCCTGGTGCGCCGGCCGGCAACGGGTACTCGATACCCGCGACCCCACGCCAGGCGTTCAGGTCCGAGGCGCACACGCCGCAGGCGCGGATGCGCACCAGCACCTCACTTGCCCCCGGCTCCGGATTCGCGACTTCGACGACCGTCGCGTCGCGCGGGCCGCGCAGGATCAGTGCGTGCATCGGCTCACCTCGGCGCGAACCTCGTCGAGCACGTCATCCCAATTGCCGGGGCGACGCTGGCGAAACAGGCGCATCGTCGGATACCACGGCGAATCTGACCGATCGGCCATCCAGCGCCAATCGGCGTCCGCCTTGAGCAGCGTCCACACCGGTACGCCGAGCGCGCCGGCCAGGTGCGCGACCATCGTGTCCACGCTGATGACCAGGTCAAGCGCGTTGATGCGTGCCGCCAGCTCCATCATGTCGGGCGTACTGGCGTCCACTGTCCCTGGGATCGGCGTGCCCAACTGCAAGCTATAGCCGTTCGGCCACACGCGCCCCAGCTGCTGCGCAGGCACGTCTCGGCTAACGTCCCACTCGCCCGCACGCGCCACCAGGCCCACGCTGAACGTATCGGAGAACCGCCCAGCGGCGCGAACGTGGACATACGGCACCGGACCGGGCAGTGCTGCCGCATCAATGCGCAGTGCGTGGCCAAGCTCCATGATCTCGATGTCCACGTCGTAGTCGACCTCAGGCGTGCCGTCATGCAGCGCCAGCAAACCAAGTGCGCAGTCCACGTTGCGCAGGAGGGGGAGCAACGGCGCTGGTGCCCAGACCACCACTTCGCGCGCCATCGCGCCGAGCGCCGGCAGGAAGCGCGCGAACTGGATCGTGTCGCCGAGCCCGTGGTAGCAGCGCACCAGCACTTTCTTGCCCTCGAGCGGTCGGCCATCCCAAACCCACTGCTCGTGACGTGGCAGGTGCCAGCACGGACCGTTGGCGACCCGCTGGGCAAGCACCTCGTCGCTGATCGACCAACACGAGGCGAAGTCCCCACGGCGCATCGCCGCCAGCCAGGCCGCGCCGAGATCGAGCGTCACGCCTGGCAAAATGTCATCCCGCGCCTGCGAGGAATCTCGCCGGTCTGACGTAAGGACAACAGCGACAGGTCGAACGGCGCTCGGACCGCGCCGGCTGGGATATTCACGACGGCGTGCTGCGCGGCTGGCGCCAAGGCGAGTGGGACACTGCCTTTCCTGGCGGCGAAAACTTCCACCAGATGCGCGCGCGCGCATCACCTGGCTGACCCTGGGCAACACCGCAGTCTCGATCTTCACGCGCGGCGAGGCACTCAGCTGCGAGCAGCGGAACGGACAGGCGCACCTTGTTTGAGCGCCTCGATCGCGTCGCGATAGCCCTCGACGGTGCCAACGTCGAAGTACCGCTCCCCGCGCGGCACCCCGACTGCGTGCCCACCGCATGCGAGATACGCATTCACTAGCGTCCCTACGTACTCGTCGCCGCGGCCGGGCTCAGACCACAGCGCATGCAGCGCTCGGAAGATCGGTGCGGGCATGCGGAACGCGCCCCAGACCCAGTTCGTACGGGGCGCCTTCGACTTGACCTGGATCTCGCTGACTGACCCGGCGCTGTCGGTCAGCACCGCATCGAAGCGCTGTGGTTCGTCGACCGGGAACAGCAAGAACGATAGCTCGCCATGCGGCAGGCACGAGAAGCCCTCGAGCGGAAACCAGACCGTATCCGGCAACCCGATCAGGACGTCCTCGTCCTCGCGCATGACCTGCAGCGCACGAAAGAGCGCATCGCACAGACCGCGCGGCTGATCCTGCACGACGTAGCACAGGCGACTGGCGGCGCGATGGCGTGCGTAGTAGGGGATGATGTCCGTCTTCTCAGGCGAGATGACGAAACAGATGCGATCGGCTCCAGCGTGGACCATGCGCTCGACGAGAAACTCGCTGACCGCTTTCGGCCGCTCGACCCCGTTGTCGTCCGGCGCACTGCCCACTGGCAGCATCTCTTTGGAGAACGCGAGCGGTTGCAGCCGGCTGCCCGCGCCCGCCGCGGGCACGATGCCTAGCACGCCGCGACCTCACAGGCTTCGACGAGCTCGCGGGCGCGGACGGCGCCCGTGTGCTGGGTGAGGGTGCGCTCGCGTGCGGCGGCGCCGATCTGCGCCAACTCCCGATCGCCGAGCTCGAGCGCGGCGCTGGCGTCGTTCGCATTGTCGGCGACCAGGATCTCCGTGCCGGGCTCGAAGAAGTCCGCGATGCCTGGCCAACGGTCGGTCAGTACCGGTGTGCCGCAGCTAGCGGCTTCGAACAATCGTCCGGATGGGGTATAGCCCCACGCGAGCATGGCCTGGCGGGTGATGCTCAGCGTGAGCCGGTTGGCTGAGTAGAACGCAGGATGCTCGTGCGGGTCGAGGTGCCAGCGCGTCGACACATTGGGTGGCCAGGCGATCTCCGACGGGTACATCGAGCCGACGACCAGGAACCTGTCCTCTGGACGGCTTCTGGCTGGCTGGATGAGTAGCCGCTCTAAGCTCAGTTGACGGTCTTGCGAGTACGTCCCGAGATAGCCCAGTGCGCATCTGAACGCATCCGGCGGGTCCTCGAGTGGCACGTGGATGTCGGGATCCACCGAGCCGCACAACGCCGCCGTACGTCGGGCGCCCCAGCGTATTCGAAGCTCGTCGAGGATCGGGCCGCCCGTGAAACTCACATATAAATCGAACTGCGGGATGAGGTCAGGCGTCAGGTACCTGGCACCATTCGGCACCGCCACGCCGTGGTCTGCCAACGCCTGGAGCGTGACCGGCGCGTCCAGGTCGTAAAACACGTGCAGCACCCGAGGGGTGTCCAGCACGAGCCGGCACGCTTTGAGTCCATCCGGACAATAGGACGTGACGATGGCCACGTCCGCTGTCGCCAGCGTTTGTGCGGCTGTGCCGCGGACGCTGTCCCAATCCTCGTACAGAATGACGTCACAGAAGTCGGGATCGGCCAGGTCCCGCTGTGCCGCGTAATAGTCCACGTCCCGTTCGAAGAACGTCGCCTGATGGCCCGCCCGATGCAGCGCGCGCAGCAGCCCCCGCCAGGGCGTGGCATGCCCATTGGCCCACGCCGAGGTGATCGTCAACCCAAAGATGACAAAACGCATGCCGCTGCTGCTGCTCCTCCTGCACCCATCATTGCACGATCCATACGCACTCGCAGCGCTCTGCTCTTTGCAAAAGGGCTTTGGGAAAGGCGTGCGTTGCCATGAGTAGCGTGGACGAACCATTTCTGCCTCAGCCACAACGCGAGATTCGCGTAGTGCCAGGCTGTCGCACCCGCGCTGCGCTGTCGACCCAGCCCGCCGCCGCTGCCACGCATTCGCCCACATCGCAGCCGCTGCCCGCCCGTCCTCAGGCCATCCGCCGCCAGCGCCTTCGTGAGGCCTTGCACAACGCAGGCTCAAAGCCACCTGTGCGGTCGTCCACGCTACTCATGGCAACGCACGCTTTTCCCAAAGGAACGTCTTCACAAAGAACGTCACAAAAGAACGAGAGACTGAGGAACGTAGAAGAAGTAGAGGCATTACTCTTAATTCACCGAGATGTCGATATTGGAGGCGCGGGTTCAGGATCTCGGACCGTGGTTCCACAATCTGCGCCTGGGCACCGACGGCGCGGTACAGACCGCGCCGAATCATCCGCTGGGCGATTTTCCGTCCAACTTCTGGTCATTCTTCAAACACGCCATCCCAGATGATCTGAGCGGCGCGAGCGTCCTCGACATTGGCTGCAACGGCGGCTTCTACTCGTTCGAAATGAAGCGCCGCGGCGCGGCCCGCGTGCTCGGTGTTGACCACGACCTGACGTATCTGAAACAAGCCCAGTTCGCCCGTGACCACCTCGGCGTCGACGTCGAGTTCGCGCAAGCCGATGTGTACGACATCGACCGGACTATCGGCGACGAGCAGTTCGACTACGTGCTGTTCATGGGCGTGCTGTACCACTTGCGCCACCCGCTCTACGCGCTCGAAAAGGTCGCGCATCTGGTGAAAAAACGCCTGCTGTTCCAGTCCATGGAGCGCGGCGCGTGGGACACGATGAACGTCGAACCGGACTATCCGTTCTCCGAGCGCGACGTATTCGTCGACGAACGCTTCCCACGTATGTATTTCATCGAGCACGCGTACGCCGGCGATCGGACAAATTGGTGGATTCCCAATCCGGCGTGCACGCAAGCGCTACTGCGCAGCGTGGGGCTAAGAATCGTCGGGCAACCGTGTCACGAAGTCTACGTGTGCGAGCCAGGAGCCGCCGCCGGGTGATCGAGGCGGTCATGCTCTGGAACGAGCCGAACAATTTGTCGCATTGGGACCACCTGCAAGATCCCGAGTGGGCGTTGTTCTCCGAGATGCTGTGTCTGGCGGGCCAGCGTCTCGCGCACATTGTGCCCGGATTGACGCGCGTGCTCGGCGGTATTTCGCCGATTGACCCGTTGTTCATTCGGAACGTGTTCGGTCGCGGCGTTGGCGAGGCCATCGATGTCGTAGCTGTCCACGGGTTTCCGTTGGATTGGAACCGCTGGCACCTCGGCGAGTGGCCGGCGAGGATCGAACTGGTGCGCGAAGTCAGCGGGAATAAGCGGATCTGGGCGACCGAAGTGGGCGCCTCGAGCATCGTGTCCCCGACGCTGCAAGCGTGGGCGGTCGACGCCATTCTCGAGCAGCTCGTGCCGTGCACGGAGCGCGTGTTCTGGTATGCGCTGATGGACTTACCGGAGCGCTGGGAGGCGGTGACACGGCATCGCGGCAGCGAAGGCAGCGCGTATTACCGCCACTTCCGGATGGGCGTCCTGGACGCCGCGGGTAATCCCAAGCCAGCCGCCGCTCGGCTTGCGGAGTGGGCGGCCCATGGTGTTGGCGTGTGCGAGTGGGTGTACTGGCAGGAACGGTCACGCTTCCTGCTGATGGTCGAACGACTCCGGTCACTTGGCATACGACGCGTGCGGACCGGCATTGGTTGGGCTGATTGGGATCGCCCTGGCGCACCGGAGTGGTTCGATTGTGTAATGGACCAGCTTGCCGACTTCGACGTGACGCTGACGCTGTGCTTTACCCCCGCCCGCGCCGGACGCAGCCCACATCACACCAGCCCACCGCTCAACCTCGGCGACTTCGCCGATTTTTGCGAGACAATCGTCAGCCGCTACGCGCGCATCGGCGCCTCGGCCTCAGGGGCGCGGGCGCCGCGACCATTGCGCAGGCGTTGAACTGGCGCCTTGCGACCACTTGCATCGTCTTGTAGGGTGGTGTTGAGGCTTCTCACGACTCGTTAGATTTTCTCGGCGCTTGAGACGGGCAGCAGTCGGGACCACAGATCGTGACTCACCAGTGTCCGAACAACGCCTACTCACCGTACGCGAAGTAGCAGAGCGTATCCGCTCGTCCCCGGAAACAGTCCGCCGTTGGCTCCGTCAGGGCAAACTGCGCGGCTTCCGGCCGGGCGGTACCAAGCTGGGCTATCGCGTCCCAGAGAGTGAGCTGCGGCGGTTCCTGGCCGAGTCCAATGAGGGGCGGTCGCTCCCGCCTGACGCAAATGGTGGGAACTGACCATGCGTCGCAATCACGGCTCAGGAGGTAACCAGTTGCACGTCGTCGTCACTGGCGGAGCAGGCTTCATCGGCAGCAACGTTAGCGTGTCATTCCTACGTGACGGGCATCGCGTCACGGTGTTCGACGGCCTGCAACGGCGCGGTAGTGAGCGCAATCTGGCGTGGCTGCAGAGCCAACCCCAGGCTGCGCAGCTCCGGTTCGTTCAAGGCGACGTGCGCGACTTGGACCTGGTCCGCTCGATTGTCGGCACCGACGACGTCCACCTGGTTTTCCATTTCGCGGCCCAGACCGCGGTCACCACGTCGCTGGTCGATCCGCGCGAAGACCTCGATGTCAACATCGTTGGCACGCACAACGTGCTCGAGGCGATCCGACTCAGCCGCGCGCCGGTGCCACCGATGCTGTTTTTTACCTCCACCAACAAGGTTTATGGAGCACTGCCGCGGCGGGCCGCGACCGAGACACGGACGCGCTATCAGTTTGTCGATCCGGACGTGGCCGAGTACGGCATCAGCGAGACCGAACCGCTCGACTTCCACTCGCCGTACGGCTGCTCCAAGGGCGCCGCCGATCAATACGTGCGCGACTATGCACGCATTTACGGCCTACGGACGGTCGTCTTCCGTATGTCGTGCATCTACGGACCGCGCCAATTCGGCAACGAGGACCAGGGTTGGGTTGCCCACTTCATGCTGGCCCTGGCCAGCGGACGACCGCTGACGATCTACGGGAACGGCAAGCAAGTCCGCGACCTCCTGTTCGTAGACGATCTCGTCCGCGCCTTCAAGCTGGCCGCGCTGCACATCGAGATCACCGCCGGCAACGTCTACAACATGGGCGGCGGACAGGCGAACACGGTCTCGATCTGGGCGGAGCTGCGCCCGCGGCTCGAGGCACTCGCTGGCCGACGACTCGAGGTGAGCATGGATGAGTGGCGGCCCGGCGATCAGCCGGTCTACGTCAGCGATACGCGGCTCGCCGAGAACCACTTCGGCTGGCGCCCGCGAGTGAGCCTGGACGAGGGTCTCGCTCGGCTGTGGGCCTGGAGTCAGGCTGTCGAGAGCGCCCGCGAGCCATCGGCCGAACCGGCGCGTCTTGCGCAACGCCGGCCGGTGCGCCTGGATATTCCAGGCACGGGGGTGGCCTACGCAGGGCCGACGACGTGAGTCGTCCGCGCATCCTGCTCACGACCGATCTGGTCGGCGGGGTCTGGGACTTCTGTCTGGTGCTCGCGCGCGCGCTCGACGCCCGCGTCACCGTGCTTGCGCTGGGCGAGGAGACCACCGCGCACGCGGACGCTGCCGTCCAGGCTGGCGCTGACATCGTCTTCGCGCCCCTCAAGCTGGAGTGGATGCGGGATGCCGACGCTGACGTCGCCCGAACCGGCGAGGTGGTCGCTCGGCTGGCGCAGCAGATCGGCGTCGACTTCGTGCACGCCAATCAGTTCGCGGCCGTGGTGCCCAACGCGCCCACCGTCCTGACGCTGCACAGCGACGTGCTGAGCTGGCGGCGCTGGACACTCGGCGCCTCCGAGGCACCGCCCGAATGGAATAGCTACGCCGCCCTGGTCAAACAGGCCTTGAAGACGGCCGACCGCGTGGTCGGAGTGTCGAGCTTCCTGGCCAACCAGGTTCACGACCTGTACGGCTGCCGACGTGAGATCGAAGTCATCCACAATGGGTGGCCCGCGTCAATCGCGCCGGCTCCTCGCGAACGATTCACCTTGCTCGCCGGACGTGCCTGGGATGCAGCAAAGAACATTCAGCTCGCCGCACGTGCCGCGCACGGCTGGAACCCCGGCCCGGTCTTCGTCGCGGGCAACCAGCGTCATCCTGAGTCGGGCGCCGCCATGCCTATTGACTCGCCACTGCAGCCGCTCGGACATCTGGCGATCGACGAGCTGCAAGCCTGGCTCAGTCGGGCGAGCATCTACCTGTCGCCAGCACGGTATGACCCGTTTGGGCTGCTGCCCTTGCAAGCGGCCCTGAACGGTGCAGCACTACTACTTAGTGACATTCCCTCGTATCGCGAGTTGTGGGACGGCGTGGCGTGCTTCTTCCATTCCGATGATCCGGACGATCTGCGCTGGCGTTGGCAGCGGCTGCTCGATAATCGGGTGCAGATCGACGCGCTGGCGGCAGGTGCGAGGGCACGGGCACTCGAACGCTACTCGGTCGAACGCATGGCGGACGCCTACGCGCGCGTCTACGCGTCAACTGCGGTGGGTGTCGCGGCATGACCAGGTTCGCGCTTTTCTACCAGTCGGTCATCTCGGATTGGAACCATGGCAACGCGCATTTTCTGCGCGGCATGATGCGCGCCCTTCAGGCACGCGGCCACGAGGTGGTGTGCTACGAGCAGCGCGACAACTGGTCGCTCAGCAACCTTCTGACCCGCTCGCCGTCGGCGGTCGACGACTTCCGAGCGCAGTTTCCCGACTTGCGCTTCGAGCGCTATACCCCCGGGCCAGAGCTCGTCGAGTGGCTGCGCGAACGGCTGTCCGAGGCGGACGTGGCGCTCGTCCACGAGTGGAACGAGCCGCACGTTATTCGCTTGATTGGCCAGCTGTGTCGTGAGCTTGGCGTGCGTTCGCTGTTCCACGACACCCACTACCGTGTTGTTCTGGACGACGCGCATCGCGGCGAACTGGCGCTCGAGCAGTTCGACGACATCCTGGCGTACAGCCCATCGACCGCGCAGCGCTTCCGCGCCCTCGGCTTCGACAATGTGCACGTGCTGCACGAAGCCGCCGATCCGACCGTCTTCTCGCCCGTCGAGCTGCCAAAGTCAACGGACGTCGTTTTCGTGGGCAACTACGGCGATGGCGATCGGAGTGACGAGCTCGATCAGTACGTCTTCGCCCAACGTCGGGCGCTGCCACACCTGCGTTTCGCCATGTACGGGGTGCGCTACCCCGACGAGGTGATCGCGCGCTTCAGGAATGGTTTGGACATTCAGTACGGCGGCTGGCTGGCGAACGCACAGGTACCGCGCGTCTATAGCGCCGCGCGCGTGGTGCTGCATGTCCCTCGGCGCCAGTACGTCGAGCTGCTGCCAGGAACGCCGACCATTCGCGTGTTCGAAGCGCTCGCCAGCGGTGCGTGTCTGATCTCGCTGCCCTGGCCTGATACCGACCATCTGTTCGAGGCCGGCGTGGACTACGCTGTCGCTAATTCGCCGCGCGAGATGCGTGAGCTGATTGCCTGGCTATGCGCGGACGATGCCGCTCGAGCACGCTTCGGCCAGCACGGCCGCCAGACCATCCTCGATCGACACACCTGCGGCCATCGCGCTGACGAGCTGCTTTGCCTGCTCGGCGCATGAAGCTTGTCCTGTTCGGCTCGAGCCTGGTCTCGGCGTACTGGAATGGTGCGGCGACCTACTATCGCGGCATCTGTAAGGCGATGTTCGAGCGCGGGCATCAGATCGTCTTCGTGGAGCCGGACCTGTACGAGCGCCAGCAGCACCGCGACCTGGTCCAAGATCCGCCATATGCCCAGGTTCGGGTCTGCCAGGGCTGGGACGAGCTGAGCGTCGAGCTCGATCGGGCCGAGGGCGCAGACCTGGTGGCGAAGTGCAGCGGCGTCGGCGGCTGGGATCAAGAGCTCGCCGAAGCCGTGCTCGACCTGCAGAGTCTCGACACGCGCGTGGCGTTCTGGGACGTCGATGCCCCGCAGACCCTGGCCGCGGCGTTCGCCGAACCACCCGACACTCCGCGTACGTTCAGGCAGCTCATCCCGCGCTACGACATGATCCTGCTGTACGGCGGCGGCCCCCCAGTCCAGTCGGCGTACGCCCAATTGGGCGCTGAGGCCGCCCACCTGATCTACAACGGCGTCGATCCGGACGAGTACTACCCGGTCCCTGCCGAGGCCGATAAACAGTCCGACCTGCTGTTCATGGGCAACCGTATGCCCGACCGCGAGCAGCGTGTGCACGACCTGTTCTTCAAAGCCGCCGCGCTCGCACCAGAACTCAGCTTCGTGCTGGGCGGCAACGGCTGGGCAGATTGTCCGATGCCGGAGAACGTACGCTGGATTGGGCATGTGCCAACTGGAGATCACCGCGCCTGGAATTGTTCGGCGCGGGTGGTGTTGAACATCAACCGCTCCGACATGGCGAGCATGGGCTACAGTCCGCCGACGCGCGTGTTCGAGGCCGCGGGCTGCGGGGCGTGCGTCCTCACCGACGCCTGGCAGGGCATCGATACGTTCTTCGAGCCGGCCGACGAAGTGCTGGTCGCGAGCTCAGCCGAGGAGATCGTCGAGCGCCTGCGCGCGACGTCACCTGAGCTGGCCCGCAATATCGGGGCGGCGGCACGCGCTCGGGTGATCGCAGAGCACACCTACGAGCAGCGCGCGGCCCACCTGGAACGCGTGCTCACGCTCGCACCCGTATGAGCCGCAAGCTGGTCGTCTTTGGCCTCAGCATCTCGTCATCCTGGGGCAACGGCCACGCGATCCCGTTTCGCGGTCTGTGCAGCCAGCTGCGCCAGCGCGGTTGGGAGATCACGTTCTTCGAACGCGACGTGGAGTGGTATCGCAGTAATCGTGACCTTTCCAACCCTGACTACTGCGAGCTGCGCTTCTATGACGGGTGGCCCGCGGAGGCCGAACACGCCGTTGCCGCGGCCGACGCCGTGCTCGTCGGCTCGTACGTACCAGACGGCAAGCGCATCGTCGATTGGCTGGCCAGTACCGACCGACCGCTGCTGTTCTACGACATCGACACGCCGATCACGTTGACCAGCCTGCAACAGGAGCGACAAACCGACTATCTGCGCGCCGACCAGCTTCCACTCTTCGCCGTGTACTTCTCGTTCACGGGCGGTCTAGCCCTGGCGGAGCTCGAAAATACGTGGGGCGCACGCCACGCCGAAGCGCTATATTGCGCCGTCGACCCTGACGCGTACCAGCCCGTCCCGCTGGACGAGCGGTTCGATTGTCTGCTCGGCTATATGGGCACCTACGCGGCCGACCGCCAGGCCCGTCTGGAATCGATGCTGATCGACACCGCCCGTTGTCGACCCGCCGACCGCTTCCTCATCGCCGGCCCGCAGTATCCGGCGATGGACCTACCACGCAACGTGGTCCATGAGGTCCACCTCTACCCGCGCGAGCACGCCGCGTTCTACTCGAGCAATGTCGCCACCTTGAATCTCACCCGCGATGCCATGCGCCGCTACGGCTGGTCCCCTGCCTCGCGTCTATTCGAAGCGGCGGCCTGCGGCGCGTGCATCATCAGCGATTGCTGGCCCGGGCTCGACGAGGTGCTCGAACCTGGCCGCGAAGTGCTCCTGGCCGAAGCACGCGCGGATGTGCAGACGCATCTCGACATGCTGACGCCCGAGCGGCGGGCTGAGATCGGTAGGGCGGCGCGAGCGCGCGTCCTGCGCGAGCACACGTTCGCCAAACGTGCCGAACAGTTCGAAGGAGCGTACGAGCGATGGGCGAACGGGTCCTGATCACTGGTGGAGCCGGCTTTGTCGGCTCACACCTCGCGGACGCGCTGGCCGCGAGCGGCCATCAGGTGGTGCTGTTCGACAATCTCGAGCCGCAGGTGCACGGCGACGGCACCGATCGGCCCGCCTATCTCGATCCTGGCCATCGGCTGGTGCGCGGCGATATTCGCGACCCGGACGCGCTCGGACCGCTGGTGCGCGAGGCCGACGTGGTCTTTCACCTCGCGGCGATGGTGGGCGTCGGTCAGAGCATGTACCAGGTGCGGCGTTACACGGACGTCAACGCGATGGGCATGGCCAGCCTGCTCGAAGCGCTGGCGGGCAACCGGGGCCGTGTACGCAAACTGCTCGTGGCGTCGTCGATGTCCATCTATGGCGAAGGGGCATACGACTGTCCCGCGTGCGGCCGCGTTGCGCCACGTTTGCGACCGGCCGAGCAGCTAGCCGCTGGCGACTGGGAGGTGCACTGCCCGCGCTGCCAGGCCGTACTCCAGCCGGCGCCTACCGATGAGGACAAGCCGCTTTATCCCACCTCGATCTACGCCATCAACAAACGCGATCACGAGGAAATGGCGCTTGCCTTTGGCTACGCCTATGACCTGCCCGCGGTCGCGTTGCGCTTCTTCAACATCTACGGCTCTCGGCAGGCGCTTTCGAATCCGTATACCGGTGTTGCCGCCATCTTCTGTGGTCGAATGTTGGAGGGCGAAGTGCCACGGATCTACGAGGACGGGCACCAGCTACGCGATTTCGTCCACGTCAGCGACATCGTCCAGGCCTGCTCGCTGGCCATGTCTCGGGAGGCCGCCAACTACCAGACGCTGAACGTCGGCACTGGCCGACCCGTCAGCGTGTTGCAAGTCTTCCAGATGTTGGCCCGCGAGTTGGCCTTCGATCGCCCACCAGAGGTCGTCCGCCAATTCCGCGCTGGCGACATCCGCCACTGCTACGCCGACATCACCCGCATCCATGCATTGCTCGGCTACACGCCCTCGCGGACGTTCGAAGACGGTGTGCACGAGCTCGTGCAGTGGGTCGCCGAGCAGCGCGGCCTCACCGCTCGTGTGCCCGACGCCCACGCCCAATTAGCCGCCTACGGCCTGGTCCGATGACCAGCGCACTGGCTCGATTCAAAGGCGGCCCGTACACACGCGGCGCAGGGTGCGCGCTTCCGGCGCACTACGGCGAGCTCCAGGCGCTATGCGATGCCCTGGGCCACGCCGCCCAACAGGAGATGGCCGGGGCGATCGAGCGCGGCGATGAGGTCGCGCGTGAGCGCGCCTACGGCAAATGGCTCGGCCTACGCGGCATCCTGCGCGCCGTCGAAGCTCGCACTGACGAGTGGACCCCCAGCGAGCGGCACATGCTCGAGCGCATCGACTGGGAGCGCGAACAATTCCGCTTCCCAGGCATCGAAGCCTTCGACGTGCCGCTCACCGAACCCGGCCAAGCCTAAACGCCGTCGCTCGCCACCCCACCCAGGCCTCTACTTCTCTTTAAGAGAAGAAAAGTGGTGGTTTACCCTCCGTCAGGTGCCTGGTACAGGCGCTCGGGGTTCTGTATGCCGATCAGGCGGTTCCACAGCTCGTAGTCGACGCCACTCTTGGGCACGTACCACGTGTCACCAGTGGCCGTCATGTCACCGGTGGCGGTGAACTCGCGCCGCCGCGGGTCCCGCAAATCGATGTAAGTGGCGCCCTGCTCGAGCCGCGTGCCCGGCCAGAGCACTGGAATCTGCTTCAGACCGTCATCGGTGATGCCTTCGAGCAGCCGATGCGCCTCTTTGACGTCGTACGCCGTGCGCGAAGACAACTCCGGGCCGCCGACGTTCTGGCCAGCCATGCGCTGTGGGTTGAGGTCGTCCCGCCACGGCTCGGGATGCTGTTCACCAGGGCGGAAGGCAACGCCGCCCTCCTTGTGCGTCTGATCAGGCATCGTTCGAGTCACTCCCACTGCGGCCGCCAGTGATGTCCGACTTACGAGCGCGGGTGCTGCCAGACGTCGTGGGTGCCTCGCGAATGTCCTCCTTCCAGGGGTTCTCATTGGTCATGCCGCGACCCTGGTCTGAAGTTCGCGAGCTGCCTTCAGCGGCCTGCTGACGGTAGGTCTCCTGCTTCTTGTACGAGCCAGTGGTGATCGTCTGCGACCGATCCGGGTGGTTCCGGCCACGCGAAGTCTCATGCCCGCGTGGTTTCGCGCTGCTCGCTCCGTCGTTGTGATGTTGTCCGGCCTTGGCCATGACCGAGGATCCTCCTAGCCAGTCTTCTGTCGAGCAAGGCGCTCGTGATCTGGCGCTTCCTGCGCATCGGCGGCGAGGCGAATCGAGACTGCGCGCGGATGCTCGCTTGGCTCCTCGCCCGCTTCAGGCGGCCGAGCCATGAATTCGACCTCCTGACCAGCCGTCAGGTCCTCGAACTCGACGCCCATCAGCGCACCACGATGAAAGAAGTACTCGCGCCCGTCCTGATCGGTAATGAAGCCGAAGCCTCGATCGAGGACGAGCTCGCGAATGATCCCGTGCATACTCGACTGCCTCCAGATCAGTGCGTGCGCACGACGTTGTCGTCGTCGTCTACTTCGATGTCGAACTTGCGCGCCGCGGCCAGAATCTTCTTCTTAGCCCGCGTGCGGGCGGCTTTGCTCTCGAAGTCGGTCTGATTGAACCGAGCCATGGCATTCCTGACGTGGGATGCGTCGTGAATCGGCAGGTGCTCACCACCATCACGATCCACGTAGGCGAAGTCGGAGCGCGAGAGTTTGTCGCGCTGCCGCGTTGAAAGCTCAGCCATCAGGACTTCTTCTTTCGACTGCGCTGTGTTTTGGTCTCGCCGTGTTCGCGGCGGGTCTTATTCACCGTCCGCGCCGCGCGTTCTTCAGCTTCGCCTTTGGAGACACCGCGTTCCTCGTACGAATCCTTGATGTGCTCGTACTGGCGTTCGCGCTTGGTCCCTTCTTTGACGCCACGTGGCATTGGGTTTGGCCTCCGCAAAAGTGACTACCGGTGACGCGAGCAAGATGTGAGCCACGGGATCGCGGCCACTGGCGGGCTAAGCCGATCTGGGTGACCAGCGGTGGCGGCGGGGCGGCGTAGTCGCGGGCGCCATGACCGCGCTGATGCAGCCCAAGCCTGAGCCACAGCCGGAGTCAGCGACGCAGGCCCAGGAGTCCGCCGAGGCAGACGCCGTTTTATTGTCATCCTGAGCGCAGCGAAGGATCCGCTTGCCGAAACCACCCAGCAAGCGGATCCTTCGGCTCGTGCCTCGCCTCAGGATGACAAAACCACGTTGAGCACGCGGCCTGGTCGATAGACAATCCGGACCGCCCCCTCCAGGTGCGGCCGCATAGACGCCAGACCGCCGGCCGCCTCTAGCGCCTCGGCTTCGGTGGCATCCGCGGGCAGGTCGACCACGCCACGCGTGCGGCCGTTGACCTGCACTGCGACACGCTGCGTGGCCACGGACACGAGCCGCGGGTCGGCAGCGGGATAGGCCTGCTGATGGACCGAGAACTCGCGACCAAGTCGAGCCCACAGTTCTTCGGCCAGATGCGGCGCGAACGGCGCCAGCAGCCGCGGCAGCACATCCGCGGCCTCTTCGCTTAGGGCGTCCTGACGATTGACGTAGGCCATCAGCGCCGCGATTGCCGTGTTGTAGCGCAGCGCGCCAACATCCTGACCCACCCGTGCGATGAGGCGATGCAGCGCCTTGCGCTCGTCCTCGCCTGGCGCGTGTGCTGAGCGTGGCACCAGCATGAGCCGCCACAGCCGCTGCAGAAAGCGCTGGACGCCGCCGATGCCGCGGTCGACGAACTCGCCGCCCTGTTCGAACGGCCCCAGAAACAGCAGGTACATGCGCAGTGTGTCCGCGCCGTAGCGCTGGATGTACTCGTCAGGGTTAGTCACGTTGCCGCGACTCTTGCTCATCTTGGCCCCGTGCTGGGTGAGCAGCCCGTTACTGCGCAGGCGCCTGAACGGCTCCTCGAACGGCACGTGCCCCAGATCGTGCAGCGCCATACAGATGAAGCGGCTGTACATCAGATGCAGCACCGAGTGTTCGGCGCCACCCACGTACATGTGCACCGGCAGCCATTTCGCTGTGCGGGCCGCGTCAAAGGCGCGGTCGTCGAAGTCCGCGGACGGGTACCGCAGGAAGTACCAGGCCGAATCCAGGAAGTTGTCGCAGACGTCCGTCTCACGTCGTGCTGGGCCCCCACACGTCGGGCAGGTGGTAGTGACGAACTCAGGCACGTCCGCCAGCGGCGACGAGCCAGTCGCGCGCGGCGTCCAGTCCGTCATCGGTGGTAGCAGCACGGGCAGTGCCTCTTCGGGCACTGGCACCGTGCCGCATGTCGCGCAATAGACAATGGGAATGGGCGTGCCCCAATAGCGCTGGCGTGAGATCAGCCAGTCGCGCAGCCCGCCAAGCCAGTGGCGCTGGGCCGTTTTGACCACGCTGGACCAATCGAGGTCGTCCAGATTCTTCAGCAGGCGATCCCGGTACGCGGTGATGCGCAGGAACCACTGGTCCAGCTCGCGACTCTGTACCGGTGCATCGCAGCGCTCGCAGCGGCCATCGACGACCTGCTCGTCAGCCAGGACAGTGCGGTCGTTCGGGCACCAGTTCACGGCCGCCTTCTTGCGCTCGGCCAGGCCGGCACTGAACAGCTGCACGAACAGCCACTGTGTCCAGCGGTAATACTCAGGCGAGGTCGTCTCGACCTGCTGGTCCCAGGCGAAACGATTGCCGATGGCGCACAGCTGGGCGCGGAAACGCTCCACGTTGCGCGCCGTCAGCGTGGCCGGATGCTCACCGCGTTGAATGGCGAAGTTCTCGCTGTGAATGCCGAAGGCGTCGAAGCCCATTGGCTCGAACACGTCAAAGCCTCGCATCGCCTGGTAGCGCCCGAAGACATCCGCGCCGGTGTAGGCGAACACGTTGCCGACGTGTAGCCCCTCGGCCGATGGGTACGGGAACATCATCAGGTTGAAGAACGGCCGCTGCGCTCGATCCAGATCGACTTCGTAGATGCGCTGTTGCTGCCAGATGGCCTGCCACTTGGCCTCGATCGTGTGCGGTTGATAACGGTCCACGGTCCTCTCCACGCATGCGCCCGGCGCGAAACCGGGCAAAAGAAAACGCCCCCAGCGAACTGTGCTGAGGGCGCTCCACCCGGTTTCCGAAGGTACAACGACGGCTAGGTGCGACAGCCCCCAGAGCGCAAGGGGCGAAGCAAGCTTCGTCGGTGCGTGGTCATTGCGCTACCACTCTAGTCGAACGCGGCTTTTTTTTCAAAACCCGCAGCGGCGGCGGCCGGGCTGATCGTGGCCACGGCGACCCAGGGCATGGGCATCGATCGCATCGACGTCTTCCTGGACAATAGCGACGAGGGTGGCATGTTCCTGGGCACCGCGGCGTTGGGCATGAACAGCTCGATGCGGTCGGCAGGCAGTCAGTTCGCGAACGCGGGCTTCGTCCCAGTCACGATCGAATAGCACTCAGTCGCCGCGCGACAAACGCATTGAGGTCCAGGGCGCGGATGCGCACCAGGTCCGCGTGAATCGCATCCGGGAGGATCAGGAATTGGCCCTCCCGGATCGCATTTAAGACAAGCTCGCCCACGTCCTCGGGCTGCATCTCGGTGCCACCTTGAACCGCCTGTGCCATCAGGGTTTCGGCCCTTTCACGGTCGGCGGTCATGCCAATCGAGCGCCCGGTCTCGGCCAGGTTGGTACTCACGCCGCCGGGACACAGCAGCGAGACGCCGACCCCAAACGGCGCGGCATACAGCGCCAGCGCCTCGGTCAATCCGACCACGGCGAACTTTGACGTGATGTAGGGCGCCCCTTCACCGGTCAGGGCGACGAGGCCGGCCACTGAGCCGGTGTTGACGATGTGTCCATGGCGGCGGGCGATCATGCCGCGCAGGAACGCGTGGATGCCGCGGATCACGCCGAATACGTTGATGCCCAGGCACCACTGCCAGTCAGCCACGTCGATGTCCTCCAGCGCACCGCGCAACACGACGCCCGCGTTGTTCATCACTATGCCCGGCGCGCCCATCTCGGCCTCGGTGCGTTGCGCGAGCTCTTCTACGTCACCCTCGTTGGCGACGTCGCAGTGCACGGCCAGCACGCGCCGGCCGAGTTCTTCGATCTCACGCCGCGTCGCGTCGAGGCGGCGGTCGTGAACGTCCGCCAGCACAATGTCGCAGCCCGCGCGCGCCAGCGCCAGGGCGGTGCCGCGTCCAATGCCGCTCGCGCCGCCGGTGATGACGGCCACCTCCCCTTCAACCTTCATGGCAGGTGTTGGGCCACCAGCTCCAGTACCTCGAGATCGTCTTGCGCGTAGTGGCCCAGGATCACCCGCTCGAGGCCCGCGTTAGCCAATGCGCCCAGCCCCTCCGCCACGTGATCCACTGTCCCGACCAGCCAGCCCATGCGACGCGCCGCTGCCAGGCCTCCTCCGCGCAGCGGTGGCACCCACACTTCCATCCGCTGCAGTCGCGACTGCAAGTCCGCGGTATCTCGGCCGACGAG
>WNGB01009946.1_pt1 | contig 24507 bp, 24 predicted proteins | sample 5400681 | NCBI WGS metagenome assembly WNGB01 (sample SAMN13153367, study PRJNA577476) | soil metagenome | isolation source: 115 cm soil or saprolite under grassland replicate 2 | place: USA:California | collected 2016-06-15
CCGTCCGGCGGGCGCCGGCCCGAGGGGCACCGCGAGCCGACGCTGCTGCTCTCGCTGGTGTGTGGGCTGCTGGGCGACCCGCAGGCGGCGCTACGCTACGCGAGCGAGGGGCTAGCCGCCGCGCGCCAGGTCGGCTCGGCGCTATCCGAGGCGATTGCGCACATCCGCCTGGGCAACGCGCTCCAGCTGATCACACCGCCCGACATGGCCGCCGCGCGCGCGCACTATCTGCAAGCGATGGCGCTCGCGGATGCCTTCGCCGTTCCGCGCACCAAAGCTGCCGCATACCTTGGGCTGGCGCTGCTGCATGGTTTCAGCGGCGAGATCGATACGGCGCGCGCCGACGCCCAGGCTGGGCTGGCGATCGTCGAGCGCAGCGGCGATGCCTGGACCGCCGCACGGCTGTGGACTGTGCTGGGCGCGATCGGCGCCAGCCACGGCCTGGCCGAAACAGAAGCGTGGCTCCAGGAAGCGCTGAAGCGCCATCAAGCCTGCAAAGACACCTACAGCCAGGCGGTTGTGCTGCTGTACCTTTCGATCTGGCGACGCCGCGCCGGCCTGCTCGACGATGCCCAGCGCTATGCGATCGCGGCGCTGCGGCTGGCGCGGCGCTATCGCTATGATGGGCTGCTGAACAGCCCAACCCTGTTTGGCCCGCGCGACCGCATGGCGCTGGTGCCGATCCTGCTGGCCGGGCGCGCCGAGCCAGATCTGAGTGCGTGGTCGCACGAGCTGCTCACGCGGGCCTTCCCGGCCATCGCCGCCGACCCAGCCACGCAGACCTACCACCCCGGCGCGACGCTGCGAATCCAGCTGCTGGAGCGCTTACGCGTCTGGCGCGGCAGCGAGGAGATCGAGCCGCGTGCCTGGCAGCGCAAGAAGGCCGAGCAGCTGCTCGCGCTGCTGCTGACCAACCGCCGGCGCTGGCTCACGCGCGAGCAGATCTGCGACATGCTCTGGGCCGACGATGACTGCGCCGACGCCGCCGGCCAGTTCAAGGTCACACTCAACGCCCTGAACACTGTGCTGGAGCCGGCCCGGCCACCGCGCACGCCACCGTTCTATATCCGCCGGCAGGGCGGCTCGTACCGCTTCTGCCCACCCGATGGAGTCTGGCTTGATGTGGCCGCATTCGAAGACCAGATCGACAGCGCGCGGGCGCTGATCGCCGCCGGCGACACCAGCGACGCCGCGCTGGATCAGCTGGCGCGCGCGCTGTCGATCTACCAAGGTGACTACCTGGGCGATTATCTGTACGCCGACTGGGCGCGTGCCGAGCGCGAGCGCCTGATCGGTCGCCACCTTGAAGCGGCGACCCAGCTGGCCGAATTGAGGATCGTGCGCGGGCAACCCGCCGATGCGATTGAGCTGTGCGAGAGCATCCTGTCGCGCGACCCCTGCTGGGAAGATGCCTACCGGCTGCTGATGCGCGCTCACGCCCAGCAGGGCCACCGGCGCCAGGCGCTCGCGGCCTACGATCGCTGCGTGCGCACGCTCCGCGCGCAGCTCGACATGGCGCCACTGCCGGCGACAACTCTGGCGTACGAGCAGGTGCGACGGGAGCTGGGCGACGGGTGACAAGTGACCCTTCGACACGGCTCAGAGCAGGCGAGTGACGAGTGATAAGGTGCCAAGGTGACAAAGTAACCACGGACTTTCACCTTTTCGCGCTCGTCGGTTGTTTTTTCGGCCCGCAGGGCGAAAAACAACCGACAAATAAAGATAAAGTACCACTCTGCCGTTCGTCCTGAGCTTGCCCGCCCTGAGCTTGTCGAAGGGTCGAAGGGCAGGCGAACAAGGAGCCAACAATGAGCGATCTCAGCACTACCTACCATCACATCCTCTTTGAACAAGAAGGGCCGCTCGCGTATGTGACGATGAACCGCCCGGCAAAGCGCAATGCCCTGTCGGTCGAGCATATGCAGGAGCTGATCGGCTGCCTCAAGGCGATCGGCGCACGGCCGGAGCTGGCGGTCGTCATCTTGCGCGGCAATGGCCCGGCCTTCTGCGCCGGCCACGACCTTGGCGAAATGATCGGGCAGACGCCAGAGTTCTACCAGCACGAGTTCGCGATCTGCGCCGAGCTGATGCAGACGATCATCGCCATACCACAGCCGGTGATCGCCCAGGTTCACGGCATCGCCACCGCCGCAGGCTGCCAGCTGGTCGCCACTTGCGATCTGGCGCTGGCGGCCGAGGAGGCGCGCTTCGCCACCCCCGGCGTCAAAATCGGGCTGTTCTGTTCAACGCCGATGGTCGCGCTGAGCCGAGCGGTCGGGCGCAAGCAGGCCATGGAGATGCTGCTGACCGGCGAGCTGATCTCGGCGCGCGAGGCGCTGGCGCATGGGCTGGTCAACCGCGTCGTGCCGGCCGCCGAGCTGGCGGAGGCCACGCGCGCGCTGGCCGAGCAGATCGCTAGTGCCAGCCCGCTGGTGGTGGGGATCGGCAAGCAGGCATTTTATCGCCAACTCGATCTGCCGCTGCCCGAGGCCTACGCCTACGCCAGCCAGGTGATGGTCGCAAACGCTGCGTTGGAGGATGCCCAGGAAGGCATGGGCGCTTTTCTCGAGAAGCGCAAGCCCAGCTGGCGCGGAAAGTAGCCTTGGAGATCGGCAACACGGGCGTGGTAGTTCCAGCCGGCTCGCATATCGTCGTGACAAGCGTTGTTGAGCGTGGGATGCTTGCTCAATACAGACCGGAAGATATACGTCTCGACGAAGACAATGGCCGACGAACAACCATCCGAGCGAAACGTCATTATCGAGAGCAACGTCAACGTCGGCAGCGCCAGCGGCGAGACGACGGTAAGCGGCACCCAGGTGTCGGTGTGTTCGGCGCGCGAGGTCCACGTTCACGGCGACACCGCCCGGCCGCCCGCGTTTCGCAGCGTGGCCCTCGTCGGCGTGCTCGCCTTCCTGGGTGCAGTGCTCGTCAATATCGCCACGTAACAGCGCGCCGCCAGTTCCCTCGACACAGAGCTTATTGTCGTTTACTATTGGTAGGCTCATCGGGCTGTTCTGGCCGTTCGGTCGATAGGTTCAGGGGGCAGGCCACTGCCGAGGGTGATACTATGCCGCGACAACGTGGTTTTCGGCAGCGGCTTGCTGATTGGTCGTCCGTCCAAACAGTACGGGCCTTGGCGCTGGTGCTCGTAGTGTCGATTGTAGGATTGGGATACCTCACTCAGCGCTATCGACTTGATGGAGCGCCGGCAATCGGGGCGATACTTGCCGAGTTCTACGTCACCGTTGTGATAGCGATGGCGAGCGTCGCACTTGCCTTGCTCGTGATCGATAGCTTGAACCAGCGGAGCGCGGAGGAGCAGGTGAAGGCCAAGCTCATTCGCGAGCTGGGCAGCACCGATAACGGGATTGCGCTGCGGGCGGTTCGGGAACTGCGGGCGCGCGGATGGCTTGAGGATGGGTCGCTGCGCGGCGCGAACCTGGTTGGAGCTAATCTGCGAAGAGCCTATTTGATCGGCGGCAACCTGCAAGAGGTGCTCCTGTTGCGGGCTGATCTGCAAGAGGCTGACCTGGTTGGAACCAATCTGCAAGCGGCAAGACTCCGTCGCGCCAACCTGCGTGAGGCGAGACTGAGTTACAGCGATCTGCGAGGGGCCTACTTGGCAAGGGCGAACTTGGCAGAGGCCGACCTGCAAGGAGCCAAGCTGCAAGGGGCCAAGCTGCAAGGGGTTGACTTGCGAGGGGCCAGGCTGCAAGGGGCTGACTTGCGAGGGGCCAGACTACCATTTGCCGACTTGACAGGCGCCTTACTACAAGAAACTAATCTCCAAGAGGCTATCCTGGAAGGGGCGACTATGCCTGATGGCTCGAAGCACGAATAGCGCCGCCGAAGGTGCCGCAACGACACCTGCACCGCCCCCGCTCGGCTGAAACCACGCCGCCCCATATCGGCGTGTCCGCATCGCGATCACCGCGGACGGGACAACGCCGCCCCTCCGCACAAGGCAATACAGCGCACCCATTCCAAAGATGCACTGTTGCTTTCATCTATCCTCCACCTCGCCGCTCTATGCGGCCGAGCGCATCTGGCGCGCAGCGCTGGACCTGGCGGTGATCGTGATCCTGCTGGCGGGCGTATGGTGGCTGCGCAGCCCGCTGCACGCGCTGCCGCTCGAACGCGACGAGGGGGCCTACGCGCTGATCGCCACCCGCTGGCTCAAGGGCGCGGTGCTCTACCGCGATCTGTTCGACCATAAGCCGCCGTTTATCTATCTCGTGTATGCCCTGGCACCGCGCTGCGCGGCCGCGCCCGTGGTGGCGGTGCGCGCCCTGGCAACGGTCTATCTCATGCTGGTTGGGGCCACAACCACGCTGCTGGCCTGGCGGCTGTATGGCCGCGTCGCTGCCCTCGGCGGGCTGCTGCTGACGCTGGTGTATAGCAGCAGCCTGGCGTTCGAGGGGCTGACCTTTAATAGTGAGGCAGTGATGGCCTTGCCTGCGGTGATCGCATGCCAGCTGGTGGTTATGGGTATGCTGACATGCAAGCGTTGGCTGCTGTGCTGTGGCGGGATTGCGGTTGGCGTGGATGCAGCAGGTAACGCCTCCGGGTACAGCAACTCAGTGACATTCACGCTTCCGCGTGACACCACGCCGCCGACCAAGCCAGCCGTCTCGCTGACCGATGTCGGCCCGACGCACGTCTCGCTTGCATGGTCGTCGACAGAGGACGGTTCGAACGTCTGGTTCACAGTCTTCATGAACGGCACTTCGATCTCGCAGGGATCGAAGAATACGTCGGGCACCTTTGGTCCGCTTGAGCCGGAGACGACCTATACCTTCACGGTCCAGACCCAGGACTTCGGGGGCAACCTGTCGCCACTCAGTGACCCCATCACGGTGACGACCGAACCGAGCGACCACGCGGGCGGCCGGCTATCGCTCAGCCGGCTCCAGGGTCAGCCGATCCACCGCCGCGTCTTCGACCCGCGCGCGGCTCCAAGCCATGGGGTGGTACTGCATGGTTCGCCAGGCTTCGACCAGGTCGGCGTAGTGCTTGCTGCCGGGCTGGCCGGATTGACCGACCGGGTGGATGCTCAGGCTCCGATCCCAGTTCGAGAGATCGCAGATCTGGCGGTAGGAGGGCGCGATACAGAAGGGCTGGCCGGCGAATTGGCGCGGCGAGTGGCCCATACGTACCGTATCGGAATCGCCGCCGATCGGGAACGGCCCGCGGTTGAGCAGCGGCGCGAGCGCGGCCGATGCGCCGAGCGGATGGCGCAGCGTCAGCGTGTGATAGCGTCCGTAGCGCCAGTTGCTCACATCGTCCCCCAGCTCGGCGCGCAGCTCGGCGATTGCGGCTTCCCACGCTTCGCTCAGCAGGCCATCGCCGGTGCGCCCGTCCAGCAGCCAGCTGTCGTCGCGCGTGGCCAGCCGCTCCAGTACCTGCGGCAGCGCTCGCCAGAGGTAGCTGGTGCCCGGCAGCGCAGCAAATGCACCGAGCCCGGTCGCCAGCCCAAGCGGTAGATCGCGCCGGCCACGCTTTCGGCCGTCAGCTCACCATCCCAGGCCGCCAGCGCCTCGCGCGCCTGCCGTGCGATCGGCGTTGGCGCGGCCAGCCGCCCGGCCAGCGCGGCCAGCTCCAGCCCCGGTAGGCTGCGCTGATCGCCCTGGATGGCGCTGAACGACACCGCGTCGTGCCGCGGGGTCTGCGCGATCAGCTGGCGGATGCGCGTGGCGCGGTAGCCCGGCAGGTATTCGCCCGGCAGCGCGTAGGGGTAGCCCGCGCCGGCGATCTGCGTGTTGGCGCTGGCCACAAAGTCTTCGTCGGGGTCGAGCACATGCGGCAGCTCGTCGCGCGGGATCATGCCGACCCACTCATACTCGCCGGTCCAGCCTGGTACCGGCAGCAGGCCATCGCCGCGCGCACGAATCGGCAGCGCGCCGCCAAGCATGTAGCCAACATGGCCCTCTACGTCGGCGTAGATAAAGTTCTGCGTTGGCATAACCCATTCGGCCACTGCGGCGCGGAAGCTCGCCCAATCGTGAGCGCGATTCAGCTCCAGCGCGGCCGAGATGTTCTGCCCAGGATCAAGCGCGTCCCAGCGCAGCGCCAATGCTTCATGATCGGTGACGGGTGACGGGTGACGGGTGACGGATTGACCATCACTCGTCACCCGGCGCGCGTCACTCGGCACAAGCGGCGAGATGATCGGCCCATGCCGCGTGATCCGCACATCCTCGATCGCCGGCTCAGCCTGGCCTTTGACAACGATTCGCTCGTGTACCACCGTGGCCTGCTCCCACGCGCCCTGGAATTCGTAGCGCGTCGGGTCGCTGGGATCGAAGCGCTCGATAAACAGATCCTGCACATTGTTCTCGCCGTTGGTCAGGCCCCAGGCCACCCGCTCGTTGTGGCCGATCACCACGCATGGTATGCCGGGGAGGCTGGCGCCGGTCACGTGAATGTCGCCGCCGCTGAGATGATTCTCATACCATAGCGAGGGCACTTGCAGCATCAGATGTGGGTCGCTCGCCAGCAGCGGCCGGCCGCTGGCCGTGCGCGCGCCGCTCACAGCCCAGGCGTTGCTGCCCTGGCCGGCCGCGCTGCTGCCGGCGAAAGGCGCCGCCGCTGCCGCCATGCGCAGGGCATCCGCGCCGATCTCGGCGCCGTAGCGCACGCCGCGCGGGATAGTCAGCGGGTGCGCAGGCGGATACTCGGGCTCTAGCAGCGCGGCGCGCTCGGGGCCAACCGCCGCCACGATTCGCGCGCGCAGCAGGTCGGTCATCCAGTCGCGCGAAAGATTCAGCGCCATCATCTTGGCCCAGACCAGCACATCCTCGGCCTGCCACGGCTCCGGCCGCAAGCGCAGGATCGTAAACTCGATTGGCAGGCGGCGCGTGTTCTGCGCAATGAACGCATTTACGCCGCGCACATATGCATCGACCACCGCACGCGCCTCGCCCTCCAGCGCTTCAGCCTCGCGCCGCACCACCCGGTTGAAGCCAAGCACGCGCACAAAACGATCGGTGTCGAGCGCGATCGGGCCAAACACTTCAGCCAGGCGCCCCAGGCCGGTGCGGCGCTGTAGCTCCATCTGCCAGAGCCGATCCTGCGCGTGGACATAGCCCTGCGCCACGAACAGATCGCTCGCGTTGCGCGCGTAGATATGCGGCACGCCCCAGCGATCGCGCAGGATTTGCACCGGCTCGGACAGGCCCGGCAGCGACACCTGCCCCGATGTGCGCGTGAGCGGCCGGCGCAACGCCGTCAGCGCCGCCACGCCGGTCAATCCGGCCACCGCGCCCAGCGCGACACCGGCGATCTTGCCAATCTTCGCCAGCGACGACATAACATTCTCCAGGGCCGAGGACTGAGGACTGAGGACTGAGTTGCCGAATGTCAGCTCAGTCCTCAGTCCTCAGTCCTCAGCGCTTCCTACTGCGCAGGCGGCAACGATGTTGCAATGTCGTAAACCAGCACTTGAACATCCAGGCCCTCGCCGGTCAGCAGGCTCAGCGTGATATCCTGTGTAGCGGCCTTGATCGTCTCTTCCCGATCGGCGGGGGCGTAGACGCGCATAGTCGCTTCTTCAACCGAGCGCTTCTTCACGCGAATCACGGCCTCCGCATAGGCACCCTTCACCCGTTCGGTCAGATCCGCGATCGCATCGTCAATGGTCATTGATGAATCCTCCTAAGATAGACAGGAGACAGGAGACAGGAGACCGAAGCCTGGTCTCTCATCGCATTTCACTGGTCACTCGTTAGTTGTTACTCGTCACTCGTCACTCGGTTCCTCAGCATTCAGTCCTCAGTCCTCAGTCCTCAGTCCTCGGTCCTCAGCACTCGGTCCTCGTCACTCATCGCTATCCTGGCTTTGTGCCTGGCGCATGCGTGCGACGAATTCGCTGAGCACAATCGCTGTCGCGCCCCAGACTTTATGGCCGGCGATCGCGAAAAATGGCACGCGCACCTGGACCCCGCGCAGCGTCCATTGCTCCTCTACCACCAGCGCCGGGTCGAGCAGTTCGCGCACAGTCACGGTGATCACCGCGCTGACCTCGGTATCATTTGGGCGCAGCGCTGGCGCATGATCGATCAGGCCGACCACCGGCGTGATTCGGAAATTACTTGGCGGTATATAGAGCGTCGAGAGCGTGCCCCACACTGTCACGGCATCTGGCGGCACGCCCAGCTCCTCGTACGCCTCGCGCAGCGCCGCGCTGATTGGGCCATCCTCATCTGGCTCGATCGCGCCACCAGGCAGCGAGACTTCGCCGCGGTGGCTTGGCAGCCGGTCGCTGCGTACGGTCAGCGGCAGGCGCAGATCGTCGGCATCCGGGTACAGCAGCAGCAGTACCGCACCCAGGCGCGGTATCACGCCTGCCGGCGGATCAAAGCGCCGGGCCAAATTTCCCGCCAGATCGCGCACCAGCAGCAGCTGCTCGGGCAGAATGGCCGGCCCTGGCGCCAGCGCGGCCCGCGCCAGCCTAGCCCACGAATGCCATGGCGGAAGCGTATCGATCGCCCGCACGCATGTATGCTCCTGATGGACGCGGCGAGCGCCGCCGCTACTGTAGAACATAGCACAGACCGGCGGGAAGCGCAAGCGCGAGCAGAGTGACGGGTGACCTGTAGAGACGCAATATTTTGCGTCTCTACAGGTCACCCGTCGCTTCACGGCAGCTCCCGCGCGCGGGGAACCAATGTGGGCGTTACATCGGGGACCGCGCAGCTGATTTCGAGCAGCACCTGCGTTGTGCCGCGAACGCGCACGGTAACGGGGTAGACGCCCGCGCGCTCACGGCCGACGATCAGCGTCGTCGCGAAACGCCCGCTCGGCGCGACGCTCCCACCACTGACGACGCGCTGGCCAAAATAGACCAGAAAAGCGGCGCGCGCGGGGCCATCGCCCGTGATCACGAGCGGTTGGCCAGGGAAACATGTCAGCGCGTCGGCGGGTATCACGGTCGGCGTCTCAGTCGGCGCGAGCTGTTGCGGCGCGGCGATCGGGGTGGGCTGGATTGGAGAGGGTGCGAGCGTCGCGACTGCGGTGAAGCTCGTCGGCGAGAGAACCGGCGTGCGCGTGACCGTCGGCGTGCCGACGCCAAGGGTGGTGGTGGCGGTGGTGGTAGTAGTGAGCGCGTTGGACGTTGCGATCGCGCGCGCCGTTTGTGTGGCGAGCTCAGCGGTAGCGGTATTGGTGAGTTCATCGCGGTAATCCGAGCACTCACCGTCATCAACAGAGTCATCACATGGCGTCAGCGTAACTGTCGCGTTCTGCATACGCGCAATCGCCGATACGCGTGGGCCCACGCTGGATAGGGACACGACCAGTGCCAGCAGTCCGATCAATAATAATGCGCTGATGGCGCCGGCTTTGTTTTGCCCTGACATCAGTAGCATCTCCTCCGGTAGCGATATTGGGCACATTCTTCACAGCGCCCGAATCAGGCTAGACTATACCATAGGCTTCAAGGCAATGCCAACTTTCGTGCCGCCGTTTGGCCTCAGAATGCCGGACATTTCAGCTTTTGAGAGCCTTTAGTAATCGTGAACACGAGCTACGTGGTGGGAGTGGGGGGCGGCTTTGCCGCTCCCGCAATTTTCTTTTTCGTCTGTGCGGGGCGACAAAGTCGCCCCGCACAGACGAAAAGAGAGTTTCTTGGCGGGCATGCAGCCCGCCAAACCTCCCTTCGGGAGACAACCGGCTACACAATTGTCCCATCGCGGCCATCAGGTTATAATATGCGGTAGCAGCAGCTCAGCAATTCCTATTTCGGCAGCGCAGCAGCGATCTGCCGCTGAAAGGTCGCGAACGGCAGCGCGCCGGTGAGCCGGGTGCTGCCAATGTCAAATACTGGGCGGAACTGTACGCCGGCGGCCTGGGCGGCGTTGTAGTCATCCCGAATGAACTGCAAATGCTTGTGCGTCGACATACAGCTACTGAACGCTCCAGCATCCAGACTCAGGTCGCTCGCGAAGCCGGCCAGCGTCGCGTCCAAATCGGTGCTGGCATAGACTTCACTCTGGCGCCGGTAGAGCATGTCGTGCATCGGCCAGAACTTGCTCTGGTCGGCGGCGCATTCCGATGCTTCGGCAGTGCGAACCGACCCATCGCCGAGCTGGAGCAGGTGGCGATAGATCAGCTTAACCGTGCCGGGCGCGATATAGTCCTGGGTGATCTTTGGCTCGGTTTCCACAACGTGGAAAGCGCAGGCCGTTCAGAGGAAATCGGAATACATCACCAGCGTGACCGGCGCGTCGGGGCGGCCGAGCATGTGGTAGCCTTCCGGAGTCAGGCTATCGGGAATGGCGGCGGAGTTTTCCGGTTGAGCAGCGCCGGCCGTGGGCGCCGTGGCCGGCGCCGGGGATGCGGCAGCTGTGGGCGCGATCATGGCCGCCGCCGTTGGCGCGGCCGGCGCACGCGTCGGCCGCGCGGCCGCAGGTGGTGGTGGGCTTGCCGGGATCGGCTGGCTGCCGCAGGCCGCAAGGAGGCCCAGCACCAGCACAGCCCAGATACGAAGCGTCGCTCGATCGAACATAGATTTCCTTTCGGTCGTTTGCGGCAAAGCTGCCGCAGGCTACAATAAACCAACGGAGTCATCATCGCATATGGATGCATCGCGCGTCTCGATTGTCTGCACCGTACGCGACGAGGCCGACAACATCGCCGACTTGATCGAATCGATGCTGGCCCAGACCCGCCCAGCCGCCGAGATTGTAGTCAACGACTGCGGTAGCCGCGACGCGACTCCGGCGATCGTAGCGCGCTATATCGCGGCCGGCCATCCCCTTCGGCTGATCTATGGCGGCCACAATATCCCTTCCGGTCGTAACAACGCCATCGCGCACGCCTGCGGCCCGATCATCGCCTGCACCGACGCCGGCCTGACGCTCGACCCTTGCTGGCTGGAGCGGATCGTTGCGCCAATCGAGCGCGGCGCGGCCGATGTCGTCGGTGGCTTCTTCCGTCCCGCGCCACACGGCCTGTTCGAGCTGGCGCTGGGGGCCACCAATTACCGCGAGCCGGAGGAGATCGACCCGGCCACCTTTCTCCCATTCGGTAAATCGGTGGCGTTTCGCAAGGATGCCTGGGCGCGCGTGGGCGGCTACCCCGAATGGGCCAGCCACTGCGAGGATATCCTGTTCGACCTAGCGCTACGCCGCGCTGGCGCGCGCTTCGCTTTCGCCCCCAATGCGCTGGTGCTGTTCCGCCCGCGCGGCTCGTTGCGCGCGTTCGCGCGCCAGTACTTCCTGTACGCCCGCGGCGACGGCGTGGCAAACTTGTGGCCGCGCCGTCATGCCATTCGTTATGTCACCTACCTCGCTGCTGCCGCGCTGCTGCTTGCCGCACCCCGGTTTCCGGGCGCGAGCTGCTGGTGGCGGCGGCGCTGATCCCAGCCATCCGGCTGGTGGGCGACCTTGCGAAGATGCTGGGCTACCCAGCCGGCGTGTGGCGCCGCTGGCGATCGGCCGAACTGCGCAGTGAGATTGAGAAATATCGGCATCCAGCAGCGTAAGGAGCCGCGCTATGGCCAGCCCCGAAAGCCAGCGCATCCGCGCAACCTTCGCCAACGATCAGAAGCCGCCTGCCGCAGCGCTTGAGGCGCAACGGCAGGAATGGGAAGCTGCCGTAGCGGCGACCAACCTGCAGCTAGCGGCGGTTATAATGCCGGATCTTGCACAACTCGATTAGAATAGGACTTACGCTGGCCACAGACTCTTACTCTGTGTGTGTTCTTTTTTCGCCCGGTCGGGCGAAAAAAGAACACACAATAAACGTAAAGTACCATGCTGCCGCAGGCCAAGGCTGGCTTTTGCGTTCGCCCCACAGAACATATGCCACCCATCCTCCTCACAATCAACATCCTGACTTTCAGCTTCGCGCTCTGGCTTGGGCTGTACCTGTTGGCTCGCAACCCTGCCAAAGCGCTCCTACGCTACGCCGGCCTCGGCATACTGGCCTATGCGCTCAGCCTCGCCGCCGAGATTCTGAACGAGAACAGACCAAGCATTACCATCTCTGCTATTCTCCTGCTCATGCAGCAGTTTCTGGTTCTGCTGCCGGCCGTGTTTTGGGCGGGCGCACTACTCCAGCTGCTGCCCGAAACAGCACCATTGCGCACTCCACTGGCCTACTGGTGGAGCCGTGGGCTGCTGCCGGTCGCAACGCTGGGCTACCTGTTCGTCGCCGGGATCGGGCTAGCGCTCGATCAGCGTAGCGGCGCTGGGCCGATCTATACCGTCCTCGCGCTGCTGGCATTCGTGCCGCTGCTGCTCGGTCTCGGGCTGGTGGTGCGCTACCGCCACACCATCCGGCCGCAGCGCACACTCGGCCTCCTGCTGGCCACGACCCTGTTCTTCACGCTCGGCCTTGGCCTGCTGATCGTTCCATTCGGCTGGCTGCCGCGATCTTGGGCGCTCCTGGGGATCGGCGTCGATCTGGTGCTGCTCGACATCGCGATCGCCGGCTTCGACGCCTTCGACGAGGGTGAAACCCTGATCGCCGATATCACGCGCTCGTTCGTGGCCGCGCTGCTGGCCACGCTGCTGTTCGGTCTTCAGGTCGTGCTGGCGATCCTTGCCGGCGGCGCCACCTTCGCCATGCTGGCGCTGCTGCTCGCCACGATCGCCGCCGCGATCACGCAGACGATCTTCGCCAATCCGCTTCAATCGGCTCTCGACCAGCTGGTCTTTGCCAGATCGCCGTGGTTGCGTCGCGCGCGCGACGACGCTCGCGCAGCAGCCAGCGCGCTGCCGCGGCTCGACGCCGGGATCGACCTGGCCCACATGGACGCGGCCGAGTTCGCTCGCCTGACCCGCCGCGCCCTGAGCCACTACGGCGACCTGCCGCGCCTGGCGGCCAACCCGCTCACCCGGCTGCCGCAGATCGAGCGGCGTCTGGCCAGGCGCGGCACGCCAAACGATATTCTGGAGCCGGCGACCGAGCTGAAAGCCCTGCTGGCCGAAAGCGTCGCGCGCCTCAAGCCACGCGGCCAGGCCGGCTTTGGCACTTCCGATGAATGGCGGCACTACAACGCGCTCTACTTCCCCTACATCGCCGGGCTCAAGCCCTATAGCCGCCGCGCGCTCCACGATCGCCTCGACCCACCGGCCCAGCTGGCGCTGGAATGGTTCCAAGCCACAGTGCCAGAACGCACGCTCTACAACTGGCAGAATGCAGCGGCCAAGCTGGTGGCGCAGGATCTACGTGAGGGCATGCAATTGGACGAAGGACGGAAGACGAAGGACGAATGAGCGCCGTCCTTCGTCCATCGTTATATTGGGTGGGATTTACGCCAACGACGGATTTCTTACTCTTTGTAGGTCATTTTTCGCCCGGCCGGGCGAAAAATGACCTACAGAAGAAGGAAAGTACCATGCTGCCGTTCGTCCTGAGCTTGCCAGCCCTGAGCGTGTCGAAGGGTCGAAGGGCAGGCTACAACCGCTTTTGCGTAAGTCCTATTCGGATCAGAACTGGCAGTACATGGCAGCACTTTTCATCGACATGGCAGTCGTTTCTGGGCTATGCTAGGGCCACGGATAAACAATTAGCAAGTGAGGTTCTAGCAATGACTACACACGTAACCACTCAGGCCAACCCGTTCGCACGATCGAATCTGCTGCGCTACACGCTGCGCGGCGACGCGATCTTATCGATCGCCACCGGCGCGATCTGCCTCGCCGACGCGCAGCCGCTGGCGACACTCCTGGGCATCCAGTCGCCTCTGGCGCTGGAAATCCTCGGCGCCGCGCTGGCTTTGTATGGCGCGTTTCTGTTTTACACCGCCGCGCAGGCCCAGCTCAGCCGGCGGATCGTCATCGCCGCGATCGTGCTCGACGTGATCTGGGTGATCGACAGCGCGATTCTGCTGGTGGCCGGCTGGCTGCCGCTTACCAGCGCCGGAATGTGGACAATCGGTCTGATCGCTGTGGCGGTGGCGGTCGTCGCCGAGCTCAAGTTCTTTGGTCTCCGGCGAATACGCTGATTTTGAAAAAGGGGGAGTCTGAGGGACGAAGCCGCTCACGTTTCTCTGTTCCTTGTGCGCGACGGCGGCTCCGCCGCCGTCGCGCACAAGGATAATCCTACATCGGCACGATTCGCCCGACCGGCGTCACACCGGCGTAGAGGCGGTCGCCCAGCTCCGGCAGTTGCGCGACCGCGTCGCGCGGCAGCAACAGATCCACCCGCGCGCCGAAACGCACCGTACACAGCCGCGTCCCAGCATCCAGCCGCTCGCCGATGCTGACGCGGCAGGCCAGGCGGCGTGCCAGTGGGCCGCCGATCAGCGCCAGCAGCAGCGGCCCCCACTCTGTCTTGATGCCGATATACTGGCGCTCGTTGCGCTCGGCCGCGCTCAGATCCCAGATCGGCCCATACTCACCGGAAACATGCTCCAGGTAGCCAACCCGTCCAGCGGCTGGGCTGCGATGAAACGGCACATCGAAAGGCGAAGCAGCTATCGCCACCCGCACCGCATCAGTGTGCAGAAAGCGATGCTCGTACAAATCCTCGACGCCAATCACCACACCATCGGCCGGCGCGAAGATCGCCTCGGGCGCGTCGGGCGTCACGCGCTCGGGATCGCGATACAGCAGCGCAGCCACAGCTGTCAGAGCCAGCGGCCAGGCTGCCAGGCGCGGGCGCAAGCCCAGCAGCAAGCCGGTCAGGCCCAGCCCGACACCCAGCATCGGCGTCACTTTCGAGTCGAGACCAGGTAGTTTGGGCGTGCGCGCGCTTGGGATGGTTGGCTCAGGCATGTGTGTTCTCGTGCGCTGTTCCCACAGGGTGTTGGGATGGAGCGCGCTTGTAGGTTCGGCCCGTGTACGTGCAGTGTGGCGGATGAGCGCCCTACCAAGGATCCTAGCATGTGGGCGAACAAAAATCAACCGCGCACGCCAAAGCCTTAGGGCCAAGCTCACGCGGGGAGATACGTAGATAGGTCGCAGGCTCGCACACCCTTGGAATCATTGTACCGACGCGCTATAACGCGTCCGTACTTAGCTCTTCTCGCGCGTCTCCAGCAGGCCATCGAGCAAACGCACCACAATGCGGCCGCCGGCGAAATCGAGTTCCTGGACGACATCATGGATCATGGGGATCAGGCCATCCGGCTGGCCGGCGCGTGTAACCACCAGCACCTCGCTGGCGCCGGTCTCCAGCACCTCGCGCACCTTGCCGATCTCGGCGCCATCCTCAGTCAACACGGTCAGGCCATAGAGCTGGTGGATGAAATATTCGCCTTCGCCCAGCGGGGCCGCCTCGTGCTCCAGGATCGCCACTTCGAAGCGGCGCATATCCTCGGCCTGCTCGCGTTTGGTCACGCCGCCGAGCGACAAGATCAGCAAGCCCGGCTTATGCTCGATCACCCCTTTGAGCGGGTACGACTGGCGTTTGGGGCCGAGATAGACCGTGTGGATGCGCCGGCTGAGGTGATCGACATTGTCGGTGTACGACTTCACCTTGACCTGGCCGCGAATGCCGAATGGGGCCACGACCTCGCCGATCAGGAGGTATTCATCTGGGGTAGCGGGTTGTTGTGTCATGTAAGTAACAAGTAGCGAGTAACGAGTAACGAGTAACGAGGCAGCACTGCTTGGTCGCTACTCGTTACTCGTTACTCGTCACTCGTCACTCAATATCGATGTGAACGCGCTTATTCTGCCGTGCAGCCGCAACGCTCATGAGGTCGCGGATGGATTTGGCAACCCGCCCGCTGCGCCCGATCACTTTGCCGGTCTCATCAGGCGCGACAGTCAGTTCGTAGGTCACCGTATAACGCCCGGTGCGCTCTTTGATCTGCACAGCTTCGGGATTATCCACGAGATTACGGGCCATGTACTCAAGCAATGCTTTCATAGACCCTCGAGCCGACGAAAGACGAAAGACCAATGACGAATGATCACGAGCGGATCGTTGGTCGTTGGTCGTTGGTCGTTGGTCGCTAAACGTTAGGCTTCCGCAATCGCCGCAGCAGGCTCAGGAACAACCTTGCCGCCCTCATCCAGCACACTAACCTGCTTCAGCAGGCGCACGACCGTGTCGGATGGCTGCGCGCCAACGCCGATCCAATAGCGCGCGCGGTCGCCCTTAACCACCAGCTCTTTGGGCTGGCGAACCGGATTATAGTGGCCGATGATCTCGATGAACTTGCCATCGCGCGGCGAGCGAGAATCCGCCACCACCAACCGATAGCTGGGCTGCTTGGTCTTGCCCTGGCGCCGTAGACGAATAACTACCATAGTGCTGTGTTTGCCTCCGTGTTAATTGTAAATTGCAAATTGCAAATTGCTGTATTAATTTACAATTTGAAATTATCTCATTCTGCGCATCAAGTCGCGTGGATCCATGCCTTTGCCGCCGCTGCTCATTTTTTTCATCATACGCTGCATCTGCTTGAACTGGCTTACCAGGCCGGTCACTTCCTGGATCTGCGTGCCGCTGCCCTTCGCGATGCGTTCCTTGCGCCGGCCCTTGATGATATCGGGATTACGGCGCTCCTGCTTGGTCATCGAGAAAATGATCGCCTCGATCCGCTTAAGATCCTTCTCGCTGACCAGCTCTTCGTTGCGAGCAAGCTGGCCCATGCCGGGGATCATCGCCAGGATCTGCTGAAGCGGGCCAAGCTTGCGCATCTGCTGCATGGCGGCCAGGAAATCTTCGAAGTCGAAGGAGCCCTTACGGAGCTTCTTCTCCATCTTTTTGGATTCATCCTCATCGTAGATCTGCTCGGCGCGCTCGATCAACGAGAGCATATCGCCCATGCCAAGGATGCGCGAAGCCAGCCGCTCGGGGTGAAAGGCCTCCAGCGTATCCTCCGAGACCTTTTCGCCGGTGCTCAGGAACTTGATCGGCACGCCCGTGACCGCGCGCACCGAGAGCGCCGCGCCGCCGCGCGCATCGCCATCGACTTTAGTCATCACCACGCCGGTCAGCCCGACTCGGCGATGGAACTCCTCGGCGACCTTGACCGCCTCTTGGCCAATCATCGAGTCGACCACCAGCAGCTTCTCGGTCGGATGCACCGCCTGATCGATCTGCTCCAGCTCGATCATCAGCCGATCGTCGATCTGTAGACGGCCGGCAGTGTCCACGATCACATAGTTCAGGCCTTCGTTACGCGCCCGCTGGAGCGCATTACGCGCGATGTCGGGCGGGCTGGCCTGGGTACCCTCGGAATGAACCGGGATATTCAGCTGCTTGCCAAGCGACTCGAGCTGGGCGATCGCGGCAGGCCGATAGACATCGGCCGCGACCAACAGCGGGCGCTTGCCCTTCTTGCGCAAATAGAGCGCCAGCTTAGCCGCCAGCGTGGTCTTGCCGGCGCCCTGCAAGCCATTCAGCAGGATCACCGTCGGGCCGGGCTTGGCCTCTTCCAAAGGCACATTAGCTTTGCCAAGCAGCTCGATCAGCTGGTTGTTGACGATCTTGACCACTTGCTGCGCCGGCGTAAGGCTCTTCGTAACCTCTTCACCGATCGCCTGCTCGGTCACCTTGGCCACAAAATCCTTGACGACCTTGAAGTTCACATCGGCTTCGAGCAGCGCCAGGCGCACCTGCTTCATGCCTTCGCGAACATCATCCTCGGTCAGCTTGCCTTTGCCGCCTAATTTTTGAAAGACCGTCTGAAGACGATCGGAAAGACTTTCAAACATATGTAAATCTACACTACACACAAAAAAGCGGCGATTCGCTCGCTCGAACAGGCATATTGTAGCGTGGAACTGGGCCGGCGTCAAATAATTGAATGCGGCTGCGCCTCGGCGTTTCATCTCCGCATCAGGAACAGAGTCGAGCTCGCATGCTATAATGTTTCTACGTCATGCCTATTTTACGAAGTTGCAACCATTACACTGTGCTCATGAGGAATGACGCAAGGGGTATGGCGAAGGTACAATCATCCTTCGTTGTTCTTTTATCGCCTCGCGGGGCGATAAAAGAACACACGATAAACATAAAGTCCCATGCTGCCGTTCGTCCTGAGCTTGCCCGCCCTGAGGCTCCCCTGAGCGTGTCGAAGGGCGGGTCGAAGGGTCGAAGGGCAGGCAAAAGCGTCGGCACGCGCCTTGCAAAACAGTCAAGGCGAAGCAACTCATATAGTGAGGTACGCCCGTGCCGAAATGGACCGACTTTGGCAATATCTGGAGTACGCTGCGCGAGCTGGATGTCAACGCGATCCGCGAGGAAAGCGAGCGCGCGCTGGTGATCGCTTGCGTTGGGCACGCCGCCGCGCTTGAACAGCTCGAACCGCTGTTGCGCCGCGGCCCCGAGCGCTACCCAACCCCCAGCCCCAACCCGCTGGAGATCATCCCGATCGAGCACGCGGCCGAGCGCGCCGGCCTGGACAGCGTGGATATGCTGCTGCTGGCCGTGGATGCGCGCCAGTCGCTGAGTCCAGCCGAGGTGGCCTCGTTCAGCACGCTGGAACGGCAGACAGCACCATTCCTGGTGGTGCTGATGTATAGCGATCGGATGCCAGGCGGCGCCCCGGCGCTTTCGCCAGTTATTCGCGCGCGTACGATTGCGATCACCGACCCAGCGGCGCTCGACGCAGCCGACAAGCTTGCGACAGCGGTGCTGGCCCGCCTGCCGGCCGAGCTGCACCTGGCCGCCGCGCGCCGCCTGCCTGGCCTGCGCGCGATCTACGCGCGCGACCTGATCGGCAGTACGTCGGTGACCAACGCCACGTACTCGCTGGCGACCAGCGTGCCCGAGCAGGTTCCGCTCCTGAACATCCCCTTCGCCGCCGCCGACATCATCGTGCTGACCAAGAACCAGGCGATCATGGTTTACCGGCTGGCGCTGGCCTATGGCGCGCCGCCTGAGTTCCCGTCGCGCATTCGTGAAGTCATCCCGGTGGTCGGCGGCGCATTCCTGTGGCGTCAGGCTGCGCGTAGCCTGGTCGGGCTGATCCCAGTCTGGGGCATCGTCCCCAAGGTTGCAATCGCCTACGCCGGCACCTACACCACCGGCATCGTCGCGTGGCGCTGGTACGAAAGCGGCGAGCTGGTCTCGACCGATCAGATGAAGCAGATCTCGCAGGAGGCCATCGCGATCGGTCGCGCCCGCGCCGGCGAGATCATCGCCAGCGCGCGCAACCTGGCCGATCAGGCCGTAGCTCGCACCAGCGCCGAGGGCGGGCTCGGCCGGCGCCTGAAGCGCGCGATCCCGTTCCGGCGCAAGCCGCGTGAGCTGAACCCACCCAAGAAAGATTAGTGCTGAGGACTGAGGACTGAGGACGGAGTTGACCTCCAACAAACTCAGTCCTCAGTCCTCAGCACTTCGTTGAGGAGGTCTCGTGGAACATTTTGTCATCGAAGGCGGGCAGCGGCTGAGCGGCACGGTCACGCCGGCCGGTAATAAGAATGCGGCGCTGCCGCTGCTGGCCGCGACACTGCTGACCGATAGCGATATCATCTTACACAATCTTCCGCGGATCGGCGATGTCGCCACCAAGATCGAGTTGCTACAGAAGCTCGGCGCGCGCATCCATGCCCATGGCAAGCATAGCTGGGCGATCCAGGCGGCCGGAGTGGGCAGCGCCGAGCCGGATGCCACGCTCGCGCGCCAGATTCGCACCTCGATCCTGCTGGCCGGCCCACTGCTGGCGCGGCGCGGGCATGTCACGCTGCCGCGACCGGGCGGCGACGTGATCGGTCGGCGGCGGCTCGATACGCACTTTCTGGCGCTGCGCAGCCTGGGCGCGTCGATCGAGGTCACGCCCAGCGCGTATGTTCTGCGCGCCGACCGGCTGCGCGGCACTGATCTGTTCCTCGACGAGATGAGTGTCACGGCGACCGAGCAGGCCGTGCTGGCGGCGGTGCGGGCCGAAGGCGATACCACAATCTGCAACGCCGCATCTGAGCCGCACATTCAGGATCTGTGCCACTTCCTCAACGCGCTCGGCGCGCGGATCGAGGGCATCGGCACCAACATGCTCAGCATCACCGGCGTCGCGCGGCTCAGCGGCGGCGAGTACACGATCGGCCCCGATTTCATGGAAGTCGCGTCGTTCATCGGGCTGGCGGCCGTGACGGGCGGCACAATTCGCATCGCCGGCGCCCGCCCGCGGGAGCATCGCATGACCCGGATCGCGTTCGGCAAGCTGGGCGTGCGCTGGCACGACGAGGGCGACGATATCATTGTGCCGGCCGAGCAGGAGCTGCGCGTTCAAGAGGATGCCCACAACGCGATCCCCAAGATCGACTCAGCCCCCTGGCCAGGCTTCAACCCCGACCTGATCAGCATCGCGCTGGTGGTGGCCACCCAGGCGCGCGGCACCGTGCTGATCCACGAGAAGATGTTCGAGAGCCGGCTGTTCTTTGTCGACCGGCTGATCGCCATGGGCGCAAAAATTGTGCTGTGTGATCCGCATCGCGCAGTGGTGGTCGGCCCTAGCCAGTTGTATGGCGAGCCGGAGGGCTTGCCCAGCCCCGACATACGCGCCGGCATGGCCCTGTTGATCGCCGCGCTATGCGCTCAGGGCCGCAGCGTGATCTACAACATCGGCCAGATCGATCGCGGCTACGAGCGGATCGAACGGCGGCTCCAGGCGCTCGGCGCACAGATCGAGCGAGTATGATACAATAGCCCGCGCAGCGATCAGAAAAGATGCCAAGCCACCAGGTGTGTGGAAGTGTAGCTTGTAGATTGTAGATTAGGTTATCAATCTACAAGCTACGATCTGCAATCTGCAATTGACTATAGGGGGGTGCGCAAGTGGCGTCAAACAAAGAAACCCACGGGCGAATCTTGATCGCCGACGACGACCCGCCGATCGTCGGCCTGCTGACCGACCTGCTCATCAGCGAGGGATATGATGTCGCAGGTGTCGGCAGCGGAACGGCCGTGCTTGAACAGCTCCATGGCGAGCATGGCTTTGACTTGCTGCTGGTGGATCTTCAGATGCCCGGTGTGAGCGGGCTTGATCTGATCGAGCGCCTGCGAAAAGACGGCATTGATATCCCGGTGATTTTGATCACTGGCCAGGGCACATCGTCGATCGCCATCCGCGCTATGCAGATCGGCGCCTACGATTACCTCAATAAGCCGTTCGAGCTGGACGAAGTGCTGGTGGTCGTCAAGCGGCTGTTCGAGCACCAGGAGCTAGCTTCGCGCGTGCGCACGCTGGAGCAGCGCGCTGAGCTACGCGAGCGCATGATCGGCCAAAGCCCGGCCATGAGCCAGATCTATAAGACGATCGGCCGCGTGGCGGGATCCGACGCTTCGGTGCTGATCACCGGCGAGACCGGTACTGGCAAGGAGCTGGCCGCCAACCTCATCCACCAGAACTCAGCCCGCCGGAGTGGGCCGCTGATCAAAGTGAACTGCGCGGCGTTGCCCGAAACCTTGATCGAGAGCGAGCTGTTCGGTCACGAGAAGGGCGCGTTTACTGGCGCGGTCGCGCAGCGCAAGGGCCGCTTCGAGCTGGCGCACAAGGGCACGATCTTTCTGGATGAGGTCGGCGAGATCACGCTGCCGGTGCAAAAAAAGCTGCTGCGTGTGCTGCAGGAAGGCGAGATCGAGCGCGTCGGCGGCACCGGCGTTGTCAAAGTCGATGTACGCGTGCTGACGGCCACCAATCGCGATCTGCTGGAAGAGTTCAAAGCCGGCAACTTTCGCGAAGATCTGTACTACCGGCTGAACGTCATTAATTTGCACATGCCGCCGCTACGCGAGCGCCGCGCCGATATTCCGGTGCTGATCGAGCACTTTCTCGATAAATATCGCTACAAACCCGGCGCGCCGCCCACCAGAATATCCGAGGAGGCACTCGAGCTGCTGGAAAAGTACGATTGGCCCGGCAATGTGCGCCAGCTCGAAAACGAGATCGAGCGCGCGGTAGTGCTCTCGCAGGGCAATGTGATCACCAGCCACAGCCTCAATCTATCGCAGCATGGCATCCCCACCCAGATCGACCTGGCCACGCGCGTGCGCAATCGCGAGGCGCTCAGCGCGGTGCTGGCCGAGGTCGAGCGGGTTATGCTGTTCGAGGCGCTGCGCCAGAGCGACAGCGGCGAGGAAGATGCGGCGCGGCGGCTGCACCTGTCGGAAGATGAGTTCAAGCAGCGACTGGAAAGATTGCAGTAGCAAAATGCTACTTTACATTTTCTGTAGGTTGTTTTTGCTCCGCGGGGCGAAAAACAACCTAACAGAGCGCAAAAATCCGTGTTGCGTTGTTGTTTGGGGTATATCGCGCACAAACACAAACGGCTGGATGGGTTCAACCATCCAGCCGTTCTTTTAGCGCACCTCAGCAGAAACTGTACCACCACTCCGTGGCACAGCTCTTGCTTAGTGTATAATTTCGTAAATCACAAGCGGTTTCGGGCCATCAGCATCGCGCAGCAGCACTTCGACATCGCGCTGAGCAACAGCGCCGCGGCTCAGCGGGTCAAAGCCGCGCTGGCCTTCGAAGTAATAGTAGTAGACCCGGCCATTCAGCGCAAAGCCGCGCACGCTGCTGGCGCGTACGCTGATACCAGGCGCAATATCTGTCAGCGGGTCGTTGATCGTCCCGTTCACCCGCGCCCAGACGGCGTCGCGAATAGTCGCAAAATCGGCGCTTCGGCCAAGTGGGGCGCGTGATGGCAGCACCAGCGCCAGCACCAGCGCCAACACGCCGGCGATGAACGACGCTTCGAGTGCGAAAAGCATCCAGAAGCCCAGTGTGCCGCGGTGCGGCCCGGCCGACATGATCACAGGCGGTGTAGCAAAGCCGGGAATACGTACATTGATCACTGGATTGCCTCCTGCTAGAAAATGGAGGAGTAGCCTTCTATATCATCGCGCTCGGGCGGCTAGCAAGCATCTCGAGCAAAGTGGTAGCAGATTATGTGCCAGTGATAAAAGTCTAGCTGATCCAGCGCCGTCAAGCGATTGCAAGATCATGATACGAACGTGATAGAACACTGGTTTGGTCCATAATCTATAAGACGTTTCATAGTCAGCTGAGGTTTCACCATGATGGATATGACGATGGGAATGAATCTGTTGCCCCAGCAGCAGATGAAAGCATCCCCCGCGCTGATCGCACTTAATAATATGCTGGTGCTCTCAACCCAAGATTTGCAGCAGCTCGTCCAGACCGAGCTAGAGGAGAACCCGGCGCTCGATCAGGTTGAAAGCGAGGAGTCGCTGTGCAGCCGCTGCGGCCGGCCACTGAGCGGCGCCACGTGTATCTACTGCCTCCACGAAGACCTCAAGCTCGCCGAGTCCGAACGCGATGACGCCGCCGCAGCGCCGACAGATGACGATTTCGACCCGCTGCTGGCCGTTGCCGCGCCGACATCGCTGCACGAGTCGGTTCGGCGCGATCTGCACATCAGCCTGCCCCCGAACGACCACCCGATCGCCGATTATCTGGTTGGCTCGCTCGACGAACACGGCTTTCTGGATGGCCATATCGAAGAGATCGCCACCATGATGCATACCAAGCCCGAGCATATCGAGCAGGTGCTGCTCAAGCTACAGGAATTCGGGCCGGCCGGATTGGGGGCGCGCAATGTGCAGGAATGCCTGCTCATCCAGCTGAATCGCCTGGAGCGTCAGGGCATCAGCAATCTGCATCTACGCGCGATTGTGTCCGATTACTGGTTCGATCTGGGCGAGCATCGCTATGGCGTGATCGCCCAGGCGCTGGATATTAGCTACGATGATGTGGTGGCCGCCCGCGATTTCATGCGCCAGCATCTGCGGCCATTCCCGCTTGAGCGCACCGGCGAGAACGCCAACACCAGCGATACATCCTATCTCATGCCGGATGTGATCATTCGCGAAGAGAGTGACAAGCTCATCGCCGAAGTGGTCGAATCGCGGCGCTTCTATCTACGGCTCAACCCGCTCTATCAAGAGCTTGCCCATGCCATGCTCCGCGGCCAGCAGGATATTTCGCCCGAAGAGCGCGAGCATCTCAGCACTTTCGTCTCACGTGCGCGCCTGTTTCTGACCAACCTGCGCCAGCGCCGCGAGACTATCCGCCGGATCGCCGAGTATTTGATCGAGCGCCAGGAGGCGTTTCTCCGCCATGGCGTGCGTCATCTCAGCCCACTCACGCGCGCCGAAGTCGCGACGGCGATCGGCGTGCATGAGTCGACCGTCAGCCGCGCCACGGCAAACAAGTATGTGCAGATTCCGAACAAGGAGATCGTGCCATTCAGCCACTTCTTCACCGCCTCGCTCTCTGTCAAAGATGTGATTCACGAGCTGATCGCGAATGAGTCCACCGCACTTACCGATCAGGATATTGTAGAAATCCTGAAAGGGCGCGGCTTCGAGGTGGCCCGCCGCACGGTCACAAAGTATCGCGGGCAGTTGGGTATTCTGCCTTCCACACTACGCTGAAGATATAGCATCCTTCGTCATTTGTACATGCGCGTCAGCGCTAGCGGGGGTGTGGGGGTTGTTGTGTCCAGCGGGGGCGACCCCGTTGCGTTAGCGGATTGCTTGTCCATCAGATCTGTACCCCCGAGGAGAAGTCAATGCGCCAACCCACGAATGTAGGCCGGATCCACTTCCGGCACGCTCCAGCGGCCCACCTCC
>WNGB01003797.1_pt1 | contig 24491 bp, 19 predicted proteins | sample 5400681 | NCBI WGS metagenome assembly WNGB01 (sample SAMN13153367, study PRJNA577476) | soil metagenome | isolation source: 115 cm soil or saprolite under grassland replicate 2 | place: USA:California | collected 2016-06-15
ATCCGGGGCAAAACGTGGATGGGATTTACGCGTTGACCTTGCTGAGCGACTTGTATGCGCCGCCGCTCGAACTCATGCCCGACGCTTGGACGGTGACGGTTAAGATCAACGATTCGGGTAATGACAATGTCCTGATTAGTGGCCCCGGGAACGTCGCGTTTGATCAAAGAGGCTACGCGTGGGCCACGAACAACACGATCCAAGGCACACCAAACTCCAGTAAGTACGTCCTGGCATTCAAGCCCAACGGGCAGCCGGCTGACGGCGGGAGCGGAACGCCGCGCTCACCGTTGACGGGCGGAGGCATCCTCGGCACGGGTTTCGGCGTGACGATTGATCCCCGAGGTTCCGTATGGTTCGGCAACTTCGGGTGGGGCATGTGCAGCGGCTGCGATCCATCCCCCGACGGAAATGGCAGCCTCTCACGCTTTACGTTGTCGGGCGCGGCGATGTCGCAGCCGAATGGCTACCAAGGCGGTCCCGTCAGAGCGCAGGGACTCGCTGCGGATGCCGACGGCAACATCTGGATCTCGAGCTATCAGAACGACAGCGTTTATGTGTTCCTACACGGAAATCCGCACCAAGCTGTGAGTTTTCCGCAATATACGAACAGCGGTCCGTTCGATGTCGCACTCGCCCCCGACGGAACCGCGTGGGTCTCCAACAGCGGTGGACTTCCCTTCGGCGAATTTCCCAGGAGTGTTGCGAAGTACGCGCTCGTCGACGGCGTACTGGAGCGGCAATTTCTGCGGTTCCTGGGACAGCAGCTTAGAGGCTTGTCTGTCGATTCCCACGGAAACGCTTGGGTTGCTTCCCAGGGTGACAGTATGGTTTATGCGATTCGGCCGGACGGCACGGAGATCGGGCAGTTTAGCGGAGGCGGCATGGACAGCCCGTGGGACACGGCCATCGATGGTGAGGACAACGTGTGGGTCGCAAATTTCGGTTCGCTCGACCTTGCGACTCCTCCTTTCATCGGCAGGCTCACAAAGCTTTGGGGCGTCAATGCACCCCCGGGTCACAACGTGGGTGATCCAATATCACCGGCCACAGGCTACACGGTTCCTTCGGCAGGTAGCGAGGTGTTGCTGCACAATGGCGATCCCTTGTACGGTCCAGGCGCTCCGCCCAGTTTCATCCCAATGATGCGTCAGACGGCCGTGGTCATCGATCAGGCATCGTGATTTTCGTCGGACTGGCCGCACCGCCTGCTACGCAAGTCCATTGAATCTCCCGCGGAGGCTGATCGAAGATTAACAACCGGCGAAAAGCGCGTCTCCGCGGCTGATTCCGAGTCGGCGCAGCCTTTTTTGCCTAACGTCAGTTTAAGAAATCTTGAAGCCACCGGTTCGCCGCGGGACGAATCCGTCCGGTGTGCGGACCTGTGGCCGGTTCAGCTCGGCGCAGCTCTTCACAGCAACAGAGACGGCCCACGGGGCCGTGGCTACAGCGGCTACAGTTTTATTTAAACCGCTCTAACGCCCGTTTCCCGCGCAGGTGGTTTCGATGAGGCATGCGAGTTCGCCACTCTCCTGGCACGGATTCGCATCTTCGATGAGCTGAAGTAGCGGCGTTTCGGCCACCACCCGTAGAAACTTGTCCAGGCATCCGCACTCTGCGAAAATTGCCTCGAGGGGCCCGCCGAACAAAGCGTTGAACTCGAGACACGGCGAACAAGGCGCGCAAATGCTTCGAACATCTCCCTGCTCAGTGACGTTAAGCCCGTAGCTGGAGAGGGGAATGACTGCGTTTCCGTTTGAGTTAGTGAGGTTATAGATGCACCGGAAGATCGTCTCGCGGTCTGGAGATCTCGGAGGTACCCCGATCACACAGTGGTACTCCAGGTTGGTGAAGATCATGCTTTCGTCCATGCCCAGCAGGTGAGCGAGTTGATCGGCTCGCCTCCTTCCCAATGGCTCGTTGATTTGTTCAGGGCGTCTGGCTTTGCGTGGCGCCAGGCGCGCCCATCTTGCGTTCTCCTGACACACGTCCGGCCAGAAGCATTCCCTGTTGTCGAAAACCTGCTCATCGAAGTATCGCCTGTAATCAGCCCAGGGACAGCCCATTGGATTTTGCTCCAGGCAATCGACGACCGGTTGAGGAATGGGCGCTCGATATGCCGGCATGTACGCGGCAAGGTCGGGATTCGCCATGTAGAGGAGCAGGAAATTTACGAGGTAGACGGCGGCGGTTACGGATGGTGCGAAAACTTCATTGGCGACCTCGTGACCCCGGGAAGCTTTTGGGATGGTAAACAAATTTGGGGTGCACGTGGGCGTGGGCGAGGTCTGCGCGGCGACCGGACCCACCGAGAGAGAAACTGCGATCGATAGTGTTAGCGGTAGAATTGCTACGGTTCGAGTTTGCATAAAGGTCTCCTTTAGAGGCCAAACGACATACCAAACCGCGAATGCCTCGGTCAAGCTCCGGTCAGTCTGGGTAGCGCATGCGTCTCGCGTGCTGGCGAGCGCGTCCTCGCGAGCGCGGACTTTGTGTAAGCTTGCATCGCGTGAATCGTCTCCAGCACGAATCGTTCACGCCTCGACCCCATATGTGATAGAAGACCGAATCCCCGACGTGCCAAACGTCTAGTCCATACACAAGGAGAAGATGTCACGCTCGAAACGTCTATAGAATGGAACGTGAAGATTTCAGGCCCGAAACCCTCTACAGCGATGAGGGATCGAATATGTAAGGACTCGATCCCCTAATACACCGATATGAGAACGATAATTAAGTTCGTGATCGTTAATCGCCGTTCAGTTGCGCAACTCCTGCGCGCAATGATCGATTGATCAGACGGTTTACGTCCACACAATCAACTGCGAACAGCTGCGCCCATTCCAATCGTTACTTCAATCCTGTTTTTCAATGCGCGCTGAAGCGCAGCCCATTCACCGTCGTCCCAACGAATGAAATTGTACTGTCGGGTATCAAAGTGCACGTTCTTGAGTTCGTCAGAACGCACGAGCCAAATCACTCGCAGCCCCAATCCCAATGCATAACCTGCTTCGAGGTACATACCGCCGCGCTGGGATGTAAAATCGGCGACGAGGAATCGGCTTCTCTTGATGCTGGCAAGAATTTCATCATCTATACGATTGTTGTGCTCAGTCCGATCAATTCGTAACGGTTCATATCCGGCGAGACGTATTCCTTCAGAAATTCCTTTCTCATAGAGCTCGGTGAATTCGGGCTGAAATGACATAGCAACAAAGCCGATTCGGCTGTCTGTTCGCTTTTCTCGCAAACGTTCTACAGCCTCCCAACCATTCGGCGTGATGACTAGGTGTTTATACGCGTGATCCTGAACGACAAAGTGATGATCAGCCTGGCGAAGGTACCCACGGCTCTCGAGCGCCTCATGTACGAGCCAGCGCAATTCGCTGGTGTCGCGAGCAGAGGAGATCGCCAACCACTTAAGCCACTAAACCTCCGGAGCCTGTTCAATCTCTGCTGGAAAAACGCTAGCCGACTCGAATTGCTTAAGACGCTTCAAAGCTAGCCCAACCATCACAACAGGATTGGCGATCCCTTCACTAGGCGTCGGAAACTCCCGGGCAAGCTGAATCAAAATATTCCCAGCCTTTTCTGCAACGTTCGGGATCAAGAGGCTCGACAATCTCGCGACGTCCGTTTTTTCAATGCGCAGGCCCGCGTTTTCGCGGATATATCCACTGGCAACTGCAACGCTTTGGTCGGCAAGCGCCTGATGACGTAATTCAGTGTCTGCGTCAGCAGAGATGCTAAACGGGCCGCAACGCAAACATTCGAATTCAAACCCGCCGTCTTTAAGATGCTCCCTTAGATGAGCAGGCATTCGGCAAATCGGACACCTTTCCATTGTCGCTAAATTTGCGAACTCCTGCTCACAGCATCTCCGCTTGCTCGTGCTGTTTTTTTTCCCGTGCGGCCATAGCGAATGGGTTCAGTTGCGGCGGAGCATCGACGCGTTCGGTGCCATTGAGCAAACCTTCGACAGTTAAAATTTGAATGCGCGGATAATCTTTATCGTGCCAGAGCTTGGATGTGTACCGGCCGGCATCGGCGGCTTCGGTGCGCATCTGTTTACTTGGCTTTTCTAGCGTGATTAGCGCCCCGCCAGCCGCTTTCTGATTTTCTACATCGCCGAGCAGTGTAGCGACATCTCCTCGATTCACTCCGCCGCCCTTCACTTGCACGATGATCTTCTCGCGATGAACTGGTTCGCTCCGCGGCAGTGGTTCTTCTTTGACACGACCCGGAATGTCTTTGCGTTCTGTTTCGTAAAAGTAGAGCAAGCCGTCCACGCCGCGATCCGCGCCTTTGCCTTCGCCTTCTCTCAGCGGGCGCGCACCGATCAGCGACAACGCCCAATGCTGAAATTGGAATTTGTCTAGCTCAGCTAACCGCTTCGCGCTTTCGAAATCGGTTGGCTGCCCTTTTTCTTCGAACTCGATCTCTTCGCCAAACGCATCTTTCAATCGGCGCTTGATCAAATTGATCGCCAGATAAGTGATGTCGATTCCGATCCATTGTCGATTTAACTTTTGCGCTGCGTGAATTGTTGTGCCGCACCCGCAAAACGGATCGAGCACCACATCGCCAGGTTTAGTGCTCGCTTTGATAATTCTTTCGAGCAATGCCAAGGGCTTCTGGGTAGGAAATCCAAGACGCTCCTGCGCTTGAGAATTTAATGGAGGAATGTCGATCCAAACGTCATCAAGAGGTTTTCCCTCGCGCTCGTCTAGGTACCGTTTAACGCGCGGAATTGCGCCCGGGCTGGGCTGAACAACAAGCCCAGCTTTGTGCGCTTCCTGCATTCGCTTCTTCGTCCATCGCCAGACTTTGTAATGACCGAGGAATTCGTACGTGAGATTCGGCCTGTTTCGATTTGGATTCGTCAGATCGCCAAGCGTGTATCTGCGGCCGTCGGCATCACGAAATGAATATTTCTTATCCGTCTTTTCATCGAGATCGTTGGCATCGTAAGGCGTAAAAATCGCACTCGCGTTCCAAAACGCTTCCTCCGTTTTCTGATATGCGAGAAGTAGATCATGATTGCTGGGGAGTCGGCGCGTCATCAACGTCTTAGCGGTTGTTCGTTTCCAAATTATTTCATTTCGGAAATTTTCGGCGCCAAAGATTCCATCCATCAGCATCCGCAGATAGTGCACAGCCGTCGGATCGCAATGCAGATAGAGGCTGCCGGTTGGCTTAAGGACGCGGTGAAGCTCCGTAAGCCGCGGCGCCATCATCGCCAGATAGGCCATCATTGGCGAATGTTTAAGGAAGCTGTGGAGCGCTTCCATCAGCTCGACCACGGCGACGTTTGGGCAGTTGTCGATGAACTGATGATAGGTGTCGGCGGCATCGGCCCAGCTCCACGTGTCGGTGAAGGCGTGGAATTGCGCCTGGCTTACTTGACCGCTCGGCTCGCGAAAGAGAACATTGTAATCGGCGTTCGAGTTAAACGGCGGATCGAGATAAACAAGGTCGACGCTCGCATCAGAAAATTCTTTCCGATCCGAAAGCCATTTCAAATTGTCGCCGAAATACAAGCGATTCATCACGTCACTTTTTACCAGATATTGGACTGACCGTCCAACGAGTCGGGCATCAATCCAGCAAAATCGCGAGCTATCAGATGACAGGCGAGACGCCCGCCGGCCCCACAGGCTCGCCGCAGCGAGTCCGTCTGTGGCGGGCAAGATGCCTGTGCCACGCGCCTTGCGACGGGCGATTGTCGATCTTTATCTGCTCGACGGCGCGACATATGACGTGAATGATCGGTCTCGGCGCGAGTGCAATTCCCATCGGAACATGTCGGCTGAGATCAAAAAGGAACTTCAGCTGGAGATAGGTCATGTCCTCTTCATCGACATTGCCGGTTATTCGAAGCTGTTGATTAACGAACAGCGCGCGTTGCTGGAAACTCTGAATCAGATTATTCGCGGCACGGAAGAATTTCAGAGCGCGGAGCAGCCGAGCCGATTAATCAAGATTCCGACCGGCGATGGGATGGCGCTAGTATTTTACACGAGTCCAGAAGCGCCGGTGGAATGCGCGCTGGAGATCAGCCGCGCAGTGAAGCAGGACTCCAAACTTAAGCTGCGGATGGGTGTCAATAGCGGGCCGGTGAGCGGCGTCGTGGACGTAACTGGGCGTCCCAATGTCGCTGGAGCCGGGATCAACATGGCGCAACGCGTGATGGATTGCGGCGACGCGGGACACATTCTTTTGTCCAAGCGCGTCGCTGAGGATCTCGAGCAATACCACCATTGGCGCCCGCTCCTGCATGATCTTGGCACGTGTGAAGTGAAACATGGCCTGCGCATCTCGGTCGTGAACCTTTACACTGATCAAGCAGGCAATCCGAGGCTGCCGCGGAAATTCGAGGCCATGCAGAAACGCCGGAGCCGTCTGCGCTGGGCGACGACGACGGCAGCGTTGCTCGCGCTCCTGGCGATCGTTGCTGGCATCGCAATCGTTTCGCGTTACCCCGTGCGATCGATCCCGGCTGCGCCGGAGAAAAGTATCGCGGTGCTTCCGTTTGAAAGCTTGAGCCGGGACCCTGATAATGCCTACTTTGCCGACGGAATCCAGGATGAGATTCTGACGCGCTTATCCAAGATCGCCGATCTGAAGGTGATCTCGCGCACTTCGACGCAGCATTACAAAAGCGCGCCTGAAAATCTGCCTGAGATTGCCAGGCAACTTGGCGTCGCCCACATACTAGAAGGAAGCGTGCAGAAGAGCGGCGACGCCATCCGCGTGAACGTGCAGCTGATCAAAGCAGCCAATGATTCCCATCTTTGGGCTGATACGTTTGATCGCAAGCTGACCGATATCTTTTCGGTCGAAAGCGAAGTGGCCAAAGCCATCGCCGACCAACTGAGAGCGCACCTCACCGGTCGGGAAGAGCGAGTTATCGCCGCCAAACCGACGAACAATCCTAAGGCGTACGATGCCTACCTGCGCGGCCTGGCTTATACACTGAAGCCTAGCAACACCACCGCCAACAACCTTGGCGCACAGAAATATCTCAGAGAAGCAGTGCGGTTGGACCCAAAGTTCGCGCTTAGTTGGGCGGTGCTGTCATACGTTGATGCGCTTGCCTACATCGCAGGGGCTCTTCTGCCGACGGTTGCCCTTCGTGAAGAGGCACGGGAGGCAGCCGAAACCGCACTCACTCTTCAGCCCAATCTCGGCGAAGCCGTATTGGCCAATGGATATTACCACTACGCCTGCCTGAAGGATTACGACACCGCGGTGCGTTACTTTGAGCAGGCACGCCAGCTTCTGCCCAATAGCAGCCAGATTCCTGAATCGCTTGCCTATGTCGCGCGGCGGCGCGGCCAGTGGGACCGGAGCGAGTCGTACTTCAACGAAGCCGAGCGACTCGACCCGCGCAACGTTAGCCTACTCGTCCAGCACGCGCTTTCTTATGTCGCCCTTCGCCGTTTCCCCGAAGCGCTGCGAAAGCTTGATCAAGTTCTCAATATCACGCCGGACGACATTGATACCCTCACGCAAAAGGCGATTATTGCACAAGCCGAGGGCGACCTGCCGCGGGCCTCGGCGATTCTCGCTCGGCTCCACCCGGCGGCCGAGGACACCGGCAACTTTGAAACACAAGTTTACCAAGCAATCCTGGAGCGCCGCCCTGCACAAATCATCCCTCGGCTAAAGGAAATACTTGCAAAGCCTAATCCAGCTGTTTTGGGTTATACCTATGGGAAACTGCGCTTTTGGTTAGGCTGGGCGCAAGAAGTCGCAGGCGACCGTGCCGCCGCCCAGGAGAGTTGGCGACAAGCCCGCAGCGAGCTGGGACCTCTCCTCAAAGAACAGCCGGAAAATTATTTCCTCATTGGAGATCTCGCGCTGATCAATATGGGTCTCGGTGACAAAGCCGCCGCATTGGCTCTGGCGGAACGCGCCATGGCCGCGAATCCGATCAACAAAGACCCGCTGGCTGGTCCCTTTCCGATTGAGATCTTCGCCCGGGTGGCGGCGAAAATGGGGGAACCCGACCGCGCTATTGCCGCTTTACAGAAAGTACTCTCGATACCGCACAGCGCCGGACAACCTTCGGGCGTGCCGCTCACTCCTGCGCTACTGCGGCTCGATCCGATGTTCGATCCGCTCCGAAATGATCCGCGCTTCAAGAAACTTGTTGGTTCGCCCGCGCCGAAATAGAAACGGGTTAGCTTCCGTCGAACAAGAATGATTCCCGACGAACACAAGAAAGCGCTGGATGCATGGCAAATCTCTGCGCGGTATTGGGACAAATACCGAGTGCTGATCGCACAGATGTTCGCGCCATTGACGGCCGGCCTAGTTGAAGAAGCGCGGATCGGGATCAGCCAAAAGGTGCTCGATATCGGTGGCGGAAGCGGCGAGCCGTCGCTCACAATCTCACGCATTGTCGGGCCAATAGGATCAGTAACGTACACCGATCCTGTAACCGGCATGGTCGAGATTGCTCAGGCGGAAGCCGGCAGACGCGGCCTGACAAACATCCACTTCAGGCAATGTTCTGCCGATGACCTGCCATTCGCGGACGGTACATTTGATGTAGCCGTAGGCAGGTTATCAGCAATGTTTTTCGTCGATCCCGTCACCGCGGTGCGGGAGGCGCTTAGAGTGATTCTTGAGGGTGGATATGTCTCGTTGGTCGTCTGGGGTCCGAAGGAAGTTAATCCTTTCTTTTCGACTGTCACAGACGTGATAGATCGATTTGTGGAGTTTCCTCCAGAAGATCCCGATGCGCCAGATGCATTCCGCTTTGCCGTTCCCGGTAAGCTGGCTGGAATTCTGGCAAATGCTGGCGGTAAAAATGTGATCGAACGCCCGCTCAATTTTCAGATTGAAGCGGAAATCTCATTTGAGCAGTTCTGGCAGTTGCGGACTGAAATGTCCGAAACTTTGCGGACAAAGATGGCGGGACTCGCGCCTGCTGAACTACCAATCATAAAGCAGGTTGTTGCCGATGCAGCGCGGAGGTACTTTGAGAGCGGAACAATGAGTTTTCCCGCGGAGGCATTAATTGTTAGTGGCCGAAAACCCGCCACCTAGCGAATCGACGACCCTTACTGTCAACCTGCGCCTGCGTCCCTGGTTCCGAAACCGTTTTGCGGAAAGGAGTAAGCGATTGAGTCAAGCGCGACAACGAGACGGATGGAGCGACACCGTTATCTGGTGGGATCGATTACCGTGATGAAGGGGAATCGGTGAAAATCGGAGTCGCGAGTATAAATTTGCCTGATGCCGTGCTCGCGCATTAACACCGCCGTGTGGGCGTCGTGCAGAATGTTAGCGCGCAATTCGGGCAACTCGGCGACAACTTCGCTTAGCAATTCCATATGCCGGTTCGTGTGAACAAGCACACCCGCGGCGGGTGAATCAAGAAGAGTCTCTAGAAAATGCCAGGCCGTACCGAGGGACCACGGAGTAGGTAAAATGTTTGGGTGCGTGCAAACACGCAGGAACTCATAACATATCGGCCAGGAGACGTACCACGGCGACGCCCGCGCCCGACACTGTTCGATGGCTTGCCGACAGCGCTCGTGAAACTCCGAGTCTCGGTTAGCGGCATAGACAAGCACGTTTGTATCGACGACGTACATCTCAGCGTCGACCCTCCATGGCATCGTACAAAGCGTTGCGATCTGCGATATCCACCAGAGGCTTTCCACCATGAAATCGCGGCAACGGCCGCAGCTTCTTTTTTTCCGACCGTTTCCGTTCGTGAAAGAGCAAACGCAGCGCCGATTCGACGAGCTCGGACATGGTCTTACCTTGTCGAGCCGCTTCCCGCCGGAGACGGCCCATGACGGTATCGTCGATGTTAAGGGTGGTCTTCATATGGAAAGCCATATCCATGGTATGGCTATATGTCAATATGCATCGCGGCTAACATGCTAGAGCAAGGCTCGCTCATCGAAACTGTAGCCGGCGTCGTTGACGCTGGGCTGCGGATCAGCAGCAGCGGCTACAATGTCTCCGGGTAGCGTCGCCCTGGCGACCTGGTGAGTGCGTCCTCGCGATCGCGAACTTTCTTTGTGGGTTCACATCTCCGCCGCGGACCAAATTCAAAGAAAGACTGTTTCGGCGCGACGCAATGGTGCGGTAAACAGTAAAGTGGACGGGCAGGCTGCCGTGTTGGCTGCCAAAAACCGTTATTTTGTTCTTGAATATCGGTGCCGCCGGGTTGACAACGGGGGCATGAAAACCCGAACTGGAAGCGGTCGGTTGGTTCTTCTCACGATCGTCACGACGATTATGTTTGCAGCGGCTGGGTTTGCCGAGGAAAAGGCCGGTAAGGTCGAGATAAAAGACAAGTTCATCCTCGTTCATCCCGGCACAAAATTATCCAAGGCCGACGCGAGAGCGCTCAACGACGTCCTGAAAAAGCACGATAAGTCGCTCTATAGGATCGAGACTTACAAAGACGGCAAGGTGACCACGACGCGGGGCACGCTGAGCGACATGTATCTCGATCAGACCACGGTGGCCGAGTTGGCCCAGGCAAAATCAAGCGGTCAGTCGGAGCGCGCGATTCAACTAATCGCTCCGACAGGACCGCAAATGCCAAGCTCGCCAATGCCAACGGGACCGCAAATGCCAAGCTTGCCAATGCCAACGGGACCGCAAATGCCAAGCTCGCCAATGCCAACGGGACCGCAGCAGCCGAGTTCACCAATGCCAACGGGACCGCAAATGCCGAGCTCACCAATGCCAACGGGACCGCAAAAGCCGAGCTCGCCAATGCCAACGGGACCGCAAAAGCCGAGCTCGCCAATGCCAACGGGACCGCAAAAGCCGAGCTCGCCAATGCCGACTGGCCCGCAGCGCACCGCGGCGGACCAAAAGGCTGCCGACGAGCTCATGGAACGTCTGAAGCCGATCCTGGAGAAATACACACATAAGTAACTCGCGCGAGCTTCGAGAAAATCGACCGTGAGCCGAAGGCGTTTCTATTTCGGCTGCTTTCTGCTGCACGCGTTTTTCGTGCTCATAGTTTCGTGGCAGCAGACTTTTTGGGTCCTCGCCGAAGGCTTCACGTCACTACCTCATTCTCTGGACGCGCACTGGCGAAAAGCCGAAGAACTGACCACGGTCGCTTTGGGCCAGACACTCAGTCTGTCCAACCCCGTGCGGCAAGGCATCACCGCTTATATACACGCTACCGGCATTGAAGGCGGCTACGGATTTTTCGCGCCGAGCGTGCCGGATAGCTACAAAGTAGTCTTCGAATTACATTACCCTGACGGTCGCGTGGAATATGAGTTGCCCCATGTGGCCAATGCCGCTATCGGTCTGCGCTTGAGCACGCTGCTCGATCAAATCGGGCGCACGCAGTACGATCCGCTGCGCGAAGTCATGCTCAAGATGCTGGCTTATTCCATCTGGAAGGACCATCCCGATGCCAGCGTCATTCGCGCTGTTTTTGGATTCGTTGCCTTGACGACCGCGGAGGAAGTGATGGAGGGAAAAACGGAATCCTACTATTTTCTGTATGCGTACGATTTCACTTTTCGGGAGCGTCCCGACACAGCGCCAGCCAATTAAGTTCGGCGGACTGTTTCGGGGACGAGTGAGAGATTTCTTGTTTTCGCCCGACTCGGATCACTGGCTCAGCATCCTGCGAATCGGACTGGGGATTGAAATCGTTCTTTATTCCCTTTCGCTGCGCGCGGACTGGAATCAATTATTTGCCCGAAGCAACACTAGTTTCCTCAGTCGCGAATTGAGTGAAGCGCTGCTTTCGATTCAAAGTCCTTTTGTTCCGCGAATTGGATGGATGGTCTCACTCGGAGAGCAGGTCGGTCTGAGCGAACAAACGACACTCTTGCTTGTCTGGCTTCTTTTATTTGGCAGCGGCTTTCTTCTCGTCGCCGGTGTTTTCTGCCGCAGCTCAGCAATCGCCGCGTGGCTGCTGCATCTTTGTGCGGCCAAGAGCGGCGAATATCTGGCCTATGGGATGGATAACTTCACCACGATCGGTCTTTTTTATTTGATGATTGCTCCATTGCCGGACCGGTACGCGTTGGATTGGAAGATTTGGAAAAGACCGCGGCGCGATCCGCAGATTCTCGGCTTTCACCGGAAAGTCTTACAGTTTCATCTCTGTGCGATTTATTTCTTCGGAGGGATCACGAAATGCTTGGGTGCTGGTTGGTGGAACGGAAACAGCATGTGGCGGGCGCTGACGCGGCCGCCATTCGATCTCATCTCGACTCATATACTTATTTCCTGGAAACCAGTTTTGCCGATCCTCGGTATCCTTGTCTGTCTTATCGAAACTGGCTTCCCGTTTTTCATCTGGCCGAAAAGGACGCGCCTGATCTGGCTGCTATGTGTATTGGGAATGCATTCAGGGATCGGGCTGACGATGGGCCTCTATCTGTTTTCACTCGTTATGATCGTTCTCGATCTGGCTGCATTTGGTCCGGGCGCCGTGGTCCGCTGGCGCGAGCGGCGCGTTGCGCAAAGAAGGTCTGTCTCGCCTGAAAATGAAGCCGGGGCGCCGCCGCAACCGGCCGCAGCATAGTACGCTGTCCCTAAAAAGAAGCCGCTCGCTTCCCTTTATTACGCTGTCCGGTTTTGAGCGTCGTCGCGCAGCCCGACCTAGGCTATTAACTCTCGACCGCGGCTAAAGGTATTGTTAGGGTTGCAAAGGATGAACGCCCAGGATACGTCCGCCGAGAGTAAGCCCGATCTCCCGCTCGAGATCGCACATCTCTTGTTAATCGACGTTGTGGGTTATTCGAAATTACTCGTCAACGAGCAGATTGAATTGCTACAGGAGCTGAATCGAATCGTGCGAAGCACTGAATGCTTTTGCGCGGCGGAAGCAAGCGACAAACTCATCCGAGTGCCGACCGGAGATGGGATGGCGCTCCTTTTTTTTCATAGTCCGGAAGAACCGGCCCGATGTGCGCTCGAGATCAGCAGAACGTTGCAAGATCATCCGCACATCCAACTGCGGATGGGAGTTCACAGCGGCCCGGTCAATCGAGTCCCCGATGTTAACGATAAAACGAACGTGGCAGGAGCGGGAATCAATGTCGCCCAGCGGGTCCTGGATTGCGGCGATGCCGGGCATATTCTTTTGTCGGCGCACGTGGCGGAAGATTTGGCCCAGTACGGGCACTGGCAGCCATACTTGCACGATCTGGGTGAATGCGAGGTGAAGCACGGCCTGCGCCTGCACTTGTTTAATCTCTACAAAGACGGCCTCGGCAATCCACACCTTCCAGAAAAACTCAAGCGACGAAGAAGATGGAAGCAGGCATCCGGTGTTAGCGTCCATCCAGTCAGTGCGCCCAGTTGGCCCAAGTTCGTGCTTACAGCTGCTTTGCTCATTTCAGCGGTGGCTTTGGCAATCACCTTTTCAGTCTTTTACCGCCGAGGCTCACCGACGGTCGCACGCTCCTCTTCTGAGACAGCAGCCAACGCAGGATTTCCTATTGCGGAAAAGAGTATCGCAGTTCTTCCATTCGAAAATCTGAGCGACAACAAGGAAAATGCTTATTTCGCCTATGGCGTGCAGGATGAAATCCTAGCCATTCTTGCCAAGGTCGCAGACCTCAAGGTGATCAGCCGCACGTCCGTGATGCAGTACAAAAGTGGCGTTACTCGCAATTTGCGCGAGGTCGCCAAGGAACTCGGGGTAGCCAATGTGGTGGAAGGGAGTGTGCAGCGCACCGGAGACCGGGTTCGGATCACCGCGCAGCTGATCGACGCTCGGACAGACACCCATCTGTGGGGCGAACACTACGACCGCCAATTGGCCGACGTTTTTCAAATTCAAACCGAGGTTGCTGAGAAAGTTGTCTCGCAACTGCGCGCCAGGCTCTCGCCCCAGGAGCAAGCAGCCATCCAGGAGCGTCCCACTCATGACCTGGCCGCCTATGAGTTGTACCTGCGCGCGCGAGATCTGGTCGATGCTCTCGCTTTTACCGCGTCCGGGACTGAAAATCTGGTCGAAGCCACGCGACTGCTCGACGATGCCGTGGCGCGCGATCCGAAATTTCTTCTCGCCTATTATCATCTCGCGCGTGCCCACGATCTAATATATTTTCTGGGAATCGATCACACGGCGCAGCGGCTCGCTTTAGCTGACGCCGCAGTCCAGACGGCGCTTCGCCTTCGACCCGACAGCGGTGAGGCACACCTTGCCCAGGCGCAACATTATTATTGGGGATATCGCGACTACGACCGTGCCCGCACTGAACTGGCGATTGCGCGCGGCGCGCTGCCTAACGAACCGTTGGCGCTCGTCCTCGCCGGTTACATTGATCGGAGACAAAACCGCTGGGATGATTCGACCCAGGAATTAGAGCGCGCTCTGGAACTGGATCCACGCAACCTGTTCATCCTTCAGCAACTTTCTTACAATTATGGCTATGTGCGCCGCTTCAAGGAGATGGCGGCAGTTTTGGACCGGGTAGTAGCGCTAACTCCTCAAGACGTCACGACGCGGGTAGCGCGAGCCGTCGTCGAATTTCAATGGCGCGGTGACTTGGCTCCTTTGCACGACGCCATTGAATCGGTTATAGCCAACGACGCAAAAACGGTCACGACCGTTTCCGATCGATGGCTCTACCTTGCTTTGTGCGAGTCCGACGGCGCGGCTGCTGAGCGCGCGCTGTCCGTCCTCGCCACCGACGGATGTCACGAGGAGGGCATTCCTTTTCCACGAGCTTGGTGCGAAGGTATGGTCGCCCGCCTCCGCGGCGACGAGCGCGCGGCGCGCGTGGCGTTTAATCGCGCACGTGAGGAAATTGAAAAGGTTTTGCGTGACCAGCCGGCTTACGCCGAAGGCTTGTGCGTTCTCGGGATGATTGATGCTGCACTTGGCAAAAAAGAGGCAGCAATCCAACAAGGCCGGCGTGCCGTGGAGTTGCTCCCGATCAGCAAAGATGCGCTGAACGGCGCGCGCGTTGCCGAGTATCTCGCTGTGATCTACGCCACGGTTGGAGAAAAGAAACGCGCGATCGATCAATTATCCATCATCGTGCAAAGGCCGGGCCATGTTAGCTACGGAGAATTGCGTTGGCATCCGTACTGGGAACCGCTACGGGGGGATGCACAATTCGAGCAAATCGTCGTCTCCCTCGCGCCGAAGGAGAAACAATAGGCGCGTCTGATTACCCGAAGCGTGCCAAGCACATTACCCCGGGTAGCGCACGCGTCTCGCGTGTTGGCGAGCGCGTCCTGGCGATCGCGAACTTTGCTGTGTGCGACACTTCTCGCTGGATTATGAACTCATCGAAAGCCTGTTTCAGCGCGACGCCGAAATTAGCACCCGAGACGCGTGCGCTACCCTTGCGAGGCGTGGTTGTCGATCTTATATTTGGAAGGCGCGTTGAGCGCGAAATAGTTAGGAGGTCATTATGCCAACGACAATTGCTGCTCCAAAAACGAAAACCGTTCCGTCGGCCGAAGAAGATTTTCTCCCGCTCCAAGGCACGGATTATGTCGAGTTTTATGTCGGTAACGCCAAGCAAGCGGCCCATTTCTACAAGACCGCGTTTGGCTTTCAAAGCCTGGCGTATTCCGGACCGGAAACCGGAGTGAAAGATCGCGCGAGCTACGCGATTCGACAGAACAAATTGACTTTGCTCCTGACTACTCCAGTCCGCGCGAATAATCCGATCGCGGATCATATTTACAAACATGGCGATGGCGTGAAGGCGCTGGCGCTGACGGTGGAAGATGCAACATCAGCGTGGGAAGAGACCACCAAACGCGGCGGCAAGAGTTACATGGAACCAAAGACGCTGTCGGACGACCAAGGTGAACTTGTCATGAGCGGAATCCATACTTACGGCGATGTGGTTCATCTGTTCATAGAGAGGCAAAATTATCATGGCCCGTTCATGCCGGGATTTCGCAAATGGGAGTCGAATTACAATCCGCCCGAGACCGGCCTGCAATATGTCGACCATTGCGTGGGCAACGTCGGTTGGAACCAGATGAATCCGTGGGTGAAGTTTTACGAGGACGTGATGGGTTTCCGCAACATCCTGACCTTCGACGACAAGGACATCTCCACCGAATATTCGGCGCTCATGAGCAAGGTGATGAGCAACGGCAACGGGTTTGTAAAATTTCCGATCAACGAACCGGCAGAAGGCAAAAAGAAGTCGCAGGTGGAAGAATACCTCGAATTCTACGATGGCGAAGGAGTGCAGCATGTCGCGATGGCGACCAACAACATCATCGAGACGGTGACGGATTTGCAAAACCGCGGTGTCGAGTTCTTACAGATCCCATCTACTTACTACGACACGTTGCTCGATCGCGTCGGCCACATCGATGAGGAACTGCAAGCGCTGAAGCGGCTGGGCATCCTGGTCGATCGGGATGATGAAGGTTATTTGCTCCAGATATTTACCAAGCCTGTGGAAGACCGGCCGACGCTATTTTTTGAGATTATTCAACGCAAAGGCGCGAAGAGTTTTGGCAAAGGCAATTTCAAAGCGTTATTCGAAGCAATTGAACGCGAACAGGAAGCCCGAGGGAATTTATAAAGGAGGATCGACAATGCCGTATTACCAAAAACTAGGAGAGATTCCGCGAAAACATCATATCTGGTTCCACCGCAACGGCGCGGCGCCAACTTATAAAAACGAAGGCATCGCCTACGAGCACGTTTTCACGACGGAAGGTTTCGACGAGGCCTATTCCATTGTTTACCACCTGCGACCGCCGACGCGAGTGCGCAATGTCGAACTCGTCAAATATCACGAGCTGAAAAAAGTCGCCGACAGTCCGCTGCGACATCATCATCTTAAAACTGCGAACGTTCCGCGACGCGGCGATCTCTACACCGGCCGAGTTCCGGTGCTTTTCAACCAGGACATGACCGCTTATCGCGCGAAGCCGGCAAAGGCGTATGACAAATTCGAATATTACAAGAACGGCGGCGCCGACGAGATCATCTTCGTTTTTCATGGCGGCGGAACGGTAGAAACAGTTTTCGGAAAGCTCCATTATCGCGCTGAAGATTACATCGTCATTCCGCGGGGCATCGCCTACCGGATGGTGCCGGACAAAGTGGAAGAGGAAGACCACCTGATTCTCGAATCGGTTGGCCCTGTTCGTATTCCGAAACGTTATCTGAATCACGAGGGCCAGATTAAAATGGGCGCTCCCTACTCGGAGCGCGATCTGCACGGGCCAGGCGAATTGATCACCATCGACAAGGAGGAGGATGTCGATCTTCTCGTTAAGGACGGCCCGCGATTTACGCGAGTGACCATGGCCCATCATCCATTCGATGTGCTCGGTTGGGATGGTTATCTTTATCCGTTCACTTTCAACGCCCAGGATTTCGAGCCGATTACCGGAACGGTGCATCAACCGCCGCCGATCCATCAGACATTCGAGATTCGTGGGTACGTCGTTTGCACCTTCGCGCCACGACTGCTCGATACCCATCCCGAAGCGGTAAAAATTCCGTGGGTGCACGACAACGTGGAGGCAGATGAGGTTTTGTTTTACGTCCGCGGAAATTTTGGGTCGCGCCGCGGAATCGAAAGCGGCTCGATCACATTGCATCCGCGCGGCATTCCGCACGGCCCGCACCCGGGGACAATCATGGCGAGCAAGAATGCTACGCGCACCGAGGAGCTTGCCGTAATGTTCGACACCCAGCACACCCTTGAGCTGACAGAGGAATCGCTCGCACTCGACGATCCAAAATACCCGCAAAGCTGGCTCGATTGACGCGGCACATCAGCGGCGCACGGACAAACACGATTCATGATTCAACGGCGCAATTCCGATCTCGACATAGAAGAGCGATTAACGCGCGAGACCAATCGCCTGGCAGAAAAAGACCTCGACAGAATCGCGAAGGCGTATCGCGACCTGCTTCAAAGCATCGGCGAAGATCTGGATCGAGAAGGTCTGCGACGCACGCCGGATCGGGCGGCGCGTGCTCTGGAGTTCCTCACCCAGGGGTATCGGCAGGACCTGGACGAGATTATTAATGATGCCGTCTTCGAGTCGGAAGCGAGCGAGATCATTCTCGTCAAGGACATCGAGCTTTATTCGATGTGCGAGCACCATCTGCTCCCATTCATCGGTCGGGCGCACGTGGCTTACATTCCAAACGGGAAAGTAATCGGCCTCTCCAAAGTGGCGCGCCTTGTCGATGTTTTCGCGCGCCGATTGCAGATCCAGGAAAATCTCACGACGCAGATTGCTGAGTCGCTCATGCGATGTCTCGAACCCTCCGGGGTCGCCGTGGTCGTAGAGGCCAAACATCTCTGCATGATGATGCGCGGTGTGGAAAAGCAGAATTCGGTCATGAAGACCTCCTGTTTGCTCGGCACTTTCAAAGACGACGCGCGAACCCGCTCGGAATTTCTCTCGCTTCTGAAAGATTAAGAGTCGCCGCCCGCGCGGAACATAGACTTTCAGTCTGTGTGCCTAGCGGGTTTGCAACCCGTTGAGCCAAAAGCAGCGGAGAAAATCTCCGCTGGCCGCACAGGGCACAGCCCTATGTTCCGAAGGCCATTTGCCAGATCTGCCGCAACGTGTTTGCTCCTTCATGCTGTTGACGGTTAGCAAACGTCTCGAATTTTCGGCATCGCGGCGCCTACATGTCAGCGGTTGGAGGGAGGCCAAAAACCTGGCCGTCTTCGGGACTGAAATGAACGCGCGCTACGGCACGGGTCGCAATTACGTCGCCTATTTTGTTTTTACCGGGCCCGTCGACCAAAGCAACGGAATGCTGATTAACATCAGCGAAATCAAGGCGCGAGCCGGCAGAATTGTGCGCGAACGTTTCGATCACAAGTTTCTCAATCAAGACAATCCGTCGTTTCACAGAGTCCCGCCTACGGCAGTGAATGTCGCGCGACAACTCTACCTCGACGTTGCGCCGCTGTTCTCCGATGTCGATGCAACTCTCGCCGTGTGCCATGTGAGCGAGTCACCCGATGAGAGCGCCACCTTCTATGCAAATGGCGCTGGCGAAGCGAACTATTGGTTCGAGTTTTCGGCCGCGCGCAAAACGATGTCGCCGCTCCTGAGTGGCGAGGAGAACACGCGCCTGTTTGGCCCGGCAACTTCGCCTCACGGGCACAATTATCGGGCTCGCCTGACTTTTCGAATGGAGAAACTTGATGCGGACGTGCCTTTGGTTCGCTACGACGTGCTCGATGGTTGTCTACGTTCGTTGCGTGACGAACTCGACCACCGATATCTCAATCAAGACGTCGTCGGCTTAAAGGGTCGCCCTATTACTACGGAAAGCTTGGCCGGGTACCTTTACGAGCGCGTGCATGACATAGTGCCGCTGCATCGCATCCGTTTGCATGAGCGCGAAGATTTCTTCGCGGAAGTATGGAATGACGACACCGTTTTCCTCGGAATGCGAGTGCCCTTCAATGCTGCCCATCGTCTACAAGCCGTTGCTCTTTCCGATGCTGAAAATGCGAAGCTATACGGCAAGTGCAACAATCCGCTTGGTCACGGTCATCGCTATCTGACTGAGACAGCGGTTGGCGGTGAGTACGACAGGCGCAGTGGAACGCTTTACGATTTTGTCGAATTTCGAAGAGCGATCGAAGAATCGCTTGCGCCATGGCATGATCGACACTTGGACCTTGAGACCGAAGATTTTCGAGGTGTCCCTTCGACGGGGGAGAATATCGTCCGCGCGCTTTGGCCGAAGATCGATAATCGTCTGAACCAGCAGCTCGTGCGATTGCGTTTGTGGGAAACAGCGAATAACCGGTTTACCTTGCGAAGAACCTGATGCAATGGCCGTCCGACGCGCCCGGCGGTCACGCCCTACCAGTTTCCAATTCCGCGTTGGACGTTGGGCGTTGGACGTTGGACGTTTCCTTCAGGCAAAAATGAAACGTTATCTTATCACTGGGGCGAGCCGTGGCATTGGCCGCGCGATTGCCGAGAAGCTAGCCGCGCCTGACGTGACGCTTCTTCTCCACGGCCGAGACACCGTTGCTCTGGCGGATGTCTGCAAGTCTCTGAAAGCAAATTGTGCAAACATTATTCGTCTAATTCACGATCTCGCTATCTCATCTGGGGTTTCCGATCTTATCGCTGAGGTTGGAAAGGATCCGCTCGACCTGCTGGTAAACAACGCGGGCGTTGCCGTCGTGAAACCGTTCGGAGAAATTACATCTGTCGAGTGGGAGCAGACGCTCGGCGTCAATGTCACCGCGCCATTCTTATTGACGCAGCATTTCGCTCCGCGAATGCCGCCGGGGTCGAGCGTTGTGAACATTCTTTCAATCGCGGCTAAAACCGGCTATCCAAGCTGGAGCGCCTATTGCATGAGCAAGTTTGCTCTCGAGGGATTCTCGCAATCTGTCCGCGAAGAATTACGGGAACATAAAATTCGCGTCATCAACGTTTACCCGGCCGCGACTGACACCAGCATTTGGAATCAACTCGAAGGCGAATGGCCGCGGGAAAAAATGATCTCGCCCGAGGAAGTTGCCGGCGCCGTCGCCTATGCACTGTCACGACCAAACGATGTCGCTCTGGAAAACATTACCTTGTCGAGCCTCACGGGGAGCCTCTGATTAGTGGCGCACTGGCAACGATTGCAACTTGTGATATCGGCCGGGGAATTAAGGCCCACCTATGATCAAAACTCTGCAAAGCGAGCTCAGCATTAACGTCATCGCGTCGATCCTCGTCTCGCTTCTCTTTCTCGCCATGGGCTTTCTTTGGGGGAAATACAAAGAGCAGCGCCGCAAATTCGGCCGAAACCTGGAAGAGTACGATTTTTATCCGTTCACCATCTCTCGCGAGAACTTTGGCGAATTCAGCCTGAAAGATTTCCGGCTCGGAATGCATTATTTCCTCAAGAACGAAGACCGGACAGCGGCGCGCCAACTAATTTTTATCGGCGAGCAAAATAATGTTCGGAGCCACCTGGAACCGGCAGAGCAAAAGGTCTATGCGCAACTTTTTGATAAATATGGTGGAAAAAAAATCGCCGATGACACGACCGAGTTCCTCGACAATTACGTGCGGATCGTGCACCTGATCGGAAAGTCATTCCCGAATACAGGCATCGAAATTTTGCTGCACAATCTGGCTGATCCGGCGCACTCGCTGATCGTTCTGGAGAACAATGTGACTGGCCGTCACCTGCGCGATGGCACGACTAATCTCCTGATCGATCTCAAAAAGCGCCAGCTTCTCAATGAAGAGAAATTGAATTACGAGCTGAACATCGGGGCGCGGAAATTCAAGTGCACGACGATTCCAATTACGCGCAAGGAATTCGGGATCGTCGGCGCGATCTGCATTAACGTCGATGTGAATTATCTCACGGACGAAGTGTTGAGCAGCAAAGAACGCATCGAGGGGTTCTTCAAAAGCCTTTGCCGAACCGATATGCAGCTGGATGAAAACATACTGAGCAAAGATGAGTATGCGAAGGCGCTAAAGGGAAAACGGCATTTCAAGGATGAAAGCTATTGATCGCTGCACTGCTGTAGCCACCGGCCTGTGGTCGGTTCATAAACAATCACGGCTCGCAGAGCCGTGGCTATAACGAGAGATTCCCAGCCCGCTCGAATAACGGCTTCACTTCGGCGACGCGTGCAATGTCGCCTGATATTCCGGTTTCTTGTGGTACTCGACCAGACGGAATCCCCAGCTGACTAAGGTCGAGAGGTCTTTGGTCTTGGCTTTCTTTTCGCCCAGGAATTCCTCGATTTTCGCTTTTAGTTCGGGCTGTTGATCGGTGGTGTCGAGGATTTCGAAGATTTCCATGGATAATAGCCAGTCCTCGGGATGTTCGGCTTGCTGGGTCTCCCAAATTTCACCCAGCCGTTCGTAGCCGGCTTTGCTCTCGCGAATCTTGCGCACCTGCGCGTAAAGATTTTCAAGCCGCTTGCGTTTCGCATCGGACGGGACCTTGATGGTCCGTTCCTTCGGGACCAGCGCAACCTGATTGTAAGCGTCCTTGTCTGCCGCCCCGTTAAAGACCGAGCTGATTCGCTCGCCGACGGCCATGTCGTACGTCCCCCAGTCGGGATCGAATAGGACGCGGTCGCCGTATTTCGCGCTGCAATTTGAGAATGTGATCAAGAGTAATCTCCCGTCGCCGCGCAAGATTTTCTCAACTCTGCCCGAAACGACGATGCCGCTGACGAACTCGAGCTTTGCCTTTTTGCCCTCAACAATTCCGAGCGCATGCAGTTGATCGTTGGTGAGCAACTCAGGCAACGTCGTTGATTGTTTCCATTTCCCGATCGGTGAACCGAAGCCATCCTTGTGATAATCGATGCCGTGGCCTTCGAGCTCCTTGCTGCGGAACGCCAGCGCTGTCTTGCCGGTCGTCCGGAGATAGATCGGGGAATGGTGTTCGTCGGTGATGACCTCGTCAAAAATACCGCTGACTTGCAGTCCGGATGAATATTCGCAAGTCGCGACGTTCTTGCATTCGATGGCTTTGTTAATGCCTTCGAGTCCGCCCACCATGAACGCCATCTTGTTCGCAAATTCTTCAAGCACGTCAGCGAGATGTTTGAAATCGCGACAAACGAAAAGTTGCGGCTGTTTGGTCGTGATATCGAACTGCATATTCGCCGCGTCGATGGAGTAAGGAATCTTCTTCACCTGCGGCTCGAGACATGAGACCGATTCGCCGATTGATGAAAGTAATCCGGCGCCGTAGATTTTTGGATTCTCGAGGGTGCCGATCAATCCGTACTCGACTGTCCACCAGTGCAAGCGCGAGAGCAGCGCCATCTCCGATGGTTCGCCCAGATTTTTTTGACGATGTTCGACCAGCTTGGTTGCTTCCTCGACTTCTTTCGGATTGCTGTTCGGCTGCTCCTTCAAGATCGACAAGTGCCGAATCGCTTGGTAGAGCTCGAAATCTTTCTTTGACGACATCGCTTTCGCGCCCACTTCGCCGAAGCGCTGCAAATAATTCGAATACTCCCGATCGACAATAATCGGCGCATGACCCGCTGCTTCATGCACGATGTCGGGCGCGGGCGTGTATTCGATATGATGGATTTGCCGCATGTCGCACGCGATCACCAGAACCTTGTAAGCTTGAAATTCCATGAATGCCGCCGGAGGAATAAAACCATCCACCGCCACCGCACCCCACTCGATCTTGGCAAGAATGTCGTTCATCTCCTGAATGCGGGGGATGCGCTCGAAAGAAATCCCGGTGTTGAGCAGGCCCTGGAAGTAAACTTTGTGCGCGTACTCCTTCAGGAAAAAAATGTTCTGGCGCATGATGAACCGCCAGACTGCGTGATCGACTGACGTGTAATCGTCGTAACGTTGATCGACGGCGAATTGTAAAAGATGTTTCGGCGTTGCGGCCACGGCCGCGTTATCGAAGCTGATACCGCTGGTTGTTTTCATCGACATCCTCCGTACGAAACAAAATATGACTCGTTTGCGAAGCGAGCAAGAGTGATTCCGTGTCTGGGGAGCACACGCCGCTGGTGTGTGCAACGCCGCGGCTCGCGGCGATTTCTTCGTCGCTCGCCGAGCCACCGAGCGCGGCACGCGGGTCGCGTGCGCTCCCCGGAATTATTGCCGTCGCGCCCGGGCGATGCGCTGTATGATCCAAATCAGTGCGACAATCGCGATCGCCCAAGGCGCGAGAAACGCCACCGCGACGCCGATCATGCGGAAACTCCACATGATCGCGCTGGCGCTTTGCGCCAGGGTTCGTCGCAGCGTGGCGAACAAGCCGGTCTCGGATGAAACGATGTTGCCCTGGCTATAAACCTGGATCGAGATATCCGCCGGCGCGTTTGCCTCGTCGCTCTGTGCGCCAGTGCGGTCCTGCCGTTGCACGCTTACATCTTCAAGTTTGCCGAGAGAGTTCAGCGATTGCATGAGCGCCGAATAATTTTTCATCGGCACTCGCAGCGAGACACTGGCCATCTCGCGCCCATCTGAATCTCGACTGAAGGTCGAACTGCGGACACGGCCGCTTTGTTTTTCGGTTAGATTATGCAGCTCCTTTGCCTTTTCGTCCACTGACGACGCGCGAATGCGCAGGCTGGTTTGCTGGAGAGCTTGTTCCTGTTCCTCGCGCGATATGGTGACATTGAGTTCCACTTTGTCGCGCTTGGTTTTTGCGTTCTCGGACATGCCGCTGCCGCCTTGCGCGGTGCGTTCGGTCTGCACCTGGAAATTCTCCACGCGACCAAATCCTTTCACGCGACCGATCACAGCGTTGCTTTCTTCCGGCGCGATTAACATGCTCACGCGCGCCGAGATGCGCCCGGAATAATCGCGATCGAGCTGGGCGTTGGTGATTTGTACCTTTGGCGTGGCAAGGCCTTTGATGTCGTTGTAAATTTTCTCCACGTCAGGCGCGTAGAGCGCAAGCTGGGCGCGCTCCTTGAGCAGGAACGCAGCCGGTTCCTCCAGATCTTTCTCAGACAGAGAAATCGTCACGGTCGCGAATTGCACCTGCGAATCCCAATACTTTAGTTCGCCCTGCATCTTCTCGATCTCCTCGCGCA
>WNGB01007632.1_pt1 | contig 24489 bp, 19 predicted proteins | sample 5400681 | NCBI WGS metagenome assembly WNGB01 (sample SAMN13153367, study PRJNA577476) | soil metagenome | isolation source: 115 cm soil or saprolite under grassland replicate 2 | place: USA:California | collected 2016-06-15
AGCTGGCGATGTTGCGCTCCACGTCGCTGTTGGCCGCGCCGGCCTTCTCCGCGACATCGTTCATGGCGGCGACGAAATCGGCGACCCGCGCGACCAGCGTGCTCTCGATATCGCTCATGTTCTCATGCGCGCCGCTCAAAACCTCCTGCAGGAGAATGTTGGCCTCGCGCAGGCGCTCGTACAGTGCGGTCGTATCGGACCGCAGCATGCTGTGCGCCTCCTGCATCTCGGTAACGGCCGCGGACGCCGTTTGCTTGGACTGCTCGACCGCACCGTGCGTCGTGTCCTGCAGCTCCTTGAGCGTGCGGGTGATGGTCTTGGCCGCGCTCTGCGTCGCCATTTCCGCGGTTTCGCGCAACTCCTTGATCGCGCGGTTGACCGCTTCGCTCGTGGTTTCGGTCGCGGCGATGTGGCTCGTCTGCAGGTCCTTGAGCGACTGATTGACGGCGCCGGTGGCGGTTTCGCTCGCCTGGCTGATGAGGCGGGCGATCTGCCCGCTGTTGTCCATCATCGTCTGGGTGAAGTTGAAGCCCTTGGCCTCGATTGCCTTGACGGCAGTATCGGTCACACGGCCGACTTCACTGATGAATTCCTCGCTCTTGCGGGTGAGGGCTGCGAGCAGGCCGCTCGATTTCTCGTCGACGACCTGCGTCATTTCGCCGGCGCGCTGGCGCACCGTCGTTGAAATCTCCTCGGCCTTGCCGACGAAGTTGCGCGCCACCTCGGCGCTGACCGAAAGCAACGTACGTTCGACCTCGCCGGCGTTCTGTTTGAGCACGTTGCTCACGCCGGTCGACATGCCGCTGATCATGCGCTCCGCATCATGCGCGCTGGCGCGGATGGCGTTCGTGGTGTTTGCCGCGAGCTGCGTGAGCGAACGCTCGGCCTCGGAGCTGTTGGTCTTGACTGCCTCGGCAAGCTCACGGATGCCGGCATTGACGGCGCCGGACGCCGAGCTGGACAGATTACCGAGCGAGCGTTCCGCCTCGTCGGTGGCCGTCCTTATGCTCGTGGTCAGTTGCTCTGCGCGCGCACCGATCGCCTCCACCGCCGCAGCGGTCAGCTTGTCGATCGTCTGCGCGGCGTCGCCGGCATTGGTCCTGATCGTGCTGCTCAGATGCTCGGTACGGGCGGCGAGCAGTTCGGCAGCCGATTGGCTGCGGGTCTCGATCTCCCGGGTCAAGCTCTCAGTGCGCGCGCTGAGCAACTCGGCAGCCGACTGGCTGCGGGTCTCGATGTCCTTAGTGAAGCTTTCGCTGCGTGCGGCGAGCAGTTCGGCAGCCGATTGGCTGCGGGTCTCAATCTCCTTGGTGAAGCTCTCGGTGCGCGCGGCGATCAAGTCGACAGCCGCCTGGCTGCGCACCTCGATTTCCCTAGTCATGTTCTCGGCGCGGCCGCTCAGGAGATTCTCGAACCGGTTGATGCGCGTATCCAGATTGTCGGCGACTTCCATCGCTTTGACGCCGAGCGTCCTGTCCACGTCCTCGATCTTGGCGCCGATGCTTTCGGCGAGCTGTGCCCCGCGCGCGTTGATGGCGCCGGTGATGTCGGCGACGCGTTTGTCGAGCGCGCCGATCACCTCCTTGCCGCCTTCGGCCATGCGCTTGGCGACGTCGCTCACCCGCGCCGCGAGGGTCTCGCCCACCGTCTGGGTGCGGCTGTCGAGGGCATCCCGGAAGCGGATGAATTGCTGGTCGAGGCTTGCCGTGATCTCGGCCGATTTAACGGTGACGCGGGTATCGAAATTGTCCAGGTAATCGCGCATCGCGCTGGAAATGTCCTGCGTGCGCTCGCCCAGACGTTCGACCATTTCGCCGCCATAGGTCTTTACCGTGCGGTCGAACTCGGCGAGGTGGCGGGTAATGAGATTGCCGAGCGTGGTGGCGTCGCGGGCGATGCGTTCAGCCAGCTCGGTGCCGCCGTGGTTGAACATGTCTTCGAATGACTGCAACCGTACGGCCAGCAGTTCACGCACGGCATCGCCGCGGCTGGAGATCGTGTCGGCGAGCTCGCTTGTGCCCTGATTGAACATGTCCTCGAACGATTGCAGCCGGGCGGCCAGCATTTCGCGCACGGCATCGCCGCGGCTGGAGATCGTGTCGGCGAGCTCGCTTGTGCCCTGATTGAACATCGCTTCGAATGATTGCAGCCGTGCGGCCACCATTTCGCGCGTCGCATCGCCGCGGCTGGTAATCACGTCGGCAATCGCCTCGGCGCTCTCGCGGAACTGGTCGGTCACGCGGTCGCCGCGCTGCACGATGGTGTCGGTAATGCGCGCGCCGGTCTGCTCGAGCTTGGACACAACGTCTCCGCCACGCAGGCTGAGATCGAGCACGAGCGAGTCGCCGGTGTTCTTCAGCGTGGTATTGACCTCCTCGATGCGGCTGGAAATCGTGTCGGCGAGCTGGTTGCCGGTATCGATCACGAGCTCCGTCAGTTCCTGCGAGCGATTGCTCATCAGATCGAGCATCTCAGCTGACTTTTGTGCGAAGTTCTCGCTCACTCGATCGAGCCGCTCCGACATCATGCGGTGGATGTTGGCGGTGATTTCGTTGAACTCGTCGCCGATGTGATCGGTCTTGAAATTCAGCGTCGTGGTCAAGCGGTCACTGGCGGCGGAAATGGCCTGCGATGTTTCTCGGCTGGTCTTTTCGAGGCGGTCGAGCAGGTCGCCGCCGCGCTCGCCGAGCGTATGGATCATCGTGTCGCCGGCGTTGCCGAGCGCGCGCGTGATATGCTCGGCTTTTTCAGACAGCGCGTGGGTGATGCGCCGCGAAGCGTCATCGACCTGCTCGGCAACGAGCTCGCTGATCTGCGAAATGTCGTGGCTGAGATCGAGGTGGACGCTGTTGATGGCGTCGCGGATCTGGTCGGCTTGGCCGACCAGGGTATCGCGCTGGCTGCCCAAATCCTGCAGCAGTGCGCGGATGCGCACCTCGTTGTCGTTGTAGGCATGTTCGAGAGCGGAAACCTCGTTCGCCACCAAGGTCTCGAGCTCGGCGGCGCGCGCAAGCGCGCGCTCGACGCCATCGCCCATGGCCGCCACCTCCCGTCGGATCGCTTGACCGACGGTGACGATCGACTCGCGCGCGACCGTCTCGGGCTCGGCCAAGCGCATGGCGACCTCGGCCATGGACTGAGTGATGAGCCGCAGCTCTTGCGAGCGCCAGGCGATGTAGGCGAGGACATAGAAGAAGATGATCGGCACGAAGAAAACGACGCCGAGCACGGCCAGCACCGGCACCGCAAGCCCGCTCGGCCCGAGCGCGGACTGCAGTTCGGGGAGATACATCCAGCCGAGCACGAGCCCGACCAAGACCCAGAGGCCCGCGAAAACGCTGGCGGTGACGTAGGACGTGCGTGCCGGGCGGCGCTGCAGCGTTCGCAGGATCTGGCCAATCGATTCACGATCGTCATTGGCCGCGCGCCGCGGCAAGCTGTGCTCTTCCGGTTGGCGGATCTCCTCACCGGGCGTGACGGATCCTGCGGTGCGCCACTCCGAGGGCGCCTCCTCGGACGGCGTCACTGACGGGGGAGGCGGAGCCGTTGCGGCGTCGCGCGCCGAGAGCGCGTCCTGGATCGCCGAAAGCGCTGCTTCCGTCGGATCCTTGATCTTCTTCGGAGTGTTTGCCATGTCCGTCGTCGCCTCGTATTACGCTTGACTAGAGCAGCGGCCGGAGTGAGACCCCTGACCGCGCCACGAGCGCGTTAGCCTTGAGATCCCTGCGGAACCCCCTCGGGCGGCCGTGTCCGCCCAGACATTTCACCGCCGTTGGGCTATCCTATCGGCTTGGCATACCGAAGAAAACTGCTTGTTAAGGCGTCTTTAATCATCGTTAACGGCAGGCCGACCATGGGTCGAGCACCGCACGGCAAAGACAGCGTCTGCACGCCTGGCGAGGATTTGCCTGGTCATATTGCCTCCAGCATGCGGCCGACCGAGGCGCAGCGGCGTTATCTCGAGCGCGGCTTGACGCAACCCGGCGGAAAGCTGCCGCTTTTCGACCGGGACGGCCGGGAAGTGTCGAGGAAAACCGTTGAATCATGCTTGGCCCATGGCTGGGCGACGCCTTGGGTGCACAATCCGATCAAGCCGGACTGGCTGGTCTGCCGCCTGACCTCGGCGGGCTATCGCGTGCTTGGCGGCGAGCCGCCGGCAGAGCCTGCACCCAGCGGAGGGCGCGTATAGTTCTGTCTGGGATCAGCGCGAGCGGTAAAGTCGGTCGCTCCTTCTCGCGTCCGTTGCGCCGGGCAAGGGCGCACAACGAGCGCGGCGTCATTATTGCTTCAAGCACGAACGAACATGCTCTATAGGACGCCGCATCACCGCAGATGCCGGATTGTTGCGCCAACGCATGCCGAAAATCACCTATATCGATTATGAAGGCACCGCCCGCACGGTCGAGGGCGAGATGGGCTCGACCGTGATGGAAACGGCGATCAAAAACGGCATTCCGGGCATAGAGGCGGAATGCGGCGGCGCGTGTGCCTGTGCCACCTGCCACGTGCACGTCGACGAAGCGTGGCGCGCGGTGGTCGGCGAGCCCTCGCCGATGGAGGAGGACATGCTCGACTTCGGCTACGACGTGAGGCCGGAATCGCGCCTGTCCTGTCAGATCAAGGTGACCGCCGAGCTCGAAGGTCTCGTGGTGCGCACGCCCGAGCGGCAAGCGTAGCGGGTGGCGCCGCTACACATTCGCCGGTCACCATCCCATATCAGGACGCGGACGCAAGCGAGGCGCCGTCGAGACGCATGAGCGAACTGATCAAGACCGACGCGCTGATCATTGGTGCCGGACCGTGCGGGCTGTTCGCGGTGTTCGAGCTCGGCCTGCTCGACATGAAGGCGCACGTCATCGATATACTCGACAAGATCGGTGGCCAGTGTGCGGAGCTTTATCCGGAGAAGCCGATCTACGACATCCCGGGCTTGCCTTACGTCACCGGACAGGGGCTTTGCGACGCGCTGCTGGCGCAGATCAAACCATTCGGCGCGACGTTTCATCTGCAGGAAATGGCCGAGAGAATCGAGAAGATCGGCGATCCGCTATTCCGCGTGACGACCGATCGCGGCCGCATCTTCGAAGTGAAGGTCATCGTGATCGCGGCAGGCGGCGGCTCGTTCCAGCCCAAACGCCCGCCGATTCCCGGCATCGAGGCCTATGAGGGGAGCTCGGTTCACTACTCCGTCCGGCAGATCGAGGCGCTGCGCGGCAAGCGCCTCGTCATCGCGGGCGGCGGCGATTCCGCGCTCGATTGGACACTCAATCTTGCGCCGGTCGCGAGTCACCTCACGCTCGTGCACCGGCGCAGCGAGTTTCGTGCCGCGCCCGACAGCGTCAACAAGATGATGAAACTCGTCGGCGAGGGCAAAATCGATTTCGTGCTGGGTCAAATCTCGGCGCTTGCGGGCGAGGGCGGTCGGATCGCCAAGGCCATTGTGAAACGCAACGACGGCTCGAACTTTGAAATCGCCTGCGACGCGCTGCTCCCGTTCTTCGGCTTGACCATGAAGCTCGGGCCTGTCGCCGATTGGGGTATGGCGATGAAGGAGGGCGAGTACATTCTCGTCGACACTGCCGCGTTCGAATCGAGCGTGCCGGGCATTTTTGCGATCGGCGACATCAACTGGTATCCGGGCAAGCTCAAGCTCATCCTGTCGGGCTTCCACGAAGGCGCGCTGATGGCGCAAAAGGCCTACCACTACGTCTATCCGGGTAAGCGGCTGGTGTTCCAATACACGACCTCATCGACGAGCCTGCAGAAGAAGCTCGGCGTTGCGTGAGGCTGACGCGTGGTCCGGATGAGCGAAGCGAAATCCGGGGCCCCGCATTTCGCTGCGCTCATGCGGGCTACGCGACGATCATCGTGCATGCGTGTCAGACGAAATTGTACGGACTGAAAATGTGCCAGTCGCTGGGAACCGCAGCATGTGGTACGCCGCCTTCCGCCGCGATCCCCAAACCATTCATCTCCCAGGTGTAAACCTGCCCGCTGTCGTGGCGCCAGAGGATGTCGCTCTTGCCATCACCGTTGAAGTCGCCGATGTCTTGGATGTGCCAGTCGTTGGGAACCGCGGCGTGCGCGACGCCGCCTTCGGCTTTGATCCCCAAGCCATTCATCTCCCAGATGTAGACCTGCCCGCTGTCGTGGCGCCAGAAGATGTCGCTGTTGCCATCACCGTTGAAGTCTCCGACGCCTTGGATGTGCCAGTCGTTGGGGACCGCAGCGTGGACGATGCCGCCTTCGGCTTTGGTCCCCACGCCATCCATCTCCCAGATGTAGACCTGCCCGCTGTCGTGGCGCCATAAAATGTCGCTCTTCGCATCACCGTCGAAGTCGCCGACGCCTTGGATGTGCCAGTCGTTGGGGACCGCAGCGTGGACGACGCTGCCTTCGCCTTTGGTCCCCAGGCCATCCATCTCCCAGATGTAGACCTGCCCGCTGTCGTGGCGCCATAGAATGTCGCTCTTCGCATCACCGTCGAAGTCGCCGACGCCCTGGATGTGCCAGTCGTTGGGGACCGCAGCGTGCGCGGCGGCGCCTTCGGCTTTGATCCCCAGACCATCCATCTCCCAGAAATAGACCTGCCCGCTGTCGTGACGCCATAAAACGTCGCTCTTCCCGTCACCGTCGAAGTCGCCGGCGCCCTGAATGTGCCAGTCAGTGGGAACTGGAGCGTGCGCCACGCCGCCTTCGGCTTTGATCCCCAGGCCATCCATCTCCCAGAAATAGACCTGCCCGCTGTCGTGGCGCCAGAGAACGCCACTCTTGCCGTCGCCGTTGAAATCGTCGACCGGGTTCACGTTTGCAAAGGTGACGAGGAAAACGTCGAAGGCGTTGTTCAGGTCCGCGAGCGTAATTCCGCCGAGATTGGTCGCGTCGCTTCGCAGCACCACGGAGTGGCCGTCCGGCCCAAAGCTCGTGGCAATACTTGTACCATTTGCGGCAGCCCCGCCGGCGGTCGCGGACACGAGCCGGACGCTGCCATTCAGCGTATCGTAGAGGAACGCATCGTCGGCGCCGTTGGTGTCGCTCGCAGCAAGGTCCGAAGCGAAGCTGTTGAACAGCACGTAACGGCTGTCCTGCGAGAAAGGCTGAACAACAGTCGAACTCCCACCGTTGCCCGTGGTTGTGGCCGAGCCTGCCGCATGGCTCACCAAATCGACGCCGGAGTCCTGGGTGTCATAGAGGAACAGGTCAAGGCCGGCGTTGGCGTCAATCCCGGCGAGCTCCGAGGAAAAGCTGTCGAACAGCACGTAACGGCTGTTCGGCGAGAACGTCATGGTGCTCACACCGCTGCCGCCGTTCCCCGTGGTCGGGGTCGGGCCGGGTACGTGGCTCACCAGATCGACGCTGAAGTCTTGGGTATCGTAGAGGAAGACATCCGTGCTGCCGTTGCCGTCGTTTGCGACAAGGTTCGAGGCATCGCTTTTGAACAGCACATAACGGCCATTCGGCGAGAAGATCGCGCCAGCGCCGAACGTTGCGCCGCTCCCCGCGGTCGTGGCCGAGCCGGGTATGTGGCTCACCAGGTCGATGCTGCCGTCCTGCGTATCGTAGAGAAACAAATCCGGGGCGCCATTCGTGTCGGCGACGGCACCAAGGTTGGTGGCTCGGCTGTCGAACAGCACGTACCGGCCATCGGGCGAGAAGCTTGCGGCGCTGATGGGGCTCGAATTGTTTGCCGTGGTGGTGGTCGAGCCCGACATGTGGCTCACCAGAGCGGAGGTGTTGTTCTGCGTGTCGTAGAGGAACAAGTCCGCAGCACATAACGGCCATCGGGCGAGAAGCTTGCGACACTGACGGCGCTCGAATTGCTTGCCGAAGTGGTGGTCGAACTCCCCGTATGGCTCACCAAAGTGGTCTGGCCCGCTGTGAAGGGGAACTGGGTCTCTATGCTGAAGAGGAATAAGTTCAAGTCCCCGTTAGGATTGATGCTGGAGGAAAGAAGGTTTGTCGCACGACTGGCGAACAGAAGGTTGTGGCTGTCCGGGGAGAAGGCCAGGCTAACGCTCTCCGCGTTCGCCGTATTAGATGGCTGGCCGGAAGCGTGACTCAGCAGAGTGACGCTGCTGTTCTGCGTGTTGTAGAGGAACACATCGGTGCCGCCGTTGAGATCGCCTCCGGCAAGGTTCGAGGCCTCGCTTTGGAACAGCAGATAACGGTCGTCCGGCGAGAAGAAAGCACCGCCCGCACCAGTGGGCCCATTCGCCGTGGTCGTCGTCGAGGCTGGGTTATGGCTTACCAGATCGACGCTGAAATCCAGGCTGTCGTAAAGGAACAGATCGCTGCCGCCGTTGCTGTCGCTCCCGGCAAGATTCGAGGCAAGACTCTCGAACAGCACATAACGGCCATCCGGTGAGAAGCTGGCCGCACCGCCGCTAAAGGCGTTTCCCGTGGTCGTGGTCGACCCCGGTAGGTGGCTCACCAGCTTGTATCGGAACACGAGAGCCATGGCATCCTCCCAAGCAATTATTCATCAACTGCCGAGAGACCGATAAAGACGTGTCGGATCGTGAGCCGAGTATAGCGCGCCTGCCGGCGGCATGCTTGCCGCCCATTGTTCCCGCACAACTCGGGCTTTCCGCTTAAGAGCAGCCTGGGACAGGCTGCATCACTCACCGTGGAGGAGCAAGAGCAAAACGAGATGCCACCGGATTCGCTATAATTTGAGGTTATAAACGAGAAGGCACATGGCAGAACCGTTGATCCTCAAGCGCGCGTCGGCGAGCCGAGAGCACATTTCGGATCGACGTTGCCGTACGCGTGATTCCAATTCCACGGTAACCAGAATCTACCGGCCCAACGTCGGCAGCTGCGGAGCAAGCACGTTGGGCGGTGCCGCCAGCGCCGGCAACGGCTCGCTGTGCACGGGTGCGGTCGGCGGCGGCAAGCCGAGCACCTCGCGTGCGGCCGGCAGTGCCGCATCCGCCATGGCGGCATGGCCTTCGGCGGTGGGGTGAACCGCGCCGCCATAGACCGCCGCGAATATCCCCCAGATCGCATCATGCAGATCGCTCGGCTGCAGCACGGCGGGCAGTCCCTCGGGATAGGTCATCGCGGTGAAGTAGCTGTCGTTTGCCGTGCGGATCCACCGCGCGCGCGACGCGTAGGGGCGAAATTCGTCCGCCGAGTAGCCGCAGGCCATCGGCTCCGTCGCGCCCTTCCTCAGGCTGGTCTCGAAGGTCTCACCCCTACCCGAAAAACATTCCCGATCGAAGACGGGATCGTCTTCGGTACGCGCACACGCGCCATGCGACGCAAAGTCCGGCTGGTGAGCATCCACGAAGGTCATGCGTTCGGTCGATGGATTTCGACAGCTCCTGCCGTCTTCGCAGCGCGCGAGCGCCTTGATTCCGGGCAAGAACCTTTGCGAGACGAAGTTCACGGCCTGACGCAACCGCTCGCCATCCACCGCGAAAGCGGGATGCACGTCGAAGCCGTCGCGTCCGCCGGGGCAGGGCGTGTCGGGGCCGGCGAGCGCGGGGTTACCATAGGTGACGTACACGACGCGCGACAGATTTCCGCCGACGAGCGGTTTGAGCGCCGCGCGCGCCTTGGCGAAATTTCCCGGCAACTCGCGGTCGAGAACATTTTGCGCCTCTTCGACCGAGGCAATGATGCCGCTGCGGCTGAGCAGGCTGCGTTCCGTTCCCGGCTCGATCATGACGTTGGCCACGAGCCCGGAGAAATGCACATCGTTTGCGCCGATCGTGAGCAGCACCAGATCGAGACTACGGTCGGACTGATGGCGCCGGGCCGCTGCCACGAGCTCCGTCAATTCGGCGACCTGGGCGCGGGCCGTGCCCGAACAGGCGGCGCCGGTGCCCGGGCTCGGGCACTCGCGCGCGCGTTGGTTGTTGAGAAATCCGGCGTTGATCGTGGCGCCCGAGCAGCCGAGCGGAATGAACGTGACGGCGGCGTGCGGATTCTCCACCGCCAGCGTCAGCGCCATGCGCATCTGGTAGCTGTAGAGCGAGCGGTGGCAGGGACCGCTGAGCCAGCGCGCGCTGCGCTGCGCCCAGTCACCGGCCCGGCTGTCCTCGTTCGCCATGACGGTACAGGATTTGTTGCCGCTGAATCCTGCGCGGCCCGGCCGGTAATACTCGCCGCCGCCGAAACGTTTGAAGCAAAAGCCCTGGTCCGACAGCTGCACCGGCCGGTCGGGATTGCCCTCGCCGGCGGCAATCGAGTCTCCCATCCCGGCGATGAGCAGATCGCGCACCACGATCTCGCTGACCAGTCGCTGCGCGGTGCCGTCCGGTAGAGCGATGTCGACGCTGGCAATGGTCGGCCGACTGCTGACGAGGCGCGCCCTCACTTCCTCGTCACAGGCGGCGTTGACTTGCCGCGGGTGACCGTCGTTATCATCGAAGCTCCATACACAGCCTTCATTGACGGGCAAGGCTCCGGCGAGGGTGATGGCCACGCGGTGATCGCGCGGCGCGAGATAGATCTCGCGTTCCCCGTCGCGGTCGCAGAATTCGAGCAGCCGGCCCGCACGATCGACGCACAGCCGTTCGAGCATATCGCGCGCCCAGCCGCGGCCGTCGCTCTCTTTTGCCAGCCGCCGCTCGGCCGCCAGCACGCCATCGCTGCGCGCTGCTTCGACGTGGCGCTGGAAGTCGGCCTCGTTGCGGAACAGCCGAAACCGGTTCTTGACTTCCCACTCGATGCGCGGCGCACCGCCCGCTCGCGGGTCGGCGCCGAGCGCTTGGCCGCAACAGGAAAACACGAGCAGGAAGGCAAGCAAAAAGCCTGGGAGCATAGCGTCTGCCGTGATCAACCGCGGCCCATGATTAGCAACGCGGATGCGGCGGAAATGTGAGGTTGGGGCGGTCGCGGCAGTGGCGGCTAACCCCGCATCATTTCAGTGATTTTGATCATCCTGCACAATCGAGATGCCCGCCCCCGGCTGCCGTCCAACTCCCTCGCGCGATCCATACGGGGGTGTCCTTCGTCGAAGCCGCGTGCATGGGTCAGTGCCGACGGTGGGGCCGCGCCCACCATCGCGGCGCCGAACTTTCTCGACCACGCAAATTTTCATGAGTACAATTTTGCCAACATAAGCGAACAACGCCCGGGAGGATGGAATGCACCCAATACATCTGAGACTTGGCTGCGCCCTTGCGCTCATCATCGGCGTCTCGTCCGCGCACGCGCAAGGCACGGTCAAGATCGGGATGATCAACGTTCTCTCCGGCCAATTCGCCGATGCCGGGATCCAATTGGATAACGGTGTCAAGACCTACATGAAGCAGCACGGCGACACCGTCGCCGGCAAAAAGATCGAGATCATCCGCCGCGACGTCGGCGGCCCGGCGCCCGACGTGGCCAAGCGCTTCGCGCAGGAGCTGGTCGTGCGCGACGGCGTCGACATGCTGGCCGGATTCTTGCTCACCCCGAATGCGCTCGCCGCCGCCGACGTCTCGGCGCAGGCGAAGAAATTCATGGTGGTTATGAACGCCGCCACTTCGATCATCATCACGAAGTCGCCGTACATGATCCGCACCTCGGTGACCTTGCCGCAGGTGATGGAGACGTTCGGCACTTGGGCGGCCAAGAACGGACTGAAGAAGTGCTACACGATGGTCACGGATTACGGCCCCGGCCACGATTCTGAGGCGGCATTCCAGCGCGCGTTCAAGGAAGCGGGGGGCGAAATCGTCGGGTCGGTGCGTTTTCCGGTCGCCAACCCCGATTTTTCGGCGTTCGTGCAGCGTGCCAAGGACATGGGTCCGGAATGCATCTACATCTTCATCCCCGGAGGGGCGCAGCCGGCCGCGCTCGGCAAGGCATTCGCCGAGCGGGGAATCGATTTTGCCAAGACCAAGGTGCTGGGATCAGGCGAGACCACGGCGGAGCAGGCGCTCAAAGCGATGGGCGACGCCGGCCTCGGCATCATCACCGCGTGGCATTACGACTACAAGAGCAACGCCCCGCTCAACGCGGAGTTCGTCAAGGTGTTCAACGAAATGCACGGGCGCAATCCGGACTTCTTCTCGATCGGCGGCTATGACGGCATGCATGCCATCTACGAGGCGCTCAAGAAGACGGGCGGCAACACCGATGGCGATGCTTTGATCGCGGCGGCCAAGGGCTTGAAGTGGAACAGCCCGCGCGGGCCGATATCGATCGATCCCGAGACCCGCGACGTGGTGCAGACCATCTATATCCGGCGGGTAGAGAAGGTCGGGGGCGAACTCGTCAATGCCGTCTTCGACAAGATCGAGAACGTGAAGGATCCAACGCGCGGGCGCGGCGGCTAGTTCATGTTCATATCGAACGCAGCGTCATGGCCGGGCTTGTCCCGGCCATCCACGCCTTCATTTGAGGCGCAAAAGACGTGGATGCCCGCGACAAGCGCGGGCATGACGAGCGACTCGTTGGATCGGGACAGGGGAGGACAATCATGCGAAAGGCGCTGGTTGCATTTGCCAATATTGTCGCAGCAGTTCTCGCAGTTACCTCGGCGCAGGCCCAGCAGACGATCAAAATCGGCTTGATCCTGGCCTATTCCGGACAGTTTGCCGATCCGTCGGCGCAGATGGATAACGGGATCAAGCTCTACATGAAGCAATACGGCGACACCGTCGCCGGCAGGAAGATCGAACTGCTGCGTAGGGACACCGGCGGGATCGCGCCGGACGTCGCCAAGCGGTTGTCCCAGGAGCTGATCGTCCGCGACAACGTGGACATCCTGGCTGGCTTTGCGCTCACGCCCAACGCGCTCGCGGCGGGCGATGTATCGGCGCAGGCGAAGAAGTTCATGGTCAATATGAATGCGGCAACCGCAATCATCACGACGAAATCGCCCTACATGGTGCGCACGTCGTTCACCGTGCCGCAGTTGAACCAGACGCTCGGCACCTGGGCATACAAGAACGGAATTCGCAAAGCGTACACGATGGTTTCGGATTTCGGCCCCGGGCACGACGGCGAGGCGGCGTTCCACAAGGGCTTCAAGGACGCCGGCGGCGAGATCATCGGCGCGGCGCGCTACCCGGTGGCGAACCAGGATTTCGCTGCCTTCGTCCAGCGCGCCAAGGACGCCAACGCGGATGCCATCTACATCTGGACGCCCGGCGGACCGCAGCCCGCCGCGATCGGCAAGGCGCTCGCCGAGCGCGGGGTCGATCCCAAGAAGACGAAAGTTCTCGGCCAAGGCGAATTGACGTCCGAAGACGCGCTGAAAAACATGGGAGAAGCAGGTGTCGGCATCATCACCGCCTTCCATTACGACTACAATCATCAGTCCGCGAAGAACTCGGCTTTCGTGAAAGCCTACAAGGAAACTTTCGGACGCAACCCGGATATGTTCTCCGCCGGCGCGTTCGACGGCATGCACGTCATCTACGAGTCGCTCAAGAAGACCGGCGGCAAGACCGATGGCGAAAGCCTCGTCAATGCCGCCAAGAGCATGCAGTGGGAGAGTCCGCGCGGCCCGATGAGCATCGATCCGGAGACCCGCGACGTCATCCAGACGGTCTACATCCGGCGGGTGGAGAAGGCCGGCGGCCAACTCGTCAACGTCGAGTTCGACAAGGTCGAGAACGTCAAGGATCCGTTCAAGGCCGGCATGAAGAATTAGCGCGCAGGATCGCGAGTTAATGATATGGGCCTTCGCGAGGGCGGCACACTCCGTAGCCCTCTCCCCTTGCGGGAGAGGGTGGCGAGTCCGCACAGCGGGCGAGCCGGGTGAGGGGTTCGTTTCGACGGGCGCAGACCCCTCACCCGGACGCTCGCCAGAGCGCGTCGAAGACGCGCGTAAACGCGCTTTAGGCTCGCGTCCACCCTCTCCCGCAAGGGGAGAGGGTGATGGAGTTTCGCTGCTCGCATGGCAATCCATGCCTCGACAACAGTGCACTGTAACTGCCCAATCATGCTGACGACCGCGCGGGCTTCCGCATGATCGCCTCCGCGTTCGGCGTGCTGTTCGACGGTTTTGCCTACGGGATGTTGCTGTTCATCCTATCGGTGGGCCTCTCCGTGACGCTGGGCATGATGAATTTCGTCAATCTGGCGCATTGCAGCTTCGCCATGCTGGGCGGCTTTGTCACTGTGACGCTGACGAATGAGCTCGGCTGGCCGTTCCTGGCGAGCCTGCCAGTCGCGTTCCTGTCGGCGGCGCTGGTGAGCGTGGCATTCGAGCGCGTGCTTTACCGTCGACTCTATGGCGCGAGCGATCTCGACCAGTGTCTGCTGACAATCGGCATCGTTTTCGTGTCGGTCGCGGTTGCAGCCTATATCTACGGCACGATCCAGCAGCCGCTGAATCTGCCGCCGTATCTGCGCGGCACCGTCTCGATCTTGGGCCAGAGTTTCGGCGCGTACCGGCTGTTCCTGGTCGGCATCTCGATCGCGATCACCGTCGCGCTGGTTGCCGCGCTCGAATACACCCGCTTCGGCGCGCAGGTGCGCGCCGCGGTCGACAATCAGCGCATGGCGCGGGGACTGGGCATCGATGTCGATCGCGTGTTCGCCGTCACGTTCGCGCTCGGCAGCGGACTTGCCGGCCTCGGCGGCGCGCTCGCCATCGAGATCGTCGGCCTCGATCACGCATTCGCCTTCACTTACCTCATCTACGTCCTGATCGTGGTTGCCGTCGGCGGCCTCGGCTCGATCGCGGGGTCGTTCGTCGCCGCGAGCGTCCTCGGCATCAGCGACATGGCCGGCAAGTACTATTTCCCCGAGCTCGGCGCGTTTCTGATCTATTTCGTCATGGTGGCGCTGCTGATGTGGCGGCCAATGGGTCTGTTCGGGAGACGGTAGGCAATGGCGCTGTCCACGGTTACCGAGCCGCAACGCTATCTCGCGGCGCAGATTCGCTGGCAGCCCATCGAAATTGCCTTCTGGCTCGCAACCCTGCTTCCATTCGTGCTCACCCCCAACTACCTGGTGCTGGCGAGCCAGATCGCCATCACGGCGCTGTTCGCGTTGTCGCTCGACCTCATCCTCGGTTACGCCGGTATCGTATCGCTCGGCCATGCGGCCTATTTCGGCTTTGGCTCCTACACCGCGGGTCTGATTGCGAAATGGGGCTGGGGCGAGCCGCTGACCGGTTTGGTCCTCGCTGGCGCCGCCGCCGGCGCGCTTGGATATGTCACGAGTTTCATCATTGCTCGATTCCGCCACCTCGCCCTGATCATGATCACGCTTGGCCTCGGGCTATTGCTCGCCGAGGCGGCCAACAGCGCAAGCTGGCTGACGGGCGGCGCCGACGGTCTCCAGGGCGTGCGCATGTGGACGCTCTTCGGCGTCTTCCCATTCGATCTCTACGGCACCACCGCTTACAGCTATTCGCTCGTCGTTTTGTTTTTAGCCTTTCTCGTCGCGCGGCGGCTGATCAACTCGCCCTTCGGTCTGGCTTTGCGGGGCATTCGCGAGAACGCAATTCGAATGCCCGCGATCGGCGCGCCCAACCCCGCACATATCCGCAAGGTCTACACCATCGCCGCCGTGATGGCCGGCATTGCCGGCGCCTTGCTGGCGCAGACGACCGAGACCGTTTCGCTCGAAACGCTGAGCTTTGCGCGCTCCGCCGACGTGCTCGTGATCCTCATCCTCGGCGGTGCCGGGCGGCTCTACGGCGGCATCGTCGGCGCGATCATCTACATGGTGGCACGCGACCAGTTCTCCGGGATGAACCCGCAGTACTGGTACTTCTGGATCGGAACGCTGCTTATCGCCGTCGTGATTTTCCTGCCGAACGGCATCCTCGGGGGAATGGCACGGCTCGTACGCTCCGAGCGGGGCCGGGCATGAGCGTCTCGGCATTGTCGACGCGCGGGCTGGACAAGAGCTTCGGCTCGCTCGTCGTTGCCAAAGATATCGCCCTCGATCTCCCGCAAGGCGAGCGTTACGCGCTGATCGGGCCGAACGGGGCCGGCAAGACCACGCTGATCAACCTGATCACCGGCATGCTCAGGCCGGACAAGGGCCAGATCTTTCTGGGCGACAAGGAGATCACCGCGCTTAGGCCTGATGAGCGCGTCAAATGCGGTCTCGTGCGCACGTTTCAGATCAACACGTTGTTCCCGCACTTGAGCGCGCTCGAGGCGGTGACGCTCGCGGTGTGCGAGCGACGCGGCTACGCCGGCAGTTGGTGGCAGGAGCTGCCGGCTTACGGCGATGCGGTCGAGGAGGCCTATGCGATTCTCGTTTCGCTGCGGCTCGGTGCGAGCTGCTATCGGCCGACCCACGAGCTGGCCTATGGCCAGCAACGGCTGTTGGAGATCGCGCTCGCGCTCGCCACCCAGCCGAAAGTGCTCCTGCTCGATGAGCCGGCGGCGGGGGTGCCGCAGGGCGAGAGCGCCGAGCTGTTCTCGGTCATCGCAAGTCTGTCGCAGGACATCGCGGTGCTCTTCATCGAGCACGACATGAACGTCGTGTTCCGCTTTGCGCATCGCATCATCGTGATGGTCGGCGGGCGGATTCTGGTGCAGGGGACGCCGCAGGAAATCGCCGCCGATATGCGCGTGCGCGAGGTCTATCTCGGAGGAGCGCGCCATGGCTGAGGCGCTGCTCGCGCTCGATGACGTGCGCGCCGGCTATGGTGATGCCGTCGTGCTCGACGGCATCACGCTCGGCGTGCCGCAAGGGCGCAGCCTTGCCGTGCTCGGACGCAACGGCGTCGGCAAATCGACGCTCCTTCTCACCATCATGGGGTTCACCCGCATCAGCCGGGGCGCGGTGATTTGGCGCGGCCGCGACATCACGCGTGCTGCGCCGCATTGGCGCGCGCGCAACGGCCTTGCCTGGGTGGCGCAGGAACGTGAAATCTTCCCCTCGCTCGACGTCGAAGAAAATCTGATGGTCGCCTCGCGCCCGGGCCGGTGGGATCTCGAGGCGGTGTACCGTTTGTTCCCCCGGTTGAACGAGCGACGCGCCAGCAGAGGCAATCATCTTTCCGGCGGCGAGCAGCAGATGCTGGCGATCGCGCGTGCGCTGATGACCAATCCGATGCTGCTGTTGATGGACGAGCCGCTCGAGGGCCTCGCGCCGATCATCGTCGAGGAGCTGACCGCTGCGATCCGGCGCATGACCGCCGATGAAGGCACGGCCTTCGTGCTGGTCGAGCAGCATGCGGAAGTCGCGCTCTCACTGACCGACGAGGCGATCGTGCTGGAGCGCGGCAGCATCGTGCACCGCGCACGCTCGCAAGACCTGTTGAAGGACGAGGCGACGCTCGATCGGCTGATCGGCTTGCGCTTGGCAGAGCAGGGGCCTTGATGGCGGCCACCAACTGGTAGGGTGGGTCGAGCGCAGCGAAGCCCCGCTTGCGGCGAAATGGTGGGTTTGGCTTTCGCTCAACCCATCCTACGCATCAAAGCTTTTCCGCGATGAGCTTGAGGATCTCCGCGCAGTGGCGGTTCGCCTCGCTCCCCGGCTCTCTTGAGTCCTGTGCTTCGGCCTGGATGGCTTGGGAGACGGCTTCGTCGAGGATGATTCGCACGGCCTCCTCGCGCGTGAGCAAGCCCTTTTTAATCAGCGCCCGGAACAGCACGACTGCGGCACTGAGCGCCGCCATCGCATACGCCGCATCGTCCACTGATTTCATAGGGGTTCTCGTGATGCTTTAAGCCGCGGCAGGATCTGCACCCGTTGCGTTTGGGGAGGCGGGCGCGAATGGTTCCGATAGGGCCGCAGGATGAAGCTTATGCGACCCTGGCTCCAGGAGGTGTGATTGCAATGCAACACTTCGCCATAGAATCGAGAATGGGCCGGTTATCCCCTTGTTTTGCGCAAAGCACCGCATGAATACTCGCGATGGCCGCCGCATGCCGCGTCCAATCGCGAGGCGGCGCGGGCCGCGTGTTGAGAGCGCGTGATGTCGTCGTACGTAATGTACTGTCTGGCGCAGGCCGCCGAGTGCGCGCGCCGCGCGAAGTTGGCGAGCTCGCTGCAGATTGCGGCCGAGCGCCGCGCCTTAGGGCTGCGCTGGCTTAGATTGGCGGAGAGAGCGAAAGCGAGCAGCCGCATGTCGTCTTCCGCCGCACAGACTGCCCGCGCGGCGCCCGCCCGGTAAAAGATATGGTCGACCGCGCCTGCCGACGCCGGCGCAATATGCTTGTGAGCTACGGCGCGGCGGCGATGACCGCATCCTCGTAATTGCCCGCGCCCATGCCGCTGTCGGCGAAGATACCGTGCTCGGCGATCCACTTGAAGGTCTCTTCGTAGACCTCCTTCGTGTAGGGCTCGAACACGAGGCGCTCGCCCGGACCCCAGCGGCGCGTGTCCATCATGGCGTGGTAACGCGTCGGGAATTCCTTTTTGTAGTAGTGGGTGTAGAGATCGGGCCGCAGATCGATGTCGCGCTGCGCGCGCCTGAGCGCGCGGAAGAATTTACGCAGGTCTTCGGGGTCAGGATCGCCCGTCACCATCGTCGCGATCATGAACGTCGTGTCGATGATCTTGCGGAAACCGAGCTGCTCCGCGAAGTAGTAGGGGCCGCTGAATAGCCCCGAGGCTTGCGCCTTGCCCTCGATCAACTGATCGAGTCGATGAAACAGCATGCCGTCGGCGAAGGTCAGATTGATCTTATCGGCCGGCATGTATTGCTCGAGGGCCTGAATGGTCGAGTAGTGACTGCCCGACTGATAGCCGACGGCGATCGGAACGCCGGCGAGATCTTCCGGGGTTTTCACCGGCGAATCCGGGGGAACGAAGACGCCGGAGGGAGCCACCGAGTAGACGCCGGCGTAAAGCCGACCCTTACCCTTCGATGCGGCGACGCCGACGGTCCAGTGGCAGGCGCAGCTCACGTCGGAGGCGCGGCCGCGCTCGAATGACTGCATGGCGCCGACCTTGTCGCCCTTGTAGTGGTGCGCGCCGTCGCTCGATTTGATGAGTTCCTGAAAGATGTAATCCAGGCCTTCGTCTCTGAAGTAGCCCTTCTCTTCGGCGACCCATTCCTGCAGCCGGAAATGCGGTTCGATGATGAATTTTTTCTTCGTCATGGTTCGCTCCTGGTTTGCTCGTTCCGACTGAAGCTCAGCAGCAGGCGCGGCTCGCTTCCCGCTTGTCACGGTGCTCCGCAACCCGGCGCGCGGCAATCATCTTCACGTGCTCGTCCATCAACCGCCGCGCGCCGGCGGCGTCGCGCATCTCGATGAGCGACGCCAACTCCCTATGCGCGTCGAGAACGCGCCGCGCCACGGTCGGCGTCAGCGTCGGATTGTGCGCGGGCCACGACACGTGCTGGAGAGAGACGAGCTGCACCACCAGGACGCGGTTGTGGGAAGCCTCGGCGACGGCGAGATGGAATTCGCGCGAGGAGCGCGTAAAGGCGCCGACGTCATTGATGCTGCGCTCGGCATCCGCGATAAGCTGCCGCAGCCGAACGTGATCGTCGGCGGTGGAATTCACCGCGGCGAGCTCCGCGGCGAGGCATTCGATGGCGCGCTGCGCATCCATGATTTCGGCGACCGAGACGCCGGCAAGGTCGAGTTGCACGGCCAGCGCCTCGGCGAACAAGCGGGCGTTGCCTTGTGCAATGCGCGCACCGCCGCCGGAGCCGACCTTGATCTCGACCACGCCCTGGGCTTCCAACGTTCGCAATGCGTCGCGCGCAACGATGCGGCTGACCGCGAACCGCTCGGCCAGGTCCTTTTCCGTGCCGAGGAAATCGCCCGGGCGAAGCTCCTTGGCGAACAGCGCCTCGCGCACCTGCGCGACGATCTGCGTCGACATGGTCGCGGTACGGAAGGGAACGATCTTCCGCTCGCCGTTCTTGATGGCGGGATGAAGCCGCATGGAACTGCTGCCCGCGCGCTTGGCCCAAAGATAGCAGCGATCATAAAGATGATATCTTTATGTCGTCGCTTGTCAATCCCTCTTTTGCGCCTCAGTCACGCGTCGGCGAGTGGCGTCGCGGGCGCTGCGGGTGAGCGGTCTTGAGATCGGCAACGCGGGGCTGCTTGAGTTCTAGGGCAGCGGCGCAAGGCATCGCTTGACCGTGGCGTGCGAGCGCGCAACCTAGCGCCATGTTCGTTTCCTTCTTCCACGAGCTCAAAGCAGCGGGCGTGCCGGTCACCTTGCGCGAATATCTGACGCTGATGGAAGCAATGGAAAGAGATCTTGCCGGCCGCCGGGTCGAGGAGTTCTATTATCTCGCGCGCACGGCGCTGGTGAAGGACGAGCGCAACCTCGACAAGTTCGACCGCGTGTTCGGCCACGTGTTCGAGGGGCTCGAGCTGATGAGCGAAGCGCTCACCGCGGAAATCCCGGCCGCGTGGCTCAAGAAACTCGCCGAAAAATATCTGACCGAGGAGGAAAAGAGAGAGATCGAGGCGATCGGCGGGCTGGACAAGCTCCTCGAGCTTTTGCGCCAGCGCATGAAAGAGCAGAAGGGGCGCCACCAGGGCGGCAAGAAATGGATCGGCACCGCGGGCACCTCGCCCTTCGGCGCCTACGGCTACAATCCCGAAGGCGTGCGCATCGGCCAAGACGAGAACCGCAACTTCCGCGCGGTCAAGGTCTGGGATCGGCGCGAATTCAAGGATCTCGACGATCAGGTCGAGCTCGGCACGCGCAACATCAAGATGGCGTTGCGGCGGCTGCGAAAGTTCGCCCGCACCGGCGCGCCCGAGGAGCTCGATCTCGACGGAACGATCAAGGGCAGCGCCCACAAAGGCTATCTCGACATCCTGATGCGGCCGGAGCGCCACAACGCGGTGAAGGTGCTGCTGTTCTTCGACGTGGGCGGATCAATGGATTGGCATATCAAGGCGACCGAGGAGCTGTTCTCGGCCGCGCGCAGCGAGTTCAAGCATATGGAGCACTTCTATTTCCACAATTGCCTCTACGAGCGAGTGTGGGAGGAAAACCGTCGCCGCTTCGACGAGACCACGCCGACATGGGACGTGCTGCACACCTATCTTCACGACTATAAGGTGATCTTCGTCGGCGACGCTTCGATGTCGCCTTACGAGATCATGGCGCCCGGCGGTTCGGTCGAGCACTTCAATGAGGAGGCCGGAGCGATCTGGGTGGAGCGCGTGGCACGAACCTATCCGGCCTGTGTTTGGCTCAATCCCGTCGCGGAGAAAGATTGGGAGTACACGCAGTCGATCCGCATGATGCGCCAGCTTATGGGCGGACGGATGTATCCGCTGACGCTCGACGGCTTGGATAGGGCGATGCGAGAGTTGGTGCGCTAGGCGCCGCCTCGATTTTGCAGGAAGGCTGCCGGCGACCTAGGAATTGCTTGGCGTGCCGACCCAGCGCCCCATGCGCAGCAAGTGGCGCGAGATGGCGATATCGGTGACGCGCCCGATCAGATTCGCCACCGGTACCGGGCCGTGCGCCACGTAGTCGCGACTGTCGACGCTCTCGGCGCGATTGTCGCCCAGCACGTACACATGTCCGGTCGGCACGCGGATTTCCGGCTCGTTTGCGAAACGGGCCTGCGGATCTCCGACCTCGATATAAGGTTCCTCGACCATCACGCCGTTGACGATGGCGCGACCGCCCTTGATGGCGATGCGGTCGCCCTCAACCGCGACGATACGCTTGATGTAGTGCACCTGCTCTTGCTTGGGGTGAACGTAGACGGCCACCTCCCCACGGCTCGGATGCCGGCTGCGATAATAGGTCGCGTCGGCGAGAAAATACTCACCCAGGCGCAGCGTGGGCTCCATGCTCGGATTGACGGCGCTCAACCACAAGAGGCGGCCCGACGCCTTGGCATGGACGGCATAGATGCAAGGTCCCGCGAAGATCAGGCAGGCGAGCACAAATGCGCCGGCATAGGTCGTCCATCGATTGTAGTACTGATGCGGGAAGTCTCGCATGCGATACGCGCGCGAAATCGCGTCGACCATGATGTAGAGCCACAGCCCGACCAGCAGCGCGAAACTGACGGCGAACATCCAAAACCGCGCCAATACGCCCATCATCGCGAACATCAGCAGCGTGTCGGCGATGATCACCAGAATGAACAGTGTGACGCCACGGCGGGGCTGTCCCAGATAGAGATGGCCAAGGCCGGGCGTAAGGGCGGTGAGCAGTGCCGTCACCCAGGGCGAGGGACCGCGTCGGTTGGTTGATTGGTCGTCTGCCTGGGCCGGCGCGTAGTCGGCAAATGCCATCAAAATCTCCGAATGCCGCCCGTGCGCAGCCCGACGGCGAGGCTAAGGCGCACCCCTGCGTGACTGTTAGTCTCACGAGAACGGGTCAAGGTTCGAGCGGGTCTGGCGATTATTTGATCGTGCTACAGCCCAAGCGAGTACGCCTGAAGGATTCCGCAATCCGGAGTTGCAGACCGCCCTTGCCGCCTAACGCCGCACGGCGACGTAAGCGCCCATCAAGGCCATCACGGCCGCAACGGCAAGGGCCACCAAGCGAACCGCCACACCGACGCCGGCGCCCACTGCCTCGGGCGCGGCGCTGGGATGGCCGATCTGCGCAAGCGCGAGCACGATGATCGCGCCGCCGATCCAGCGCAGCAGGCGAAAGCGCTGCCAGGGCGGGGGAAAGCGGCTGAGTGCCGCCGCGGTTATTCCGCCTGTGACGAAGGCGACACCGGCGATGGCCCACCAGGGTCCTGCCGTGCGCAGCTGCCGCGCACTGCTCGCAAAGAGATTTTCCCATAGGCCCGCAAGGTCGAAGCCGGCGCTGCTCAAGTAGATCTGCAGCGCGAGCGCAGCCAGGACGCCACAGGTCAGTGCCGCCGCGTAGATCAGGGCGGGCGGCAGCGCGACGGGGGAGGGTTTGAGCGTCTGCATGCGCGTCCGGCTGGAAGCGTGGAATGCCCGGGCCGAGCCCGGGCATCAACCGCGCCGACTGAGAAGGCGATCGGATCAGCCGCGACGCTCGGCTTCCCAAATGCCCGAGCAGGCGCCGTTGCCGTTGCCGCTCCATGCTCCGGCGCCGCTCGTGCCGCCGAGGCGACCCTTGCCCGTCGCGCTCTTGTCGCCGGCGTTGACGGTCACGACCACGGCGCCGTTTTTGCCGACCTTGCCGGAGATGTTGATGGGCGCTGAGCCCGCATTGCCGAGATTGCCGTTGGTGATGCGGACCGGATAGCGATACGCCGCATCGCATTGACCGCTCTTGGTCACGATCACCACGCTCCAGAGGCCGTCATAGCCCGGCTGGGCCTGGGCGCCCGCAAGCGTGGGAAGCGGTCATAGCCCGGCTGGGCCTGGGCGCCCGCAAGCGTGGGAAGCGTGGCCGCGCCAGCGAGCGCGGCGGCGATCAAGCCGCGGGTGAAAATCCGCGAATAAGTCATTGTAGCCCCTTCCTGTTTTCGTGCCGGGCGCTGCCCCCTTAACCCCGGGCGAAACGGCACCGAATACAGCGATCCTGAATGCGCCACCCCGTTAGTCGCAGAAAAGGCGCGATTGGTTCAAATCGCGTAATCAGCCTTGGCGCGAGCCAACGGCCGCTGTCCAGCCAGCGCAAATCCTGCTGTGCTTTGCCGGAGACGGTCGGTCCAAGGGAGGAGAGCATGCCGGCTGAGCGCTTCGATTTTCCCAACGCCCAAGGCCAAAAACTTGCCGCGCTGCTCGATCGCCCCGACCGGGAGCCGCGCGCCTACGCGCTGTTTGCCCACTGTTTTACCTGCGGCAAGGACATCCACGCCGCGAAGCGCGTCGCCGACGGACTCACCGCGCTCGGCATCGCCGTGCTGCGCTTCGACTTCACCGGGCTTGGCTCGAGCGAGGGTGAATTTGCCAACACGAGCTTTTCCTCCAATGTCGCCGACCTTGTCGCGGCTGCAAACGAACTGCGCCGCAGCGCCCGCGCCCCCGCGATCCTGATCGGCCACAGCCTGGGCGGCACGGCCGTGCTCGCCGCGGCCGCCGAGGTGCCGGAGGCGCGGGCGGTGGTGACGATCGCCGCGCCCTGCGATCCCACCCACGTGACCGGCCTGTTCAAGGATCGCCTCGAGGAAATCGCCGCCAAGGGCGAGGTCGAGGCGACGCTCGCGGGCCGGCAATTTCGCATCAGCCGCGCATTCGTGGACGATCTCGCCGAACACAAGCTGCTCGAGCGCATCGCCAACCTGCGCAAGGCGCTGCTCCTCTTCCACTCGCCGACCGACGAGATCGTCGGCATCGAGAATGCGAGCCGCATCTTCACGGCGGCCCAGCATCCAAAGAGCTTCGTCTCGCTTGCCGGGGCCGATCACCTCCTGAGCCGCCGCAGCGACGCCGCTTACGTCGCCAACGTCATCCATGCCTGGGCCGAGCGCTATCTCGGCGCGCCGCAGGGTGCATCCGAAGCCCCGCACGATCCGAAGGTCGTCGTCGTGCGTGAAACCCGCCAGGGGCGCTTTCAGCAGGAGATCACGGCCGGTGCCCACCGCTTCCTCGCCGACGAGCCGGTCGACGTCGGAGGCCTCGACAGCGGTCCGGGTCCTTACGACCTTCTACTCGCGGGGTTGGGCGCCTGCACGGCCATGACCCTTCGACTTTACGCCGAGCGCAAGGCGCTGCCGCTCGAGCGGGTGACGGTCGAGCTCGAGCATTCCAGAATCCA
>WNGB01005965.1_pt1 | contig 24477 bp, 22 predicted proteins | sample 5400681 | NCBI WGS metagenome assembly WNGB01 (sample SAMN13153367, study PRJNA577476) | soil metagenome | isolation source: 115 cm soil or saprolite under grassland replicate 2 | place: USA:California | collected 2016-06-15
CGCCTCGTTCATCACCCCCTTTCTCTCCTTGCGCCCGAGCTGCTGGGCGCACAATTACATCGGTGACATTTTCCAGAGAACGGTCACAGAGCAGTGTTCTCGGTGAGCTACCGCCGTGGCGGGGCGATCCTACCGAAAGCCGCTGCTCAGACCCTGTTTCCAGCTTGCGCCGTCCGAGCTTGCCGACCTCCCGGCAGGTGAAGAAGGCCGACGTCCAGATCTTCGTGGAGGGCGGGCTGGTCCTGGTCGAACGGGGTCGCCACTCTGGCCCCCACGTGAGGGTGCGAGTTCTTGGCGGATGCGGCGCTTGGCCCGCAGCGGGACAGGCCTGCAGCGGCGGGCTTGTCCTCCGACAGGGAGCGGGCCTCCTGCTTCGCAGCCGGTCCCGGCTCCGTGGGAAGCCCTTCCAGCGACACGATCGCGGCGTCGACGTCGTGGGCGATGTAGCGATCAATGACGGTAGCTATGAAGAGTCCGTCCAGAGGTGAAACTGAGCCTCTCAGGTGCCCACGCATCAGGCGCGCGTCTTCAACTGGGGGACCTCGCAGCGGTCCTTGAATCCCTGCGGGGCGATGCCAAGGGCCAAGCTGAACCGCGACCGCATGTTGTCCAAGCAGATCAGCATCGTGAGCTCGACCAGTTGCGCCTCATCGAGGTGAACCCGCAGCCTCTTCACGAGCTCATCGTCGACGGTGGGCGGCGTCTCGGTCATCGCCTCGGCGTACACCATGACGAGCCGCTCCAGCAGGTCGAACAGGTCACTGTCCCGCCACTGCGGCACGGCCTCGATCTTCTCGCGTGGTATGCCGTGCCCGTACAGCACCCAGTAACCGAAGTCCACGCACCACGGGCAGCCGATCTTGACGGTCGCGGCCATCTCGGCCAGGTCCCTGAGCTTCAGGTCCAGCTTCTTCCACTTCGCCGCGCTCTGCTCCAACTTGCCGTAGGCCCGCGCCACCGGCATGTTGTGACTCTGGGCTCGGAACGGGTCCAGCACTTCACCGAACCTCCGCTCAAGGAACCACCCGCCGATCCGGTACGACATCGTCCGGGGTGGATCGAGCGATATGCGTGCCATGTCGTGTCTCCTCGTCACATCGGCTGGGTTTCGTCGGTCACTGTGATGACCGAGCGCGACGAGGGAATGTGACCGATGGACGAGGGCGGCTGGCTGGCGGAACGGTTCGAGGCCCACCGGACCCACCTGCGGGCGGTGGCCTACCGGATGCTCGGCTCGCTCGCCGAGGCGGACGACGCCGTCCAGGAAGCCTGGCTCCGGCTGAGCCGCTCCGACCCGAGCGGCGTCGAGAACCTGGGGGGATGGCTGACGACGGTCGTCGGGCGGGTGTGCATGAACATGCTGCACTCCCGCGCGTCGCGGCGCGAGGAGCCCCTGGGGGTGCACGTCCCCGATCCGGTCGTGAGCCGGGAGGACGGGCTCGACCCCGAGCACGAAGCGCTCCTGGCCGACTCGGTCGGTCTCGCCCTGCTCGTGGTCCTCGAGACGCTGGCCCCCGCCGAGCGGCTCGCCTTCGTGCTGCACGACATGTTCGATGTGCCCTTCGACGAGATCGCTCCCATCGTGGGGCGCTCCCCGGCCGCGGCGCGGCAGCTGGCGAGCCGGGCCCGCCGCCGGGTCAAAGGGGCGGCTCCGGTTCCCGACGCCGATCTCGCCCGCCAGCGAGCGGTCGTCGACGCCTTCCTGGCCGCCGCCCGAGGCGGCGACTTCGACGCGCTGCTCGCGGTGCTCGACCCCGACGTCGTGCTTCGAGCCGACCGCGGTGCTGTGCCTCCGGGAGCGTCGAGGGTGGTCCGCGGTGCGCCGGCCGCGGCCGAGCAGGCGCTCGCCTTCGCGCGGTTGGTTGGCCCGTTCGCACGACCGGCGCTCGTGAACGGAGCCGCCGGAATCGTCGCCGCTCCGGGTGGGCAAGCGTTCTCGGTCCTGGGCTTCACGGTCACGCGCGGGAATATCGTCGAGATCGACATCCTCGCCGACCCCGCGCGCCTCCGCCGGCTCGACTTGGCGGACCTCGAGGACTGATGAGATCGATCCCGCAGGAGATCGTGACGAAGGAGGAGAGATGAGCGCGATCGTGGAGAGTATCGAGATATCCCGTCGTCCCGAGGACGTCTTCGCATACGTGACCGGCTTCTCGCATTTCCCCGATTGGCAGGGGGGCATCGTGTCGGTGCGCCTGGAGGGCGATGCCCCGCTCGCCGTGGGCTCGAGGGCTCTGGTGACCCGGCGGGTCGGCCCTCGGAAGCTGCCGGGGACCGAGGAGATCACCGAGCTGAACCCTCCGAGGAGATGGGCGGTCCGCGCCGTCGGCGGCCCGGTGATGGCGATAGCCATCGGCACGATCGAGCCGCTCGGTGATGGCGAGCGGTCGCGCGTCACGATCGCCCTCGAGTTCGAGGGGCGCGGGATCGGCAAGCTGCTCGTTCCACTCGTCGTCCGCCGGCAGGCTCAGAGACAGCTGCCGCGGAACGAGCAGAGGCTGAAGGAGGTGCTCGAGCGGGGCGTGTAGCCCAAGCTGTTTCGGCGACGTCTCAAGAACGGCCCAACCGCCGCCGCAGCCATCAGGGGGCCCCGCTAACTTACAGTGGTGTAGTTACATGCATGTCATTCTCTCCAGAACGCTAGGAGGTGTCTCGAGGCAGGCTGCGGCAGGCTTTCGGCAAGAGAGCCCGATTCGCTCGTGCTGGTGGTGTGGCCGCCGCATTCGGGACTACCGTCGTGTCTTCGCTCGAGCCTTGACGATCGTCCGCATGGTGAGCAGGGCGACGATCGCGACGATCTGGCTTCCCAGGACGATCCGGTTGACGTCGACCGCGGGCCGCCAGGCCATCTCGTCTCCCCGGATCAGGAACGCTCCGATCGGGCGAGCGCTCAAGCCGAACCCGCCTCCCGAGCCCTTCCCCTGGCCCTCCGGGCCCTCGCCCCCTCCCCCGCCGCCGCCACCCTGGATCCTCGCCGCCGGGATGACCGTCACCCCATTCCTCTCGTAGGGCTCGCCGAACACCCGCTTCACGGTGAGAGTGTCCCGGGCCTCGGTGATGACGTCCTGAACCTCCATCCTGTTCCTCCTTCCATCCCCCCCATCCTCCCGCAACCTCGACCACTCGTCCGTCGACACCTCCCACGAGTTGGGCCCCGGCCAGCCTGTCATGCCAGGAGCAAGCCCGAGCGCTCGACGCCGGACCACCCTCGCCCCTACTCGGTCATCGGCCACGCGCGGAATCTGGACGACAAGTTCGGCCAGGGAGGGGAGGGGGTGTTCCGATGACCCGGATCCTGATCGGTGGCTTCCTCATCGCCCACGGGCTGGTGCACATCGGGGTGTGGGGTCTTCCGAAGCTCCAGACCGCCGAGGGGAGCCCGTTCATACCGTCTGATTCGTGGCTCATCGGCTCGACGAAGGGCCTCGCGGCCGTCCTCGCCGTGCTGTATGGAGCGGAGGGAGGACCACATGTTCGAGGAGAGTCCCAGGGAACATCGTGGAGGTGAGATCTCCCTACCTCATGTTGCCGAAAGATGAGTTCGGCTCGAGCAAACTGGCGATCACTTGGGTGGAGGGCGGGTCCTCGTGTGGCCCGGTCAGACGGTCGGCTTGAAGACCACGGCCCAGGCCCACGAGCTACCCACCGAAGCCCACCGTCCACCGCCAATCGGTGAGGCCAGCGCCTCGAACGGCTGATAACATCGGCCGGGGTGTGCACTGTGCGATCCAGCGCAGTGGGCTGAGCAATGGGTCGTGGGGTAATTGGCAGCCCGACGGGTTCTGGCCCCGTTAGTCCAGGTTCGAGTCCTGGCGACCCAGCTTGACTGCCTGCCGATGAGCTCTTGCGCGGTGGCAGTTGGCGCACACACGACGTCAGACCTCTCGATCTCTCACCGCAAGCCGTCCAGTGAACACCGCCCGCCAAAGCATCCTCGACCGATTGTTCCCTTGCCGGCCCCGGCTCCGTCAATGGACACAACCGACGTCAAGTTCCGCCCGGCCCGGAGCCGATGGAAGGTAGCGTGACAGGGATGGGTCGAACAACCCGACGGCGTCGGACTCCGCTGGCGGCAGCCTGCGCCGGTCTGGCCCTGCTGCTCGGGGTCGTCCCCGGTCCGGCCGCCCCGGCGTCGGCGACCACGCGACATCACATCCCCGGGACGAGTTGCGCCGTGTTCCCGATCGACAACACCTGGAATACCGACATCTCGACGCTGCCGGTGCATGCGCTGTCGAAGAAGTGGCTGGCCACGATGTATGCCGGGACCACCGATCTCCACCCGGACTTCGGACCGCCCTCGTACGGGATGCCCTACGCCGTGGTCAGCGACGACACGCCCACCCACACGGTCAAGTTCCAGTACGCGAGCGAGAGCGACCGGGTGCCCTACCCGTTCGGGACGAAGACGCCCATCGAGGGCGGCCAGGACGCGGGCGGCGACCGCCACGCGCTGATGGTGAACAAGGACACCTGCACCCTGTACGAGCTGTACCACGCGTACTGGAACGGCGGGAAGCCCAAGGCCGGGAGCGGCGCGGTGTTCGACCTCCGGGCCAGCCACCTCCGGCCGGACGAGTACACCTCGGCCGACGCCGCCGGCCTTCCCATCTTCGCCGGCCTGGTGCGCTACGACGAGGTGAAGGCCGGGCTCATCCCCCACGCCATCCGGTTCACCGCCGACCTCACCCGCGACCAGCACATCTGGCCGGCCCGCCACGACGCCAGCGACCTCACCGCTGAGCGGTATCCGCCGATGGGCGCGCGGTTCAGGATGAAGGGGGGCTTCTCTCCCGCCGGTTTCAGCCGCCACGCCCGGGTGTTCATCCGGGCCTTCAAGCACTACGGCCTGATCCTCGCCGACAACGGCTCGGACTGGTTCTTCCAGGGCACGCGGGACTCCCGGTGGACGAACGCCCTCCTGGACCAGCTCAAGCGGATCCCGGCGTCCGCGTTCGTGGCCGTGGACGAGTCGGCCTGCAAGATCACGAACACCTCGGCCAAGGCCGACTGCCCAGAGTAGCGCTACGTGGCGGTCAGGGTCGTCACCCGCAGGGCCGGCGACGCCGCGATCTGAGATCGGCAGAACCGGTCCAGCACCCACCGCTTGTGGCCGAACAAGCCTGGTCTGGTCGGTGAAGTGAGGGTTGGCAGGGTTCTCCGACTCGCCGTACGTGAGGACGGTCCGGGCGTCGGGGCAGGGCCCGTCGTTCCACGTCACGACCCGGACGAACGACGACCCGCCGTCCGGCTGGCTCAGGCCGTGGCCCGACACCCAGCTCGTCCACATGGCGTTGAAGTCGCCGTGGGGGTCGCCGGAGGTGGCCCGACACCCAGCTCGTCCACATGGCGTTGAAGTCGCCGTGGGGGTCGCCGGAGCCACCGTGGATCGGGAACCGCACCCCGTCTTCACGATGAACAGCGGGGTCCCGAGCGCCGCGTCGAACGGGGCGTTCGCGGCGTCGAGGTCGCCGAGCGCGTCGCCGAAGGCCTGCTGGACCTGGGGGTTGCTGGTGTCGAGCCCGTACGGCGTCGTCACCGGGTGGTCGGGGTCGAACGGGTGCGAGTACGGCGACCGGCGTGGCCCCGTTCGCGTGGTCCCAGAACCGCCGGACAGCACGGCCCCCCGGACCCCAGGTTCTCCCTGCCGTTCCAGGCGGCCAGCACGTCGCAGGAGTGCCCCACCGGCACGGGTGGACCGTTCGAGGTCGGGGCCCGCCGGCCTCCTCGAACTGCCGGCACATCGACACGATCGTGCTTCGTGATCATCGCGGCGTAGGACCCGTCGCTGAACACCATGCGCTGCATTTCGGCGCGGGTGAAGCCGGGCGGCCCGAGGTGGTCGGTCCCGTCGATCCAACGCTGGGCCATGACCAGCCCGATCCGGGTCCGCAGGGTCCGGGCCGTGCCCTCCGTCCCGATGATCCGGTCGAACCCGGTGAGCGGGTGATGGGGGTTCGCGAGCCAGTAGCTGTCGTTCGAGTTCGTCAGGTAGTCCCGCCGGAGCAGCGAGGGCTCGTGGCCAGGGCCGAAGATGCCGGGGACGGCGGCGCCGGGGGTCGTTCCCCCAGTCGCACTCCGTGCGCGAGCCGTCCAGGACCGGCAGCCCGAGAAGCTCGAACGTGGCTGTCGGCGGCGATCAGGGTGATGACGACACGGCGCATGCGGGCTCCTTCGCGGGCGCGGGACCCTCCGAGGTTGCGCCCATAGTTCTCCCCCGGACCGGCGTGCTCTATTCGCGCCGCTTCGGTCAGGACGCCTGGCGCGACCCGCCCTGCTCGACGGTGACCTCGCGTTCGGCCCCGCGCGGGGGCGTGGGATCCATGAAGAAGTGGGTCACGGACGGCACGATCTTCCGGACCCGGCGGTCGATCTCGTCCGCAAGCTGCTCGACGTCGTCCCCCGACATCCCCTTGCCGAGGTCCACCCGCGCCGCCACCATCAGCGACTCGGGCCCGATGACCATGGTCAGCAGCTCAATGACCCGGTCCACGCGGTCGTGGTCCTCGATGGCCCGGCGGATCTTCTCGCGATCCTCTTCCCGAGCCGCCTCCCCCAGCAGGAGCCCCTTGGTGTTCTGCCCCAGCTTGAACGCGATGAAGGCCAGGAGGCACCCGATGAACAGCGAGGCGATGGGGTCGAACGCGTGGATACCGGTGATCTGGCTGAGCCCGACGCCGAGGAACGCGAGGGCGATGCCGACCAGCGCGCCGCTGTCCTCCATCAGGACGGTCTTCACCGTGGGGTCCTTGGTCTCGCGGACGAACTCGCGGAACCCCATGTCCTGCTCCCGGGCCTCGTTCCTGGTCTGCCGGTAGGCCCGGAGCCACGACGTGCCCTCGGCCGCCGCGGAGACCGTGAGGACCGTGTACGCGGCGATGTACCCGGTGGTGTCCTCCCCGCCCCCCGCCAGGAGGCCCCCGATCCCCTGCAGGAACGAGAACCCGGCGCCCAGGATCAGGATCCCCGTGGCGGCCACGAACGCCCAGAAGAACCGCTCCTTGCCGTATCCGAAGGGGTGCTCCTCGTCGGCCGGGCGGTCCCCCATCCGGAGCGACACCAGCAGGAACACCTGGTTGAAGGTGTCGGCCACCGAGTGCGCGCCCTCGGCCAGGATGGCAGCGGATCCCGAGATCGTGCCGGCCACGAACTTGGAGAGGGCGATCACGGCGTTGGCACCGGCGGCGACCAGCACGGTCTTCTTGCTCTCGGACGCCATACCCGGATACATGCGTACCCGGGCCACTCCCCGGCGACACGACGCGGGACGACACGTTGACGTCCGAGGGGTGCGGGACGGCAACCAGGCTCAACCTGGAGGACATCCTGATCAGCTCCTGAACCGGGCGTGTCAGGCCTGGATCGGGATCGTCCCGCGCACCCTGGCGCCGCGCCCGGGCGTGGACTCGACGCGGAGGGTGCCCCCGACGGCGCCGAGGCGGTCGTTCATGTTCGTGAACCCCGCACCGGAGCCGCGGTGGGCGACGTCGAAGCCGGCCCCGTCGTCGGCCACCTCGAACAGCAGGGCCCCGGACTCCTCCCACACCCGGATGGTGGCGGTGACGCCCTCGCCGCCGTACTTGGAGGCGTTCTGGAGGGCCTCCAGGCAGCAGAAGTACACGGAGGCCTCGACCTCTGGTGGGTGGCGGCCCACGCCGTCCGCCTGCACGGCGACCGGGAGCGAGGCCCGGCGGGCCGCGGACTCCAGGGCCTGCGGGAGGCCCTTGTCGGCCAGGAGCGGTGGATAGATCCCGTGGGCCAGGTCCCGGAGCTGCTGGAGGGCCTCCTCGATGTCGCCGCCCAGCTCCTCAAGGACCGTGGTCGAGCGCTCGGGGTCGCGCTCGGCCAGCTGGCGGGCCAGGCGGAGCTTCACGGCGATGGCCACCAGGTGCTGCTGCGCGCCGTCGTGGAGGTTCCGTTCGATGCGCCGGCGCTCCAGGTCCCCCGCCGCCACGATCCGGCCCCGGGAGGCCTGGAGCTCCTGGGCCTGGCGGCGGACCTCGACCAGGCTCGCCTGCAGGGCCGAGTCCAGGCGCACGTTGTGCAGGGCCAGCCCGACCTGCCGGGCCAGTTCCGCCAGCACCCGGTCGTCCTCCGGCCCGAACGCCGGCGCGTCGCCGGCACGCTCCGCCACCAGCAGGCCCAGGAGCTCGCCCGAGTGGGTCACCGGGGCGATCCGCAGCGCTGCGCCCTCGCGGCCGTCCACCAGCGCGGGGATCCACAGCCTGGCCCAGGCCGGCCCCGACAGGCCGGCTCGGGCCACCGTGGTCTCCTCCGTCTGCACCAGGCGGATCCGGGGCCGGGCATGCTCCGGATCGGATGCCGTGAGCTCCAGCGATCCGGGAGACGCCATCCACATCTCGGCCGAGCGAAGCCCCAGCGCCGACCGGAGGGACTCCACCATCGAGAGCATGAGCTCGTCCATCGGGACGGACCGGGAGAGGCGCGTGCCGAACGTCCGGACCACGTCCTCCGTGGTCGGGCGTCCGCCGTAGGCCAGACGGGCCGCCAGGGCGCGCAGCCGCCCGCGGGCCGGGACGTACAGCAGGGCGGCGACCCCTGCCGCGATCATCGAGAGCACCAGAACCGTCTGCTCCTCGTGCCGCGGGCCCCGCCCCAGGCCGATGACCACGCCGAGGTACACCCCGGCCACGATGGCCGAGAGCCCGGCCAGCGACACCCCGTGCGCCAGCAGCGCGTCCACACCCCGGGAAGCCGTGGGCCACGCGTCCAGGAGCAGCGCCGCGGGGACGGCGACCGTCGCCCCCACGGCCCACAGGCCGGGGGACGGCGGCCAGTCCACCAGTGAGTGCACGATGAGCACCGCGATCCCACCCCACGCCGCGCCCATGGCCCCGAGCGCGAGCCACTTCATGTGCCGCTGCTCCACGCCGTCCACCCGCCCGAACCGGCCGGCGAACGCCGGCGCCCCGATCGCCAGCGCCACCAGGATCTCGGCCACCACCACCGGGGGTCGGACGGGCCCGGACGCGGACAGGGCCGCGACCACCCCGGCGCCAACGTACGCCGCGACGGCCAGTGACCGGCGCGCCCCGGTCCCCAGACGGCCGTCCGGCATGGCCAGTAACAGATGGGCACCGGCCGCCGGCAGGAGCGCCGCGACCGCGGGACCTGCGCCGTCGACGAGCAGCCCGATCCCCGCCGCCCCAGCGGCGCATCCGATGATCCCGCCGAGGGGCTCGCCCCGGAACTGCATGGCCCGCACTGCGCTCGCGATCGCCCACAGGAAGACCACGGACGCCGCGACGAGGTCCCCGGTCCCGCCCCCCCGGACGGCCACCGCCACGAGGGCCGCCGCGGACAGACCGAGCCCCGCCATGGCCAGGGCGGCCCAGGGAGAGCTCCCCCGGCGCCGGCTCACCGGAGAAACTGCCGTCGCTCGCGGATGTTCCTGGACCGCCATTTCATCCCACCGGGGACCGCGCCTTCGCCCGGAGCTCCGAGCCCAGACGCATCATCACTCCGCCCATCACTCGCTCCGGAGGATCTGGGCGGGACGGGTCCGGGCGGCCAGGCGGCCCGGCAACGCGGCCACCAGGTTCGCCACGGCGATGGCGGCGGGGATGACCAGGAGCACGGCGATGCCCGGGACCCCGGACTCCGGGACCACCCCCAGGCGGTCTGCGAGCACGGTCCATCCCCACCGCCCGAACCACGATCCCGAGCGGGACCCCGATGACCAGAGCCTTGAGGATGGCCAGGTCCCGCCCCCGCCGGCGGACCGAGGTGACCAGGGTATGGGCCAGCGTGGCGGCCGCCATGAGGGCGAGGATGCCGGCCAGGACCAGCGGGACGTCCCCGACCCGCCCCAGGTCCACGACCGTGTGCTGGTCGATCCGGGGCAGGTCGAAGAAGAACGGGACGGTCAGCCGGAGGTCGGCGCCGCCCACGGAGAGGTAGGGCAGCGTCCCCATCGAATACGCCTGGACCCGGGAATCGCCGGACAGCGCGGCCTCGAGCTTCCGCCGAGCGGCCTCCGCGGTGGCCTCCGGGGCCTGTTCGTCGATATCGGTCCCGACCAGCGCGTCCCAGTTCCAGCCGGACAGCCGGGGGTCGACGACAGGTGGGCCAGGCTGGTCCCGAAGACCAGGGCAGCGACCAGAGCGAGCAGGCCGAGGGTCGTTCCGAAGAGGGGGACCGCCTGGGCCTGCGTGGCGCGCTGGACCCCCTGGGTCTGGTGGACCCGGTCGAACGGCAGGTCGAACCCGACGCGCAGGCGTTGGTGCAGCGCATTCAGCTCGGCCTTGAGGGCCGGGATGTCGGCTGCCCCCCCGGCGCAGGCGGAGGGCGATGGCCATGTCCGCGGGATTGAACAGCTCGCGGTGCTCCCGGTAGAGGGCCGGCGTGAGGTGGAACCCGGCCAGGTAGCCGCCGGCCAGGGGCGCGAACTCGCCCGGAGCCGCCCCCACCCCCACCACCGTCAGCGAGATGGGCTCCGGCCGCCTGTCGGGGGGCAGGGGCTGTCCGAACTGGCCGTTTCCGAAGAACCCCAGCTCCACCCGGTCGCCGGGCTGGAGGTCGAGTCGGTCGGCCACCGTGAAGCTGGCCACGGCCTCGTCCGGCCGGGTGGGGTCGGCGGCCCGTCCCGAAAGGATCTTCAGGGCGTTCAGGGTGGTCCCAAACCGCCCGTCCGGGCTGACCACTGGGAACACGTCCGGAAACGTGAGCTTCCGGCCCTCCGCGTTCCGCACCGACCCCCCGAAGGGCGTGACGCGCGAGAACTGTTCGACCTGGGGGAGGCGCTCCACCTCGGGGAAGGCCAGCCGCCGGTCCTTGCCGTACGGGTTGACCACGAGGTCCAGCGCGCGCTGAGCCTGCGCGAACCTGGGGTAGGCGGACTCGGTTCGGCGGGCCCCGGCCGCGGCGGCGATGACCACGCCGCCCATGACCCCCACGATGAGGGCCAGCGACAGCATCGCCAAGAGCCGCGAGCGCAGCTCGGCGCGGAAGCGCATCCACACGGCGCCCATCACTCGGTCCTCAGCACGGCGGACGGGCGGGTCCGCGCGGCCAGCCGACCCGGGATCGCCGCCACGAGGTTCGCCAGCGCCAGCGCGGCCGGGAGCGCCAGGAGCGCAGGAATGACGGCCACCACCGGCTCCGGCACCACCCCGAGCTGGTCGGCGAAGTACGTCCACGTCCACCGTGCGGCGGCGAGCCCGAGCGGCACGCCCACGAGGAGCGCGATCAGCACGACCGTGGTGGCCTGCCAGGCCACCGTGGCCGAGACCTGGCGCCGGACGAACCCGAGCGTCTTCAGGATGGCCAGGTCGCGGCGACGACGACGGACCGAGGTCACCAGCATGTGGGCGATCGCCGCGGCGGCGGCAGCGGCCAGGAGCCCGGCCAGGAGCAGCGGCAGGGCCTGGATCTTGCGGAGGTTTCCCAGCTGGGTACCCTGGGTGGGACCCTCCACCTGGGAGCCGTACCGGCGGAAGTTGCGGTCCAGGGTGCGGACCTCGTCCTCGACGGCCGCACCGGGCGCCAGGCGGACCGCGAAGGCGTTCCCGAACGTTCCCGGGGCCAGGGCGCGCATCCCGGCGAGGGTGAGCCCGGCCCCCTCTCCCAGCCCGGGGCCGAAGACGGAGTCGGGGAACACCGCCCGGCCCACGATGCGCATGGTCTCGGCCCGGTGCCCCCGGCCGACGGGCACGTCGTCTCCCACTTGGGCGCCGGCCTCCCGGAGGGTCTTGACCCCCAGCGCGATCTCCCCGGCGGACGCGGGCCACCGTCCCTCGACCACGGTGGGATGCAGGTGTCCCCGGACCTCCTCGATGGCCCACGCGTTCACCCTGACCCCTCGGCCCGAACCCACCTGCACGAACTGGTCGATGGAGGCGGCGGAGATGTCCGTGATGGCGGGGTCGCGCTCGATCCCGGCAAGGATCGTGTCGGCCACCTTCCGGCCGGCGAAGGGGTTCCCCAGGTCGATGTCCCACGTCCTGCCGTACAGCCGCGGCGTGTCCACCAGATGCCGGAAGCTCGATCCGAACGTCAGGGCCGCCGCGAGCGCACCGATCGACAGGGCCGCACCGATCGCGGCGCTGCGCACCGGCGTCGACGTCCGGCCGTGGCCCGGTTCCAGGGCCAGGCGGACCCCGGTCACCACGCTGGGCGGGAACCCGGCTCGGGCCAGCCAGGCCGCGACCGCGGACGGTCGGGCGTGCGGCGCGAACTCGCCGACCCCGAGCCAGCCTCCCCGGATCCGCGCGGCCCGCCATGCCGGAGCCAGGCCCACCAGCACCGCGACCACCAGGATCCCCGCGGCCCCGCCGGCCACGACGAGGGGATCGATCGACAATCCGGGATGGGGCTCGACCACGCGGGCCAGCCGCCCGAGTGGTGACAGCGGCGACAGGGCGAGCGCCGCCCCCACCGCGAGCGCCGCGCCGCCGGCTCCCACCATGAGGGCCCGCGCCATCCCGACCGCGAACAGCTGCCCGCCGGTCATGCCCAGGGCCCGGAGGCCGGGGTTGTCGGCGGATTCCTCGAACGTCCGCCGGACCAGGGCCTGCCCGAAGATCAGGAGGCCGGCGATCGCAGCGAGGACCCCGAACAGCCACACCGAGATGGCCAGGATGTGTGTGGACCGGCGCACCGCGACGCCCTCGTCGCCGGGCGAGAACTGGTTCGCTCCCGGCGCCAGGCGGTCGACGCGCTGCTGGAAGGCCGCCACGTCGGCGGGGCCGTTCCGGAGCCGTACCGTGGCCATCGGAAAGGACAGCGCCCGTGGCTCGTAGTCCCGCACGAATGCGGGGGTCACGAAGAGGTCGTTGCTTCCCTGGAACTGCCCCTGTCGGAGCAGGACCCCGATCACGGTGAGGGTCTGCGGCGGCCTCACGAAGTCCTGGGGGCTGAGCCTCCCGCCCAGGACCTTGTACGGATCGGTCCCATCTCGGACCACCGCAAGCTGGATCCGGGCCCCGACGTGCACCCGGGGGTCCTGGCGCGCCTCATATCCGACGGCGACCTCGTCCACGCGGCCGGGGTCCGGGAGCCGTCCCGAAAGGAGCTTCCCCCCGTAGGGGTTCGCTCCGGAGCTCGGAAGGGCGATGCTGACATCGCCGTTCCACAGCAGGTCCCCGCCCGTCGTCCGGGCCACCCCGAACAGCCCCGGGGAGATCTCGCCCTCGGCCACCTCGGGAAAGGCGAGCACACGGTGCAGGTCGACCGGCGGGATCGGGCCCCCGTGTCCAACTCCGCTGAAGACCACCACGTCGGGCGGCTTCGTCGCACCCAGGAACCGGTCGTATGCCGAACCGGTGCGCCGGGCGGCCGCGGCCGACGCCATCACCACCCCGCCGAACACGCCGAGCAGGACCGACAGCGCGATCAGCGGGCGCAGCCCCGAACGGAGCTCCGCGCGGACTCGGGCCCAGACGGCCGGCACGTCAGCTCCCGGAGCCGTCCTCGATGGCCCCGAACATGGGGTCCCCGCCTGCGGCGACGGCGGCGGGCTCCCCGCCGCCGTCCACGCGGCCGTCACGCATCAGCACGATCCGGTCGGCGGCGTCCGCCATGCTCTGGTCGTGGGTCACCAGCAGGATGGCCTGGCCGTCGGCGTGGAGGCGCCGGAACAGCTCCATGACCTCCGCGCCGCCGGCCGAGTCCAGGGCGCCGGTGGGCTCGTCGGCCAGCAGCAACGTGGGCTGGTTGGCCAGGGCCCGGGCGATGGCCAGGCGCTGGCGCTGCCCGCCGGAGAGCACGCCCGGCCCCTTTCCAGCCTTGTCCGACAGGCCCAGCAGGTCGAGCAGGTCCCTTGCTCGCGTCTCGGCCTGCTTCCGGGGAGCCCCCGCCACGATGGCCGGGAGGGTCACGTTCTCCAGCGCGCTCATGCCCTCCAGCAGGTTGAAGAACTGGAACACGATCCCGACGTACTTGCGCCGCATCCGGGCCAGGTCGTCCTCATCCATCCCCAAGAGCGACTCCCCGGCAACGCTGATCTCCCCCTCGTCCGGTGTGTCCAGCCCGGCCACCATGTTCAGCAGCGTCGATTTGCCGCATCCCGACGGCCCCATCACCGACACGAACTCGCTCGCCGAGAGCGTCAGGTCCACCCCGCGCAGGGCCCGGACCGGAGCCCCCTCGGCGTCCTCGGGCCGGTACGTCTTGCGCAGGCCCCGAACCTCCAGTGCGTCCACCATCTCCCCCAACGGCCGGCGGCGGACCCTCCGCCCCAGCCTCAGGGATCATGCCCCGTGAGGACCCGCCCGGGAAAGGGTGCGGGAGCGACCTTTTCCGGACACCTGCCCACCACCCGCCGGTGGTGGAGGCACCACCGGTGCCGAGGCGGCGGGGGCGTCGCCGAGGTTCGAGTTGCCCTCGTAGAACGACACGGCCCGACCTCGGCCGTGTGGGGGCCCGCCCGGCGTGCACCGGGTCCACCCCCAGGTCCCTGGAGCCCGGGACACGATGGAGCGTCTCCGGGCGCTCCCCTTCTGATCGGCGGCCATCGGGGGGCCCCTGGAGGCCGGATCCCGGAGCGGTGCGACATGCCCGGGCGGCGGCAGTAGCCTGTTGCGCCCGTGGCGTGGGCCGGGAGGCATCGTGCGGTTCGGACTGTTCTACGAGCACCAGCTGCCCCGCCCGTGGGCCGAAGGCGACGAGGCCCGTCTGCTGAACGACGCCCTGGAGCAGGTGGAGCTGGCCGACCGGCTGGGAATCGACGTGGTGTGGGAGGTGGAGCACCACTTCCTGGAGGAGTACTCGCATTCCAGCGCCCCGGAGGTCTTCCTGGCCGCGGCGTCCCAGCGGACCCAGCGCATCAGGCTCGGGCACGGCATCGTCCAGATCCCGCCGGGATTCAACCATCCGGCGCGGGTTGCCGAGCGCATCGCCACCCTCGACCTGGTCTCGGGGGGCCGGGTGGAGTTCGGGACCGGCGAATCGAGCTCCCAGGCGGAGCTCGGTGGGTTCGGGGTGCGGCGCGAGGACAAGCGGGCCCAGTGGGAGGAATCGCTTGACGCGATCACCCGGATGTTCGTGGAGGAGCCGTTCGCCGGATTCGACGGGACCTGGACGTCGATGCCGCCCCGGAACGTGATCCCGAAGCCGCTGCAGAAGCCCCATCCGCCGCTGTGGGTGGCCTGCAGCCGGCGGGAGACCATCCTGCTGGCCGCCCGCAAGCCATCGAACGCGGCATCGACGGCGCGCACTTCTTCGGGTATTCGCTCGCTCACTACTACGTGTTCGGGCAGCACCGGCCGGGCCGGACCAACGTGTGGGACGAGTTCCAGGCGAACCGCAAGGACATGGGCTTCGCCCGGGAGATCGTGGCGCCGGAGGGCGCCCCGCTCGGCGTGAACCTCCTGCAGCAGGGGCTGGGGTCCCTCCGAGGGGCCATCGGGACACCGGGCCAGGTCCGCGACCTCCTCCAGCGGTACGTGGAGGCCGGCGTGGACCAGCTGATCTTCGTGTCGCAGGCCGGGCGGAACCGCCACGAGCACGTCTGCGAGTCGCTGGAGCTGTTCGCGAAGGAGGTGCTCCCAGAGTTCGCCGGGCGGGCCGACGAAGTGGACGCCGCCCGCCGGGAGCGGCTGGCCCAGGCGTGCGAACGGGCCCTGGCCCGGCGGTCCCCGGCGCGGGAGGCACCGGCGGACTACGTGGTCGCCCCGGCGGAGGAGCCGCGGGCGGCCCCAGCGCTGGCCCCCGCGGCGCCCTCGAGGCCGGGTTCGACCGCCCCCGCAGGCCCCGGGGCCCGTTCACGGGCCGCCGCGCGCGTGCGTGCCGGGGCCGCGGCCGCCCGCAAGCGGGTCGAGGAGCGGGCCATGGCCGCGCTGGCCGTCCGGTCCGACCGGCAGGTGGAGCGCATCCTGCTGTCGGGGCCGGGGCTCCGGTCGGTGATGAAGGGCATGGAGCGGTCGTTCAACCCGGCCATGGCCGAGGGCTTCTCGGGCGCCATCCAGTACGAGCTCACCGGCGAGGGGCGGAGCCGGGCCTTCGCCGTCCGGGTCCGCGAGGGACGGGCCGTGGTGCGGGAGGGACGGGCCCGAGCCCCCGCGGTGACCCTCCGGATGGCGGCGGTCACGTTCGGCCGGATCCTGACCCGACAGGTCGACACCGGCATGGCCTTCATGCAGGGCAAGATCCAGATGGAGGGCGACGTCGCCGTGGCCCTCCGGATCGGGGAGATGTTCGCCCGGCAGCCATGAGACCCGCCGGGTCCGGTCGGGACGAAACCGTCCCGCAGCGACGTTTACGGAACCGGCGCGGAGCACACTCACGGCGAGTGGAAGGTCTGTCCGCAGCTGCCGCGAGCGCCGCCCTTCGCCGCGCCCGCACGATCGCGGCCATTGCCGCAGTGCTCCTGTTGGCGGGGTCGTGCGGCACCCCCCTGCCGACCGCGAGGTCCGCCGGGACCTGGCCCGGGCGGCCGTCCAGGAAGGTCCCGGTGGAGGGGGCCCCGCCGGCGGCCGGCACGGCCTCGGAGGACCGGGGTCCGGATCCCGCGGTGGAGCAGGGTCGGTCTCTGGGGGATCCGGTCGCGGCGCCGCGGATGGCGGGACCGGCGGCGGGGCGGGAGGCACCGGCTCCGGTGGAGGTGGAGGCGCGGGCTCGGGCTCCGGTGGCGGCGGCACGGGTGGTGGCGGAGGCTGGACCGGCGGGGCGGGGGCGGAGGCACCGGCGGCGGAGGGGCCGGCCGGGCGCTGTGCGCGTTTGTACACTAGACCGCGCCTCGGTCCCATCGTCTAGAGGCCCAGGACACCACCCTCTCAAGGTGGAGACACGGGTTCGAACCCCGTTGGGACTACAAGCGCAAAGCCCCAGGTCAGGGCAATCATTCCTGACCTGATTGCCTGATTGAACCGCGACTCAAATGCCGAATATCCCGCGAATATCCCGCGCCGGATCGAGCGTAGCGCGTGCGCGAGAGAGCGCGCACGTCGAGGGTGGATGCACTCCCCACCGTTTAGACCTCCTTGAGCGAGTACCCGGCGTGATGATGGAGAACGATCGCGGCGCGCTGCTTCGGTGAGATCCCGGGGAAGTGCCGCGAGCAATTCCGCCGTTTCGTCCGCAATCTCGTAGCTAGCATGCGTCCACAATCCATGTTCGTTCCTCCGTCGCTTCAGTTCGCCAGCCGCAATCCGGAAGGCCGTCCGCCAGACCCACCGTTTCCGGTGAGCGGAGGTCGTCCCCGCGGCGGAGCGCCTGAGCGAACGCCTCCGCAACCGCGTCGCTCGCCACTTCTCGGTCGGCCGCGTATAGGTAGACGGCCCTCCAGAGCCGTGCTCCCTCTTCTTCGTACACGCGCTTGAGACGCACCGCATCCGCTCTCACCGGGAGACTCTGCACGACCAGTAGGACAGGATCAGGATTCGTTCGGTTCTTTAACGGCTCAGTAGTTATGGGCCGGGACGGGCGAGCTCCGCTCCGGGGCAGGGTGGGGCCTGAGCGCCGCAACGGATCCTGGACCTACCGAGGCTCTCGCTGTGAACTGCCCATCGCAATGGCACGGAGCCGCCGGCCCTGTCCCCGTCTCATCCCCGTGAAGGAACGGAGACGCAGCCTTCGCTTATGGGTGGCCAGGCCTCCAATCGCCAAGCTCCCGCGCGCGCCCTCGTTATCAGGCACGGACAGGAGCAGGTATGCACCACCATGGTGGCCGGCTCGTTCAGGAACCTCCAGACGGCGGGCCGCTGCCGGGTTGTGACGGGATGAGATTCGGTGTAGAGGGACGGGCGAGGAGGAATCCCGATCGCGGCGCGCTTGACTCATCCGCTCACCCCATTCGTCGATGCGCTTCCGATCGCGCCCCGACGCGTCATCGGTGGGCCGACCCGGTTGACCGTCCGTCTCGAGACGGCCACGCACCGGTTCCACCGAGACCTGCCGCCGTCCCGGGTCTGGACCTACGGCGGACACATCCCGGGCCCGACGATCGAGGTCGACCGCGGTGTCCAGGTCGAGGTGGAGTGGGACAACGGCCTCGAGGGCCCGTTGCCAGTGACGGTCGTCGCCGCGTCGAGCCACGAGTCTGAAGGTGTGCCCGTCCAGTGCTTGCCGGGCCGCGGTGACGGCCAGCCCGATATGGCTGCGGCCGCGCTCAGCGGGTTCTCGGTCGTCCACCTCCACGGTGGCGTCACGCCCGCAGCCAGCGACGGATGGACGGAGAACATCGCCGCCCCCGGCCAGCGAACGCTCCACACCTATCCGAACGATCAACGCGCCGCGATGCTCTGGTACCACGACCACGTCATGGGCGTGACGCGCCTCAGCGTCTACGCGGGCCTCGCCGGTCTGTGGATCGTGCGTGACGAACGCGAGCACGAGCTCGATCTGCCCGAGGGGCCGCCGTACGAGCTGCCGCTCCTGCTCAGCGACCGGAATTTCGACGTCGGCTCCGACGGTGGATTGACGGGCCGACTCCTCCACAAGAGGGATCCCGAGATCATGGAGTGCTTCAGTCCGTTCACGACGGTCAACGGCAAGATCTGGCCGATCGCCGAGGTCGAGCCCACGACCTATCGCGTCCGGGTGCTGAATGGCTCGAACGCCCGAACCTTTCGTCTGGTTCTCGTGCGTGACGGCACACCCGACCACGAACGGATCGTGCAGATCGGCACCGAGGGCGGCCTGCTGCTCTCGCCTGTAACGCTCCCGTCGCAGGGGCTTGTGTTGGCTTCGGCCGAACGCGCCGACCTCCTGGTCGACTTTTCCGATCTCGCACCCGGCACCGAGCTGACCGTGCTGAACACCGCCCGCGCGCCCTTCGACGGTACGTTCGCCGATCCTGCGACTGCAGGCACCGTCGACCTCGATGGTCTGCTGCCCTACCCGGAGGTCCTCCGGTTCCGACTGATCCAGGGAGCCCGCCGCCGCCGTTCGACACCACAGGTGTTGACGTCCGATTTCGCGCGCCTGACTCGTGACGACCTCGCCAACAGCCCGGTGCGTGCGGTCGCGCTGGTCGAGTTGAAGTCGGACGTGGACGGCGCACCGCCGATGCTGACCTTACGCGAGCTCATCGAGGATCCCGCCGGCGACGACCGCGTCGTCACGGTCCTCGACGAGCGGGATGGCCGGCACGAGGTGACACGTTGGCGAACGGTCGCATCGCGCTTCGAGGACACCGTCACCTTCTTCCCGTTGCTCGGCGAACACGAGATCTGGCGGCTCATCAACCTGACCGAGGACACGCACCCGATCCACGTGCATCTCACAAGCTTCCAACTGCTCGGCCGGATGGCTTCGGTCGTGGAACTCGACAAAGGCGCGACAACGAGGGGCGCGACGGCGGCGGTCGTGCACATCGGTCGCCAGCCCGACGATGACATCCCGCACGGGCTCGACGAGAACGAGCTCGGCCTCAAGGACACGGTGCGGGTCAACCCCAACGAGGTCGTCGACATCGCCGTGCGCTTCGAGGTGTTCGCCGGCCGATACATGTACCACTGTCACATCCTCGAGCATGAGGACCATGACATGATGCGTCCCTTCGTCGTCATGCCGGGGGAACTGATGCCGTTCATGGAGAGGCACGGCAGGGATAGCGAAGCGATGCTGGGCATGAATGCGGAGCACACCGAGACGTGAGCCCGCGTGGCTGGCTCGTCACAGGTCACGCCGGTCTGACGAGCATTACTCGGAACACATGGGCACGCTGGACCCAGCTTCAAGGGGCAAGCACATGACTGACTCCCTTGGCCGGAGCTGGAATCGGAACCCTTGCGATCACCCGGCGTGCTAGGACCAAGCGGCGAGCCACCCACGCATCTGTGCGATCTCCGCTTCTGAGCGCCCATGATCGCGGCGGCGAGGTCCTTGATCTGCGCTTTCGTCGCGCTCTGCTGTGCAAGCTTCGCAGCGGTGATCGCCGACTCATGGTGCGGGATCATCGCCTCGAGGAAGGCCTTGTGGAAGGGCTGGGCGCTGCGCATGGTCTCGACATCCGTGGTCATATCCATCGTGCCGCCCATCTCCATCCCGCCCATCGAGTCGCCTTCCATCTCCCTACCCGGCAGCATCGGCAAGGAGTCCATCGGCGGCGTCTAATCGCTCCCGAACCAGTCCTTTCGCCACGCGCGCATCTGCGCGATCTCGGTCTCCTGGGCGGAGATGATCTCGGCTGCGCGTGCTTTGATCTCGGGGTGCTCAGCGCGATCAGCCGCGATCTTCGCCATCTCGACGGCCGACAGGTGGTGAGGCACCATCATGTCGATGAACCGCTGGTCGAACGTCGTCATCGTTGGAACTCCCTGGACGTTAGGCTGCGATGCCCAGGGAGGGGCGCCAATCCTGTGAGGCAGCGCAACCGCCTGATGGGATTGTTGGGAACGGAACCACGATATCCCAAGGGGTCGATGCGATCCGTTCCCTTACGCGTCGAGTCCTTTGACAGTGGCCGGAATGATGCGAACGTCTCCCCCGAGTTGGAAGACCAGGTTGTGGATATCCGCCGCCGCCATGGCACGCAGGGTGCGTAGCTCTGTCGCCGCCTGCTCCTCGTCGAACACGTTGAGTGGCCAATCGCCGACGCTGCCACTCTGCAGATGCGGGTGGGCGAATCCGGGGCCGAAGTAGGCGCGGATGACTACGGGGTTCATACCGGCGGCCTGCTGTTCTGGCCATGACAAGGCCCAAACGGCATCGATGCCGCCGTCCGTCGAGCGGCGAACTCCCGTGGCGGTCACCTCGCCGGTGTCGATCAGCAGATAGGTGTTGATCTCCTCGAGCGCCTGCCGGGCCTGGGCATCCAGCAGTGAGACCGCTGAAGCGAAGAGACGCTCCTTGTCCCGTCGCGAACTGGCACCGCCGTGAGTGCCGTCGCGCAGATCGGCGAAATGGCGTAAGAGCGCCGCGGTGTGCTCCGAACCAGAGTTGTACGTGGTCCCCGTTGGATGTCGGGACACATGCGGCGTCGGTGTGCTCACCCTTGTACTCTGCTTGTCGCGCCGTTTTTCGATGGCCATCAACTTCTCCTTCGTGTTTCTCTGCTAAACCGTCGATCGCTGGAGTGCCGACCGCGCTCCGGTTGCCTATGCGGTGGTGGGAGGGGTCCGGATCACCCTGTGAGGGTCCCGTCCAGATCGCGGAGCCGATCGCCCCGGCCGCGCCTGTGAGCAAGGCGAAGCTTTCCTCGTCTTCGCGGGCACCTCAGGGTAGCGCCTCTGGGACACCGAGGGTCAGCTCGTCGCTGACCCGACGGCTTGCTCGATCAACTTGACGAAGCGCCCGTGGTAGTGAGTGAAGCCGCCGGCGTGGCTCGCGTCGTCGAACTGGACGATCCCGGATCCAGCTCGTTGCGCCATGAAGAGTTGGAGTGCCGGGTCGATCACGCGATCAGCGCCCGAGAGTGCGTACCAGGACGGGATGTCGCCCCACGCGACCGGGCCCGACGGATCGGTCAGGATGCCCAAGCTGGTCGCGCCCTGCGCCGCGGCGAGGGCTGCCGCGAGCTTGGGATTCAGGTCTTGCGCGAAGTCCTCGCGGAAGAAGGCGGGATCGATCGTGGCGAACGGGAACGGGTTGAAGACGAGGTGCCCTGGGGCCAGGAACGAGGGCGGCGCGTAGCCCACACCGAGACTTGCGATCGAGTCACCCTCAGCGGGGACGAAGGCAGCAGTGAACACGAGGCCGAGTATGTCGGTTCGCCCGGCAGCTGCGTTCGAGATGACGATCCCGCCGTAGGAGTGTCCGACGAGGATCTTGTCGCCCGAGATCCCGTCGAGCGCCGACCGAACGATCGCGACGTCCCCGTCGATCGATGCGAGGCCGAGCGTCGGCGTAACCGTCGAGTAGCCATCCTTCTGGAGCCCCGCAACGACCTCGTCCCAGGCGGACGGCCCAGCGAAGGCGCCGTGCACCAGGACGATGGTCGGTCGGGTGCCGACGGTTGCTCCGCTCTTCGCTGATGCCGGTGTCGACGCGAGCGAGAGGGCGAGCAACGCGGCGATAACCAGGATCACCTGTCGGGCCCGGATCTTCATCTTGTACCTCCCACGTGTTTGCGGATCGATCAGGCCTTTGCGTACTTCTGAACGAACGCCAGCGCCGTGTCGGCGACCTCACGCCAGCCGTTGTCGATCGTGAGCGCGTGCCCGCGGTTTGGAATCTTGACGATCTCGGTCACGCCCTCGTTGCGCGCCTGGCGCTTGTACGACGCGTTCGCGATAGCCCACGGAACCACGTGGTCCTTCTCGCCGTCCAGGATGAGCAGGGGGCCCCGGTCGGAGTTCTTCGTGTCGACCTTCGCCTCGGTCCACGGGTTGAGGTTAGCCGCCGCCGCCTGGAAGATCGGCTCACCGGAGGTCGGCACCGCGAACGTCTCGTACAGCTCCTTCGCCTCGTCCTCGGTCACGGCGTTGGCGAAGGAGTAGCGGAACTGCTCGTAGGTGAGCGGCACCGCACGGTGGTAGTTCGCTGGATTCCGAAGGACCGGCGACGCGGACTTCAGCGACGAGATCGGCAGCGGGAGCACGCCCCGGAACGGCGCCGGGTCGATCGCCACCGACACCGCCGCCAGTCCGCGACCCGCGAGGATCTGGGTGAGCAACCCGCCGAACGAGTGGCCGATGATCGCCGGCTTCTTGTTCAGTCCACGGATGACGTCCTCGAAGTGATCCGCAACGTCACCCACGGACTTGTTGGCAAACACCTTCGGATGCGCCTTGGCCTCGGCGACCGTGTCAGGGTCATCCGGCCAGCCAGGCGTCAATGCGGTGTATCCGTTCTTCTCGAAGAGCTTCGCCCACCGATCCCAGCTGGTGGGGAGCAGCCACAGCCCATGGACGAACACCACGGGAACGCTCCCGGCGGTGTTCGCCCGTTCCACCTGCTTGGCCTCGAAGTTCATGATCGGTGCGCTCTCCTTCGTCTTCATGTCATCCTCCTTCGGATGCCTCCTTCGCGATGCACCAAATTAGAGGCGCGAGAAGCCGCCCCATGAGGACTGGTAGGTCGCCACGAGTCGGTTCAGATGGGCAGCCTCGCGAGACGACCTCTTCCATCGCGGGCCAGTCAACGCGGCGGCGAACACGTCCGCGAAGTCCAAGAACAGTCCCAGGCGCTGGAGCTGCTCGACACGCCACTCGTGGGCGAGCGATTCCTCGCCAGCGGCGCCCTTGAGCCCGATCTCCGCTGTCGGCCACTCCATGACACGAGGCTACGCACGCCAGCAGCGGATCGAATCACGTGGTCACGTAGTCTTAGCCCGGATCCACCGACCAACTCGGGGAATCCGGGAGTCGATCTCACGAAAAGTGCCCCCTGACCTGGGAGAATGGCGGTTGACCAGCCAACCAGCTCCCCAGTCAGGAGGGCACCCTTTCGATGCGCCCATCATCAACGTCGGGCACAAGGCCATGACCATCATTGGCTCCCTGCTGGCCGGAGGCGACTCCATCGACGATTGCGACGCCCTGCGGGCCGGGGGGACCGAGGCGGTGCTCGGACATGAGCTCAGGGCTCCGTCCACCCTGGGGACGTTCCTGCGGAGCTTCACCTTCGGCCACGCCCGCCAGCTCGACCGGGTCAGCCGGGAGCTCCTGCACCGGGCCTTCGCCGCCGGGGCCGGGCCGGGTGCGGAGCCCGTCACGCTCGACGTGGACAGCACCATCTGCGAGACCTACGGGCTGGCCAAGCAGGGAGGGTCGCGGTTCACCTACACCCACGTCCGGGGCTACCACCCGCTGGTGGCCGTGGTGGCGGGGACGGGAGACGTGGTGCACTCCAGGCTCCGGGCCGGGCCGGCCAACTCGGGACGGGGGGCGGGGACCTTCCTCACCGAGTGCTTCGCCCGCCTGCGGGAGGCCGGGGCCACCGGGGCCATCACCGTGCGGGCCGACTCGGGGTTCTACAACCGCAAGGTGGTGGGGGCGTGCCGGAGGGCCGGGGCGAAGTTCTCCATCACCGCCAAGATGACGAAACCGCTGCGCAGGACCATCGAGGAGCTCCCCGAGGAGGCTTGGGTGCCCATCCCGTACTTCTGCGACGGGGCCGCGGTGGCGGAGACCACGTACACCCCGTTCACCAAGCGGGGCCGGACCTACCGGCTCATCGTGCGTCGGGTCCGTCCCACCCCCGGGTCCCAGCTGGCCCTGTTCACCGAGTTCAGCTACCACGCGTTCGTGACGGACCGGGAGGGAGACACCCTTCACCTGGAGGCCGACCACCGCCCCTTCCTTCGGGGCGGTTCGGGGCCAACGCCGCCTGGCTCGGTCTGAACGTGATCGCCCACAACCTCACCCGGTGGGTCTCCCGGGTCGGCCTGCGCGAGACCCTGGTCGCCACCGACACGGTCCGCCGCCGTCACCTGGGCGTGCCGGGGCGTGTGGTGCACTCGGGGCGGAGGCTCCACCTCCGCCTGCCGACGAACTGGCCATGGGCCGAGCAGTTCCTGGCGGCGCTGGCTCGCCTGCGGGCGATCCCTCGTCCCGCCCTCGCCTGAGCGATCATCCGCTCCGTCCCGCGACATCCACCGGCTCTTCAGCGCGCCTCGGATCGGTCCGCCGTCCG
>WNGB01003990.1_pt1 | contig 24470 bp, 20 predicted proteins | sample 5400681 | NCBI WGS metagenome assembly WNGB01 (sample SAMN13153367, study PRJNA577476) | soil metagenome | isolation source: 115 cm soil or saprolite under grassland replicate 2 | place: USA:California | collected 2016-06-15
TGGAGTGTGGATCAACCACAAAAAGTTGATCGACTCCAAAACCGATACGAGGCATGCTTCGCTCTGGTCGTTCAGCCCGTTCCTCTGGCGGCATCACCCTGCAACTCGGGTGGCGGCATGGGGGTGCAAACTGGCAAGGAACGGGCCGAAACATGGCTCAAAGAGGAGGCCGCGAAGGTTCCCGAAGTGCACCGCCTCATGACGGCGCCGGGCATCGGCCCGGTCCGCGCGGCGATGATCGTCACCGTCGTCGTGACGCCCGATCGCTTCCGAACCAAGCAGCAGTTCTGGAGCTACTGCGGCCTCGGAATCATTACCCGATCGTCGGCCGACTGGGAGCAGGACCACAAGACGCGAAGCTGGCGTCGCCGAAAGCACGCACAGACCCGCGGCCTCACCCGCAACCGTCACCCGCTACTCAAGAATGCGTTCAAGGGCGCAGCGATGCACGTGCTCAAGATGTCCCAGCATCCGCTCTGCCTCGCCTACGAGAAAATGCTCGAGAACGGCACCAAGCCCAACCTCGCACGTCTCACGATCGCACGCCGCATCGCTTCCGCGGTCCTCGCGATCTGGAAACACAAGGAGGAGTACGACCCGGCAAAACATGGCCAAAGAGCGGCGTAGGCGATCTTTGTCTTGCGGTTGCGCAGTGCTCAAAGACGCTATGTCCATCGTCGGCGTCGTGTGCAAAGTTTCGAGAAGGAAGTCTCTACTGAACGCCTGGCCGCCATGCGAGCATGCGCAGGCCCCTGTACCAGGTTAGACCCTCTCGGAGCATCAACTGAAGCCATGGCCCAAGAGGCCCAGCTAGGAGATTTGTGCCCTCGTTTTTTGAGAGGCCCACGAACCGGCTTCAAGAACGCCAAAGGCGACACGAGTCAGAGCTGCGCACCGCTTCGCGCTTCCGGTCTATCCAACGTGCTCGCAAGACCGGCGCGCCCCAGGACGTCTCGACAAGACCGAACCCAACCGTACCCGCAAGGGATTGCGGAACAGGAGAGATCTACTCTTGACAGTCCCCCGTCTAGGGGCGTTCAGCTGCGAGCGCCAGAAGGAGGCCGAAGGCCGACCGGCGGCGCTCATCAGCTGCAATGCCTTGTTGGGCAGCTCACACCAAGGCCCGACTGGGTGAGTGGCTGAGGGACGGAATGCGACTCTTTGGGACGGCGTTGGATGAGCGTGCGAAGGCGGGTTCGTTGGGCAGTCGTCGCCCTGCTGTGCGCTACGGCCTTTGGTATCTTCCGCTGCTACTTGTATTTCGGCACGATTACGTGTTGCTTTCCGCACGCTGCCGAGGACAAGGCACAGACGGGCGCACGCGTCTTGCGAATGGCCGTGCGGTCTTGGCAGGCCAGCACATCGTCGGCGAGCTGTCCGAATCTCGCGCAGCTCAAGTCCGAACGGTACCTCGATCCAGACCAAACCGGGAGCGATCCATGGGGAACGGTGTACCGCATTTCGTGCGCCAACGACGAGGTTACGGTTTCGTCCGCCGGTCCCGATCAACGCTGGGAAACACGAGATGATATTTCGGTTCCCCGAATGCGACAATGATGGGTTTGCAACGTAAGCGCACTGAGCTCGCTTCGATCATGTGGGCAGTTTTGCCGGGGGCAATGCGGGGGCAAAACAACCCGAGTCGACCCGAAATTGCCGTGAAATACCGCCATTCCAATTCCCCTTGCTTTTGGCTGCAGGTCGCTTGTCCGACGCCCCTCGACCTTGACCGACTTCGAATCCGGTGGTCGGCCGTTCGAATCGGTCCGGGCGCGCTGAAATCGCTGAGGATTTCGCGGGGCGGGCGAGCGACGCGGGGTTCGGGGTAGCAACGGGGTAGCAAGAAAAAAAGTGACGCTGGGGGGCCCGTCCCGATGTTCGGCAGTGGGCGGCGAGCGACGCGACCAGCCCGAGCGCGACGACGCAAAGCTATCCGGTGCCGCTGTTGCGCTCCCCGAAGGCAGCCTTTTCGAGTTCCAGGATCTCGTCTTCTGTGAACTCCACGAGTAAGCGGCCATAAGTCCTCGCGCCATGAACGATGGCGAGCACCGCAAGGATCGAGCGCACGGTTTCGCGATCATTCGCACTCGCGAGCTCTCCAACTCCGACGCACGCAAGCTCACGGAGAGCATTCTCGTAGGCCTCGCGGGCCCAAGACGGCACTTCGGGGTTGCCGTCAGTGCCTCGGGCGAGCTCGACCGAGGCAGCGATGGCGTAGGTGTTCCAGTCAACGGCGTTGCGTTTCCGATGGATCCGCACGAGGTGCGGGAGCACCACGAAGGACACATCGCCGATATCCCCCTGGTGATAAAGTTCTTCCCAGATCTCGTCCCAAACTACCCGTGGATCCTCATCCGACTCGAGCTGGCGAAGTAGCGGACGAAAGTCAACGGGACGCGGTAACCTCCGCGCAGCTCTTCCCATCGAGGATCATCAAGGCTCAGCCTGTTGTTCTTGCAGCCATCATGTAAGGTGGTACCAGCTCGCGTGTTTCGTCAGGAATCGATCGACCGCATCGATGACCTTGTCAGCAGGAACGGTCGTTTCCCAAGGCTTCGGCGATCCGTCGACAAATATCATTTGGAACGTCCTGGCGTCGAAGTCGTACTCGATTCGAAGGTGAGGGTTTTGAAATACATTCGCGCTTGGACCGATAACGAGATCGTGCATCGATGTTGCGCCGCAAAGGCCTGCCTTCGCGAAACGGGAGTTCGCGAGATGGCGGGCTAGATCGGCAAGAGGAACGAACGCAGGGTTGTTCTGTGCGAGTTTCGCGAAGGTCGCCTCGATCTCGCGCCACGGGCGAGAGGTCTCTCCCGGCGACTCCGAGGGTAATCTGCCAATCTTCGGGTACATGTGAGTTTCCCCGCACAAATCGGTCTGGCTATTGAGCGGCGGGCCCGGTTTCGAATCGCCGGTGGATGCCACCTGATCTCGACGATAGTAGCAGAAACCTCGATCCGGAACTTCGCGGACTACGAAGCCACGGGCTACAAGGACCGGCCGCAGCCTCGGATTCGGTTGCGCGCAGTTCGTCGCGAAGACCAGCCATTCGATCTCCGTCGCGGCTCGGCGGCGAGCCAAACGCAAGATGACCGAGATGAGCGTCGGGAGCACTCCTTCGCCGCCTCCATCGACGTGTGCGAGTTCCGCCCGGAGGAGCCGGCCGTCGAGTGCAAGCGAGATTAGGACTTCGGCCGTCCCAACTCGCGCGACCAGAGGTCGCCCATTCACCACTTCCGCTTCGAGGTCCGGGCCGAGAGCTTCCGGAAGCTCGCTCGGCGAGTAGCCCTCGATCAGCAGTTGTTCGCGGCCCACTTCGCGTTCCCGTCTCGTCAACGTACCGGCGTTCGGTGGCGACCGCCAGAAAGGTCGAGCGCCCGCTGCCGCAGTTCAATTCTCAAGGAGCTCGCATTCCAAGATGTAGTGGGCGTGCCCCCCATCGTCTTTCCACGAATCCGTGCACGGAACCTCACGGAACATTGGTGCCACGTCTTCTCGAGTGGAAACGCTTCGGCCGGTCAGATCGGTCGTCTCCCTCCAGGGTGTCGTTTCGAGGAGGATGCGGCGCACCTGCCAAATCCGAAACAGGTCGGGCATGCCGCTTTCGTTTTTCAGCCGTTCGAAATAGAAGAACGGATCAATCCCCAGGTAAACGCGACCGGTGACGCCTGCGCCAGTTACGGCCCACGATGGCGGCTTGGACTCCTGGAAAGCGGGCAGACCAAAGTCGATGACCCAATGCGAGTTCGTGACCCGGATGACCTTCGCCCGTACCTCGTACTCGGCGCCGACGGTTCCGCGAACGATCGCCGGATCAGGAGCCTCGTTCAGTCCGACCAATTCGCTCGGGTAGAATTCGAGCGCGAAGCGATAGCGCGAGCCACTCTCAAACTCGCCATAATTTCCATCCTGGATAATCCACGCTGCAAGGCCCACACGAAGGATCATGTCGGCCACCACGCAAGGTACAGGGCTTCAGATGCGACCGATAGTCGGCGCGCTCGGGACAGGGTCATGCTGCGTCCTCGACCAGTGTCGACAACTCTTTCTCCCGGAAGAAAAAGTCGTCGAGCTCGAGTGCCGATGGCGTCAGCGTTCGGTGGTGTTCGGGCGAGCCCTCCTGATCGCCGTCCCAACAAGCGTAGAGTTCGATGGTACCCACGCGCGCGAGTTCCACGCGAAGATACTCGGCGAACTGGGTCAATGAACGGCGACGCAGCTCCAATTCATCGGGTTCGTAGTTGTCGCGCGGGTACTCGCCATATTGGAAGCCACAGCCGCACCCTTCGTGGGAGCCGGCGTAGACGACACTTTGCTTCTCGAACTGGCACCTGACGCGCTCCTCGTCTGGAGCGGGGGCGGAAACGTAGAAGCCCGGGTCGGCCTCGTTCCAATCCACCATCCGAAGGGGCTGGTCGGCGGCAAGGTAGATCATCATGCACATCGCGACGTGTGGACATCGTACTGGTGTTCAGCGGCCGGTGCCAGCGAACGGATGCCGACGATCGACCGCTTTCATGGTTGCGGCTGACGCGTCGTCGGCTCGGTGATCGCAGCCGCGACCGCAGTCGAGGTCGCGCTCGAAACGGAAACGAAGGGTGGCCAGCTCTTGCCTACCAAGGCAGTCTGGTCCCCATAGACCTCGAGGCCTTCCAATCGGCTCCTTCGAAGAAGGTCGGCGTGCCGACAGGGTCTTCGGCGAGCCACTCGAACACGAAAAACTCGAGGCCGATGATAAGCCAATCGAATCCCGGAACGGATGAACGTTCAATGGTAAGCGAGTGGTAGTTTTCCTCGAACCACGCCACCCGCAATTCACATCGCTCGTTCGTCCTCAAATGGACATCGAACCGATACCTCTCTGGCATGGGTTGTCGCCGCAGGTACGCGATGAATCCATCCATCAGAACGTCAGCGTCCACGGGCTGCCGCATATTCCGAAGTCCGACGTGGTCGCGATGGATCCGACGCACGCCAGGCGATGGCTGGACATCGGAAAGCAGGCCCTCGCCCTGCTCAGCAAGGCGCCGCGCGATGCGCTCGTCCGTTCCCCCGTAGCGGATGCAACCCACCTCGGAGCGGATCATCGTGAGCAGCATTCGGTCGACCTCGTCGTCGTTCCGAGGCTGGCGCTTCACAAGGCAGTGCGATTCGGCGTCTACGTCAAAGAGGTCGGGCGCAGTCACTTCCGGAATTCCGCAAGCTAGGCAGCATCCGGCTTCAACATAAAACGGACCGGGCGCGCTTCTATGAGGTCGTTCGCGAGGCATGGCGTCGTCTGGCCAACTTACCGCGTTCAACTGCGAGCGCCAGAGGGCGCCGAAGGCCGACCAACAACCTTTTCAGCTGCAGCGCCAGCAACGCCTTGTTGGCGCCCTTGGCTTACACCTTGCTTCTTGATCGACTCCGCCGTTCGCGCTGATGCGTCGCGTGATCGACGGGATCGGAGCACCGATAGGCACGCAATACTCGTTCCGAGTGCGGCGCCGATATACGCCCCAGCGTGGGCGCGCTGGACGAACAGGAAGGCATCGACGTCTGATTCGCTCAGCACTCGACGGAGCTCATCACCGAGTCCCTGAACATCCCAGTTCGTCGAGAACACCGCGATGGGCGCGAAGGCCGCCGCGAGTGCAATCGGCACCAGCGCGTGCGCCAGCAACTCGACGACTCGAAGGCTTGGCAGTGAACTGCGGCTGGTATTTGCCAAGAGCAACACGCCCCCGAGCAGCAAACCTGCGGAGCATCCTGCGCGTGCACCAAGATCTGCGACATCACGGACGAACTGCTGGGGGTCGACGCTCGACAGTCCCTTGCCAAGCTCGAAGTAATGAGCCGAAATACGCGACGTGACGAGGTCGTTGCACGCGCCGAAGGCAGCGCCGAGCGCGCTCATGACGACCCATGCCCCGTACTCCTTCCACCGCCGTGCGCGAGCTCCAACGACGACGCGTTCGACCGCGGCGACCAGCACGAGCACGGTCATCACGGCGATTCCGCGCGTCCAGAAAGGGACTTGGTAGAGCCAGCTCATGCCCCGAGCTCGAACGAATACCCGGGCACCTGACAGCACACAACGTGTCCGCCGATGCTGAGCGTGACCGCGATCACGAACATGGCAGCGCATCCGTTCCATTGTGCCGACCGTTTCAGAGTTCGCGTCACGATCAAGCTCGGAGCAAGGAGCGTGCCTTACGGCGAGCGACACGTGCGATTGCGTCTTTGTCAGCAAGCCGAATCGCAGTCTGTGCCACTGTGGCGCGAACGGACGGACATGCCCGGGCGCTGCACGACAACCTGGCAGGCATGCTGCGGCGCCCGCCGGCCGGACTCGTTCAGTTCTTCTTCGCGTTTTGTCCGTTGGCGATAGCCTCCGCCCTATTGGCCGCCTCCGATTCGCTGCACATCGGCAGAAAGGAAAGTAGTATCCTCCAATGACTGATTCCCGCCGAGAGAGAAGAGAGAAACGGCCTCTTGACCGCATGAGATACTTTGGCGCTCTTGGTGTTTGTCTGATGGTCGGTGCACTCAATTGCAGTCATTCGCCAGTTGCGGCCTCCAACGTCGCGAAACCCGGTTTCGGCGTGCCTCAGGAGCCAACCGTGTGCGCTAAAACCGAGCTACAAAGTTGCTCCGAGGTTGGCACCAATGACTTGTCCGGGATCCGCTGGGACCCAGTCCGGGCGTTCCCCCTATGCAAAGAGAGTTGCGATCACGGCGATCTGCATGCATGCACCTTCCTCGGATCTTTCTATGAAAGGGGACAAGGAACTGAGCGTGATCTCAGTCTCGCTCTGGAGCTCTACAAGCGTGGTTGCGAAGCCGTCAAGCCGTTTGGTTGCACGAATCTCGGCAACATGTATCTCCGAGGTAAGGCGGGCGCGCCGGATGCGGCGCGCGCTGCGGCACTTTACAAATACGGTTGTGATAGAGGTGAAGCGACGGCATGCACCAACCTCGGTTTCATGTACGTGAGAGGTACTGGGGTGGCGCGCGATCCTGTACGTTCCGTCGCGCTATACAAACAGGCTTGCGACGCGGGCGAACCTCTCGGTTGCACGAAACTGGGGACGGCATACGAGATGGGCCAAGGCGTCACGGAGAGTTTCGGTCGCGCAGCGGAGCTATATGCCACCGCGTGCAGGCTCCACGATCTTCCCGCTTGTGCACGCTTCGGATACATGCACGCAAAGGGCGCGGGTGCTGTGCAGGACGCCATCGCGGCGGCGAACCTCCTGAGGCAGTCGTGCGATTGCGAGATCGTGGCGGGTTGTTCGGGGCTCGGAGTCATGTACGTTGTGGGAGCGGGCGTCGCCAAAGACGAGGTGCGCGCGCAGTCGCTTTTCGAACGGGGCTGTGATGGCGGGGACGCTGAGGGATGTACGTACCTCGGAATGGTGTACGCTCGTGGGCTAGGCACGAAGCCAGACGCGAAGCGCGCTGCGGAGCTGTTTGCCGAGAGCTGTGAGCGGGGTCACGTGCATGGTTGCTACGAGCTCGGCCTTCTCTACGAGCGGCGGGAAGGGGTCGTCCCGGACGAATCCGGAGCTCCGAAGTTGTTCAAATTCGCTTGCGATCAGGGCATGCCCGACGCGTGCGTCCATTACAAGAAATTGTCCGGCGGGCCACAATAGCGATCCTCTAAGACCGCCGCACCCTCGCCACTTGCAGTTCGCATAACTTTGTCCCCGCTGCGATCGGCTCTCGCGAGCGTCGCGGTCAGATCAGTCACGCGAAGACCGAATCGCAGCACGCCGATTTCACGCTCTCCCCGTGAATACAGTTCGAGAATCGCGGTGTCGAGGCGAAACCAGTAGTGGCGCGGCCTCTTCCCGTGCTGTTCCTCTCGGGCGACGACGCCCGACGCGGCCTCGTAGAACGTGCGAGAGCGCTCGATGTCGCAGCCAGGGACGACGAGAGAGATAGCGGAGGCTGTGCTCATTGGTGAGAAGAGCTCCGGCAAATTTGTACGCCCACGTATCAACATCGTTCAGGCCTACCGCGGCCGTCCCTGTCAGGACGCCGCAACGCGGCCAGGTTCTCGCAGCCGTCACGTAGCGCGACGCCATTGCGCCAGAGGGCCGAGCCAGTTGCTTTAGGGGGCGTGGTCGGCTCCTTTCGAGCTTGTGGTGCGCCGAAACTTGCAACCTAGGTCGTTGTCTCCGAGGACCAAGACGTCACCGTCGACGGAGAGCTTCATAACGGGATCTTGCTGAAGATTGTAGGTTCCTTCACAGAGCACCGCGTACGAAACGCCGTTCGTCTGCCGGGCCACCGGCGTGCACCCTTTGGGTTCGCAGCCTTCGAGACGGTCTCCGGACCAATCGACGAATCCCTGTCCTCGTTCGATCCAAACCCTCGCAGGGCTCTCACGAACCTTGCACCCGTCCCAGTTCTGAACGCACTGGATCAGGGAGTCCGTAAGCCGGCACAGACGACGTGCGTTGGTATGCTTGCCGGCGCTTGCAGCGGCCCCGTAGGGAGTACAATCGAACAAGTCCCAGTCGCCGATGAACGAAGCGGGCAGCGGTAGCTTGACTGCCCCAGCGGTCTTTTCTGTTTCGTTCGGTAACTGCGGACTCAGGCAGGCCGCAGACGATAAAGTCGTGACAGCCGCATAGTACCACCACCAGCGGCCACGGATCGTTGCCCGTCTCGTTCCGTTTGCACCGCCTCGGGCGCATGGTCCGAGTTTAAGCAGCGACAGTTCGCGCATCGTCGTAGAGCTGGCTGGGCATTGTCCACTCCGTCGTTCCACGTGTCTACTCTTTGCACGTTCACCGCTCTCGTGAGAGGAAATCTGCGACCAGTAGGTCCGCCGGTTGCCGCAGCCCTAGAAGAGACGCCTCCCGCGCCGCCGCTACCACGCGCGGCTTCAAATCAATTTCGTGCCGTTCAGCGTCAGGCCCGGCAAGGGCTTTTAGTTTAGGAGCGATAGCGACAGAAGGCGAAGACGGCAGCCGACGTCGCATCGACTCCACCGCAGGACGACAGGCCGCGCAAAGCGCGCACGCAGTTCGGGCCTACGGAGCAGCCGAAGCTGCCGATCGTCGAACAGCTCTTCGAGTTGGACGCGCCCGATCGCACATGCCCGAGCTGCGGCGGCGAGCTTCGTCGATGGCCGATCAGTTCGACACGTCGGAAATGATCGACGTCGTCGACGTGAGCTACCGGGTCGTGAAGGTGAAGCAGCAGAAGTACGTCTGCCGTTGCGACGGCTGTGTGGAGACGGCGCCGGGCCCCGAGCGTGCGACGCCCGGCAGCCGATACTCGCTTGCGTTTGCGATCAAGGTCGCCGTCGACAAGTATTGCGATCACATTCCTCTCGCGCGACAAGAGCGCATCCTGTCGCGGCACGGGCTTGCACAGCTACGCGTGCCTTCGTCTACGCGCAAGATCGGAGGACGTTGGGACTTGTTCGGTGAACCTGGCGAGCCCGGTTCTGCAATTGGAGCAAGGGTGCGATGTGCGCTCCGATGATTTTCTTCAGGCCGTGCGCCAGTTCTCGATGGTGAGACCAAACGGCTTCATGCGTTGGTAGTGGTCGACGTTCGCGGTTGCGAAGGTGAGTCCATGAGCGATCGCCGTCGCCGCAATCAGCACGTCCGCCACGCCCACAGGCAATCCACTCCGCAAAAGCGCCCCGCCGATCTCCCCCGCGATCCGCGCGCACTCGGCGTCAAACGCTAGAACGTCGGCAAGCTTCGTCCACTCCAGAAACTTCTGAGCGCGGTCGAGCTGGTTCGCCTGGTGCCGGCCGCGGACGATCTCGAAAACCGTGACGACGGAGATCGTGAAGCGACCGTGATCTCGAAGATAGGCATTGGCACGGTCCACGACGTGGACGTTCTTGCCACGGAGAAAGTCCGACAGAATGTCGGTATCAACGAGCGTTCGGGTCATCGCCCGTGCGCCATACGTCGGTCGACCTTAGCTGCTGGACGCGTGCACGGAAGGCCTCGAAGTCGGCGTCGCTCTCGTCGGACCAAATGGATTCGACGGGACTGACCTGCTGCGGTCCCACTTCCGCGGCGACTTCATGAACGACCTGTTCGACCACTCGCAGCCGCTCAGCTGGGGGGAGTGCTCGAAGTTGCTCGAGGATCTGCTCTGCTTTGGCCACCACTGTCACGCTCCGTGTCCGAGTATAGCAGCCCGCGCCCCGATATGCCGGATGGTATGGTTGGGTTCCTTCGCAGGTCCCGACGACAGTCCCAGGCGGATTGAGCCGAGAACCATCTAAGGTCAGGAATTCCTGTCGTTACTCTTCGGCTGCATTGCTCTCGCCAAAGCTCCGCCGACGACGGCAGCTGCCTTCGCCTGGGCCGCGTCTACGAGTTCGGCATATCGAGCCGTCGTCGCCTGATTTCTATGGCCCAGCAGTTTACCGATCGCGATCCTTTCTTGGATCGAGGCGCGCTCGGCCATTCCTCTTTTGGGCTCAGAACTGATCAACTACCCACCGCCGAGCCAGTAGCGGTACGCCTCGATCCATTCGGCACCGACAGGGGGCGGCGACGGCAGCGGTACATCACCAATTCGTAGGAGCATCGGTAGGTACACCGGCAGAGCAAGGAACAGCGTGTCGAGGTCCCTTTGTCAAAATCGACGGCGAGCAACCAGCATGTCTCGTCTTCCAGCAATGGGTAGACGCCCATGACGTGCCGGCCCTGCAAATGGTCGAGCACCGCAGCGTCGTTGACCTCGATAAACGCTTGGTTGCCGCAGTCCCCGCACTTGATCTTCGGCAACTCGCAGAGTCCGCGAACGAACTTGTTTGCGCAAAGCCGGCGCATAGCCCGGCTTCCCAGTTTTCTTGCTGACGAAGCGAGTCGGAAAGACGTCCACGCGCCCGCGGAATAGCTGACGGAAGAGTCGCAGCTTGGCGGCAGGTGTATCCGGTCTTGGTGCCGTCGGCAGAACCGGCAGGGGCACGCGGATCTCCGGCACTGCATCGGTGGTTGCGACCTGACTCTTGAGGGTCGCAAGTCGCTGTTGAATCTTCGCGCGTTCGGCATCGAGCGAGGCGAGTCGCGCCTCTTCTTTCGCTATCACCTCGAGCAGATCGTTCTCGGGTCGCGCCCGTTCAGATCGTAGGTTGTCGTTGACGCGTTTCACCCGCTCCTCGTTGCCGTTATCCCTCCCTCGCGGTTCTCTCTTGGCATGGCGGTGTCGCCCATTCTGATCAAGTTGCCGAGTGTCGCTCGTAGGCCAGGATCATGACGGATGCCGACTCGACCCGTCGGATCTCAGCCATGGCACTCGCCTCTAGTCAATCACGTTCGCGCGGGAGGCGTACCCTCCTCCTTTCGAAGGACAAGCCGATGCCTATCATTGGTGGTTCGCTCTTTTGGCTTGTCATTCACGATCGCAACCTCATTGCGGTCGCGCATGGCCCAGACGAGGTGCGCCAACTCCACCTTCGTGATGTGACGTTTCTCCAGGACGCGGGGCCACACCTTTTGAAACAACACCTTGCCCCCTGCAAGCAGAGCCAGCACATCCGCTCCCGCGCAACGCAGTCCTTGCGCGTGGAGCGATTCGTATCGGGGATCCGTTGTCGGGTCCATGGTGTCGAAAGAGAGTTGCCGGGTCTTAGCTTCCTCCGCCCTCCGCGAGGCGTCGCCGCGAATCGATGCGGCCTCCTCGCCGATCACTTTGCGCTCGATGTCTCTGAAGAGCTCGATGATCGCGGGGTGACGTCCACCAACCACGAGACGGAATTTTGTGCGCTCGACGGTCGGGTGCGGGATGGCAAGGTCGGCGGCGTAGTCGAGCTTGCCTTCCTTTTTTAGGCGAGCACGATACAGATCGAAGAGACCCTCCTCGTCGAGACCCCTCGGGAGGTCCTCCTCGGCCAATCCGAAAAAGTCTCGCATCTGTCGTCGGAGAAATTCGCGAGGGTCGTCTTTGAACCGATTGATGTGATCGAACATCACGTTCACGAGAACGTCTCGACGGTCCATCCCGAGCAATGGGGCGATGAACTGCATGGCCGCTCCCTTCCAGCCCGTCGGATCGACGTTACACGTTGTCGTCCGAGCTCATCGATCTCTGCACCGGACGAGTCGTACTCGCCGCCGCTCGCTGGCCAAACGTTCCACCTCTTCGCAAGAGGCGCCACCCGCAGGTCAACAGCTTCATGCACATCATGCGCGATCTCATGAGCGAGCTGCTCGAGAGAAACTGAACCTGCGCGAGCAGGATCAACCGAGGGTATCGGCTACTCTCGGGGATACCCGAGGTTGTCGCCCCAGCAGTGAACGCGGTGGTCGGGGGTGAGACCGCAGCCGCGATTGAAGCCCGCTGTGATTTCGATGAACACCTGGTCTTGCGGGGGCGAAAAGATGCCGAAGGAGCTCCAGCAGATCCCGCGCCCGTCCGGTCGTATCCCGCAGGCGAAATCACGGGAGGCGCCGACCCTGACGAGTCCCCCGTAGAAGGGCTCGGGCGTCTGGCTCAATGCAGAGCTTCCGGAACACGTGAGTTTTCCCGATGCTTCGAGCCCACACCATCCCGAACTCGGCGAGGGGATGAATTGGATGAACGGGGTCGACGGGACCTTGTCTGGAGAGGGTCCGAAACAAGTCGGCGTACCGGGTGTGCCGGTGAGTCCGCAAACCCGCCCGGCGACGCTCACGTCTACGAAGTTACCCGGATAGTTGGTGACGGAGCTCGCGTCCTTCCAGCAGTCGATGGAGCCATCGGATCGCAGACCACAAGTGCGATCGTAATCGGATGCGATTTGTCGATACATCCCTGCGAGTACGTAAGAGGCCCCTACTTGTTGCCAACAGCGCACCGTGCCGTCCGTCGTAAGCGCACATGCATGGTAGGCGCTCAGCGCGACGCCTAGGAAATTTCCATCGGGCTTGTTGGCCGAGGCGTTGCCCCAACAGTTCAAGCTGTGGTCGCTCCGCACGGCGCACAGACCTCCCGACTCTTCTGAGATTTCGTGTCGCGGGGGTGCGGCCTCGAATCGGCAGCGCGAAGAGCAGCCATCTCCGTTTTGGGTGTTTCCGTCGTCGCACGCTTCGTATCCGATGATGGGTCCTGCGGTACTCATCACGGGTCCGCGTTGGACGATGCCGTCGCCGCATGGCGGCATCCGTGGGGACGAGCCGTTGCCCGCGAGCGCGAATGCGCCGATGTCCGGCGGCGCCTTGCGCGACACGCCCTCGATGTCCTCCAGAGGCGCGCTCACCTCGGTGCCGTTCGCGGCTGCGGGCGAGCCTGCTTCGAGATGGAAGTCTTCCGCTCCACGAAAAATCGGGTCGGCGCTGAAGTTCCCGGCGAGTCCCGTGAATTGACCGCTCGCGATCATGTTATTTCGAAAGTCGTAGACGCGTTCGACCTCGGTGCCTTCGCCGAAATCCAAGTCGTTGCTGAAAAAGACATTGTTGAACCACTTGGATGGCGCCGCCGGTCCGGGCAGCCCGAGAGCCCCACGATTGGCGGCGAAGGTGTTGTTGATGAATTCGAAGCGAGCCTTGGAGTTCGTCGAGAATGGGTGGTAGTCGAGCTTGACGGCTAGGCGGTTGCGAGCCAGCACGTTATTCTCGACGCGAATGCAATAATCCTCACCCGAATCGGCGGGTAGGTCGATGGTGAGCGCGCCTTCTTCGCCTTCTTGACCGAGGAAGGAATTGCGCGCAACGCTTGCCGCGAAACGCACGCCGACCGTGCTCGACCCGAGGCCCAAGCCCCCCCGTCCGTTGTTTCCACCAAATACGTTATCTTGCACGCGCACGGCGACGCCCGCCCAGGTCTCGACATAGATTCCCCAACCCTCATCGACCAAGGACGTGCTCGGGCCACAGTCGCGAAACGCGAGATGGTCGATCCAGATTTCGCCAGCGGGGGGCACTTCGCCGTTGATGATCAAACAGGCCCCGGTGATGACGGTCGATTCGCGACCACGTTCGCTCGTCAAGCGAAGTCTTTGAAGGGACTTGTTCTGCGCGATGCGCGCGCCGCGGTACCTTCCCGGTAAGAAGCTGATGGTGTCCCCGTTTTGGGCCGTGCCGAGGGCGCCGTCCAAAGATGCGAAGCAAGGCGAGTGTCCTTCGCAACCCGGATCGTCGTCGACGTAGATCTTCCGACCAGCCGCCCACTGTCTCGACTCGGGGGCCGCGGAGCAGGATTCCACCATTGTTCCATTGCCGCCCATTGCGCCACTGCCACCGTCATCCGCGCCGCCGGCGGCGCCTGTGCTCGGAGCGGTCCCTCCGGCCCCCGTGGCCCCCATCGCTTCGGTGGACCCCCGCATCCCCAGGGCATCGAGTCCCGTACGCCCCCCGCACGCCGGTGCAACCAACGCCAGCACAACGACGACTTGCGATGCGAATCTCGAAACTTTCATGCTTTCGACATGACCCGCCATCGCGTGGTATCACACCGCTACTGGGCAGGCATGATCTAGCTGCGAACGAGCCAGACAAGGACGATGGCCACGACGACCACCGCCCCCGGCAGGTTTCACTTGCGGCATGGTGGCTTGCCGAACGGCGGAAGCGCGGCTGGCAGTCCCGATGCGAAGCGAATGGTCTGCTGTTTGGCCATCGGGATTCGCCCTCAGTGGTGTGTGCTACTGCGCGACGAGGCGGAGCGCAGCATGGCAGCCGCTCGCCATACCGACGATTGATTGGTGGCGGTAACTCGTGCTGCCGCGCGAGACAGATGTCTCACTGTTACATGTGACGGCTTGCAGTTCGGACAGATGCAGGCTGAAGCGTCGCGCACCACCACCGACGCGACCTCGAGCAGCCGATCGCCATCGAATACCCGAGCGTCCCGGACGATGAACAGCTCGGACTGCCGCGGCGGAGCGGGTCGGGGGCGGCAGGAGAGAAACAAAAGCAATTGGGCGAAAAGGAAGAGGCGACTCATTCTCGAAAATTGCCATGGCCCGCAAGCATCGCCCAGCGGTGATATCGGCCGTTGCGGAACAAGAGTCCGACGCTATGGCGCGAATCCAGTCTGGCGAGCAGGCTGAGATGACGGATCATCTAGGAGCCGACAGTCCGATGTTCAATCTGGCGACCCAGAATTCCGATCACCGTTCGCCGTCATCTTGGATGCCCGCAATCCGCTTCAGGTCGCCGACCGCCTCCGAGTAGGCGATCGGCGGTACATCGCCGAGTGCAACGATACGGCGATCCTCCTCGGTCTTCGGCTCGTCGTAGACGTAGCTGCCGACCTGGACGCTCCCCGTTTTCACGAAACACGCGTCTGTGAGCGTCCCGTCGGCGTCAAGGCCGGCGCCGATGAAGAAGCCGTCGAGTTTGAGGATTACGTCAACGCCTGCCCCAGGAAAGTACTTCATGTACGAACCGATGCCGCCGCCGTCGGTGACGGAGCCGCGCGTCCAGCCGAGTCGCTCGGCGCGTCCCTTGAAGGTCATCGCGTTGAGCCTCGTGCCGGAATAGTCGCGCAGGATGCGGACTGCGCGCCTGTTGGGGTCGACCCGTTCGACGTCGCGGTCGAGCTGGGGAAACGGAGGTTCGACCTCGTGATCGACGAGGTGGCTCTTCCACGCGACGAGTTCGGACTCGCTGAGCTCGAGCGGGTGCACGATTCCGACGGTGCCCGTCTGCGGCAGTTCGCATGGTTCGTTGTTCGCCGTCGTAAGCGTTCGATCCTCGAGGGCGCGAAACGCGAGGGTCCTTCGACCCGACTCGTCGTAGCGTGCCCATACGAGCCGGACGGCGAACGGCACGAGAAGCGGGTGCAAGAGGAAAAGCTCGCCGAAGCGGACCGAGGTCCAGCGGCGCTGCCTGACAAGCTGCGTCTCCATCCGCAAGAACTGCGCTTTTGCGACTTCTCGCAGCGCAGCGACGAGCTCCTTCATCTCGACGAGCCATTTCTTGGCTGCCGACTTGGGCAGACCGCCGACCGCGCGATTCTTCGTCAGATCGGTGTAGTAGAGCTTGAAGTCGAGGCCGATGCGCACTTCGATCGGCTTGTCGCCAACGGTGAGCACGCGCGCCTTACCGGCTTCGAAGCCGAGCCAAGGAACGACGCGATCGCCGAGCTCGTCGGGATCGATACCAAGGCGCTCTGCGGCCGAGGCAAACGCATTGGCGCCCGCCCTGCCGACGTTCTTCATCTTATTGCGATAACGAATCGAGATCGCGTCGACCGCGAGCAGGGCGGCATCGGTTCCGAGCTGCGCGAGGGCCTCCACGGCGTATTCGGCGAGTTTGCCGCGGTTTTGGTCGGCCCACTCGCGAATCTGCGTCACGAGAACGGTGACGAGAAAGTCGTCGCCCAGGCAACCAGCGATCGCGAGTGCCCAGCGGTCGTTCGCCTCGGCACCCGAGGCGACGAACCTTTCGAAGACCGCACGTGCGAAGGGCGCGCTGGAGGCTCGATCGAGAAGTGCATACATCGGCCGCGCTTCGAGATCCGGTGCGATTCCACGCGCGCGCGACTGGCGGTAGCAGAGGTAACGGACTTCTTTCAGCGTGAGCGGCGCGCCGTCGTTCCACTTCAGGGCCGGTAGACTCTCCTCGCGAAGCCACTCGGCGACGGGGCTTGCGAGTTTCGCAGCGGCACTTTCGATTCGTGCCGCAATGTCGGCCCGCGTGGGGACGCGGCCTTGACGCGCGTGGACCTCCTGAAGCGCCGTGAGGATCGCGTCCCGAACGTCGTCGTTCGACTCCCGCTCGAGGCGGAGCTCGAGCTGTGCGATCGCGGACGGGCTCCCGATGGCATCCAATACGAGCACGGCGGCCGAGCGCACGTCGGCCTTCTTGTGCTCGAGTCTCTTCGCCGCAGGCGCGACGACCGATTCTTCGAGCCGCGCAAGGGCGCGGGCCGCGGCCTCCCGAACGAGTTTCGATTTGTGCTCGAGGAGCGACCAGAGCTCCGGCTCGACGAGGCCTGGTTTCCAGCCGGCCGCAATGCGCGCAAAGGTGACGACCTCGTCGGCGGAGGACCCGGCGAGACCCGTTCGAAGTTCCTTGACAATGCGCGGCTCGAGCTCGGAGAGATCGAGCTTGATGAGGTGCCCGACGACCTGCGCGCACAGCTCGCGATGCTCGAGAGCCGCCATGAAAACTGGCACGGCGTCGCGACCGAGCTTGGCTGCGGAGTCAACGATCCAGCGCTCGTAAGGAAGATTGCGATTTTTCGTTCGCTCGAAATGTCGAACGAGGTCCGGGGCGGCCTCCGCGCCGAAAGCATCGACCATGAACGCGCCGATCGGGCCGTCGTTGTTGTTGGCCGATGGCCCGACGAGCGCGCGTCGCGCAGCCTCGAGCGCTCGTCCCCGGTGCTTGACCGGATCGAACTCGAAAAGGGCGCGCGCCTGACGGAACTTCCACCAAATGTCCGGCTCGTCTTCGAACGTCGCGACGAGCTTCGCTTCGTAACGGTCGCCTGTCGCTCGAAGGATGCTCGTGAAGATTTCCGCCGACACCTCCGTCTTCTTGCCCCGCGTCAAGAACGCGTCGATGAGCTCGGGAAGACGGCCAAGGCCGAAGTTCGTCACCAGGTCCGCGAACCTCGGCAGGTGCTCGCCCCACTTGCTGGCCGGACGCACCATCGCTTTGCGCAGCGACTCGGTGCTCGCCGAAAGCAAATAGCGACCCGCGGACGTCGGTTTCGAATTGTAAACGATATTTCTTACCTCACACAGGATCCATTTACAAATTGCGCTTTCGTCGAAGTCCAATTGCTTGAGCTCTTGGACGACAGGAGCGAGCAGATCGTCCCCTCCCTCCTCGGCCTCGAGCTCGTGGCTCACCCAGGAGCCTAGGGCCGAGAGGCCGTCGGCTTTCGCCATCACGCGGGTGAGCCTGCGATCGTGATCCGTCCAGCGAGTTGAGTGTTCGAGCGCGCTGACGATTCTCCCCCAGACGAAGTCGTGCGACGGGTCAGGGCGAATCCTTTTGAGCACGGCGACGTCACCGGATCGGACGTATTGCTCTGCCGCCTCCAAGGTCGACGCGTTCCCCCAACCGCGGGCTTTCAACATGCGAAACGCTTCGAAGATCTTGTCCAATGGAGGTCTCCCGATCAGGTCAGTTTTGCAGAGGCTCGTTGTACGGCAGAAGCGACGACACATAGGTGCACGATCCACGCGGAATCGAGCAGTGCTCCCGCTTGGGTCGCGAGTGTCGGCCCGGTCCGTTTCATCCTCTCGAGTCCATTCGCGCAATGGGTCAAGCCGAGCGCCTTCGAGCGGGCGCTGAGCTCGGTCAGCGCAGGCCATCCGCGATAGGCGCGAAGGCCGGCGGATGCGGCGGATTCGAGCTCGTTCCAGATTGACGATAGAACGCGATGAACTTGGTTGTCCTCGCCGGTGACCGGCACGTCGTCGGTTTCGAGCTCCAATTCCTCGCTGTTCGGATCCTCGGCGGACGGTGGGAGCGCCTCGGACGCCCGCATCGGCAGCGCGTGCGAAAGACCCAGGCTCGTCGCGCCTGTGACCTCTAGGATCGCTATGGGCTCGAGCGCGAAGGAGCCGCGCAGGATCTCCAGCACGCCGAACACGCGCGCTCCGGCGCCCGGTGGGTAGGATTCGAGCGCGGCGATCGCTCGATCTGTTTCCGGTGATTGCCGCACGACAAGGGGTATGGCGCGGCCCGCATCGTCGAACACGGGACGCACGAGCTCCTGGCGCGTGCCGTCGAACACGGCAGGGCCCCACCTGGCCGGCTCGATTAGCACCAGCGATGCAGTCTCATCGCGATCGCGGAATCCGACTACGAGTGCTTTCTCGGCGATGGGAACGAGGTCGCTCCACGTGCGCACCGCCAGGGGTAGGGTTGCGAGCTTCGTCGGGCCCATCGAGACGGCGCTCGTGCCGGCGCGCGCCGACAGGCGGCCGCTTCGGGAACGCCATGCGGAAGGAAGGCGCATACGACTTGCGCTTGCCACGGCGGGAGACTGACAACCGGACCACGGTCCCGGCCCGGAGAACCGCGCCACCGGATCGAAGCCCGGCGTACCGATGGGCCGAGCTTCGGTCCAGGTGTTGTAGTGCGCCGATTTCGCGTCCCAGAAGTAGACGGTGACGCCGACGTATCCGCTCGCCGACCGCCACGCGCGCGCGCCGATGCCGGTGAGCTCGAGGTTGCGGACGGGCTCGTATCGCGAACGGTGGACTCCGACGAGCGCGGGGCTATTGCCACCGAGGGCTTGCGCGAGGGCGTGAACGGTTGCCGCGCGCGACAGAATGGCCTCGTCGGAGGCCCGCGCCGCACGATCGAGCCACGTTTGCCCCTCGTCGGCCAGCGCCCGCACAAAGCGCTCGAGAGCCGGAAGATCGACACCGTGCGCCGACGTGGCGAGCGTCCTCAGGCGCCCAATCATCGCCGGATTGAGTGTCGAAAGACCGTGCGCCACGAGTTCCTCCGTAACTGCAATGACTGATGCGCGCACTTCGTCTCGTGTTCGGGGTGCTTCGCTCGAAGCCAAGAGCGCATGTGTTGCGAGCGTGGGTGGCTCCGTTACGCCGTGCTCGATCTGCCAAGCGAGAACGGCGACCACGCGATGCAAGCAAACACGCGGAGCGTGGCAATCGCAAAGCATGCCCTCGAGCCCGCTTCCGGGCACGAAGGAGCACTCGACGTTCAGCTCCGAGATTCGAGCAACGAGCACGCGCGTTCGACGAAATGCGACGCTGAGCCCCCCCGAAAGCTCGCGCTCAGCCCGATCGAAGAGCGCCCTGCCTGCCCATTTTCGAATCGCTTCCTCTTCGAAGGCCGAGAGCTCCCCGTCGGGATCCGCCGGCGGGTCGGGGAGCGGAAGGGCGGCGGCGGCCACGAACATGATCGCGCTTAGGATATGGCGGCAAATGCCTTTCGCGGGGCAAGAGCAGCGCGCCTCGCTTGGCCTTTCGGATAGAAGGACCGTGCATCCCTCCACTTCGAGCTTAAGGCTCTCGTTCCGTTCGCCGACGAGCGTCGGCGCTCGACTCTCGAGGTCCTTGCGCGCCCGGCGGACGAGACCCCGGTTGGCGAGAGCGGAGAGAGCGTCGTCGTCGAGAAGGACGAACGTGCGCTGGAGCCGCGCGTAAAGCTCGCTCACGACAGCACCTTGGCCACCCACTCGGCGAGGTGGCGGGGTGTGAAAGCTCCGATCTCCGCGCCGGCATCGGCGCAAGCCTCGGCTATCTTGCGGTCGTAGCTTGGCTTGGCTTCGCGATCGAGCGCGGCCAAGCCGAGAACGCGGACGCCCTCGCTTCGAAGCTTGCGGATCGTCGCGAGCATGCGAATCGGGGGCCCTCCCTCGCAGAAATCGGTGACGACAATGACGATGGTGCGCGTCGGTTGCTCGACCAAGCTCGCGCAAGCGGCAAGAGCGCCCCCGATGTCTGTGCCGCCGCCGAGCTGGACGCTCATCAACAGCTCGGCTGGATCGTCGACGGTGTCGCTGAGATCGACGACTGAGGTGTCGAATGCCAACAGCTTGACGCGGACGGCAGGGAGCCTCGCGAAGATGCCTGCCATCACCGCGCTATGAATGACCGAATCGAGCATCGAGCCGCTGCAATCGACGGCGATGATGATTGTCCACGGGAGATGACGCTTCACGCGCGAACGAAACCACAGATCGCGTGCCAGTAGCTTCTTCCGCTCGACGTCCCAATGCTGAAGATTCGCCCGCACGGTGGCTCGGAAGTCGAGATTCTTCGCCGCTCGCATGCGCGTGCGCCGGGTACGATCGAGCCGGCCCCAAAGGACGGGACGGATGTCGCTCGAGAGACGCCGTCGCAAGTCGTCGACGACCTGGCGGATGATTTTGCGTGCGAGCTCGAGCGCGGGTCCCGTCATGAGCCCACGGAATGTCAGCAACGTTTTGAGCAGATCGTAGTTCGGCTCCAGCTTTTGTAGCGTTTCGGGATCGGTGACGAGCTCGCGCAGCCCGTAGCGATCGAGGGCGTGACGGGTGATCACTTCGCACGTGTCGGCCGGGAAGAGCCCGCGGACCTCGCGAATCCAATCGGGTACCGTCAGCGTGGAGGGGCCGCGGCCCGCGCCTCCGCCCGGACTTCCGCTGCCTGCGCGCACGCCGCGGCGCGCGTACTCGCGCCCATAAAGGTAGTCGAGCATTTGGTCCATGCGCGCCAACGACGCGTTGCCTTGGAGAGGCACGCGTTCTTCGGCGAAGCGTCCGAGCACGAGACGCCAGCGCGCCAGCGCTCGCGCATGATCTACGTCGCTCATTCCTCACCTCCCGGACGCCAGCCGTCTCGCTCGAGGATTTTTCCGACGAGCTCGTTCGTGCGCAGACCGAGCACGACGTCGGACTCGGTCGCATCGACCAGGAGAGCGGGTGCGAACGGCGATGCCCCGGCATACTGCGCGGCTGCGGCAGCAACGGCGTCCACCTCGCGTGGGGTCAAGTCGCTGAACGCAAGCCTCAGGTGGGGGAGTGCCGCGATGAACGTCTCCTCGGTGATCGTTCCTAGCGTTTCATGCACTGCAGAAACCACCAAAGGTTCCTGCCAACATGCACTCCGTGAGGTCCTGAGGACGCCCCGCAGGAACCGCGCGCCGTGGGCCGGATCGGCACGGCCCCCTGCCAAAAACCCGGACAACCTTCGTGCGAGATCGGTGCCGGTCATGGTCCCTTGCGCATGGAGCAAGCCGCACGCTGCGCCGAGAACGACCGGGTTACTCGTTTCGATCGTCGCGAGTTGGGCAAGCTGGTCGTCGCGCAGTTCGGTCGCTCCCGGAACGCCTTGGATCGAATCCGTCAGCACGGCCCACGCACAGAGACGATCAAGCGCGATGGCTTCATCGTCCTCGGGCGTATGAGCAAGCGTGGGCAGGAGAACAGCAGCTCGGGTCCACGCGGCGGCGACGATCTCCGAAATCCCTTCGAGGTCGTGGGCCTCGAGAGGCTCCCGGGACAATCGGAGGAGATCCAGGTCGCTCGCCGCGCCGACGACGGACACGAAGCTGGGATCATCGGCGACGAGCACCCCCGTTCTCTCGAGTAGCGCGGCGGCTTGCCTCTGGAGACCACACCTGCACCCCTCGAGCACGAGCCGCGCGGCGATGTCCGATCGGTGTCCTGCTTGCTCGGCATCAGCGAAGCGTTCCAGAAGCCATGCACTCGCTGCTTCTTCGAGCGTCGCGCCGTAGCGGGACTGCTCGATGAGGCGAGACTCTGTCGCGGGTTGCCATTGAAATCGCCACACCTCCTGCACCCGCTCGAGACCGCTTCCCGCGACGTAGTCCGGTCCGCGCACCCATTTCGCGAAGGGGACATCGAGGAGCCGAAGCCGGTAGAAGAAGCGGCTCTTTTCTCGATGGGTCGCGGATCGATAGAGATCGAGCGACGACTCTTGCTCGCGAGACGCATCAAGTGGGAGCTTGAGTGCCGCCGCCGTGCGCTCGAAGTCGCGGACCAGTGGTGGCCTTCCGGCTTCAGGGGGCACCTCGCCGATCCGGTCGCCCGCCAAGAGTTTGCGGGCTGTGGCGAGGACGAGCGCGCCTTCGACGTCAATCGATCCCTTTACGAACAGGGAACGAACGGCGTCGAGAAAATCTTCGCGCGTCGGCGACGCGTGCCCACGCAGCGCGGAAAGCCCTTGCATGTGCTGCAATGCGACGGCGGCCTCGGCGGCCGAAGGGCTACCCATCTGCGCGCGAACTTCGCGCGCCAGCTTCACGACGAGGTCGGCTGGGTCGCGGTTCTCCCACACGCGCTGGTAGAACTCGGGGGCCGGCATTCCGCTCGCATATCCGTTGAGGCTATCGAGCTGGATGAACCCGTAGCGCATGAGCGTGACGCTCGCATCTTCGGGCTTTGCGACTGGAGTCGGCGGAGGGGGCGCGCCCTTCGTCTCGGGGAGCGCCACGGTATGGAAGCCCCCGGTTACCACGACGACTGGTCCCCCGGCAAAGCGGGCGGTCGCTTCGTCGATCGACGCGCGCATCGCACTCTCGCGGACGTCGTGGATCTCGGCGTGCAGTTGTTCAGGCGAGTGATCTTGACGTGCGAGAGCGCACCAGAGCAAAACCTCGCGGAAGAACGAGGAAGAAGCCTTGCGTCGAAAGTCGTGCTCGAAGAGCGTGTCCCAGAGGTCGTCTGGATCACGAGCCCCCGCGCGCCGACACGCGGCGCGGAGCAGCCGGCTTCGAAAAAGGAATCGCTCGTCTTGGAGACTGAGGGCGTGCTCGCTCGACGGGGCCTGGCCGGCGGGAGAGGCCGCTCCTTCCGCGACCACCATCTCGGGATAGGTGAGGTCGATGAATTCGACCTCGGCACCCAGCGATCGCGCGGCGCGCACGGCAGCGAGCTCGGGCGAATAGTCGCAGAGCGGATAGTACGCGCCGTGCCGGCGAGGAAGGCCGGATCCGCGCCGGTCGACATAAGCCGTGTAGATGGCAATGGGAGGCTTGGTGCGTGGGTCGACGAGGTAATCGATCAGCGCAGTGGCATCGCGCGGCCCCTCGATGAGAACCGCTTTCGGCTGAATCGTCTCGATGACCCGCTCGACGTGCCAGGCGCACGCCGGACTGTGGTGCCGAATGGGCAAATAGACGATGGGTGCATTCAGATCGAAGAGCGGCGGTGCCGCGCTCGCGTCGGGCAACGATGCCGCGAGCGGCTCCGTCACGGCAATGCCTTCTTGGCTTTCGCGAGATCCGCCCAAAGGCCGCGACGTTCGCTACTACGCCGCGCCACGACGATGCTGAAGTATTGCTTGAGGCGCGCCAGGTCGTCGGCGCTATCCTTCATCACGGCGCCTCCCAGGTGTCGAGCGATCTCGAGCGGTGTTAGTCGCTTGGACCCGTAATAGAACGCGTCGAGCCCGGCGCTCATCGCGACTGCAACGGCTTCGGCCGTCGACATGACCGTAGTAGGCCGCTCGACAGCAATCCCTTCGGCCGTGGTCCCTGTCCGCAAGTCCTGAAATGCCGTGACCAGCACCTCGACGACGTCGCGGTCCATCTTGATGCTCACCCCCGCCTCGCCGAGCAATTTCGTCGCTTCAGCGTGGACCAATTCGACCTCTGCATCGAGATCGGCAATCGGGTGGACGGTTTCGAAATTGAACCTCCGCTTCAGCGCGCTCGACATTTCGTGCACGCCTCTGTCTCGAATGTTCGCCGTCGCGATGACGTTGAAACCTGGACGCGCAAAAAGGAGACGGTGGTCCCCCTCGAGCTCGGGAACGGTCATCAGTTTTTCAGACAGGATGCTCACCATCGTGTCCTGCACTTCGGGAGGGCAGCGCGTGATTTCTTCGAAGCGCGCGAGGATGCCGTCCCTCATCGCAACGAAAAGAGGCGACGGCACGAGAGCGCGTAGGGTGGGGCCCTCCGACAACAAGAGGGCGTAGTTCCACGAGTATCGAATCTGATGGGTGCAGTTCCCGATTTGACGGCAAAGAACAAAGCAAAATCGATCACTTGCGAGGTGTAGGTTGAACTTCGGGGCTCTCTCACGGCAAATATCCAATTGCGAGTTGAGATATTTGAAGGAGGAGCCCCGATGGAACG
>WNGB01007305.1_pt1 | contig 24467 bp, 14 predicted proteins | sample 5400681 | NCBI WGS metagenome assembly WNGB01 (sample SAMN13153367, study PRJNA577476) | soil metagenome | isolation source: 115 cm soil or saprolite under grassland replicate 2 | place: USA:California | collected 2016-06-15
TTCTCCACTCTCGTCGAGAAGAGCTGGGGCCTTTCGGCGCCATCCCAACTCGCCGCGTAGAAGACGGTGTGCCCGTCGGGTCCGAAGCGAGCCGAGGATGCAAACCCGCGCCGGAACGTGAGCCTGCGGAAGGCGGGGGGCGAGGCGGCGGGCTTCTTCCATATCTGCCGTCCAGCCAGCAATCCAAGCGCCGCCGCAATAGCCATGAAAGCGATCGTTCGGACCAGCCGCTGACGCGGCCGCACGGCGCGCGCCGAAGGTTCCAGGCGCGGCCCGGAGAAGCCGGACAGGGCTTCCAGGTCGAAAGCGAGATCGTGCGCGGAGTAGAACCGCTGCTCCGGGTTCTTCTCGAGGCAGTGCCGGACGATCCGCTCGAGGCCGAGGGGCAGGTTCTGGTTGGTCAGCGAAAGATCCGCGGGATCCTCCCGCAGGATCGCCGACATCGTGTCGGCCGCGGAATCGCCCTGAAACGCTCTCCTGCCCGAGAGCATCTCGTAGAGGATCGCGCCGAAGGAGAATATGTCAGACCGGACATCGGCCGGCTTTCCCCTCACCTGCTCTGGTGACATGTAGCCGAGTGTGCCCAGAACGACCCCGGGCTCGGTTCCCGCCGTTGCGGTCGGGAGGTTGGTCTTCTGTCCCGCTCCTTCCTCGGCGTGAGTCAGCTTGGCCAGCCCGAAGTCCAGGATCTTGACCCGCCCGTCCGTTGTGATGAAGAGATTCTCCGGCTTCAGGTCCCGATGAACGATTCCCTTCTCGTGCGCCGCAGCGAGACCTCGCGCGATCTGGAGCGCGTAATCAACGGCCTTGCGCGGCGAGAGCCATCCGCCTGCCAGGTCCGCGCGCAGCGTTTCTCCCTCCAGCAGCTCGCTGACGACGTACGGCGCGCCGTCGTGCGTCCCAAGGTCATAGACCGCGGTGATGTTGGGATGATTCAAGAGTCCGGCCGCCTTGGCCTCCTGCTCGAACCGCCGCAGCCGATCCGGGTCCGCCGAGAACGACGCCGGCAAAACCTTGATCGCCACCTCGCGTGAAAGCCGAGAGTCCCGCGCGCGATACACCTCGCCCATTCCTCCCGAGCCGAGAGGGGAGAGGACCTCATAAGGTCCGAGACGACTTCCCGACGCGATCGTCATTCGCATCTCCGGGGACCCGCAGGACCGAGCCTCGTTCCCGCGCTGATCATTTCAGCAATTCCGAATCCCGCGCCCGGGAGGCGCGAGAAGCGGCGGTTCATCCGAGGATGGAGAAGATGTAGTCCTGGCCGTAGCAGGCCACGAGCAGCTCGCGGCTGTCGGCGGGCCGGAGGCGGTGGCCGTCGGTGTTGGTTCCGCGGATGACGCGGATGGCGCGGATGCGGCTCGTCACGACTCGGTTGCCGAACTCCAGACGCAGCCCGCAGGCGGCGACGATGTCATGTTTGATGACGCTGCCGCCCCAGGTGCAACCGGAGATCGAGAGCCGGACCGGGGAAACGCCCTGGCGGTCGAACCATCCTCCCCAGACGCTGTAGGTGGAGTCGCCCAGCACGCTGATGCAGTAGACGGAGTTTTCGGTCGCGACGACGACGCGATCGCCGCGGCGCAACTCGGACTTCTGAACCGGCTGCGTGAGCCGACCCTTCTCCAGAATGGCGTTCACCGTCCGGGCGCAGGCGATCATGCTGGATGTTCCCTCGGTCTCAATTCTCCCTCAGAGAGGGTTGGAAAGATTGTATCCGTTAACATTCTCTCATGCGACTCCGCTCTTCCATCCGAACGGGTGCTGCCCTGGCCGGATTCCTGTCACTTGCAGCGGACGTGCCCGCCTCGGGGCAGCCGGCGATACAGAAACGCATCGATCGGGTGGTCCGGGAATTTCCGGGGACGCTCGGTGTCGCGGTCAAGAATCTTGATACGGGAGAATCCTTTGCGGCCAACGGGGACATGCGCTTTCCGACTGCCAGCCTGATCAAGGTCGCGGTGATGGTCGAGGTCCACCACCAGGTCGCCGAGGGGAAGCTCCGGCGCGACACCTCCGTGACCCTGAAGGAGTCCGACAAGGCGGGCGACGAGCCGGTTGTCCTGAACCAGCTCCACGCCGGAGTCCCTTTGACTGTCGCGGACCTGCTCGCGCTGATGATCGCCTTTTCCGACAACACGGCCACGAATCTCCTCGTCGGGCTCGCCGGCACGGCGAACGTGGACCGGCGCATGGTTGCCTACGGGCTTCCGAACACGAAGATCTTCCGTCCGACGTTCCGCGACGGGCACGCCGACGTGTTCCCGGAAGAGGAGAAGGAGTTCGGCCTCGGCATGACGACGCCCAGGGAGATCGCGCGATTGATGGAGTTGATCGCCGACGGAAAAGTCGTGAGCCGAGCAGCCTGCGACGAAATGCTCTCGGTCCTAGAGAAACAGCAGGATCGGGCGATGATCCCACGCTCGCTCCCCATCGATCGGGACAGAATCACCGTCGCCAACAAGACCGGTTGGGACGAGGAGAAGCTGCCCGACGCCAACGGTTTCAAGGGCGATGTCCGGACTGACGCCGCCTACGTGAAGAGCCCGAAGGCCCGCTACGTCATCGCCATCTGCGCCCGCCGCGTCAGGGACAAGCGCCCCGGCGCGGACAACCAGGCGCTCGTGACGGGAGCCAAGATGTCGAGGATGGTGTACGACGAATTCAACCCCAGCCGCTGACGACGATCTCCGCCGCAGGAGGGCGGCGAACTGAATCAGATCGGATCGTGGACGCGGAGACCGGCGAAACTCACGAAACGGGTGTCGTGTGTCCAGATCTCGACCGCTCCGTTGTCGAATGCTGTCAGGCCGATCTGAAGACGTTCGTGTCAATGGTGATCAGCGCTCGCCCCGGATCCACCCGTGCATCCGGGCGCGGTCCCGGACGTCTGCGCCGGGCGGGAGCCCTCCCCGCGCGGTCACCCATCGGATCGGCCCGCGCCGTGATCGAGGGGCCTCCGATCCGCCCGCCAGCTCCCGGCGCAGGCCCCGCTCGAACACCTCGCGCAGCGTCTTGCGCGACTCGGCCGCCATCTTTTTTGCCGCGATGAGCAACTCGTCGGGAAGGTCGACCGTCGTCTTCATATGGGAAGAAATATTGCCATAAATATGGCCAAACGACCCGCGGCAAGACGCATGGCGACGGACATCAGCATTCCCTCTCCGGCAGCGTAGAAGAGCTCCGAGCCGCTTCGATTCCAGACTTGCATCTGGCCGCCCCGATCGAGACCTGACGCTTTGGACCGTCCGGCAGAGCCTGCACGTAGACACCGTCGGCAGAATCTTGTCGTGTTTCGTTCGAACCAGGATCTTCTCGGCGCCCCCGCTCGCCGGCCGTTCGTAGAGATCGTAGAAGCCGACATGATCGGAGACATGATGCTGGTCTTTTCCGGGTCGACGTTGCGCGCCGCGAATACAAAATGCCGCCCGTCGGGAAGGAAGGCCGGATAGAGGTGGGCGACTTCGCCTCGCGCAATGTCTCCGGCGCTCTGCCAGCTCGGCCAGCGTCTCTCCCTCCAGGTACTCCATGACCAGGTACTCGACACCGTCCTGATTGCCCACGTCGTAGAGCGCACAGATGTGGGGATGCGAGAGCTGGGAGATCGTCTTGGCCTCCCGCTCGAAGCGCTGCCGGAGTTCCGCGGAAGAGGAGAGATGTTCCGGCAAGACCTTGACCGCCACCGTTCGCTCGAGCCGCGTGTCCCGAGCCTTGTAAACCTCGCCCATGCCTCCCGCCCCGACGGGAGAAAGAACCTCATAAGGGCCGAGTCGCGAACCGGCGTTCAGAGTCACGCTACTCCCTACTTCTTGATCGCCGCCGTCCAGTTCTGTAGGAGAGTGATCGGGGGAGACTGCTCGACGCCGGAGGACATGATCAGAAATCGCTCCCCGTTGGGCGCCACGTCGTAGAAGGTGGGGAGCGGATGGGGTTCGAAAAGGACTCTCGGGACGCCGGGCTCGACTGTCCCACCGGAGCTTCGGGTTTCGACCGACATCAATCGCAAGTCAGACGAGAGATAGAAGAGTTCCTTGCCGTCCCGCCGCCACCGCGGTTGGATTCCGCCGTCCGTCGAGACCTGCCACCTGTCACCCGGGCCGGGGAAGGCCGCCACGTAGATTTCGTTCCGCCCGGACTCCTCCGACGTATAGGCGAGCCACCGCCCATCGGGGGAGAATCGCGCGTCGCCGTTGTTGACGCCCCGGCGGAAAAACGTCGTCAGCTTTCCGTCGGCGACAGAGAGAATCGAAAGACTGACTCTCCGTTCTCCCTTGGGCTCCCGAAGCTCGAGAGCCACAAATCGCCCGTCGGGAGACCAGTCATCCGGAACCCGCATTCCCGCTCCCTCCAGGAGCGGCTCTTCGCTTCCGCCGCCCGGCGGTTTTCGGTACAGATCCCCCTGGTGCTTCCGGTCGGACTCGAAGACGATGGACCTCCCGTCAGGAGACCAGACCGGTTGGTCGCTGTTCGAGGGACCGGTTGTAAACCTCGTACGGATTCCGCGGACGAGATCGTAGAGCCACACGTCCGAGGTTTGCGTCGCGGGATCGAAGACGGTCGCCGCGAGCCGCCGACCATCGGGCGAGATCCGAAGCCTTCCGGTTCCCCGGCTGGTCCCAGAAACAAAGAACGCGGGCTCTCCGACCGTGCCCAGCTTCCGCCCGTTGCTGTCGAACCAGGAAAGGGTCGAGGGAGTATCAGTGGAGATTCCGTAGGCGACCGTCCCGTTTTCCGCGGCGCAAAAAGTCGCCAGCCTCCAGAAGAGCGAGTATCCCGCGACGTTCTGTGCAATCGGAATCAGCTCTCCGGCCGCCCGCAGCCGCTTCGGGTCGAATCGTTGCGCGAACAGGGTTCCGTCGCGCTGAAAGAGGAGGTGGCCCTCGGACGCATCCACGGAAGAAGGCGCGTAGATCGTGTTCGAGTAAGCCGGGATCACGGCCTGATCCTCCTTCGAGTCGATCGTTCCGACACGAATGAGGTTGGCCGAATCGTCCGGAGCGCCCGAGAGATTCGCGGCCATGTAGAGGAAATGGCGTCCGTCGGGCAGAAACCAGGGGTAGCGATGCGTGGTCTCGTGACGCGCCGCATCCAGGCGTGTCACCGGCGTCGGAACGCCTCCGGTCTCCGGAATCCGGCTGATCGCCGTGGAGGGCTGCGAGAACAGGATCACCCCCTCGCGACTCCAGGTTCCGCCCAGCCCGTTGAGTGCCACGCTGCTCAGGACCACGACCGGCCCTCCCGAGGCCTCGATCTTCTTCAACTTTCCATCGGCGAAGAAGGCGATGAATCGCCCGTCCGGCGACCAGAAAGGAAAGTCCGCGCTCTCGGTGCCGGCGAGCGGCTGCGCGGCGAGGCCATCGAGCGATCGGACCCAGAGCTGTCTCCTCCCGCCGGGCACTCCCGCGACGAACGCCAGGTGGCCGCCCTCGGGAGAGATCGCGACGAAGTCCAAGAAACGCTTCTCGGGAAGAAGAATGGAGGAGCGAACCGCGCGGACGGGCCTGGGAGCGCGGCGCAGATACCCGGCGGCGAAGGCCGCGGCCGCGAGCGCCGCGAGAGCGAAGAGCGACCAGGCCACTCGCTCGCGGTTCTTTCGTCTCGTGACCACTGGCGCCGGCACGCCCGCCTGGGACCCTCCCTCGGCGACCCACTTCAGCTCCAGCATCACGTCGTGGGCCGTCTGCCAGCGGTCCTCCGGGTCCTTGGCGAGACAGGTCCTGACCACGCGGTCCAGAGCCGGCGGGATCATCGGCTGGATGGTCGAGATCGGTGGAGGCTGCGCGCCGATGATCGCGGCGATCAACGTCGCCTGGCTCGGGCCGGAGAAGGCCTTCTGTCCCGTGGCCATCTCGTAAAGGACCGTCCCGAGCGCGAAAATGTCCGTTCGCGCGTCGGCTTCCTTGCCCTCGAGCTGCTCCGGCGCCATGTACTGGAATGTGCCGAGGATTGTCCCCTTCTCCGTCAGGTTGGCATTGCCCATCACCGTCGGAATGGCCGTCTGACTGAGTCTCGCCATGGGATGCTGTGATGCGGCCGCTAGCTCCCTCCCGGCCGCGTCGAGCGGCCGCTCAGATGTCAAGCGAGCCAGGCCGAAGTCCACGAGCTTCACGCCGGACTTCGTGAGCATGACGTTGCCGGGCTTCAGGTCGCGGTGGACGACCCCCTGGCGGTGTGCCTTGTCCAGCGCGTCGGCGATCTCGATGCCGCAGCGCAGCACCTGGTCGGGCGGGAGCGGTCCCTTGAGCAGTCGGTCCGCCAGGCTCTCTCCCTCCAGGAACTCCATGACGAGGTACTCGGTCCCGTCCTGGTTGCCCACGTCGTAGAGCGCGCAGATGTGGGGATGGGAGAGGGAAGAGATCGTCTTGGCCTCCCGCTCAAAGCGCTGGCGGACCTCTTCGCTCTTGGACAGGTGCGAGGGAAGGACCTTGATCGCAACGGTGCGTTCGAGCCGCGTGTCCCGTGCCCGGTACACCTCCCCCATCCCGCCCGCCCCGACTGCGGAAACGATCTCGTAAGGACCGAGGCGAGAGCCGGCAGTTAGAGTCATTCGAACAAACCTCAGGTCGGCATCAGGTCCAGAGTGATCCGGGCCGCGTTCTCGACGTCCAGCATTTCTATACATCTTTTCCTGGATCCCGGCTCACTCGCCTGGGCTGCCAGGGGCAGGACTCTCTTGATCGGCAAGGGACCGGCAGCCATCAGTTCGTGCAGTGTTCTCCCCTCGACCAGCTCCATTGCGATATAGCGTCATCTCAAATCCGAAATCCAATCTGAATCGGAAGTCTCCTTTATTTCTTCAGCCCCGCGGTCCAGTTGAGGACTGCGACCATGGGCGCGGATGCGACTCCCTCGGCGGGGACGTTGACCAGGAAACGCTGCCCGTCGGAGGTCACGTCGTAGCGATTGGAGTTGTCCCATCCCTGCAGAAATCCGCGGACGGGCGCCTCGAAGAGGGCGGTCGCCGCGCCCGCCTGAAACGTCGCCCCGGAAGCCTGGACCGGGGCGGCCATGAGCTTGCGGTCCGCGCCGAGATAGAAGATCTCCTTACCGTCTTTCCTCCATCGGGGCTCGTACCCTCCCGCTGCCGAAACCTGCCAGCGTCCTTCCGAAGACGAGAACAGTCGGACATACACCTCGTACCGCCCCGACTCGTCCGAACAGTATGCGATCCAGCGTCCATCGGGCGAGAGCTGAGCCTGGACTTCATCGGCGGCTGTGGCAATCAGCTCCCGTGACTTTCCGTTACCGGATAGAGGCAGAAGCCCGATGTTGCCCCTCGTGGGCGGGAAGCTGTACTGGAAGATCAGGAATTGTCCGTCGCTCGACCAGTCGAGCGGAAAGCGGAGCCTCACTTCTTGCGAGAGCCTCACCTCGCTACCGGCCCCGCTCGAGAGCTTTTGATGGATCGCGGCTGGCTTTCTCGCCGAATCGAAAGCAATACGGCTTGCGTCGGGCGACCACACGGGCATCGATTCGTCGGAGGGATCGAAGGTCAAACGCAGGGACGAGTCTCGAGTGGTCTCCAGGATCCAGATGTCGCTTGTCTCTCGCTGCGGGTCCACTCGCGTGGCGGCGATTCTCGTTCCGTCCGGAGAAAGGCGATGGCTTCGAAAGAAGCCCGGAGGGCCGACGACACCGAGCCGCTGGCCGCTGCGGTCAAACCAGCTCAGGCGGCTCTCGGAACGGTCCGCCGTCTTGTAAGCCAGGACGCCGTTTCGCGAGACCGAGAAGGCCGGCGCCCCGTACGGCATGCCGCTTCCCACGCTGCTCGCGACGTCTTCCGTTACCGTCCGCGCCCCTCCGTGAAGGCGAAGAGTCCGCGCATCGAAGGGCTGCGCGAAGAGAAGGTGTTGCTGCACGAAGAGCAGGTAGCCGGGAAGAGCATATGCGACGCTAGAGTCCGTCCCCGGGCGAAACCGGGCGAGCAAGCCCTTCACGTCCAGGGACCCGACCTGGATCTCCCTCTCGGCGCGCCCTGTGATTAGATCCTCGGGAGAGTCTCCTGCTTCCACCCAGTAGAAGAAGCGCCGGCCGTCCGGAAGAAAACTCGGGAAGCGATGCGAGAACTCTTTATGGCTTTTGTCCAGGGTCGTGGCCGGCGACGGCGAGCCGCCCTCCGCCGACATTCGAAGCAGCGGCCCCGTCGTCTCGGGCGCGAAGAGGATTCCGCCCTCCGCGCTCCACGAGCCGCCTCGCCCCTCGAGCGCATCGGCGAGCACCAGAACGTTTTCTCCGGAAGAGTCGATCTTCTTTAACTTTCCGCCCGCGAAAAACGCGAGGAAACGGCCATCGGGAGACCAGAAGGGCTGCGCGTTCTGAGAAACGCCCTCGGTTCCGGCCAGGGGCCGCGCGACCAACGAGTCGAGGGCGCGGACCCACAGAATGGTGCGATTTTCGGCGGTCGCCGCGAAAGCGATGCGCCGGCCGTCGGGTGATACGACCGGGGTCGCAATGGAGTTCGCTGTGCCGGGCGCGTACAGCGCGAACTTCACCGCGCCCTGGTCCGGCACCTCGCTGTGTCCAAAGAGTCGGAGTCCTCCGAAGTGAAGGACCGCGAGGGCGACCGTGGAAAGGAGAAGGACGGCCGCCGCCGCCCACGGAGCCTGTCGGCGAATACCCTTGAGCGGCATCGGCGCGCGCGCGTCCGTCGCGGATTCCCCTCCGGAGATCCAGCGCAGCTCGCGCATCAGGTCGCCCGCGCTCTGCCAGCGCTCCTCCGGATCTTTGGCCAGGCAGGTCTTGACGACGCGGTCGAGCGTGGGCGGCGTCATTGGCTGGATCGAGGAAATGGGAGCTGGCTCCCTCTCGAGGATCGCGGCGATCAGAGAGGCCTGGCTCGCGCCGGCGAACGCCTTCTTTCCGGTCGCTATCTCGTACAGAACCGCGCCGAAGGCGAAGATGTCTGTGCGGGCATCGGCCTCCTTCCCTTCGAGCTGTTCTGGCGCCATGTACTGGACGGTCCCGAGGATCGTCCCTTCCTGCGTGAGGCTCGCGCCGCCCGCCATCGTCGGCAGCGATGTCAGCGCGGAGATCGGGCCGGCCGGAGCCACGGCCTTCGCGAGCCCGAAGTCGAGGAGCTTGACGCCCGACTTGGTCAGCATGACGTTGCCTGGCTTTAAGTCCCGGTGCACGATTCCCTGCCGGTGCGCCTTGTCCAGCGCGTCGGCGATCTCGATGCCGAAGCGGAGCGTCTGCTCGAGAGAAAGCGGACCCTTCGCGAGACGTTCGGCCAGCGTCTCTCCCTCCAGGTACTCCATGACGAGGTACTCGACCCCGTCCTGGTTGCCGACGTCGTAGAGCGCACAGATGTGGGGATGGGAGAGTTGCGAGATGGTCTTTGCCTCGCGCTCGAAGCGCTGCCGAACCTCGGGAGACGAGGACAGATGCGATGGCAGGACTTTGATTGCGACCGTCCGCTCCAGGCGCGTGTCCCGCGCCTTGTACACCTCGCCCATGCCGCCCGCGCCGAGCGGCGTGAGAATCTCGTAGGGACCGAGGCGAACTCCGGAAACCAGAGTCATTTGGGTTCCAGCCCCGCAGCCCAATCGAGCACCACCGTGATTGGCGCCCCCTCCGCCTCTCCCGAGATCCGGTTGACCAGTATCCGACTCCCGTTGGAGATTACGTCGTACTGGCGGTCGGGGGACGGAAGCGAGACCTTGAAGAGAGCCGTAGGAGTCCGCGATTCGAAGGAAGGCCCGAGGGCGACCGCCGTCGCCATCAATCGGCCATCGTCTCCGAAATAGAAGAGCTCCTTACCATCTCTCTTCCAGCATGGCATGCTTCCTCCTGCCGTTGAAACCTGCCATTTGCCTCCCGGCCCGGGGAAGGGCTGGACGTAGACTTCGGCCCTTCCCGATTCATTCGACACATACGCGACCCAGCGTCCATCCGGAGAGAATTGCGCGGAGAACTCCCCAAACGGTGTCACGACATAGGGCTTGGGAGTCCGATCTCCCGAAAGGGGAAGAATCCAAAGGTCGATCCGTGTTTTCGGAGTGCTCGTTTCGTAGATGAGGAACCGCCCGTCCGGGGAGACGTCGTCGGCAACCTCCCACGCACCGGATCGAAGCAACAACTCTTCGCTGCCGGGCCGATCGGAGGCTGCTTGATAGAGATTCTGAACGCCGTCCCGACTCGACGCAAAGAAAAGGCGCTTTCCGTCCGGCGACCATACCGGGTCGACGTCGTCGGCCGGGTCGAAGGTGAATCGGGACGAGACGTTCCGCGTCAGATCAGTCAACCAGATGTCGCTGGTCGTGCTCTCGGGATCAGATCGGCCTTCGGCCAGCCGTGTTCCGTCAGGCGAGAGACGTGGCGCGTAGTGATCCGCCAAAGGCCCAACTACTCCGAGCTCCCGTCCGCTGCGATCGAGCCAGACAAGCTGCGTCGCGCTGCCCGAGCCAGGCTTGTACACGAGCACGCCGGTCGTGGAGACGGAGACGCTGCGGAGCCCCGAGATAGAGCCGACCGACAACAACCGCTCCGCAATCGGGACGGGCTTGCCAGTCAGCCGCAGGTCTTTCCCGTCGAACGGCTGAGCCAGAAGCGTGCTTCCACGGGAATAGAGGAGATAGCCGGGAGCCGCGAACAATGCGAGCGAGCTCGACTGGAGCAGACGCTTCGGAGGCCGCCCGTCGAGAGAGCCGACCAGGATCTCGCCCGGTTCTTCTCCCGATCCCCGCGACGCGTAGTAGAGGAAGTGATGCCCGTCCGGGAGAAACGAGGGCCACCGGTGCGTTTGTTCTTTCCGGACCGGGTCGGGAGCGGTCGCCGGGGAGACTTTCCCTCCCGTAGCCGGGACGCGGAAGAGGCCGCCCTGGAAGAACGGCGCGAAGACGATCGTGCCGTCCGCTCCCCAGGTGCCTCCCCGTACGTCGTGGGACGCCTCGCACAGGGTCTGAGGAGTGCCGCCCGACAGGTCGATCGTCTTGAGGTAGCCTCCCGCGAAAAAGCCCAGGGAATGAGAGTCCGGCGACCAGAATGGATAGCCAGCTCCTTCGGTTCCCGGCAGGGAGCGGGCACCGAGGGAACCGAGGGATCGCAGCCATAGCGAGACGGTTCCGTTCGCCGGGGCCGCTGTGAACGCCACCCAGTTGCCGTCGGGTGAAACGGCCGCGAACCATCCCAAGACCGCGTCGGGAGGGCTGACCATCTGCAGGCGAACCGGTCCTCTTCGGCTGGGCGCGGGCCGGTGGAAGTAGGCGACAGTCAGCCCGACAGTAATGAAGAGGAAGACGATGGCCGCCGCCCAGGCGAGTCGCTCCCGCCGACGGCTTCGTCTTTCCGTCAGAGGCTGCGCGGTTGGACCGCCGGATCGAACCTCGAGAATCCACCGCAGCTCGCTCCCGAGGTCGTGCGCGCTCTGCCAGCGCTCCTCCGGATCCTTGGCGAGACAGGTCTTCACGACGCGGTCGAATGACGGCGGCGTCATCGGCTGAACGGCCGAGACCGGATCCGGATCCCTGTCCAGGATGGCGGCAATCAGACTTGCCTGGCTCTTCCCCTCGAACGCCTTCCGACCGGTCGCCATCTCGTAGAGCACGGCGCCGAGCGCGAAGATGTCCGTGCGCGCGTCCGCCTCCTTCCCTTCCAGTTGCTCGGGCGCCATGTACTGAAACGTCCCCAGGATCGTCCCCTCCCGCGTCAGGTTCGCTTGTGTCGGGAGGGCAGTGAGGCTGCCGGCGGGCGCAGACGGCGCGATGGCCTTGGCCAGCCCGAAGTCGAGCAGCTTCACGCCCGACTTCGTCAGCATCACGTTGCCGGGCTTCAGGTCCCGGTGCACGATCCCCTGACGGTGGGCTTTGTCCAAGGCATCCGCGATCTCCACGCCGTAGCGAAGCGTCTGTTCTAAAGGAAGAGGACCTTTGACGAGCCGCTCTGAGAGCGTTTCCCCCTCCAGGTACTCCATGACCAAGTATTCGGTCTCGCCCTCCCGCCCCACGTCATAGAGCGCGCAAATGTGCGGATGGGAAAGCTGCGAGATCGTCTTCGCCTCCCTCTCGAACCGCTGCCGTCCCTCAGCGCTTTCGGACAGATGCCGCGGCAGGACTTTGATCGCGACCGTGCGTTCAAGACGCGTGTCTCGCGCCTTGTACACCTCCCCCATCCCGCCCGCGCCGAGCGGCGCCAGGATCTCGTAAGGACCCAGCCGGGAGCCGGCGGCAAGACTCATAGAGCCTCTCTCACCTCCGCCGCTCCGCCGTCCAGTTCAGTACGACCGTGATGGGAGAAGGAAGCTCCTCGCCCGCCGGCATGTTGACGATCGAGCGAGCGAAGCGAGCGTCTCGAGCGAACGCGAAGGTGGCGAGTCCGCTGCAACGCCACACTATGAGGCGGCATCAACCTAAGCAGACCGGCCCCAAGCCGGGGGGTTGATCGAAGCCGGTTCGCTAAGGTGAAGCTCCCGCGCCGGTGCAGGTGATCGAGGGGCGGCGCTGCGCAGAACTTCCGGCGCATAACGCCGGGTATCACCCCCGCCCTCAAAGGACTTCGTAGAGGGGCATCGGGTGCATGCGTCGTTAGGCTGCCTCTTGACATCCGTCGCCTATCGGGCAGTCATACGGGCTCATTTCACCTTCTCCGCCAGCGCCGGGACGTACAAAGCGGCCGTCCCCTTCGCAATATCCCAGGGTCGTGGAGCATAAGGGGCCAGGAAATCATCCGCCCCAGTATTCGTGAGCACAACGATTGTTAATCGGTCGGCCGGGAAACGGATAATATCGGAGGTGAATCCTGACGGGATGACGCCTCCGTGGTCGGAATAGGCATGCCCGCCTATCTCGCCCAGAAACCAGCCGAATCCGTAATAATTATTGAAGAAGTTATTGCGGGCCAGCTGGCCACTATTCAAGACGACAGGTGTCTTCATTTGTTCAAGGCTGGGTCTCCGAAGCAACCTCTCCGTATAAAGTGCTGCATCCCACTTCGCCAGATCAACCACGTTCGAGAGTAGCCCCCCAGCGGCATAGGGGTGGGTGGGACTGACAGGCCGCCCGTTGTAAAGGCGGTCATTCCGTAGAACGTAGCCGGCGGCGCGGTTAGGGACGATTTCGTTTAGGTCGTTCAGGCGGGTGGCAGCCATGCCCAGCGGATGGAAGATCCGCTCGCGCAAAAAATCCCCATACGGCTTGCCACTCACGCGCTCGATGATCATTCCGAGAAGGAAATAGCCGGTGTTGCTGTAGCTCCATTTCTCGCCGGGTTGGAACTCGAGTGGCGCGCCTGAGACTAGCGCGATGATCTGCGCCTTTGTGTAATCTCTACCTCTCTCGCTTTCGGTGTCGGCGAGGTCGGCAAAGTCTTTGATGCCTGAGGTGTGGGTCAGCAGGTGACGCAACGTAACGCCCCTCCAGGCGACCGGAAGGTCGGGGAGATACTTGTGGATCGTATCGCCGAGGGAAATCTTACCCGCCTCCACCAGCAGCATGATCCCGGCGGCGGTAAACTGCTTTGTCATGGATCCGATCTGGTAAACGGTGTCAGGCGTGGCGGGAACTCTGAGTTCTATATCGGCTAGACCGTATCCCATCGCCTTTCTGAGACGCCCGCCCTCCACGACGGCCAGCGAAAGACCAGGGATGCGACGCTTGCTCATCTCGGATCTGATGTAGGTGTCAACTCTGTCGGCTTGTGCTGAGGTAGCGGTGATGAGGAGCAGAGCGAGTAGCAGCAGACTGGTACGGCGGTTAGGTATCACGAAGCCCTCTCCAAACTGCGGCCTAACGCGCAGATGTGCGGATGCGAGAGCTGCGAGATCGTCTTGGCCTCCCTCTCGAACCGCTGCCGTCCCTCAGCGCTTTCGGACAGATGCCGCGGCAGGACTTTGATCGCGACCGTGCGTTCAAGACGCGTGTCGCGTGCCTTGTACACTTCCCCCATCCCGCCCGCGCCGAGCGGCGCCAGGATCTCGTAGGGACCGAGACGCGCGCCTGCAGTGATCGTCAATGTCTCGCTCCCGCCGTCCAGTTGACTACGAGCGTGACCGGTCTCTCCCGTTCCTGCGCTGCCATCGTGACGACGAGGAACCGCTGGCCGTCGGCTGAGACGTCATAGTTCCGGAACGGCGGAGCCATTCGAATCCGAGTCTCGAAGAGCGCAGCGGGAACGCCAACCTCGAGGTTCGCGGCCTTCCGTACCGGAACCGCCATCAGCCTGCGGTCCGGAGCGACATAGAAAAGCTCCGTCCCGTCGTGCCGCCACTTCGGCATCAATCCACCCGCCGTCGACACTTTCCGCCGCGGCCCGGGATCCGGAAAGGGCTGTGCGTACACCTCGGGTCGCCCCGACTCGTTTGACACATAGGCAATCCACCGGCCATCGGGAGAGAACTGGCCGTCCCGTTCGTCGAAGCGGGAGGCGACTACGGGTGCCGCCTTACGTCCTTCGAGGGAAAGGACCCAAAGATCATCGTTCCGTTTTTCCGGATCGGAGTAGGTGAAGAGAATGAAGCGGCCGTCGGGCGACCAGTCGGTGGGTCCCTTTTGCGCCGGCGAAACGAGAAGCGGTTCTTCGGCTGCGGGCCGATCCGGGGGTTTTCGGAACAGGTCGCTCGCCGCCGCACCCGCCGTGCGAACAAAAACGATCCAGTCGTCGTGCGGCGACCAGATGGGCAAGGTTTCGTCGGCGACATCGAACGTCAGACGAGTCGCTTCGGTTCGCGAGAGATCGTGAATCCAAACGTCGCCCTGCTGCGCCAGGTTGCTCTGGTCCACCGCGAGCCGCCGGCCATCGTGCGAGAGACGCGGGTAATAGTAGAAAGCCGGCGTTCCGATCGAATCTGTTTCTCGGCCTGAGCGGTCGTACCAGAGCAGTCGGGAGAGGTCGGCCGCCCCGTGAGCATAGGCAAGCAGGCCATTCTGCGAGACCGAGAAGTAAGCGGTTGTGTGGCTCGGGCGCCCCTCGACATCGGTGGCGATCTGGAACGGCTCGCCTTCCAGCGCCCCTCGCTTCCAGTCGAAGCGCTGAGCCCGAAGGACGCGATCGCGCCAGAAAAAGAGCCAGCCGGACGCATAGGCCGCATTGGCCTGCGCCGGGACGATCCGCTTCGGCGCGTCGCCGTCCAGGGAGCCGAGATGAATGCTGTCCAAGAACGGCACCGTGGAGCCGGTCGCGACACCGAAGAGAAAGTGCCGGCCGTCAGGCAGGAACACCGGCGAGGAATGAAACGACTCGCCTCGCGCCGCGTCCAGGCGAGTGACGGGCCGGCTCAGACCTCCGGATGCCGAGACCTGATGAATAGGCTGACCCGGGCCCGGTGCGAAGAGGATGATTCCCTGCTTGTTCCAGGTCCCTCCCCCCGCGTCCCGCGCGTCGCAGAGCACTTCGGGAGCTCCCCCAGATGCCTCGACTCTTTTCAGTTTCCCTTCGGCGAAAAAACCGAGCCTTCGGCCGTCCGGCGACCAGAAGGGACAGCAGGCGCCCTCGGTTCCCGAGAGAGGACGATCGGAGGAGGCATTGAGCATGCGCACCCAGAGAAGGCTCTCCCCGCCCTCGGTCGAGGCCACGAACGCGAACTCGAGGCCGTCCGGCGAGAGGGCCGGGGGGCCAGCGCTCAAGTCGAATGCGGAGGTTGCGGGAGGGAGTAGCGAGGCGACGACGGGCGGCGACGATCGATCGGAACCCCGCCAGCGTGTGAGCGTCAAAGCCAGAGCAGCCGCGAGTACCGCTGCGACCGACCAGGCAATTCGGGCCTGCCTGCGTCCCGCGACCGCTCGCGGTTCGGTTCCTGCTCGAGATCCGGCCTCCGCGATCCAACGCAGCTCCGCTCCGACGTCGTGCGCGCTCTGCCAGCGTTCTTCCGGGTCTTTGGCGAGGCATGTCTTGACGACTCGGTCCAGGGCCGGCGGCGACATAGGTTGCGTGACCGAGATCGCCGGGGGATCCGACGTGAGGATCGAAGAGATCAGCGACGCCTGGCTCGTCCCCGAAAACGCCTTCTTCCCCGTCGCCATCTCGTACAGAACGGCGCCGAAGGCGAAGATGTCCGTCAGGATCGTCCCCTCCTGAGTCAGGGGATTCATCTCGGTCGGAAGAGCGCTCAATTGATTGTCTGCCATGGGATGCTGTGATGCGGCCGCTTGGTCTCTTCCGGCCGCGTCGAGCGGCCGCGCAGATGTCATCGCCTTGGCCAAGCCGAAGTCGAGTAGCTTGACCCCCGACTTCGTCAGCATTATGTTGCCCGGCTTCAAATCCCGGTGCACGATTCCCTGCCGGTGGGCCTTGTCCAGCGCGTCGGCGATCTCGATGCCGTAACGCAGCACCTGATCCAGCGGTAGGGCTCCCCGAGCCAGACGCTCCGCGAGCGTCTGGCCCTCCAGGTACTCCATGACGAGGTACTCGACGCCGTCCTGGTTTCCCAAGTCGTAGAGCGCGCAGATGTGCGGGTGTGACAGCTGCGAGATCGTCCGCGCCTCCCGCTCGAAGCGCTGCCGCACCTCGGGAGACGAGGACAGATGCGGCGGCAGGACTTTGATCGCGACTGTCCGCTCCAGCCGCGTGTCCTTCGCCTTGTACACCTCACCCATCCCGCCCGCGCCCAGGGGAGCGAGGATCTCGTAAGGACCGAGCTTTGTTCCGGCGGCGATGCTCATCGTTTGAGTTCCACGGCCCAATCGAGAACGACGGTGATGGGTGGTGAAGAGCGGCCTTCCGGCTCGGTGACCGTGAGAAAGCGTTGTCCATCCGGCGTCACTGCGTACAGACTGTGGAAACCGGGGAAATCGACGCGGGGTGTCCGTGTCTGGAAGAGTGGGCGCGGAGCGGATCTGTCGAAACCCGAGCCGTCCGTCAGCTCGAGCGACATCAGTTTTCTGTCCTCGGCGAGATAGAAGAGTTCCTTCCCGTCCCTCCGCCATTCCGGCTTGGTGCCTCCCTGTGTCGAAACCTGCCAATGCTCGGCCATCGAACTCAGCGGCCGGACGTACACCTCGGGCTTGCCGGATTCGTCGGATGTGTACGCGAAGAACCGTCCATCGGGCGAAATTCGCGCTTCGGCCTCATTGAAGGGAGTCTGGAGCAGGGGCTTCGGGGTTCTCGAACCTTCGAGTGGTAGTAGCCACAAGTCACTGCCTGCCTTCGGGTCCATAGCGGAGAAGAGAAGGAGCCGCCCGTCTCGAGACCAGTCCAGCGGGTACGTTGCTCGTCGCTCTTTGAGGAGCAACTCCTCGACACCACCGCCGGCCGCCTTCAGATAGATGTCGGTGTGCCCTTCCTTGTCCCAGGCGAAGGCGAGACGGCTCCCGTCGGGCGACCAGACCGGGTAGACCTCCCACCGCGGGTGAAACGTGAGGCGCGATTGCGTGCCGCGCGAAATCTCCATGATCCAGATGTCCGGAGTCCCCGTCCTGGGGTCGTCGCGACAAACCGCCACCCGCTTGCCGTCGGGGGAAAGCTCGGGATCCGCATAGTCACCAGGCGAACTCACTCCGAGAACCTGACCGCGGCGGTCGAACCAGATGAGCTGCGAGCTCACCACTGCGATGGCGCCGTAGGCGAGCACGCCGTTGTTCGAAGCCGAGAACGGTCCGTACCGGGTCGGCCCCGCACCGCCCATTCGTCCAACGCGCTCCGCGATCGGTATCGGCTCCCCTGTCAGCTGCAGGCTTCGGGCGTCGAAAGTCTGAGCTGTGAGCGCGCCTTCCCGCACGAAGAGGAGATACCCTGGTGGCGCGTAGAGCGCACCCGACTCGGCGGCGGTCAGGCGCTTTTTTTCCTTCTTCCCGAGTGTTCCGACGTGGATCTCGGTCGAGGTGGCCTTCTCGCTTTCGACGAGGAGCAGATAGTTCCGGCCGTCCGGCAGAAACGACGGCCAGCAGTGGCCGATCTCTCCGGACACGAGCGTCGTCTCAGAAGTTGGCGCGCCGCCCGAGGCGGCGACTCGCAAAAGAGGTTGATTTGAATCCGGACTGAAGAGGATTACTCCATCGGAGCTCCACGTGCCGCCAGACGGGGAGGGTGCATCGCACAGCGTCTGCGGCGGCCCGCCCGAAACGTCGACCCGCTTCATCTTCCCTCCCGCGAAGTAGCCGATGAACCGGGAATCGGGCGACCAGAAAGGAAGTGCGGCGCCCTCGGTACCCGGAAGCACTCTGGGGGTGAGAACGTCGAGATCGCGAACCCAGAGGGCGCTCCGACCCCCGGGGGGAACTGCTGTGAACGCGAGGCGTCTCCCGTCGGGCGATACGGCCACTGTGCCCGCCTGAGCGAACGAACCGAAAGTATTTCCTTCCGGCAGCGGAATCGTGAAGCGGATCTTCCGAGGAGACACGGTTGGCTCTCGGCGGAGCACCGTGATAGCCAAAGCGGCCATCGCGACCGCCAGGGCCATCCACAGGAAGAGCCGTCCGCGACTCGTCGCGCGGGAAATCGAGATCGGCGGGGCGGAGGCCTGCGACCTCTCGGAAATCCACTTCAGCTCGCTTCCCAGGTCCGCGGCGCTCTGCCATCGCTCTTCGGGATCCTTCGCGAGGCACTTGCGCACGATCCGATCGAACCCCGGCAGCGTCATAGGTTGTGACGCGGAGATCGGCGGCGGGTCCGCGCTCATGATCGAGGAGATCAGCGATGCCTGGCTCTTCCCCGAAAACGCCTTCTTCCCCGTCGCCATCTCGTAGAGCACGGCGCCGAGCGCGAAGATGTCCGTTCGCGCGTCGGCTTCCTTCCCTTCCAATTGCTCCGGCGCCATGTACTGGAAGGTCCCCAGGATCGTCCCCTCCTGAGTCAGGGGACTCATCTCGGTCGGAAGAGCGCTCAATTGATTGTCTGCCATGGGATGCAGTGCCGCGGCCGTTGGCTCTCTTCCGGCCGCGTCGAGCGGCCGCGCAGATGTCATCGCCTTGGCCAGCCCGAAGTCCAGCAGCTTCACTCCCGACTTCGTCAGCATCACGTTGGAAGGCTTCAAATCCCGATGCACGATCCCCTGCCGGTGCGCTTTGTCCAGAGCGTCCGCGATCTCGATCCCGAAGCGGAGCACCTGGTCGAACGGAAGCGGCCCCTTCAAGAGCCGATCCGACAACGTCTCGCCCTCCAGGTACTCCATGACGAGGAACTCGACCCCGTTCTGGTTACCGACGTCGTAGAGCGCGCAGATGTGCGGGTGCGAGAGCTGCGAAATCGTCTTGGCCTCCCGCTCGAACCGCTGGCGCGACTCGGCCGATGACGAGAGATGCGCCGGAAGGACCTTCACCGCCACCGTGCGCTCCAGCCGCGTGTCCTTCGCCCGGTAGACCTCCCCCATCCCGCCGGCGCCCACCGGCGCGAGGAGCTCGTAGGGACCGAGACGCGTGCCGGGAGTGAGCGTCATCTCTTTTTCGGCCCCGCGGTCCAGTTCAAGACGAGCGTGATCGGCGTCGGCGTATCTTCCGGGCCGACGCCGAGAAGGAATCGCCGGCTGTCACCGGAAACCTCGAACCCGAGCAGAGCCGTCCGAGGAAGCATGTCGGCGGCGAGGAGGACCTTCGGCGTCGACGCCTGGAATTCGGAGCCGAGCTTGACCTCGACGGCCATCAACTGGCGATCCGGCGTCAGGTAAAAGAGCTCCTTTCCATCGGCTCCCCAGTGCGGCTGCTGGCCGCCGGTCGTCGAGATCTGCCACTTCCCGCCCGCTGCGGGAAATGGCCGGACGTAGATCTCCAGCCGTCCGGATTCATCGGAGACGTACGCCACCCAGCGGCCGTCCGGGGAGAAACGGCCGTTGCGCTCGGTGAACACCGACTGGAGAAACGGAAACGGCTTCCGGTCGCCGAAGAACGGCAGCACCCAGATGTCCGTCTTCGTTTTCTGCATGTTCCGGTTGAAGAGAAGGAAACGTCCGTCTCTCGACCAGTCGGTCGTGTTCTTCACGTCCTCCGACCCAAACAGTGTTTCCTCGGCTCCCGCGCCGGTCGCGGATTTCAGGAGCAGCGGCCGTCCCTTCCGTTCGGAAGCGAAAGCAATGCGAGCTCCGTCGGGAGACCAAACCGGGCCGCCGTCGGGCGACGGGTCGAACGTCAATCGGCTCGCGACCCCACGCTTGAGATCGACCGTCCAGATGTCTGTGTTTCCCGCAGCGAGGTCCAATACGGTCGTGGCGAGCCGAGTTTCGTCCGGGGAGAGCCGGCCGCCGCGCGCCACGAGCGGCTCCTTCACTGCGGCCCCGACCTCCTTCCCCGTGCGGTCGTACCAGACCAACCGCTGCCCGACTATCGCCGATCCCGTCTGATACGTCAGAACCCCATTCTCGGAAGCCGAGTAGGCCGCACGGCTGAAAAGCGGATCGACGTAAACCTGCTCGGCAATCGGAAAGGCCTCTCCGACGAATCTCCCCCGAGCGGGATCGAACGGCTGCGCCATCAGCATGTTCTCCCGCGCATAGAGCAAATGTTTCGAGACGTAGAGCGCGTTGGAGGAGGCCGGCTGGATCAGCTTCCGGTTCTCCTTTCCATCCGTGCTCGCGAGGAACAGAGCGTTGTCTTCGGACGCAGACCCGACGGGAGATGCGAAATACAGGAAGCGCCGACCGTCTGGAAGCACGGACGGCCACCGGTGAGTCGTATCACTGCGCGCCGGATCGAACTTCGTCACGGCAACCGGCGATCCGCCGGTCTCGGAGACACGGTAGATCGGGCTGTTTCGCAGCGCGAAGAGAATCGATCCCTGGCGAGTCCACGTTCCGCCGCGCCCGTCGACGGCGGAACAGATCGTCAGCGCGGGGCCGCCGGCGATGGGGATTCTCTTCAGCCGGTCGCTCGTGAAGAAACCGATGAAGCGACTGTCGGGCGACCAGAAGGGAAACGACGCTTCCTCCGTTCCCGGCAGCACCTGCTCAGTCACCGAATCGAGCGGGCGCAGCCATAGGACCCTCTTTCCCTCGGGGGTCGACGTCGCGTAGGCGAGAAAGCGCCCGTCGGGCGACACCGCCATCGAGCCGGACACGCCGAAAGCGCGAAAGGTCGTCTTGGGAGCAGGTTGGACGAACGCGCGGACCGTTCGAGTCTCTCCTGCGGCGCGACGGAATTGGACGGCGGCGTAAGCGGCGATCAGGGCGGCGACGGCGAACAGAGCGGCGAGACCCCAGGCGAGCCTCTCTCGCGATTTGCGGCGCGCAACGACCGGGAGTCCCGCCGCCGAGCCGCCCTCTGTGACCCACTTCAGCTCAAGCATCAAGTCGTGCGCCGTCTGCCAGCGGTCCTCCGGATCCTTCGCGAGGCACGTCTTCACAACGCGGTCGAACGCCGGCGGCGTCATCGGCGCGACCGTCGAGATCGCGGCAGGTGTGCGTTCGATGATCGCGGCGATCAACGACGCCTGTGTCTTGCCCGAAAACGCCTTCTGTCCCGTCGCCATCTCGTACAGCACTGTCCCGAACGCGAAGATGTCCGTGCGCGCGTCGGCATCGCTCCCTTCCAGCTGCTCGGGCGCCATGTACTGGAACGTGCCCAGGATCGTTCCTTCTTGCGTCAGCGCCTGCTGTGTCGGGAAGGACGTCACCTGTTGCGGAGTCGCCGGCGCCACCGCCTTCGCGAGCCCGAAGTCCAGAAGCTTCACGCCCGACTTCGTGATCATCACGTTGCCGGGCTTTAGGTCCCGATGCACGATCCCCTGCCGGTGCGCCTTGTCCAGGGCGTCCGCGATCTCGACGCCGTACCGAAGGGTTTGCTCGAAGGGCAGAGCGCCCTTGACCAGGCGCTCCGAGAGCGTCTCGCCTTCCAGGTACTCCATGACCAGGTACTCAGTCTCGCCTTCTCTGCCGACGTCGTAGAGCGCGCAGATGTGCGGATGGGAAAGCTGCGAGATCGTCTTCGCCTCCCGCTCGAACCGCTGGCGGGACTCGGGCGAATTGGAGAGATGCTGCGGCAAAACCTTGATCGCCACCGTCCGCTCGAGTCGCGTGTCCAGCGCCCGGTACACCTCACCCATTCCCCCAGCGCCGAGCGGCGCCAGGATCTCGTAGGGACCAAGCTTCGCCCCTGCCGCGAGCATTACTGGAGCTCGGGATTCGAAATCATTTCGGTTCTCCCGGCCGGTTCAGAACGACCGTGATCGGCAGCGAGTCTTCCTGAAGGGAACTGACAAGGAAACGCTGCCCGTCCGCGGCAACGTCGTAGCCGCTCCAAACCTCCGAATCCAACCGAAAGAGAGGAACGGGAGCGCCCGACTCGAAGGAACCGGGCCGGGGCCTGACCGGTACGGCCATCAACTGCCCGTCTGCCGCGACATAGAAGAGCTCCTTGCCGTCGCCTCTCCATCGGAGCGGCTCTTCCTGTGAGGCACCGGCTGTCGAGACCTGCCACTTCGGGCCGGTCCCGGGAAGGGTGCCGCGTAGATCTCCACGCGGCCCGACTCGTCCGACAGGAAGGCCACCCAGCGGCCGTCGGGTGAGAATCCGGCGAAAGCCTCGTTGAATTGAGTCTGCCGGAACGGAAAGGCCTTGCCGGTGCCGGAGACTGGTTGAACCCAAATGTCCCATCCCGTCTTCTCATCCAGCTTCTGGTAGGCGAGGACTCGTCCGTCCCGCGACCAGTCGCTGGGGATTGGGAACCCCTTCGTCGGAACGAGCACTTCTCCGCCGCCCGAGTCGGCGAGGCGCTTGCGTCGAATGACGGCCGGAGTCATTCCATGCGAGATGAACGCGATCTCGCTCCCGTCGGCGGACCAAACAGGACACGACTCGAGCCACGGCTCTGAGGTGAACCGCGTCATCACCTCCCGTGAGAGGTCATCGATCCAGAGATCGGATGTGCCGGTGGCCGGATCCTTCTTTTCGATCGCGGCCTTCCGCCCGTCGGGGGAGAGGCGCAGGCCTTGGTACAGGCCCGGCGGGCCGACAGTCCCGACTGTCTGGCCTTTCCGATCGACCCAGCGAAGTCGTGGCACGGCGCTCCAGGCCTGGTAGGCGAGCACGCCGGTTTCTGAAACCGCGAAGGGGGCCCAGCCGGTCGGACTGAAGTACGGGATCTTCTCGGCGACAGGGACGGCGTTGCCCGTGAAGCGAAGCTTCGTGGCGTCGAATTCCCTGGCGACCAGATTGCCTTCGCGCACATAGAAGAGATCTCCGTTGCGGGAGAGCTCTATGCGGGACTGGAGCGGAGCGACGCGATGGACTTCGGGGGAGTCGAGGTTGCCGGCGAGCAGAAACTCGGTCCGGTCCTTCGCGCTCCATCCCAGGCAGAGGAAGCGGCGGCCGTCTGGGAGAAAGTAGGGCCAGCGGATATCGTCATACGGAATCGAGATCGGCCGCGCCGCGCCGCCCGAGGCAGGGACGGAATAGAGCCCGTCTCTTGGCGAGAAGACCTGTGTGAAGAGGATCGTTCCGGTACGACCCCACGCGCCGGAATTCTTTCCCGAGGCGTCGCAGATCGTCTGAGCCGGTCCGCCGGCCAGCGAGATCTTCTTCAGCTTCCCGTCGGCGAAAAACCCGAGCGACGCTCCGTCCGGCGACCAGAAGGGGGAGCTCGCTCCCTCGGTCGCCGGAAGCGATAGCGGCAACTGAGCGTCGAGCGGCCGCATCCAGATCGTGTCCTGCCCTTCGCGAACCGCGACGAACGCGACCCGGGTGCCGTCCGGGGAAACGGCCAGGTTGTGGAACTCCACGCCGACCCGAAACTTGGCGTTTTCCGGCGGGAGGATCGAGAATCGGACCGGCTGCGGCCGCGTCGGCCGCTGCCGGAAGTGGGAGATCGCGAAGCTGACTGCGGCCAGCACGGCCGCTCCGCAGGCAATCCATGCGACCCTCTCGCGCGTCCGCGCCGACGGCTCAAACGCGAGCGCCGGGGCTGTCTCGACCGCCCATCGGAGCTCCTTGGCGACATCCGCCGCGCTTTGCCAACGGTCCTCCGGATCCTTGGCGAGGCAGGTCTTGACGATGCGGTCGAGGGCCGGGGGCGTCATCGGCTGAAGGGACGAGATAGCGGCGGGCTCGCTCGACATGATCGCCGTGATCAGCGAGGCCCGACTCGACCCGGAAAACGCCTTCTTCCCCGTCGCCATCTCGTAAAGGGTCGCGCCGAACGCGAAGATGTCCGTCCGCGCATCCGCTTCCTTGCCCTCCAGCTGCTCGGGAGCCATGTACTGAAAGGTCCCCAGGATCGTCCCTTCCTGAGTCAGGTTCGCTTGTGTCGGGAGGGCAGTGAGGCTGCCGGCGGGCGCTGACGGCGCGATGGCCTTGGCCAACCCGAAGTCGAGCAGCTTTACGCCCGACTTCGTCAGCATCACGTTGCCGGGCTTCAAGTCCCGGTGCACGATCCCCTGCCGGTGCGCCTTGTCCAGAGCGTCCGCGATCTCGATTCCGTAACGCACCACCTGATCCAGCGGTAGGGCTCCCCGAGCCAGACGCTCCGCGAGCGTCTGGCCCTCCAGGTACTCCATGACGAGGTACTCGGTCTCGCCTTCCCTCCCCACGTCGTAGAGCGCGCAGATGTGCGGATGCGAGAGCTGCGAGATCGTCTTCGCCTCCCGCTCGAACCGCTGCCGCCCCTCAGCGCTTTCGG
>WNGB01003536.1_pt1 | contig 24463 bp, 16 predicted proteins | sample 5400681 | NCBI WGS metagenome assembly WNGB01 (sample SAMN13153367, study PRJNA577476) | soil metagenome | isolation source: 115 cm soil or saprolite under grassland replicate 2 | place: USA:California | collected 2016-06-15
TCGCTCGGGCCGGTCAGCGAGGTCATCGCAATGTAGTGGGTCGGCCAGTTCGCCCTGGCGAAGGCGCGTGGCCAGCCCGCTTCCACCACCTCGTGTGCAGCGGCCTTGCCCGGCTTGACCTCCTCGCGATCGATTTGGAGGATCTTCGGCGGAGGCCACCCGGCTGCCGCCGCCTGCCCGAAGATTGGGAAACCGCACGAGAGCAATGCAATCGCGATCACCGTAGTCCCGATTCCTCTCCTGATGTTCATCCTTCGCCCCCTCCTAAAAGGGCAGTCCACCGTTGTGCCGGTCTCGTCCGCGCCGGACCATTCGGATCGACTCGAAACCTCGATTCAAATCACGCCAATTCTGCGAGAACTCTAAAGCAACTCGCCGGCTTTTTGCCCTGGTATCTCCACAAGAGTTGTTAATTCCGAACAGTCTCATCCGCCAGTGCTTGACGGCCGACTCCAGCACGCTCAGTACCGCATTGACATCAACCTACCACCGCCGTAGGCTGCGATTCCCTTCTAACTCACGCTTGGAGGCCCGGGATGCCTACACAGCAACCCTTCGACTCCGTCGGTCGCATCTTTCTACGTCTGCTGGGCGCGGCATGGGTCTTCGCCCTTTCCGGGACTGCCGTCGGCTCCGACACGCCCGCCCCCACCGCCGTGACGATCCCGGGCAGCTTTCAGAGCGAGCTGGGCTGTCCGGCCGACTGACAGCCCGACTGCGCAGTCACGCATCTGACTTTCGATGCCGAGGACGGAGTCTGGCAAGGCATCTTCAGCATCCCGGCGGGGGACTGGGAGTACAAGGCCGCCTTGAACGACAGCTGGGACGAGAACTACGGCACCAACGCAACCCTCAACGGGCCGAACATCGGTCTGTCGCTTCCGGCCGCGTCGTCCGTGAAGTTCTACTACGACCACGCCACGCACTGGGTGGCGGACAACCACAGTAAGACGATCGCGGTGGCGCCGGGAAGCTTCCAGAGCGAGCTCGGCTGCGCCAACGACTGGGACCCGGGCTGCCTGCGGTCCTGGCTCGAAGATCCTGACGGCGACGGGATCTACTCCTTCCGCACCCGAGGTCTTCCGGCCGGCAGCTACGAGGCCAAGGTCGCCATCAACGAGAGCTGGGACGAGAACTACGGCGCGGGTGGGGTGCCGAACGGCCCCAACATCCCCTTCACCGTTGCCCAGGCCTGCGAGGAGATCTTCTTCGGGTACGACCCGGTGACCCACATCCTGACCATTGGCCCCGCGGGCGCTCCGCATGGGAACCTCGCCAAGGCGCGAGCCCACTGGGTGTCGCGGGACACCATTGCCTGGAACGTCACCGGAGTGCAGCCCGACTGGACGGTCAAGCTCCATTACGCGCCCGACGGAGGACTGGTCCTCGGGACGGACGGCGTCAGCGGCGGCGTCGAGATCCCGCTCGCCTTCGACCCCGCCGGCTTGAGCGACGAGATCAAGGCGCTCTTTCCCCACCTCGCCGCCTACAAGGCGTTCAAGATTCCATCCGAGCACCTGGCCGAGGTCCCGCAGGCGCTCAAATCGCAGCTCGCGATCTCGGCGGCGGGCGGCGACGGGGCGCTGGTCGACGCCACGTCGCTCCAGATTCCCGGCGCGCTCGACGACCTCTACACCTATTCCGGCGGGCTCGGCGTCTCCTTCCTGAACGGAATTCCCACGCTCAAGCTCTGGGCGCCGACCGCGCGCGCCGTAGAGCTCCACCTCTTCGCCGACTCGAACCCCGCGACAACGGCCGAGGTGCACGCGATGACACTTGACGCGGCCACAGGCGTCTGGAGCATCACGGGCGACTCGAGCTGGAACGGGAAGTTCTACGTGCACGAGGTCGAGGTTTTCGTGCGCTCGACCAATCGAGTGGAGAACAACCTCGTCACGGATCCCTACTCCGTGAGCCTCTCGCGCAACAGCCAGCGCAGCCAGATCCTCGACCTTGCCGCGGCGGCCTGGAAGCCCCCAGGCTGGGAGACGCTCGTCAAGCCTCGGCTCGATGCTCCCGAGGACATCACGCTCTACGAGCTGCACGTCCGCGACTTCAGCGCGACCGATGAGACCGTGCCGCCCGCGTTGCGCGGGACCTTCGAGGCGTTCACTCTTCCGACCTCCGACGGCCTGCGGCATCTCTCCGCCCTGGCTCTTGCGGGATTGACTCACGTCCACCTGCTCCCCTCCTTCGATTTCGCGACGGTCGAGGAAGACAAGTCGCTCTGGCAGCAGCCCGCCGGCGATCTGGTCAGCCTCCCGCCCGACTCCGACCAGCAGCAGGCGGCGGTCGCCGCCGTCGCCGACGTGGACCCCTTCAACTGGGGATACGACCCCTGGCACTACACGGTGCCGGAGGGAAGCTACGCGACCAACGCCGACGGCCCAACGCGAATTCTCGAGTTTCGCCAGATGGTTCAGGCCCTGAACCGGCGCGGCTTGCGGGTGGTGATGGACGTTGTCTACAACCACACGACCGCCGCGGGCGAGAGCGATAAGTCGGTCCTCGACCGTGTCGTGCCGGGCTATTACCACCGGCTGAATCTCGACGGCGACATCGAGACGAGCTCGTGCTGCCCGAACACGGCGAGCGAGCACAACATGATGGAGAAGCTTCTCATCGACTCGGCACTGACCTGGGCCAGGTTCTACAAGGTGGACGGGTTCCGCTTCGACCTGATGGGACATCACATGAAGCGGAACATGCTGAAGCTCCGGCAAGCCTTGGACTCCCTCACTCCCGCACAGGACGGCGTCGAGGGCTCGAAGATCTACGTCTACGGCGAGGGCTGGAACTTTGGCGAGGTCGCCAACAACGCCCGCGGCGTCAACGCAACCCAGCTCAACATGGCGGGGACCGGCATCGGCACGTTTAACGACCGGATCCGCGACGGTGCGCGCGGTGGCGGGCCTTTTTCCGGCTTGCAGGAACAGGGCTACCTGACCGGTCTCTTCTACGATCCCAACTCGACGGACCAGGGGTCCTCGGCGGCCCAGCACGCCCGGCTCCTCCAGGAAATGGATTGGATCCGCGTGGGGCTGGCCGGCAACCTCGCGAGTTACCGGCTCATCGATCGGTTCGGGAATCTCGTCGAAGCCCGGGAGATCGACTACAACGGGCAACCGGCCGGCTACACCGCCGATCCGCAGGAAGTCATCAACTACGTCGAGGCGCACGACAACGAGACGCTCTTCGACGCGATCGAGCTGAAGGCGCCTCTTTCGACGCCGATGGCCGACCGCGTGCGCATTCAGAACCTCGGAATGAGCCTGCTCGCCTTAGGCGAAGGAATCCCGTTCTTCCACGCGGGCGTCGAGATCCTCCGCTCGAAGTCGCTCGACCGCAACAGCTACAACTCGGGAGACTGGTTCAACACGCTCGACTGGAGTCTCGAGTCGAACAACTGGGGGGTCGGCCTGCCCCCGGCTCGAGACAACCAGTCGAATTGGCCGCTCATGCAGCCGCTCCTGGCAAATCCGGCACTCGACCCGACGCGATCGGACATCCTCGACGCCAACGCCCATTTCCAGGAGATGCTTGCGCTCCGGAGAAGCTCCCGGCTCTTCCGGCTCCGCACGGCGGACCAGATCATCGGGCGGCTTCAATTCGAGAACACCGGCCCCGGCCAGATCCCGGGCTTGATCGTGGAGCGTCTGACCGATGCGGACGGTTCGGTCGATCGGCGGAACTCGCTTATCGTCGGCCTCTTCAACGCGAACGACGAGCCCCAGACCTTCGCGCTTGCGGACCTCGCAGGCCGGACCCTCACCCTGCACCCGATCCTGAAGAGCTCCAGCGATCCGATCGTGCGAACCGCGTCCTTCGATCGCGGCTCCGGTTCGTTCTTCGTGCCGGCACGCACGGCGGCGATCTTCATCGGCCATCGGCCCCTCGACCAGCAGATCGGGATCCTGGGCGGCGACGTGGACGCTCTGGTGGGAGCCGGGGCGGTCAACGTGGGAGAGGGCGAAGCGCTCAAGGCGAAACTCGACGCCGCTCGAGGCGCCGTTGCGCAGGGCGCCGTCGAAGCCGCGAGGGGCTGGCTCGGAGCCTTCCTCCACCAGGTGCAGGCGCTCTTGGACAGCCGCCGCCTCACATCCGAGCAGGCGTCGGCCCTGATCGAAGAGGCTCAGGCAATCCTGGCGCAGGTCTGACCGCGCTGAAGCTGGGGCAAATCCAGGAGCTCGCTCGACGCTGCGGCGGTTCGAGCCGAGGTTTGCATCCGTGAGGTTACGCTGGCTATCATTTCGGTGGCCCCGGAGGAATCGCTCATGAAACAGATCTTTCTCGTCGCCCTCGCAACGATCAGTGCCTTCGCCCCCGCGCAGTTGCCCGCGATAAGCACATATGCTTACAGCCGCCATACGATTCCGGGCATCCCCGAAGCCTCTCGTGCAGAGGGCCCTCCCAAGACCGCGCTTCCCATTTCATATTTCATCTATGTCGTGGTCAAGAAGGGGACCCCTCTCTCCGTAAGGCGTGCCTGGGTCAAGGGAAGGTGTTATTCGGCAACCTTGCAGAGGGTGGCTTCGCCCGTGCTGATCGAGCACGATGCCGCCGTCCCGACCGGAAGGACCGACACGCTCGTCCCGAAGACTTCAGACGACGTGTATCGCGTCGTGCTCGCCGCCGAGGAGAGTTGCAAGGGCGACGCCGGCGCCGCCAACGAACTGAGGCGCCACAATGAGGTCGTCGTCAGTCTCGACGCCGGCCAATCGTGCCGCTACGGCGCGGCTCGAACGGTCAGGGCGCTTCAACCCGCTGCGGCGATGTAGAACGAACTATTTCAAGCGCGCTTGCCACATGCCCCTGCCGTATGTCGCGGCTCTAATCGTCTTCGTGCCGTAGTGTATTTCCAGCTCGTCAACGATCACATTTGGCAGCCCCCATTTGTAGGGGATCCAGTCACTCAAGATGTCATTTCGGTAATACACCCCGGCATCCGTGCCAACGTATAAACCGTTGAGCGCCCCCTTCTGGTGCACGATTGCGTTCGCCGGCATATTCGGTAGTGACCCGCTGATATTGCTCCACGTGCCGCCCCCACTGGACGTCTTGTAAACCTTTTGCCCGGCATTATAGCCGCTGAAGGTCACGTACGCCGTGTTCGGGTCAGTGGCGTGGACAGCGACCTCCATGAGGTAGTTTGACGCAACCGGAAGGCCAGCCGTGATATCGGTCCAGCTCCCGCCGCCATCCGTTGTTCGGTGCAGCCTGGTGCCACTACCGGCGTAGATGACCTTCGCGTTACTCGGGGCCACCTTGAGCACGGTGAATTGGGATATCCCGGCCAGAGGGCCGCCGATGGAAGCCCAGGCCGTCCCCTGGTTCGTACTCTTATACACCTTGTCGGTGCCCGCGTAAATCGTATTTGCGACTGCCGGGTCCTGACACCAGGGCGAGACCCAGGCACCGCCGCCCGGAGTGCTAATGTTCGTAAAACTGGCTCCGCCGTTGGTGCTCCGGTAAAAACCACCATACTGTATGCCGGCGTAGATGACATTCGGGTTGCTCCAGTCGATGAAGCCTTCCATCCCGTCAGCGTTCGTGATATTGGTAAAGGCACCGACGTTAAACTTCATGTTACCGTTGTCCTGAGCGCCGCAGATCATGATGTTGGCATTGGTCTTGCTTATCCCCAGCCGATAGAACTGGCTGATCGCGAGGCCCTTGTTCAGACTCGCCCAGGTGGTGCCGCTATTTGCTGTCCTAAAAAGCCCGCCGTCATTTCCACAAAAGATGGTTGCGCCGCTGCCGGGGAGGAACTCGAGGCAGTGGTTATCGACGTGGCCGGCCGTGGGGACACTGCTCCATGTCGTGCCGCCGTCTGTGCTCCGCTTCATATCGAACCCGGCCACATACACAACCTTGTCGCTCACCGGTGACACAGCCAAGACATTATCGTAATAGCCGTACAGCGTTACGCCCGGCGCCGTAACGGGTGACCACGTGGCCCCCGCATTGACACTCTTTTGGACGGCTCCGTTAGTGCAGAGCGTATACAGGACTTTGGGGTTGCTCCGCGCGATCTCGATATTGTATCTCCAGCCGGCACAGGATGCGGGCGCGGGGCTGAACGACACTCCCGCATTGACACTCTTAAGCACCTGCAAGGTCGTTGCATAAACTATGCTTCCGTCGTTCTGCTGGAATTCGACATCAAAAGTGCTCGTTGCCCATATCTGATTCCAGGTAGCGCCGGCATCTGCAGTCCGGTAGAGACCGTTGCTCGTCGCGGCGAGCAGGATCTTGCCGTTGGCCGGGTGTATTGCCAGGCGCCTGATCGTACGGTTCTGCCCGACCGTCCACGTAAGGCCGGTGGCGGACCACGTACTTCCACCGTCGATGCTCTTTCGCACGCCGACGCTATACGTGCCGCCCCAGAACGGCGAGCTGTACCCAAAGGCATCGCTGGTCGCCGCGTAAATGATCTTCGGATTGCCCTTGTCGATGGCGATGTCCGCGATGCTCAGCGTGGGCTGCGAATCGAATTTGGGCGCCCACGTCGCGCCGCTGTCGGTACTCTTCCAGACACCGCCGTCGGGCGCGCCGATGTAGATGGTCTTCGAGTTCGTGGGGTCGAACTCGATGCAGTTGACGCGCCCCATGTTTGTGGCGCCGACGGCGTCAGACGGACCTAAGCGCTTCCAGAATGGGAAGGGCCAGATGATTTTGCCCGCCTGGATCTTTACGTTCAGCGGATTTGACGCGGCTTGCTTCATCACAAGCTTGTCGTCATCGGTGCCCAGCCTCGCCCGGACAGCGTCGATCTTCTCGAAGTCCCACCTGCCACTCGGATAGACCCTCGGCTCGGTGTACCATTCCAACCGCTTGAACATCTTGTGTTCTTCGATCGCCACACGGGTCTGCTCTTCTTTGGCTCCTTGAAATCGAAAAGTCGGCTTGAGCTTGTCCTGCTTCAAATCTACCGGGTTCGCCTTGTAGTAAGCCTCAAATGCTTGCTGGTAGTCCTTGAACGTCAGCTCCGCCTCCGGTTTTTTGGGAAGCTGGGCCATCCAGCGCTGAGCGAGCGAGGGCGGTGTTACGAAGCAGAATGCGGCCAGTGCGGCGATGACGAAGGTGCGCGACAGCGTTGACATGTGCTGCTCCTTTCGCTTGTGGTTGAAGAGGTCGTGGCGCCTGGTGACCATACGGTGGCCAGTCGGGGCCGGGTCCCATGCCGCTGGTCTGGACGCAGCGTCACAGGCGTGATCCTGGCGCCGCCTGCTCAAAGGAATTCGCCTGGATCGCGTAATCTCTGGTCACGGGCAACGCAATCATGATGAGAGCTGTTCTGACGACGCGCGAACCCTCTGGAATCCCCCCGCTCGCTTCCACACTACGCCTCTCGGTTCCTCAGAACAAGCGACCGGACTCGCGCCGCGCGAAGCTGCCGGGGTTGAGGTTCTCCCCGACACTTCTTCCGGCCTTTGCGGGACGCTCCTCTCCGCCGCAGGTCTCTGATCAGCAAGGACTTGGGCGGAGCGGGGCGGCACGCGACCCGGGCTCTCCCCCGCCCGGTCTCAGCCGCTCAGGCCCGGTCCTCATAGCGTCTTCAGGTACTCGATCAGCGCGTCCTTGTCCGCCTGGGGGAGGTCCACACCGAATTCATGTCCTTGATTGCCGTTGGAGCGCCAGTGCACGTCGTACGGCGTGCCGACGCGCTTAGCTTCGTCGCCCTGCGTCACGAAGCCGACATTCACCGGATCGTAGAGATCGTATCCGCGATAGAAGAACTGGGGCCGCTTCCCGACCGGATTGAGCAGGTCTCGGAGCGTCGGCACCGAGCCGTTGTGCAGGTACGGCGCACGGAGCCAGATGCCGTCGAGGAACGGCGCGATGTAGCCGGTCGGATCGGCCTCCACCAGCCCTCGGCGCTCAATGCCGAAGGTCTTCACCACCTCGTTCGCCCGGATCGCCGCGCTCTTGTTCCAGCTGAGGAGACGCTCGCGATCGGTGCCGACCTCCTCGACGGGGACCACGGTGCCGGTGCGGTCGCTCCAATGGCAGGCCGCGCAGTTGGCGTCGAAGACCGCCTTCCCCGAGGCGGCTTTCGCTGGACCGACCGGGAACGGGAACTTCGGCGCCGGATACTCGTCGAGGTAGTGATTGATCCAGTGCACCTGATCGAGGAACTTCTCGTTGCTGGGCGGCCGCGAGCGGAGCAGGCCGAGGGCGGAGTCGATGATGACGGAGTTGGCGTCCCAGCTGTCCCCGGCCAGGTTCATTCGCGTTCCGGCGTGACTCCTGTACTTCTTCAGGTTCCAGACCGACGGCATGTCGGTCGGGCCGAGGGTGGTGTCCAGCGGCGACGTGGTCAGGAAGTACTTGGTGAGGTTCATTGCGTCGTCGCGGCCGCGCCCCCAGTCGGGCCACTGCGGCAGGCCGTGGATATAGATCCAGGCGAATTTCTTTTCCTGCTCGAGCAGCGCCTTCCTGGTGAGCGGAATGAGCAGGTAGCGGTAGATCTGTTCGTCGATCCAGGAGAAGTCTTTCGGCTTGACCTGGTCGATCGCGTTCATCAGCGTGTCGGCGTTGAAGCGCGGATCCTTTGCGCAGTCGACGGTGAAGCGGAAGAAGGCCTCGAGGTTGAAGGTGTGGGCCGGCCCGGTGGGGATGAACGTCGGGTTCTCGTTCGGCCTGGTGCGATAGCTCGCGGTGTGGCACGCCGCGCAGTTCTGGGCCACGCGTCGGAAGCCGATCGTCCTCGTGGTGAATCCAACCGGCAGCTCGTGGCCCTGCTCCCACGACAATCCGAACGAGGCATACGCGCCGGGACCGGGGAGCTTGTCCGGAAAGACGCGCGGCAGAACGAAGACGATCCAGTACGGGATGCCGGCGTTGCGCTCCCCGCCGACGGAGCCGTACAGAAACCGCATGTCCTCGGCCGTGTGGCCGTTCTCGGCCTGCCACGGTCCCTCGGGCACTTCGCGGAAGAATTCGTACCAGACGAACCAGGCGCCGAACGCCGCAATCACGACGAGCGTGACGAGGATGATGATCAGTGTTCGTTTTCTCGAGTCCGTCATCGTCAACCCTCGTCAGAACGTCTTCAGATACTCGACGACCGCGTCCTTGTCCGCTGCCGGCAGCAGCGTGCCGTATCGCGGCCCGTCGTGGCCGTAGTTGCCGTTGCCGGGGATGAACTTGCCGTCGGGAAGCCGCGTATCGAAGCGGAAGTACTTGCGGCCGTTCTCTTCTCCGACGTCGCCTCGGAAGCCGACTTTCACCGGGTCGAAAACGTCGTAGCCGCGGAAAAACCGTACCGGCCGCTTCGCCGAAGACTCGAGCAAATCACGCAGCGTGGGCACTGATCCGTTGTGCAGATACGGCGCGCGCAGCCAGAGGCCGTCGAGCGGCATGTTCGCGTAGCCGTAGGTCTTGCGGAAATGCCTGAAGCGGTACGGCTCGCCGGCGTACGGCGTGCCCAGGCTCACCGCGACGTCGTACGTGAAGGAGTCGAGGCGGTAAGGATCGGTCGCGATCTGCGCGATCGGCGTGACCTTGCCGACGTAGGCGCCGGAGAAATCCTCGCCGCTCGCTCCGTGGCACGCGGCGCAGTACTCCTTGTAAAGCGCCGCGCCACGCGCGGCGCGCCCCTTGTCGATCGGATACGGGTATGGCGGCGCCTTGAGGGTCCACAACCATGTCTCGATGCGACCCACGGCCTCGAGGTCCACCGTGGAAGGCGTGGTGCCGGTGCCGAAGGCGGCGTTCTTGTTGCGCTCCACGACGTCGTCGTTGTTACCGTCCCAGTGCAACTGCATACCGCGCTTTTTCCCCTGATTCCAGATGGAGGGGAATTCGGCCGCGCCGTGGAGCTCGCGGTCCGGGAGGCTCGCGATCGGAAAGTTGAAGTACGCCTTCGACGCGTTGAAGGTATCGACGCGCCCGGGTCCCCATCCTTCGGGGCGGACCGGCCCGAAGCGATTGCGTAACACCAGCAGCCGCTGCTGCATCAGCGAGATGGCGACGGGATAGACGAGGATGCGATCGAGCAGACTGAGACGGCCGGCCTGGCGTTCGATCTCGGGAATGATGTTGTAGGTGTCGAACCGCTCGTCGGCCGCGATGTCGAAGAGGAACTGCTCGAACGCCCCGAGATCGAAGCGGGCCGCGGGCATGCCGAGGTAGATGCGTGGAGGGCTGCGTGGCGTGTCGCGGACGGTGCTGTGATGGCAGACGGCGCAGTTCACGAACACCCGATCGATGCCCATGTTCCGCCCCTTCTGCACGCCGATGGGAAGGTCGTGGCCCGGCTCGAAGATCATGCCGAAAGCCTCGTAGCCCTTGCCGCCGTTTTGCGGCAGGCGGTCCTTGAAGACCACTGGCATCGCCTTCCAGATCCAATACGGGAAGCCGGAAGCGGCATAGCCGCCGGTCGACCCGTACTTGAAATGCTCCTCGATGTCGGCGTGCGTCACCGGCCGGTTCGGAAGGAAACGGATCGCCAGCGCGATGCCGATGACGAGCGGCACGCCGACGAGGATCGCCAGCAGGATCCCGAAACGCCGGCGCCAGCGGTCCATCACCTCGCCTCTTTCTCAACCTTTGAAATGCAGGGCGAAGTAGAACAGCTTCTTCGTGTCCCAGAAGACGGGGCCGAGGTAGGTGTTCGGCGCGATTTGCCGGATCTCGTCGCGGATGTGCCGGGCGACGAGCGAGGTCTTCGAGTAGTCGAGGACGATGCAGTCCTTCTTGTCGATGAGGCTCTTGCCGATGGAGACCTCGGCCAGGATCGCCTTTATCCCGAACGGTCCAATGTGATTGACCAGCGTCTTGTTCTTCGCGTCGAAGATCTTTCCCTGCCACGCGAAGTGGTTGATGAGCTTGGCGAACTCGGGAGCGCGCGCAGTGCCGGGATCGACGATCGCTGTCCCCTCCGCCTCGCCGTCGGGAATGGAGCCCGGCGGGCTTTCAGCGAACAGCTTGTCGAGACCCGCCTGGGACATCTTCAGAAGTTGCTTGACATCGTACGCCATGGAATCCTCCTAACTTTCGCGGTCTAACAATATCGTTTCGGCCGCCTTCTCGCTCACCATGTAAATCGGCGTGACGATGAAGAACCCCGGAATCTTCGGGAACACCGACGCGTCGACCACCCGCAACCCCTTCGTGCCGATGACGCGGAAGCGGCTGTCGACCACCGCCATCGGATCATCGGCGCGCCCGATCCGGCAACTGCACGACGCGTGATGCCCCCAGGCGTTGTCGGTGATCCACTTCGCGAGCTGTTTGCCCTCCAGGTGCCTCCCCGGCATCTTCTCCTCCCGGATCGCATCGTTACGGTCATTCATACCCCGCACGAATTCGATTGCCTTCACCAGCGACTCGAGGTCCTGGCCGTCCGGATCGTTGCTCTCATCGAAGTAGTGAAAATTGACGTCGGGCGTTTCACGCGCGTCGTTCGATCTGAGCCGGACGGTTCCGTTGGTGTTGTTGGTGTGCGCCTTGACGATGGCCCAGGTGAGGTAGTTCTTCGAGCGCTCGATGTCGTCGGAGTATCCGGGGTAGTAGCCGGTGAAGTTTCCCGGCAGTCCGAAGAGGAAGAGGTCGGGGTCGGGTCTCTCCCTGGCCGATTTCATGATCACCGCGGCGATGGCGCCGTTGGAGGTGTAGATGCCCTCCCCTTTGAGCCACTCGCGGAAGCAGGGGTCGCCTTCTTCGCCTTCCAGCGGCGGCTTGAACGTCGCGCCGGCGAGCATCTCGAAGTCGCGCTTCATGGTGGAGACGACGGCGACCTCGTAGCGATCCTGCAGGTTGCGGCCGACGCCAGGGCGGTCGACGCGGCATGCGATGCCCTTTTCGTCCAGATGCTCCTTCGGGCCGATGCCGGAGAGCATCAGGAGCTGCGGGGTGTTGAACGCGCCGCCGGCGAGGATGACCTCGCGGCTGCAGAAGTACTGTTTCTTCTGGTACGCCGGCGGGGCGGCCCAATTCGGATCGGCGCGGAAGAGGTGCTGCCCCTCGAGGCATTCCACGCCGACGGCGCGCTGCTCCTCGTCGAGGATCACGCGCGTGGCGAGGTTGTTCATCCGGACGGTCAGCCGGTCGGGATGTTCCCTCTGCACGCGGCGGATGAACTCGCGCGTGCCGTTGCGCCGCCCGCCCGACGTCGCCAGCGGGACGGTGGTAGTCACTCCCTCGTTGGCGGCCTTGTTGCGCACGTCGTTCGGATCGTCGCGCGTCTCGAGGAAGCGGAAGATCCGCCTGAAGAAGCGCGGCCAGCCGCCGCGCGCGGATTGCAACGCAGCATCGATGACCGTGCGGACGATCTGCATGTCGCCGATGGCCATGGTCGGATCGACCTTGCTGACCGTCAGCCATCCCGAGAAGCCGTGGCCCGACTCCGCCGGCGGCGGCGGCACGTACGCACAGCGTTCCAGGCGCTGAAAGTACTGCCGCATGTTCGAAGCGAGCCATGAGGAGTCGCCGGTGAGTTCGGCGATGTGATCCCAGTCGCTGTCGTGCGGGACGACGGTGATCATCGCGTTGTGCGCGGTGCAGCCGCCGAGGGTCCCGGCGCGCGGATAGAGGACCCCGCCCCGGTCCGCGCGGTATTTCTCGTCGCGCCCTTCGTCCTTGCTGTAGTGGTGGACGAAGTAGTTCCACGCCATCGCCTTCTCTTCGGTCGAGGACGCGTGGAAACACGGCACCTGATAAAGATACGTCTCCGGATCGGCCCCCGCCTCGAGGAGCAGCACGCGGCATCCGACCCGCGCGAGGTTAGCCGCCAGGGGTCCGCCGCCGGCCCCCGACCCGACGACGATGTACTCGTAGCTCTCGCCCGGCGTTTCGATCGGCCTCTCCCCGCCTCAGAACGTCTTCAGGAGCTCGATCAGCGCCTTCTTGTCGGCCGGCGGAAGGTCCGTTCCGAACATGTGCCCCTTGTCCTCGATGAAGTCGGGACACTTGTTCACTTTCACCAGGTACGGCACGACCGGCTTGAAGCGTTCCACCGCCTGCTGATCGTTCATGTTCTTCACGCGGATATCGACGAGAGCGGGGACGAGGCGCAATACCAGGGCCGTGAAATCAGCGAGAGGGGCGTCGAGGTTCGTGTTCGCCAGCAGATTGATCGGCGTTCCCGCCGGGATGGGACCGAGCCGCAGATTGCCCTCGCCATCGAGCAGATGCGGATCGACGATCAGCTTCCGGAGGAGATCGGGGATGTACACCAGCGGAACGTTGATGTAGCTCCTCTTGCTGGTCCGCCAGACCTTGTTCGTCCGCGGCTTGATCAACAACATCCTTTCGATCCCGTCCTGGAATGCGCGCATGCGGCCGGCGACGGACGGATCGCCGAAGTCCTCGCCGACGGTGTTGTTGTGAAGGAACGGCGCGCTCGACCAGAGGCTGATCAATGACGGCGGGCGGTAGTAGCCCGGCCCTTTCTCGTCTCCGGGAACCGGGATGGCGACCGGGATGGTCTTGTTGTTGTTCTCCCACGGATTCTCGACCAGGAACGTCCCAACAGGAGCGAGGGTCTTGTAGGTCTCGGACGAGAAGTTGTCCCAGATGTGGCCGCGCGTGGCGTTGGTGGCCGCGGCGCGCGTGGCGTTGGTGCCGACGTCGGTGACTTTGTGGCGGCGCTCGTCGGCGAGGAAGTTGTCGGTGAAGAAGGCCGGATCGCTCACCACCTGCTGCCGAAACCATTCCTTCGTCTTTTGTGGGTCCGTGCCTTCCGGCGGTTGCTTGCTCGAATGGCAGCCCGCGCAGTTCTCGGCGAACACGATCTTGGCGCGGTCGAGTACCTTCTGATCCCTGGTCAGGTACTTCGCTCCGCCCGGCGCGTCTTTCAGCAGCAGCGGCTTGGCGACCTTGATCAGATATCCCGCGAGGTAATGCGAGCGCTCCTCGCTCCAGTTCCAGTACACCGAGGTTCGCTGCATCGTGTCGACCGGGACGGGCGACTGGCGCCCCTGCTTGTCGGGTCCGCCGATCAGCGGGCGGAAATGCTTCTGCCATTCCGGCCATGCCTCGCCGATGTTGACGTAGACGCGGCTCAAGGCCGCCTCGAAGCCGACCGAGTCGTCGCCCTGCTTGAGCACGCGCGGGACGACCATGGGGTCCTTCACGTTGCGCAGGTTGAGCGCCCCACCGGTGATGTGCTCGCTCTGCGCCCGCGAGAGGCGCGCCGGCAGGCTGTACACACCGTTCATCGTGCCGGGGTTGTTCAGGTAGTCGGTGGCGATGAACGACGTGTCGAGCGTCCCCTGCGGGTTCGAGTGGATGAGCTGCCAGACGAAGCTGTCTTCCTGCTGCGTGCCGTCGGGACGGCGCGGGACGAAGACCTCCCAGACCTTGAAGTACTGCGCGCCGACATAGTCGTTCAAGTTCTCCCACTTCGGATTTTCCGGGTCGGCCGGCGGCCGCACCGGGTCAGGCCCCACGTGGCAGAACGCGCAGGCCATGCCGACGACGTATGGGCGAACGAGCTTCGGGTCGTTGAAGTAGTCGGAGTTCTCGTAGAAGTCGTGGTTGATGCCGTCGGGCGCGACGTGCTTCATCCATTCGGCCCTCGCGGCGGCGTCGAACCTCCTGTTGTTGGAAATGCGGAGGCCCACCACCCCGGACGAGCGGCCGTAGGTGTAGTCATCGATCTTCTGATCGATCTGCCCGTCGGGATCTCCCGGCTTCGGCTCGTCGATGAAGAGGCCGTATTGATCGGGCCTGGAGGCCGCCTGGAATCCCGGCTGGTTGATGATGCCGATCTCCGCGAAACGATGGGCACGGCGGCGCGAGTCGATCGCCTTGATCAGATCAGCGGTGCCGAAGCCGTGCTGCGCGAGGAAGTCCCACATCTCGCCGCTGTCGCCGACCCAGAGATTCCACACCACGCGCCCGCGGATATCGTCCTCCGTGAGGTTCAAGTTGGGACCGTCCATCCCCGGAAACACGTCAACCTTCGTCTCCTTCATCTTCTCGTCGCGCACGAAGACCTTCTGGCCTGCCTGTGGACTCGTTGGTTCCGCGGGCCTCTTGCACGAGATGCCGACGACGACGAGGAGGGTGAAGGGAACGCCGAGGAGGAATCCGAGTCGGGCTCTGGCCATGTGGCCCCTCCTTTTCCGAGCGCGGGCGCAGACGGGCGATCGAACGAGACCGAGGCGTCTATTGTAGGAGAGATCGGGGAGTGTGTTCCCAACCTCAGAAGTCGTCGCTCCCTTTGCGCTCCGCCGTAACGTCCTTCTCCCTCTCCCGGCGGGAGAGGGTCGGGGTGAGGGGCAGGCACCCTACGTTTGCTGGGGGGGCCGCAAGACCTGCTCTGGCAACTTCACCGATCCGTCTCGTTTGATCTTGATCGCTTTCACGGTACCAACCTCAGATGACATCGTACCCTTCGCCGCCGCGAAGGGCACGCGTCCGTCCGCACGGCTTACGGCAGAACGCCTCCGGAAGCCCGTATCACGCCTCGATCCTGGCGGCGAGAGCGGTGATGTTGTCCTGGCCTCCGCGGTCGTTGGCGAGCGCGATCAGGCTTTCCACAGCCTCGCGCAGAGCAGGCGCCGCGAGCCCCTCCGCCATCTCCTCGGGACGGACCTTGTCGGAGAGTCCGTCGATGCAGAGGAGCAGAATGTCTCCCGCCGAGAGCTCCACGGCGTCGAGCGCGACCTCGACCCTCGTCTTGCGTCCGAAAAAGTCGCGTAAGGAAGTGCCTACTCCAACGGAAGCCGGTCAGACACCCAAGGAGGCGAGGGAGTCAAAGAGGCTAGCGCCGAAAGAGCCACCGGCCTTGCCCGCGGCCCCTTGGCATTTCGCCCGCCCTCCGTGTGTGAGGACGGAATTTCGAATGCTCACACAGGGAGATCACGTTGGCTATCCAGGACGATCTCCACCTGTGTTTCTCGATCCGGTGTGACCTTGACGGTTACCGACGTTGGGGCAAAGCCGTCCGCAGCTCCCCCGATTTCATACGTGCCTGGGGACGGCGCAGACAGGGAGAACGCGCCTCGAGTGTCTGTCAGAACAGCGATATCGGGCAGCGGTACCGGTCCTGCGGTGAAGTAAACGCGTGCATGCGCTACAGGATTGCCCTGGGCATCGCGAACGGTGCCCCAAATTACTCGCTGAATTCGCCCCATCGGCGTAGCTCGCGAACCACTTGGGTCGCCGCTAGAAGGCGGCGATCCAGGAAGTCCAGCTATAGCCGCCAACTATGCTTTCCATGCAACCATGTTATTGTACACCGGTGTCACGATTCGCGTGCCGGAATTGGTCGTCGCGCCGCCGTACGCGTGGACAGCTATGCCGTAGCGGCCGCCGCTGATAATGCGGTAGACAGCGCTGCCGCTTTGTCCGCCAGCGGTGTCAATGTCGTAGTACACCTTCCGGCTGTTGACGGACGCAATCTTGCGGTAGTCGTACCACTGCGTGCCTGTCGGCTTGTCGCCGGGATACCCGGAGATGTTTCCCGTCGAGGTCAGTAGGTCCGCGTCCGGCCACACACCAAAGCCGAACCACCCTACCGTGTTGCCAAGGTTGGTTGGGATGATAATGGCGCCATAGTCGTAGTTCTCGTCCCCGCTATTTGTCCAGCCAAGCACAGAGCGAAAACTCGAGCTCGTCACGGAACCGTAAGGAAGTGAGCTGCTGTTGCGCCCCGGCATGACCTGGATGGTCCTAACCCAGCCATCGCGCCCTGGCACGCCGCTGTTCTTTATGTAAACGACGTGGCCTGCGGTCATCAGCGTGTGAGGTCCAATGAACCACCCGGTGCCGATCCACATTGAATTGTCCGCCGCCGTAATCAGCAACGAAGCGTGGGCGCGCCACGGGTATATAGCCGTCGTGGTAATTCGGACTCGGTCATCAGGACCATGCACGATCTCTGCCGCTGGAGGCGGCGGGCCAAAAGATGCTTCCCCAATGTCGCGGAGCGCCGAGGTGTCCGGGGCGGCGAAGCGCTCCGCCATTGCGGCTTCGGTTTTCACGTGACCTTTAACCGCCTCAGTCCCTTCGTCAGTCACCTTGTTCGACTTACTGTCCTCTCCCTCTGAAGGTGCCTGATAAACCGCTTTTCCCACCGGAACCGCGGCGGCTTCCTCTTTCTGGTTCGATACCGGTGTGTTCGGCCCGGTTGGTGGCTTAGGTGACTTCGCTTTTGTTGGCATCTTAGCCTCTCCTTTCCCGAGTTGAGAATTAGGCGTGCCGGGCCGCGGACTATATCATGTAATGAAGATTCTTACTCACGAAGGGCCGTGGCATCTGTGATGGACTTCGCCGGTATGGCCGGCCATCGCCGGCCCGTCGCAGGGTGTCGGGCTGGGTTCCCACGCTTGCAAGGTGGCTTGTCACCGGCCAAAACCTGAGGCGGCTGGGCTTGCGCTGCTGGACGCCGCCGGGGTGAAGCCCGCGCCCCGCTGGCGCAGCCGCCACGGCGACTGGCCGCCCCCAATCCGCTGCAGGTCGCCGCATCTGGCGGCCCACCGAGCCCGGCCTGATCCGCCACATCCTCGACCACCTTGCCCACCGCGCCCAAGAGGGCCGAGCGCCGCCACCCTCACAGTCCGTCCAGATCCCAGCGTAGGACGGCTCCCCTCCGGCCGTATATCGCCGCATCCGGACGCGATCGATGTCCGTTCTCGGCCGCTCTGGCCACGGGCCTTCCTGAGCAGTCGAGGATGGCCAATACCCCAACTGGTCAAGCGGGGGTGTCCGGTTCCGTGTAGCTGGATTTGAGGGTTTGGGTCTGGCCGTTTGAGAATTAGCCGGGAAGCGCCGGCCGTCGCGTTTGCTCGGGTCGATTCTCTTGTCTCTGATTCCATTTGCAGCAGGGCTGTGAGAGCCCGGCGATTTCTGCGGCTTCCGCAACCTCCTCGGGCCTTCCCGATTTCGCTCCTTACACCTGCTAAGGCAGGCTCACTTCAGGCGCGACGTGTGCCTCTGCGACGCAGGGCCATGCACGAATCATATCCACGTACTCTGCGGGCGATTCACCTGCCGGCAGAATCACCTGCATGTAGCGTTGTAGGTCCCGTTCGTGCTTCGATAGCTTAGCCTTGTCGGCCTTGGCCAAACTCGGTACTTTATAGACGATCCTGCTGTTCTTAGGCAAATCGCCCCGAGGTGTAAACTTTTCGCCGGAGTCCGACTCGAAGACGCGGGGGCTCGGATTAAACCTCCATTTGTGTCTTAGCTTCAAGTCTACAGGAATCCTGGCCTTGCTGTTTGCGGGTAACGTCACCGCTGGAATCATCTCAACTCCTCCCAGGTCAGACTTGCTTCATTGCTAATGGGAGATTTGGCAGAGGACCTATGTTCTGCGTTAACGGCACGCCAACACCTTGTTCCTGTGGAGTGCCCGTCTTCATCAGGATCTGTCTGACCTTGCCCGGCGAGAGCGGTGAGCCATTCTTCGCTTTGGCCCGACCCTGAAGACATGCGACGGCTCCAGTGATAATCGGTGAAGCGCTGGACGTGCCGGAGAACCGCAGGGTGTACCAGGAATTCTCCGAAGCGCCGCCCTGTGCGTCGCCGTACCCCAGCGTGGTCACGTGCCAACCCCAGCCCTGAACATTAACAATCTTACCATAGTTTGAGAACCAGATGCGCGAGCGCGGCACGCCGAGTGAAGTGTACGAGGGAAGAGACGGCCCGAACCCATCAAAGTCAACGTGATTGCTTGGCGGAACACCTGCGCCGACGACTACCGCACCGCTGTCTTTTTGCAAACCCGTGCTATTAAATATCGCCAGATCAAAATTCTCGTTTCCGTTGCCTGCCGCTTCAACGACGGTGATACCCTTCGCCGTTGCCGCTGCGATGGCAGAGAAACTGTCGCCCCAGAATTGCATCGCGACATATTTCCCATTGGGCCCGGTCGCTTGCAACTCGATAAGGATCACGTCCCCGGCCTTCAGGACACCCGCCGCGTTATTGATGGCGCCGGCGGTATTAAACACACCATTGATGACAGTCGAGTGGACGATGGCTTTAGCCTCGTGGCTGATGCCGACCGTCCCTTTGCTGTTGGGTATGGACACCATCTCACCGAGCACTGCCGTGCCGTGGTTCCTCCAACCTAGAGCGTTAATAACGGTGCCGCCGATCAGTTTAATGCCCGAAGGCAAATCTTCGTGCTGGCGGTTCCAGTTGCCCTCGATGTCACAGATCGTGATGTTTTTGCCTTTAGCCCCGGCGAGGCTCCAGACCTCTGCCGCCCCGATGCCGTTAGGCGGGGCGTAAAGGTAGCCCTGAGACGGCTCGAAGTTGCGGCTTCCGGCGGCTGCTCCCGTCGGCATCGCCGGCACAGGGCGCGGCGCAACATACGCCTTCCAGACTGCTCCCTTTTGATTAAGTTCCTTAGCAATCTTCCTGGCGTCGCGGCTGTACTTGGGCACGACCTGCGCAAAGCCGCTTTGAACGAACTCTGTGTCCATACCCTTATCCTTGAACTTCTCAGGCACTGGCTCCGGGGGCAAGGTGGCCGCAACCTCAATTCGGGCGCGGACCTCCGACGATTGCAGACCGAAATGCGAGCGTATCGCCGTGATGTCGTACTTCGCTAGAGCATTGTTTAGTGCTGCCGCCTGTGGGGCGGCAGCAGCAGGTGCCGCAAACTTCGATGCCGTGTAAGCGACGGGGCTCTCGTAACGCAATTCAACCACCACGTAATCGGGAATGTCTGGTGCCTCAAACTTCGTGCTGATAAAACCCTCTTTGGTCTGTTGCCCTGTTTGTCCTTTGGCTTTCGGGTTCTTTGGCATATCGATCCCCCTTCAGTTGTGAGATTTCCCGCTGTGCAGACAGATTGTGATAACTCGGCTCACAAGGTAACGCCGAACGTTCGCTGCGCTAACCCCTCTGGCATCCCACACTCACTTCCACACTACGCCTGTCAGTTGTTCAGAACAAGTCACAACTGGGCTGACGCCACGCCGACCGGAGAACCCGGCTTCTGCCATTGGGCAGCGACTGCGGGCCGGTATGGCTGGCCTCCGCCGGCCCGTCGCAGGGTGTCAGGCTGGCTTTCCACACTGCCAAGGTAGCTTTGTCACCGGAACAGCCTGAGACGGCTGGGCTCGCGCTGCCCTACGCCGCCGGGGTGTAGGGTTCTCCTTGAAAGCTCCGCCGACGAGTGCGGAACCTGCCTTTACGCCGCAGGGATCTCGTCAGGAAGGGCTTGCGGTGCAGATCGCGGGGCGGCACGTCACCTGGCTCTCCCCGTTCGTAGAGGCGTTCGGCTACCGCCGCCGGCGACCGGCCGAGACGCCGCTCTACAGGCTGCTCGAGGTCCTCTATGAGCGCCTCAAGGGATGCTGGGAGGAGCGCTTCGAGCAACGGTCGATGGGCCAGCCTCATCCGCAGGGTGGGTGGAGATCGTGGGTTGGGGTGAGGGGGCGCCCTACCTGCTGGGGGAGGCGCCGGAGAACCTGCTTTGGCAACTTCACCGATCCGCCTCGTTTGATCTTGATAGCTTTCACGGTACCAAACTCAGATGACGTCGTACCCTTCGCCGCGAAGGGCACGCGTCCGTCCGCACGGCTTACGGCAGAACGCGTCCGGAAGCCCGTATCACGCCTCGATCCTGGCGGCGAGAGCGGTGATGTTGTCCTGGCCTCCGCGCTCGTTGGCGAGGGCGATCAGGCCTTCCACGGCTTCGCGCAGACCAGGCGCTGCGAGCCGCTCCGCCATCTCCTCGGGACGGACCTTGTCCGAGAGCCCGTCCGTGCACAGAAGCAGAACATCTCCCGCCGAGACCTCCACGGCGTCGAGCGCGACATCGACCCTCGTCTTGCGTCCGATGGCCTGCAGGATGACGTTACGGTAGGGAGACTGCGCCGTTTCCTCCTCGCGAATTGCTCCCGCCTCGACGAGCGACTGGACGAAGGACTGGTCCCGCGTGATCTGCCGGATCCGCTCTCCGCGCAGGACATAGGCGCGCGAGTCCCCGACATGGGCGAAAATCGCGCGGCTTTGACAGACGACGGCGGCGGTCAGCGTGGTCGCCATTCCCTCCAGCGCCGAGTCCGACCGGGCCTCATTCCAGACGCGGGCGTTGACCTTCTCTACGGCGGAGCGGAAGAGATCTCTTTTGGGGCATGTGGGCGACAGCGATTCCATTTCCTCCGAGAGCACCTCCAGGGCAAGACCGCTCGCGACCTCCCCTGCCCGCCGGCCCCCGACGCCATCGCACACGGCAAGCAGCACGCCCTGCTGTCCAACCTGCAGGTGCTCGGCGGAATGGTCCGGCAGCGTCCGCCCTTCCGTCAGATCCACCACCGCAAGGTCATCCTCGTTGTTGGGCCGCCGCCGCCCCCTATCCGTCTTTCCAAACGCCGTAATCCTCATGGCCCCACCTTCTCACAAAACGAACAAGCCGGTTCAATGCGATCCTGAGCAAGGTCGAAAAAACCAACCGACACTCGGAACGCGAGCTCTCATCAATAGAGTTCCAGAATCGTCATCTCTTGGTCTGGGCAAAGTACGGCGTTGTCGGGCAGGAAGATGATGATAAGACGATTAGAAAGGCGCTCACCGCGTAACCCAGTGCTTGACTGGTTGGAGCAGAAACTCCTCTACCGGAATTCCGTCTCCGCCCACGAGGAGTTTGCGCGTCGGCTTGAACGCCTCCGCGAAGGCCGAGAGCCCCGGGTAAGTGTCGCGGCCGCGGCCGCTCTTCACCTCGATCGCCGAGACCGCGCGCCCGGTCCGCACCACGAAGTCCACCTCGTGGTTGCGCTCCCGCCAATAGAACAGATCGCATTCACCCGCGGCGGCCGCGTTGGCGAGGTGGGCACCGACGGCCGATTCCACGAGGCGTCCCCAGAACTCACGGTCCGCGCGCGCCTCCTCGAGGGAGAGGCCGGATTGGGCGCTCATGAGAGCAGTATTCAGCACCTGAAGCTTAGGACTCGAGCCTCGCTGCCGCGCGAGGCGGCCGGAGAACTTGGAGAGTCCAACTAGCAGCCCGGCGCTGCCGAGCAGCTCGAGGTAGTGCGCGAGCGTCGTTGTATTGCCGGCATCGTGAAGTTGGCCGAGCATCTTGGTGTAGGACAACACCTGTCCGGAGTACCTGCAGCCCAGCTCGAACAGGCGGCGGAGAAGGGCGGGCTTGTCCACGCGGGTGAGAAGCAGGACGTCGCGGGCAATCGTGGTCTCCACCAGCGCATCCAGGATGTAGCGCCGCCACCGGCCGGGCTCGCGCGCGAGCGGCGCGGCGCCCGGATAGGCCCCGAAATAGAGGTACTGGTCCGTTGAGAAGTCGAACGCGGCGCGCATCTCCCGCAGTGACCAGTGCGGCAGGTGCAGCACCTCGAACCGTCCGGCCAGGCTCTCGGTGAGCCCTTGCTGGACGAGGAGCGGCGCGGAGCCCAGCAGCACCACCTTGAGCGGGAGCCTGGCGCGCGTGTCCTCGTCCCAGCGACGCTTGACGGATTCGGACCATCCGGCGGCCTTCTGCACCTCGTCGAGCACCAGGATGGCGCCGTCAGGGTCGGCGGCGAGGCGGGCTGCCTCCCATTGTTGGGCGATCCACTCGGCGCCGCGCAACGTGGGCTCGTCGGCGCTGGCGAAGCGAACCGGAACTTTGGCGAAATCGGTCACCTGCTGCACGAGCGTGGTCTTCCCCACCTGCCGCGCCCCCGTCACGACCTGGATGAAGCGCCGCGGCTCCGCCAGCCGCCGTGCGAGTTCAGCCGCCTGAGGGCGCCGAAAGGCCTCTGACCGTTTGCTCATAGAACTGAGTATTTTTACTCAACGTCGTGAGTTGGGCAAGACCCGGGCCTCCGCCGACCGTTACCCGAGCCAACCCCTGCCTTCTGTGTCTGACCCCCGCGCGAGGGCAGAACTGTGAAAAAACGAGGGGATACTTCGACCTGCCCGGAGCAGGAGCCAGCCGCAGCCAGCCATCAGACTTGCAGGAAATCGACCTGAACAGCGACGGTCAGGGACGCTTGGCACGCGCCTCGTCGAGAAAGCGTACGAGCGCGGCGCGCCCGCGGTAACCCTCGAACCTTGCGATCTGGCGGCCGTCGCTATCGGCGACGATGAGCACCGGGAAGGCGACCACCGAATAGCGCCGCCGGAGCTCCTCGATCGCGGGAGGGTTCTTGCCCTCTTCGCGCGCGCGGTCCATCACGCGGACCGGCAGGAAAGAATCGTTGACCGTCGCCGCGATCTTGGAATCTCCCCAGCCTTCCGCGTCGAGCCGGTGGCAGGGAGGGCACCAGGCGGCCGTGAAGTCGTAAAGGACGGGCTTGCGGGCGCCGCGTGCGGCGGCTCCCGCTGTCTCGAGCCCTTGCCAGGCAATGAAAACCGTCCCCGCGTCCTTCTTCTCGCGATCCGTCACTGCGATGAACTGCTTCTTCTCCGGTTCGGCGGGGGCGGGCTCGCCGTGGCGGACGTCGGCGTCGCTGATCTTCATGCGAGCCTTCGGGCGGTCGCGAGAGAGTCTGGCCGCCTGCGCGGGATTCTGCGGCGGGGGCACCACCAAGACCGCGTCGGGCCGGGCGGCGGCGCGGAAGACCTTCGCCGCCGCCGTCGCTTTCACGTCGATCTCTGAGACGGGCACCGAGATCAACGTCCCGTCCACGCGCGTGAGAAGCGCCGCGATGCCACGTTGCTCCCAGGGTCCCTTTAGCTCGATTAAGACGCCGCCCTTGAGCACGACGACGTCGCCGGCAAAACCGAGCAGGGCCGCGCCGAACAACAGGAGAAGCGCCCCAGCCAATCTCGCCGTTCTCACTGCTCCTTCCAGTTCTGGGCTCCCGCGCAGTTGGACCGCCGCGTGATGTCGCAGATCGACTTGACCGCAGCGTTGACGGATTGCGGCGAGGCGAGGCGCTTACCTCCGTTCCCCGTGCGTCCAGGCTTAGGAGGCATCCGTCTTCTCCAAGGGTGTCAGCCGTGCAGGCTCCTCAAGAATGGCGAGCAGCTCTCGGGCGCAGAAGACGCGGTCGCGGCGGGCTTTCGACACCGGACTGAGGATCGAGGCGGCCCGTAGATTCTCGATCGCTCTCTCGGCCGTCGTGTAGGCGACCTCGAGCCTCGCCGCGGCCCCCTTAACGGACCAGAAAGGATTCTCAGCCAGGAGTTCTACGAGTTCCCCCGCCGCATGCGAGCGCGATCGAGCCACGACGCGACGCCAGCGGTCGAGAAGCGCGTTGATCCGTTCCGCACGATCGAGAGCGTCCTCGGATTGCCTGGCCACGCCATTGAAGAAGTATTCGAGCCACACCGCCCATTCGCTTCGCTCGGTGACTCCTAGCAGCCGGCCGTAGTAGTCCTGTCGAGTCGCCTCGAAGAAAGCCGAGAGGTAGAGGAGGGGGGACGGCAGGACCCCTTGCTCGATGAGGAAGAGAGTGATCAGAAGTCGCCCGACACGGCCGTTCCCGTCCAGGAACGGGTGAATCGCTTCGAACTGAGAATGCGCGAGCCCGATCTGAACGAGCGGCGGAAGGGTCCTGTCATGCAGGAACTTCTCGAAACGATCCAGGCACTCTTTCATCTCGTGCGG
>WNGB01020528.1_pt1 | contig 24459 bp, 20 predicted proteins | sample 5400681 | NCBI WGS metagenome assembly WNGB01 (sample SAMN13153367, study PRJNA577476) | soil metagenome | isolation source: 115 cm soil or saprolite under grassland replicate 2 | place: USA:California | collected 2016-06-15
CCAGCCCCCCCTCCGCGCACGCAGGTGCCGCCGCGCCGCTGCTGAAAATTCCGAAGTCGGACGCCGAAGACAAGAGCAGCGCGAAAACCAAGGCACGCGCAAAACCAGTGGCCAAGCCTGCCAAGACCCTTCGTTCCGCCGGACCCGTCCACAGCTCCACCGAAGCCGTACGAAAGTCCGCTCCGGCCGCGTCCAACGAAGGCGAGGTCGTGCGCGGCGTGGAGTCGCCCGAGCTCCAAGCGATCCGCGAGGCGGACCGCGAACTCTTTCGCCCGGCCCTGCCCGCCGCCGGCGTTCCGTGGCCGAACGATCTGCCATTGCCTCTCGCGGTCGATCCGCATCAACCGATCATAAGAGCGACAGGGCTGCCGCCCGCCCCTCCGCTGGCGGAACCCTCTTCCGGCCAGCCGGTGCGGGACTTCGGATGGCTGCGCACCCTCGCACTTCCGGACCTGCCGGTCCGATGGGAAGCGCGCGTGGTCCGCTATCTCGACTATTACCGCGACGATCCGCGTGGCAAAGGTCAGGTCCAGTCGTGGCTCCGAAAGAGCGGCCGCTATGGCGCGGCGATGAGACGCGTGCTCCGAGAGCAAGGGCTCCCCGAGGATCTCATTTGGGTCTCGCTCGTGGAAAGTGGTTTGGATCCCACCATCCGTTCGCCGGCCGGTGCGGCGGGACTATGGCAACTCATGCCCGACGGCGCGCGTGCCTATGGGTTGGTCGTCGATCGTTGGATCGACGAGCGGCTCGATGCCGAGCGTTCGACGGAGGCTGCCGCTCGCTACCTTTCCGATCTTCATCGGCGTTTCGGAACTTGGGAACTCGCGTTGGCCGCCTACAACATGGGTTACGGAGGCCTGCTCGCCGCCATTCGCAAGTACAACACCAACGATTATTGGGAGCTCAGCAAGCTCGAAGCCGGCATCCCCTACGAGACCGCGCTTTACGTGCCCAAGGTCATCGCGCTGGCGGTCGCCACCAAAAACCTCACGACGTTCGGACTTGGCAGCGTGAAGCTCGATCCTCCGTTCGCTTCGGAGCCGGTCACCGTCCCATCCGGTGTCACCGTGAGAGCGATCGCCGCCGCTGCGGGCGTGGAGAGCTCGGTGATCGAAAGCTTGAACCCGCACCTGCGCGCCGGCCGAACCCCCCCCGAGCGTCCCTCGAGCGAGCCCGTCACCTGGACGGTGCGCGTGCCCGTCGGAAAGGGTGGCCTCGCGACGCAGGCGCTGGCGCGGATCGCCGAACCGGACAAGAAACTCGACCGCTACCTGACCCGATTGGGTGACACCGTGGACGCGATCGCGACTTCGCGCGGCACGACGAAGTCCCGTTTGCTCGAGCTCAATGCCTTGCGTCCGGAAGAACTCGTGAGACCCGGTACCGTACTCGTGTTACCGGCGGCGGACGGCGCGAGACCCCTGCGCGAGGCGCTCAAACGCGAACTAGGGAAAGACGAAGAGAAACCCATCGTCCCCATCTTGGCCGATGTTCCCCAGCTTCCCGGACGAAAGCGCGTTTTTTACCGCGTGACGACGGGCGACACGGTGGCCGAAATCGCGGCGGCGTTCCGGGTGACGCCCGATGACTTGCGTCGCTGGAACTCGCTCGATCCTGCGGCCCGGATGCACGAAGGCATGACGCTCCTCATCTTGGCAGACGAGGCCACCGATCTTTCGAAGGTCGCCCACCTCACGGAAGCCGAGGTCCGATGCATCACGGTGGGGAGCGAAGAATTTTTCACCTACTTCGAAGGGCTTCGTGGGCGCAAGCGCACGACCGTCGTGGTGGGCGACGGAGATACATGGGAGAAGCTCGCCAAGCGCTACAATCTGACCCTCGGTCAGCTAGAGCGAATCAACCACCGATCCCGAACGGACAAGCTGACGGCGAAAGAAACGCTCATCGTCTACGCGCCGGCAGGCAAACCGGTGCCCTCCTCCAGCCACGTACTGAGTTCACCATCTCTCGCTCCGCTCGGAACCGTGGCCGCGCCCAATCCAGAGGATCTGCCTGCTGCTCCCGACGGGGCAGCGGGAGGGGATCCGTCGATCCCGACGCGCGCCGAGCCCCCCAGCATTCAGTAACTCGCGCAGACTGGGGACTTCGGCCGTGAGCCGTGGTGGGTGGGTGCCGGTCATGTTAAGGTCCCGCTGACATCGTTAGGAGGTGCGCATGACGTCGTTTCGGCGCATGGGGGTCGTCGCGGTCTTCGGCCTTTGCCCGATCGCAGCCTGCAGCTCCGACGAATCCACGCCCGCGTCTTATCCTGTCGACGCAGCGTCCGATCGCGGCACCGCGCCGGTTACCGACGCTGCCGAAGGTGGGGGGCCGCTGCCGGTGGAGGGCGTACCGGCGAGCGAAACGCTGCACGCGAGCGTGTTGTCGGCTCCCATCGACATCGTTCGCGATGAGTGGGGTATTCCGCACATCTATGGCGCCACGCTCGCCGACGTGAGCTTCGGGCAGGGCTACATCGTCGCGCGCGATCGTTTTGCGCAGATGGAGCTCGCGCGCCACCAAGCCGCGGGGACCATTGCCGAGTTGGCAGGTGCTCTCTCGCCCGCCACCGTGGATGGCGACATACGGATTCGGGCCCACCATCTGCAGAAGACGGCTTCCGACGGACTCGAAGCACTCAAGGCATCGACCGACCCGCGCGATCGAGCGATGGTCTCGGCGCTCGCGTCGTTCACCGCCGGTGTCAACATGTATCTCGAAGAGCTGCGCACCGGCCGGCGAAGCGTTCCCGAGGACCTGGTGACGTTTCTTGGCTTGTCCCAGGCGGCGCCGTGGACCGAACTCGACTCGCTGGCTCTGGGCGAGCTGCAAGCATTCAACCTGGCATTCGATGCCGATTCGGACATCACCGCGACGTTGGTCGAAGAAAAAGCAGCGGTGGTGTTCGATCGAGCGAGCGATCCGGTGCTTCTCGCCCGCAAAGGATTGGCGGCCGATCTGCAGATTCTGGCGCCGCTCGATCCCACGTACACCCTTCGCGGGTGGACCGGCATGAACGGGGATACTTCGACGGCGTCCGTCGGCAGACCTTCGGCGGACGGTCATGCGCTCGCGCTGCTCGAAGCCGATCGCGCTTCGGTGATCGACCTCGGCAACGACCGTTGGCTTCATCCCTCGCTGGGATCGAACAACTGGATCGTCGGTCCCAAGTTGTCGGCGAGCGGGCACTCGCTCGTCGCCAACGATACGCATTTGAGCCTCGGCAATCCATCGACCTTCTACATGGTGCATCTCTCGGCGCGCTCGGGGGCCATTCCGATCAACGTGATGGGCGTCGCTTTCCCCGGCATACCGGGGGTCATCTTGGGGATGAACGACCACATCGCCTGGGGCGCCACCGTCAACAACATCGACGTCACCGACGTGTACCGCGAGACCATCGTGACGTGCGACGACGGCTCGAGCCCATGCGTGGAGTTTCGTGGCGCGAAAGTGAAGCTCGTGCCCCGCGTCGAAAGCTTCAACGTGGGCGGCTTGGGAACGACCGGCAAAACGGTCACCGTGACTCTTTACGACGTACCCCACCACGGTCCGATCATTCCTCGCGCCACCAAGACCCACGACGGGGTCGAGCCCCTGGCATCGACCGAGCTTTCGATCCGCTACACCGGCCACCAGTTCGCGCAGCTCGCGCGAGCGCAGATCGGTCTCGACACCGCCAGCAACATGAAAGAGGCGGTGGCCGCGCTCGACCGCGACTTCAAGTACGGTGGCCAGAACTGGGTGATCGGCGATGATCATGGAAACTTCGGCTGGACCGAGGTGATCCGCGTTCCTCGACGAGCGGCGGGCCATGCTCCGTGGAAGGTTCTGCCCGGCGATGGTTCGGCCGAATGGGCAGGTGAGCTGCACCCCAAGTATATTCCTCACGCTTACAATCCGGCGCAGGGATTCATCGCCACGGCCAACAACGACCCCATCGGCGTGACCGACGATGGCGACCCCTTTTTCGGCGAGCCCGTCGTGGACGGCGCTCCGCTCTACCTAGGCGCGCAATACGATCCTGGCACGAGAATCGGAAGGATCGTCAAGCGCATCACCGCGATGACCGCCACAGGCAACAAGCTGTCGCTGGACGACCTTCAATCGATTCAGGCGGACGCGGTGACCGAATGGGGTCAAGCCTTTTTGCCGACGCTGCTGGACGCCGCCAACGCTCTCTCCCAAGAGGTGGCATCGCCCGGCAGCCATCCCGAGCTCGCGACGGTGGTCCCCCTGGCGACGGCCGACGTGAAGCGCGTTCTCCCGCAGCTTCTTCCGATGTTGAACGGCTGGACGTTCGATACACCCTCGGGGGCTCCGGAAGACAATCCCACACCCGAGCAAGTTCGCGACTCGCAAGCGACGGTCGTCACCGCCTCGTGGATTGCGCATTACTACAATGCTGCGCTGGGTGACGAGATCGGCAAATTGGGCGTGGATCCCGGGTCCACGTACGGACTGAAGCTTCTGGCGCGCGCCTCGGCGCATCCGGAGCTCTTGAGAACCGGCATCGACTCCACCACACATGACCCGGTTATTTTCGACGACCTGACCACGCCTGCCGTGGAGGGAAAGCGCCAGATCGCAACGAGCGCACTCCTCGCGACGATCGGCGACCTGGTCGTGCAAGTCGGCGCCGATCCAGCGGCATGGCGATGGGGTCAGCTGCACACGCTCACGTTGAAGTTCAGTGTGTCGCTGCTCGAATCACTGCAGCTTCCACGTCAAAACGACGCCATGTACCCGCACGGTTTTCCCCGTCATGGATACTTCGGCACCGTCGACGTGGCGGGCCGCGGTCCTTCGACGACGGATTTTACGTATTCGTCGGGGCCGGCCATACGTTTCGTGTGCGAGCTCGACCCGGTGAATGGGCCGCGCGCACGAAACGCTCTCCCGGGCGGCGAGGTTTTCGATCCGACGTCCCCTCACTATCGCGACCAGATCGAGCTCTGGCGCAAGAACAAGACCTTCGATCTAGCCTTCCGCGCAGCCGACGTGGTGGCCAGCGCGAACAAGGAATACGCCGCCAACAAGCTGGGACGAATTCGTTTCGAGCCCTGAGCTCTCATCCGACCCGCAACGCGGTCGTCAGATGCAGTCCGGCTTTACGCGCTTTACTCCGCCTGGGTCCACGTAGAACGGCGAAGCGCAACCGGCTCCGGTGTCCTCCGGCTTCACGCACGACGGCAAGATCTTTCGGACCCCCCGAGGATCGATCGCCACCGGCGGCTCGCACGCGTCGCCAGCCGATTCGCATCCTGGCTTGATGCGCCGGATGCCGTCAGCGGCCATCGTGTACGGATTCCGGCAGCGCGGGTCGACGATCGAAGGTGATTGCACGGGAGGCGCCTCGGCTTTGGCGGGGGCGACCGCCTGTTTTTCGCAGGCGATCAAGCGCTGCTCGAGCTCGTCGAGTGCGCGGCGTGTGAGCTCGGCATCGAGGTGCATGCGTCGTTGGAGCGCCTCGTGCTCGAGCTCCATGATGCGCACACGTTCCTCCAACTCTCGAACTTGGCGCTGCAAGTTGGGCGTGGGCGCGCTCTGTGCCCACGCGCTCGAGGAGCCGACGGTGGTGGTGAGCGAAGCCACTGCCAAATAAAACACTGCCCCAAGGAGTGCGGTCGGCAGCCCGACCATCCAACGTCGCGAACGACGTACAAAAGCCTGCATGCCGTTGAGGATAGCGCGTGGCGCACCGGCCCTTGGTCAGATCAAGAATTCGTCGTCGGCTAAGTGCGTTTACTGATCATAGGTTCAGTTATAGAGTCGAGCCGTTGCATGCGCGTCGGCGAACTACGTGGCTGGTCCCAAGCGGTTGAGCGCGCGCGATCGCTCTGGCCAGAGATCCCAATGTGGGCATTCGATTGGGCCGCGCAAGAAAAGGCCGCCGTTCGGACGTACGAGGAAGCCGAATGGTTCTCGGTGCATCCGATCGTCGCCGCGGAGCACGCAGTGCGCGCGGCCGCCGCGCGTGGGCACCCGCTCAAGTGGCATCAGCGGTGACCGCCGCTAGTGGCGTGTTTCCCTATGAGATGATGGGGTAGAGCTTGACCTGGTCGTTGACATTGACGGCGACGGAGCCCCACCCCCGCGGCGCCTCCGGCGCCGAACACGACGGCATTCGCAAAAGATCGCCGAATTTCTGGTGGACAGCACTACGGTGGATCGCCGGCCAGCCCGACGCCGAGCGAGAGTGCGAGCCACGAGCCGTTGATCGTGTATTCGGGTGAGCCCTCCACATCGCCGATCGTTTCGAGCGTAATGAGCCCCGCTTCACCGGATAATGACGCGACGATGCCGCGCGTGAGGTTCGTCAGCACCCGAGCCGTTGCGATAGGCCCACCCCATGGTGTCCGAAGGATGGTGGGTATCAGCGGCGGACGAAGGGTCTTGTCGGGAACGGGCGCAAACCGCATGACGCCGATTCGCATGCCTCCGCCGAGCTCGAACGTCACCGGTCCGAGACGTTGACGCAAGCGAGCCGACAAACTGGACGAGCCGCTGAGGACGTCCACACTTCCGACCGGCAACCTCGAGCGTCCGGTCTCGAACAGCAAATCGCCGCCGATCGTCAGCCAATCGCGGTAGGCGAGCCAGGCGCCGGCCGCGCCTCCGCCGACTGTCAGCAAATCGCTGTCTCGAAAATTGCGCCCCACACCCAGGATCTCGATGTCCCACCGAAGCGGTTGGTGCCGTGCCGCGGCGGAGCGCGCGGCATCAGCCGCTTGCGACCGCAACTGCGGCGCTGCCGTGGCCTCGACGATGGGCACGCTCACCGCGGGCGGCACTGTCAGCTCCATCCAGCTTGCTGCCACCAGCTCGGCCGCCGATAGACTGAGAACGCGAGGACGCGCCGCGGCCGCTTCGGAACGAAGGTCGACGTGGCGCTGCAACATCTTGCCACTGATCGGATCGTGGACGGTGATCAGGGTCGTGCCTTCCGAGCACGTTACCGAAACGACGGTGGCGTCTTGCTTCGGCCCTTCTGCGGCGTCCGATGCTGCCACACTCACGCCGAGCTCGACGGTGAGCACGTGCCCGACGACGTCGGGACTAACGCCCGTGCATGGGTCGACGTCGAGCTGAACGGGAAGCCGACGCGAAGAATCGGCAACGGCGGCGCCCGCCCAGGCAAGGCACAAGCAACCGATGGCTACGGCGAGCCGCGCGCGGGGCTGAATGCGATGAGCCCCGACGAAAACGCTCACTCAACGCCGCCGTACTTGCGCACCGAAGCTGCTCGCGAGCCTTGAGGGTAGAGGCGCATGTACTCCTGCGCGCGCTGCCGCGCTCGATCGAACTGTCCGGCCAGGTTCCACGCCTCGACCTCGCGGGCGAGTGCGTCTTCGGCGAGTGAACCACTCGGAGCGAGGGAACGCACTTCGGCGAATCGCAGCGCGGCCTTCGCCGGGCTGCCGAGCGAGGTCATCAAGATGCGCCCGAGGCTGAACGCGGCCACCGGTGCTCGCGAATCTCGACGAAACTGGGTGAGCACGCGCTCGAGATAGGGGACGGCCTGACGGGGATGACCGGAGAGACGTGCAACGTCAGCCGCCATGAGGAGTTCTTCGGCGTCGCGCACTTGCCCAGGACCCGGCGTCACCGGATAGGCGTCCGCATGTTTGCCTTGAGCAGCCAGATCTTTCCACCGTTGGGCGCGCGGTGCCGTGGTTGCGGCAGTCGGCGCGGCCGCTTCGGTGGGATCCAGACTCGGCGCTGCGATCGTCGGACCGGTGCGCGGCGGAAACCACTCGGCTTCGCCGACCGAAAGCTCGCGCGATCCGCCCGGCCACTGCACGCGGACACGACCGCGCGTGACCGACACCCACACGCCTGGCTCCAGCCGTTCGACCGTGAAGATCGGGGTGATGGGAAACTTCGAAGCGCACGCTGCCCCGATCGACGGCGGCCACGATGCGCTCGGGAACGGCCTCGAGCACCGAGACCCGTGTCGCTTCGTCGAGTGCGATCATCTTCGACCCGTCGGAAAATGCGAGCGGCGCGCGTTCGACGTCCGCCGTCGCCGCCTGCTCGGCACGCGTGACGGCTGGCGATCGGTATCCCTCCAAGAGGCGCGGCCCGAACACCCACGCGGCGGCAGCCAACCCCACGGCGGCGACTCCCATCCGAACGCCGAGGGCGCGCCGGCGCATACGCTGGTGTAATTGGGCGAGCACCCGCTCGGTACGCTGGGCGTTCCAGTGGATGTTGACCCTCTGCAGGGCGAGTTCGACTTCCTGTTCCCGTTCACTCATCGGCGAGTGCCTCCGAAATAGCGCGTTGTGCGCTGGCCACGCGTCGCTTGACCGTCGCCAGCGAGCAGCCGCAGTGCTGCGCGACTTCTGGCAGGGACTGTCCTTCGACGAGTCGCAAAGTCCATGCAAAACGCTCCTCGATCGGCAATTGATCGAGGATGCGGTAAACCTCCGCGAGCAGCGCCCGCTGGCGTGGAGACGCACCATGGTCGGCGAGCTCCAGATATTCGGGAGCGTCACCCAAATGCAACATCCCGCGAAGCCGGCGCGTGCGCAGCCGACGCCGCGCCATGCGGGCGGTCACCGTCGTTAGCCACGCTTTCAGGGCGCCCGGATCGTGAATGCGTCCAATCCATCGGCGCGCCTCGAGAAAGACGTCCTGCACGACGTCTTCGACCTCCTGATGGCTGCCTAGGATTCGAAAGGTGATCGAGGCGACGAGCGGGGCATAGCGCCGAAACGCTTCGTCGAGATCGATAGGAGCGGGCGTTCCGTCGACCGACGGGTCAGTTCCTTGCTGTCGGGGTACCAACGAAAGTACCCCTGGCGGCTTGGGATAGACAACGAACATTCCGCTCCTTCTATAGGAGTTAGGGTACCGCGGAACACCGACCGGCTCATGGTTTCCACGATCGAAGGGGGTTCCTCCCCAAAACCATAGCGATATTGAGCAACTAGCCCCTAGTAAAACAGGTAAGGCCACCAGTTGCGCATCTGCTTGCCGCTGGCGTCGAAAGCGGAGTTTCGCAGCCCAGGTAAGCTCTGACGCCAGTAGATCTGCCATCCGCCCCCACAATCGGGTTCGAACCGCTTGTCGTAGTCGTCGATGACTTCGGGCGGATAGAGTTCGTAAGCGTCGTTTCCGTTGGGGTCGTCCCGCATGCCGTAGTGGGCGCAGCGCTGCATGATGTGTTGCATCGTGGGGTCGTCGTTGTGGAAGTCCCAGCGCCATCTGGCGTTCGGAGGAAAGTCGACGCCGCCGCACCCCTGCCAAAATGGATCGATCGACCAGAAGTTCCTGGGATCGGTCGCGCGCGTCGGACCCGCATATTTGACGCACCAGGTGTAATCGGGCGGGCAGATGTCGCTCCAACCGTCGAAGCAAACGCCGCCCGAGCAGGTGTGGAAACGATCCTTCATGTCGCGGTTCAGAAACGGGCGGGCGTTGGCATCGAGATAAGGAATCGTTTTCGTCAGGCTCTCGAACGCGGCGCCGTGGTCGCGCAAGTCACATCCCGCCCCCCGCTCGGGCCGTAGCGACACCATGCGGATGCTGACGTTGCAGGTCACACCTTCGAGGGCCGGCGCGCTCTCGAAGAGCGGTTTTCCCTCCGCATACATGGGCTTGCCCGCGCCGTCGTACACCCGCCTTCGCTCGAGAACGGGCGGAGGACCGCGCGGCGGCTCGTCGCCTACGTTGAGCCAGACTTCGTGAATGATGCCGCGTTCGAAGAGCTGGCAGAGGTCGAGCCTGACGCCGGGATCCTCGGGATCGGCGATGTCGATGAGGTCGGTGTAAGGCTGGGCGAAAAGCTGCTTGGCGTCGAATACACCCTCGGCGCTGGCCGTGGGGATCGTCGGCAGCAGCGTACTGGAAGGCGGCAACCACCCGGGGGGAGCAGGGTCGACCAGATCGACGATCTTCGCGACCTCGTATGCGAGAAAAGGGGGCGCCGACGGATCGGCATAAGCGTGGTAGCGCGAACCCTCGCGCAGCGCCGAGATGTGCCGGTCCAGGGTGGGCCTCAATTCGTCGGCGAGCACATACCGGTAGAAGTGCAGAACGAGGACACGAGGTCGCATCAATTCGATTTCGACCAGCAAGCTCATACAAAGCGTTGACCGCGGCAGCAGGGCTGCTCGTGCACATAGGGCCTGTCGTGGCATAGGCCGGTCTCCGGCCAAGCCTAATATGGCGTGCAAAGACATGCTACCGCGTGCATTCTTTTGGCGTCGAATCGGACTCCGACGGGACAGAAGGGATCTCGATGTTCAATCTCGCCGCCATCATCCTCGCCGCCGGCCAGGGCACGCGCATGAAGAGCTCGATCCCCAAAGTGCTCCACTCGCTGGCCGGACGCCCGCTCATCTACTACCCGGTGCGGGCGGCGATCGAGGCGGGAGCTACCGACGTCGTCGTGGTCGTCGGTCACGAAGGAGAGCAGGTACAGGCCTACCTCGGCGAGATGTTCGGCAAGGCGGTTCGCATCGCGAGTCAAGCCGAGCAGAAAGGCACCGGGCACGCGGCGCTCATGGCGATGCCCGAGATGGGAACCGAGGACCATGCCTTCGTGCTCTACGGCGATGCGCCGCTCGTCGAGGTGAGCGATCTCAGGACCTTGGCCGCCGCCCTCGAAGGCCACCCCGAGGCTCCGCTCGCCCTCTTGACCTGCGTGCTCGAGGATCCCACGGGATATGGTCGGGTGTTGCGCGACGCGAAAGGGCGCGTTTCGGCCATTCGCGAGCACCGCGATCTACGCAACGAAAAAGAGAGAGCCATCGACGAGGTCAACCCCGGCTTTTATGCCGCCAGGGTTTCCTTCTTGCGCGAGGCATTGGCCGACCTCAAGCCGAAAAATGCTCAGAACGAGCTTTATCTGACCGACATCATCGAAGCAGCCGAAAAAAAGGGGGGTGCCATCGCGATCCCCACCCGTGCCGCCAGCCTGGTCGGGGTCAACGATCGGGTCCAGCTCGCCACCGCCGAAGGCGCGATGCATCGGCGCATCATCGAGCGGCTCGGGCGGGCGGGCGTGACCTACCACGGCGACCCGCTCGTCGACGATTCGGTCGAAGTCGAACCCGATGTCACGCTCGAATCGGGTGTCGTGCTGCGCGGCAAGACGGTCATCCGGCGGGGGGCTTCGGTGGATGTCGGATGCGTGATCGCCGATGCCCTCATCGAGCCGGGCGCACGGATCTTGCCGTATTCGGTGATCACGTCTTCACGGGTCGGTCCTCGCGCACAGGTCGGGCCGTTCGCCCATTTGCGGCCGGGCAGTGAGATTGGCGAAGAAGCGCACATCGGTAACTTCGTGGAAACGAAGAAAACGCTGATGCATGCGCGGGCCAAGGCGAACCACCTCGCTTACCTCGGCGACGGCGAGATCGGCGAGGCCTCCAACATCGGCGCGGGCACGATCTTCTGCAACTACGACGGTGTGAGCAAGAAGAAGACGGTCGTCGGTCGAGGAGTCTTCGTCGGCTCCGATTCGCAGCTCGTCGCCCCGGTGACGATCGGCGATGGCGCGTACGTGGCGAGCGGCACGACCGTCACGCACAATGTCCCCCCCGACGCCCTGGCAATCGGTCGCGCCCGGCAAGAAACCAAGCCGGGTTACGCTTCGAAACTCCGCGCCAAGCTCGAGGCGCGCGGCAAGCCCAAATGACTAATCCTTGCCGCTGCTCCCTCTGAAGCCTTCACTGGTGGGGTCGGCGAAGAGCACATTGAACGTCGTGAGCGAGCCGTAGCAGGCGGTGATGTATTGCTGGATGCCAACCTTGTCTTCGTCGCTCAGCGAGGGATGCGCGTTGATGCGCTGCTCGAGCACCCTGAGCCTGTCGCGCAGCATGACGACCTTGTGAAAAAAGGTTTCGATGGGAACGCGTTTTTCGGCGGTACCCTCTTTGCCGGGTTTGAGAATCAGCTCACCCCCCTGCCAGCGGGTGCCCATCGTCGTTTCGCCGATACCGAGCTCCTCGCGCAGCACCTGCGCGAGCACCGAGCGGAACGTATCCATGTCCATGTCGAGATCGACCTCCTTGCCGGCGCGAGCTCGCGCCCCGTGCCGCGCGGCCGGTATTCGCTGCAGGTGCCCGTCGCCGAGACGGGATAGCTTCGCATGTTGCGCGCGCACGACCCCACTACCCCGAGCGACGGATGGGAGCCGAACGTCACGAAGGCTCCGCACGAGCCGCAGCACCCGGGGTAGGGGTCGGTCACTCCGGCTCTTACTTACCGTCGTTGCTGGCGAGCGCCAGATTGGCGATGGGATCGAGCGCCAGAGTTCCCTCGGGAATCGCGTGACGCATGCGCGAGCGCTTCGTCTCGAGGTAGGTTGCCGAGAAGGGGTTGGTCGGAACCAGCACCGGAGTTCTTCCTGTGACGTCGGTGCCGAGCGCGCGCAGTGCCTCTTCTTTCGCAGGGTTATTGGTCAGTAGCTCGACCGATCGAATGCCCAAGTGGTCGAGCATGGCGGCAGCGGCATCGTACCGGCGCGCGTCGTCCGGTAAACCCAGCAAGCGGTTCGCGTCGACGGTATCGGCGCCGTGCGCTTGCAAGGCATAAGCCCGCACTTTGTTGGCGAGACCGATGCCCCGGCCTTCCTGTCGCAGGTAGAGCACCACGCCAAAACCGCGTCGCGCGATTTCGGCCTGCGCCGCCTCGAGCTGGTCTTTGCAGTCGCATTTGAGCGATCCGAAGACCTCACTCGTGATGCATTCGGAATGAATGCGAACCGGCACGTGGGAGCGCCCGCGCAAGCCCCCCATGGTGAGCGCCACGTGCTCATCGGAGAGGCCCGACTCGGCCTCTTCGGAACGATAACGAAAAACCTGAATTTCGAAGTTTCCGTAGCGCGTTGGCAGCGGCGCCTTGGCAAGCACTTCGAGCTGAGGCCGGATCTCCTTGACGGGGACGTACATCTCGCTCTCCTCTTTCTTTATTTCCTTTCGGATCGGTGGTGGCTCTGCCCCAAGTGGGTTCGAAGGCCTCGGCTAAGCTTGCAGACTATAACCACGAACTTCGCATCGCCAGGGGGACCGCTGCTTCCATAGCACCTCGCCAGCAACGTGGGCAAAGTCATCAAGAACGCGACGTCATTATGTGTTTTTGTGCGTAGCCGCGGCGACGGTTTCAGCCCGCGGCGGCAGTACCACGGCACATTTGCATGATGGCGTCTTCGAGGGTTGCCCGGGGCGGACGTTTCGATCCTTTCAGCTCGAGATCAGCTTCGGCCAAGAGCAGCAACCAACGTTCGAGCTCGCGGCGCGGCAGTCGCCGCACCTGGGCAGCAAGCTCGCGGGCCTTGAAGGGGGGTGCTCCCGCCTGGCGGGCGGCCTCTTCGGGCGCCGCACCCGCTCGCGAAGCGGCATCGAATTTGATGAGCTGCCGGAACGACCAGGCCAAAAGCCCGATGAGGCGCAGGCCCCGGTCGCGTGGATCATAGACGTCCTGCAAGGCCGCAAGCGCTGGTCCGAGGTCCCGCCGGCCGACCGCGTTGATCAGTTCCCAGACGGTGGTCTGGCGAACCCGGATCAGGCAGGCGGCGATGGCATCCTCGGTGATCGATTGGCCCGTGCCGACGTAGAGGGACAGCCTTTCGAGCGCGTCGGCGACGCTGGAGAGGTCCGGCCCGGAGATCTCCGCCAAAAGATCGGCGGTCTCCGAGTCGATCGCGTGGCCCCGGGATCTCGCTTCGCGGACCACGAAACTCGGGAGGGCGCCGCGCGGGATGGGGTCGCACGATACGAGCCATCCCCCCTTTCGTGCCTGCGTCATCAGCTTGCGCCGCCCGTCGATCTTGACGCCGACCAGCACCAGACAGGTCGACGCCACCGGGGCAGAGGCGTATTCGCCCAGCAAATCGAGAGGGCTCACGCGGCCGCCGTCCGCTTCCGGCCGAGCAGGCGCGTCGGCATCCGTCGATCGGCTTTCCCAGCGATCGAGCGAGCGAACGAGGATGAGCTTTCGCTTCGCCATCATGGGAAGCGTGCGGGCCGCCGCGATGACGCGGCCCACGTCGACTTCGCCGGCGACCAGCCTTTCTTCGTTGAATGGCGCGAAACCGCCCGTCAGTACGGCTTCGCGGAAGGCGGCGACCACCTGTTCGGCTGCGTAGGCTTCCTCACCGACCAAAAGGTAAATGGGCGCGATCTCGCCCGACTTGGCTTGCGCAATGGCTTCGTCCGGGGTCACGCCAGCGTCATATCGCAAGTTCGCGCGGCTTGCTCTTGCCGGTGAGAAATAGGAGAAGAAGCCTAGCTTGAGCTCCGCCCCATCGGGTCTGGTCCCCACCTCGGCCACACTCTGCGCCATCGGCAACTTCGACGGCGTGCACCGCGGCCACGTGCACGTGTTGACGCGCGCGGCGCGCGAAGCGGAGGCTCTCGGGATCATTCCCCTCGCCCTCACGTTCGATCCGCCTCCGGCGGTGGTTCTCGGGCGCAAAACGCCGGCCGCATTGACGCCACTCGAACGCAAGATCGAGCTCATCGAGCATGCCCTTCCCTCGATGCGCGTCGTCGTTCAGCGCTTCGACAGGGCCCTCGCCGCGTCGGGACCGGAGCAGTTTGCCCGCGACGTTCTGGTAAAGCAGCTGCGGGCAGCGCGGGTCGTGGTGGGAGAGAATTTTCGTTTCGGAAGGGAGCGGGTGGGGGACCTGTCGACGCTGATCTCGTTGGGCCGCCAGCTCGGCTTTTTGGCGAAGGCCACGGAGATCGTCGGTGACGAGAAAGGTCCGTGGTCGAGCACCCGGATCAGGCGCGCCATCGAGGTCGGGGACTGGACCGACGTGCAAGTCGTCCTCGGTCGTCCGCACGCTCTCACCGGCACCGTCGTACGTGGCGACCAGCGCGGCCGAACCATCGGATTTCCGACGGCGAATTTGGGAGCGGTCGAGGAGGTTTTCCCCCCTTTTGGAGTGTACGCCGTGCTCGTCGACCGACTCGATGGTCCGCCGAGCGAGCCGCGCGCCTTCGGTCGAGGGGTGGCCAACGTGGGCATTCGACCGACCGTCGGGGGGGCTACCCCTTCGACCGAGGTGCATCTCTTGGATCTGCCGTCGGGCGGCGGGCAGGGGCCCGATTTGTACGGTGCACGTCTGCGGATGTACCTGGTCTCGCATCTCCGAGCTGAGCGCAAGTTCGCGAATCTCGACGAGCTGCGGAGGCAAATCATGGTCGATGCCGAGCAGGCGCGTGCCATCACCTCGCCGAAGAAGCCGCAACCAGGGCCTCGCGGAGGATGGTATTGAAAGAGACCTCGACCAACTGAAGCCCCATGCATGCGCACGACCTCGATGGCTTGAGCCGAAGCGATCTCATTGAAAAGGCGGAGTCGCTCGGCGTCGAGAAAGCCGGGTTGTTCACCCGCGCCGAGCTGATGGACGAAATCGTGCGACGTACCGTGCCCGATCCGATCGAGCGTCGCGTCGCGCGGGGGTTGCTCGGCGTGGCCCGCGATCTGGTCGCGCGGGTGGTCGAACGCGGATTGCACCTGCCCGACGCGGCCGCGCGCATTCGGGGTGCGAGCACGCGCGACTCCTGGACGCCGGCCAAGCCTCCGATTGCCACCGTCACGCTGGCCGAGATCTACGCGATGCAGGGACATCGCACCCGCGCGCTCTCCGTTCTCGACGAAGTGCTCGCGCAGGAAGAGGATCACACGGCGGCCCGCGAGCTGCGCGACAAGATCGCAGTCGCCGCGGTCGACGAGCCGGCACTGCCGCCGGAACCCGAGGAAACGAGCTCCTCGTCTTCGCAAATCGAGAGCTCGCCGGTCATCGCTACCGGCGCACCCGATGGAGAAGGCCGACCCATTGGCATGCTCGACGATGTCCCGCTGCCCGAGCATTACGACGTCGACGAGGTCGTGCTGATGCCCGTCGATCCGAAGACCATCTTCGTCTACTGGGAAGTGCGACAGGCGACGCTCGACCAGTCGCGCGCTCGCGCAGAAGGAACGCTCGTGCTGCGCGTCGTGGCGGTGACCGCCAAGTGGGCGGGGCCGATCGTCGAAACGCGTGACATCGAGATCGATCAGGTCGTGGGAGATTGGTTCGTTCGCGATTTGCCACCCGGCGCCGTGGTGCGGGCCGCCGTAGGATGGCGCGCGGCGGACTTCGAACCGCTTGCGGTCGGCATGGACACGAGCTCCCCTCCGGCCGAGCCATCCCTGTCCGGAACCGGTGAGCTGGTTCGGTTCACGGCCGCGGGCGTGATCCCGATCGATCTACCTCGTGACCACGAGGAGGCAGTCGCCGCCGCCGTCGAACGCGCACGGCGGCGGGTGGCACTCACTCGCGAGATCGCTGCGTACGGCTCGTCGTCTTGGCCGGCAGTCCCGTTCGCGCCGAGCAGTGCCACACCGCCGGCGAGCTATCCGGTTGCATTGGCCGAGTAGCCCGCCCGGCTGCGATTGCGGTTGGACGCAACCGCGCGTGTGCGGTGGCCGAAGGGATGTCGATGGTCCCCCCGAGCCGCTTCAGGATGTCGTCATGGGTCGTTGCGTCGGCCATCGCGTTGGCGCCGCGCGCTCGCGCGGGTTCGCCCGACCCGCGCACCCTGCGTGATCAGCTCGAGCAGCAGGTGCTCGATGGCGACCGTGATGGCGAAGATCTCGCCACGCTGCACTTCGCTAGGCAGGGGGCTCCCTCGCGACGAGGGGGTTCAGCTTACCTCGGCATCAGTGGCTACGCGGCCGAGCGCGTCGACGGTCGGCGCGAGCTCGGCGTGATGCTCATTTTTCAGCTTCCGCTCGAGCGTTTTGCGCGCGTTCCTCCACCGCCGCCTCCCTTGGCTGCTCCTCTCGAAACCACGATCGTTCCGCCGTTCGATGCCTTGGGGGAAGCCCCCGTCGGTCCCGCGTCATCGCCTGCAGGTGTCTCCGAGCCCACGCAGGTCCCGGCGGGACACGCCGCCCCGCCGGTCGTCGTCGTCACGACCGGCGTCGCTCGGGCTTGCGTTCGCGCGGCGTGGAAAGCATTGGGCCTCGCCGACGACAGCCGCATCGATTCGATGGCCCAGAGAGCGCGCACTTCTGCCATGCTCCCCGAGCTGCGGCTTCGCGCTGCGCACACCATCGACGAGTCGGGCCGGCTCACCGTGACGGACACGGACCCGGGCCGCTACACGGAAGTCGGCGCAGCGACCAGTTGGCTCGAGGCGCGGTTGACCTTTCAGCTGGATCGCCTGCTCTTCGCGGAGGACGAAGTCTCGCTGGAGCGAATCCGTATCGAGCGCTCCGAGCTACGCTCGCGCACCTCCGCCAAGGTTCTGCAGGCGCTCTTCGAATGGCAGCGCGCCTACGCCTTGGTGCAAGAGCCAACGCTTTCGACCGAAGAACACTTCGCCGCCGTGCTCCGTGAGCTCGAGGCGAGCGCGATCCTCGACGTGATGACCGACGGGTGGTTCGCCCGTTTTCGGGCTTCGCTCGGCAAAGGGACCGAGTGAGGCCGTTCTTCCGCAGGCGGGCCCGAAAGGCCACGCCGAATCAATCCTTGGTCCGGCCGGTGGTAGGCTGAGATGGGTGAAGGGAGTGTCTTTCGAACGGCTGCTCGACCTTGCGTCGTCGTATGGCTACGGATTTCTTTTTCTCGTTTCGGTTGCCGAAAACATTTTCCTTTTGGGGTTCGTCGTGCCTGGCGACGTCGCGGTGGTGCTGGCCGGCGGGCTCGCCGCGTGGGCGCGGCTCGAGCTCGGATCGGTGCTGCTCGCCGTCGTGGCAGGGGTGTTGGTTGGCGCCAACGTATCGTTCTGGATCGGACGGCGCGGCGGCACCGCGCTCATCGAGCGCTGGGGGGAGCGGTTTTTGGTGGACAAGAGCCGGGTCGAGCGGGTCGAAATCTACTTTTCGCAGCATGGCGCGAAGACCGTTTTTCTGGCGAGCTTCGTCTCCGGCCTGAAGAATCTGGTGCCGGCGGTGGCCGGCGCATCGCGGATGAGCGTCGGGCGTTTCTTGATCTACAACGCGGCGGGGTCGACCGTACGCGCCGCCGGGCTCATTGCGTTGGGCTATGTTTTCGGAGCGAATCTGCCGAAAGCCTTCGTCTGGGCAGGCCGGTTCAACGTGTGGCTGCTCGGCGCGGTGGCGGTTCTGCTCGTCTTCTTGGCAGTTCGAGCCGTGCGTAAAAGGCGGCGGTTGCGATAGAAGCTGGCGAAAAGGGTCAAGATCGCGTAGACGAGGGGGGAAAGATCATGATTTCGGACACTCGGCAGCAGCTCGCGGACCTGAAGCGGCGCCAACAGGCGCTAAGGGGGCATCTTTGACGTCCCCAGGCTCGAACGGAGACTCGCTGAGCTGAACGAACAGGCTGGCGCTCCCAACTTCTGGAACGATCAAGCGAAGGCGCAGGGCCTGCTCCGGCAGCGCGCTGAGGCCGAGGGCAAGCTGGACATGATCCAGAAGCTCGAAAAGGAGCTCGCCGACACCGGTGAGTACTTCGAGCTCGGCGTTGCCGAGAACGACCAGGCGGCCATCGCCGATGCCGAAGCACAGGTCGTGGGGCTCGAGGCGAGACTCCGCGAGGCCGAACTTTCGCGAATGCTCTCGGGTCCGGTGGACCATGCCCACGCCATCGTGAGCATCAACGCCGGCGAAGGAGGGACCGAGTCGCGCGATTGGGCCCAGATGCTCCTCAGGATGTACCTGCGCTGGTGCGAGCGGCGCGGGTTCAAAACCGAGATCGTCGACTACCAAGAGGGCGAAGAAGCCGGCATCTCCGGCGCCGCGTTCACGGTGAGCGGTCCCTACGCCTATGGATATCTGCGTGCTGAAACCGGGGTGCACCGGCTGGTGCGCATCAGTCCTTTCGATGCCAACGCTCGCCGGCAGACTTCGTTCGCAGCCGTCGAGGTGACGCCCGACATCGATGACGAGATCAACATCGAGGTGAAAGAAGAAGACCTCGAAATCAAAACGATGCGCGCCGGCGGCAAGGGCGGACAGAACGTCAACAAGGTGGAAACGGCCGTGCGTCTCAAGCACCTGCCCAGCAACATCGTGATCGTTTGCCGGGCCGAACGAAGCCAGCATCAGAACCGTCGCATGGCGCTGAAGATGCTGAAGGCCAAGCTCTACGATATCGAGCTGCGCAAGCGCGAAGACCAGGCAGCCGCCGCCGCTGCGGCCAAGACGGCGATCGGCTTCGGCAATCAGATCCGGAGCTATGTGCTCGCACCGTATCGGTTGGTGAAAGATCTCAGGACCGAGCACGAGACGGGCAACGTCGACGCGGTGCTCGACGGTGCGCTCGATCCCTTCATCGAAGCCTATCTTTTGGCTGCGGCAGGTGGCACCCTCAAGAAGGGTGGCGTCGTCGTGAACGACGAACAGAATCCGTGAGGACGAACATGCGTGTCGACAAATGGGTGACCTGGATGGCGATCGCGGCCGCCGCGGCCATGCCGCTCTTCGCAGGTGGATGCGGCGGAAGCTCGGTCAGCGTCAGCGATACCCATGTGGGACGCGGCGAGCCCTATCACACCGGCAACTTCAACTACGACGAGTTCTTCGAGGACGTCTACGGACTGCAAGGCAGCGCGAAGAACGTTGCCGAGGAAGAGAAGGCGGCGAGAGCGCCGCTCGGGCAGGCCCTCGGGACCGGCGAGACCTCCATGGATCGCATGCTCGACGTTCTGAAGGAAAAGGCTGACGAGCTTGCGCAGAACAAGAACCGCGTGCACATCGCATTCGACGGCGTCGACGGCGAAGGCAAGCCTCTCGCCGGAAAACAAATCACGGTCAGCGCGACGGCCGCCAAGGGCCGGGCCGTGCCCAAAGAGGCAACGGAGCTCGCCCAGGGTCTCGAGCAGACCGCTCAGAAGGAAGGGCAAATCTGGGAGAAGTACGGGCCCGTGCCGGAGAAGGGCAAGAAGCTTGCCGACAAGGCCGATAGCCTGATCGGCTCCTTGGAAACCGAATTTGCGACCTCCCGCAAAGAGAAGCGGGAGGAGATCGAGCACGAGCTGAAAGCTGCCAAGCAGGTGAGCGAGGACATTGGGGAGCGATGCGAGAAGGTCGTGGCCACCGCGACGAAGTTTCTCAAGCAGAGCGGCGAGGTGGTGACCGCGGCAGCCAATGCCGAAGTGAAGCCAGCGGGCAAAGGCTCCAAGGGCAAGGCGGGCAAGGCGGCGCCTGCCGGCAAATCGAAAGACAAAGACAAAGACAAAGACAAAGAGAAGGACGCGCCGAAGCCCAAGGACGCGCCGAAGGCCGCCGCGGCGGAAAAACCTGCTCCTCCACCGAAGGCACCACCGCCGGAGAGCGGTGGTGATTTCAATCCGTAGAGCGTATTTCGAAAGCTGCCGATGACGAACAGCCGCGACCCGCCTCAAGGTGCCGAATTGCTCCGACTCCGCTCGTGCGCTTGGGCGCGCTGCGCGAACGTTTCGTCGCGGCCCGCTCGCCGGAAGGCAAATACGACCCCGCCGGTGTCGCAGCTCTCGCCGAGAACCAAGCCGTGCACGTTGCCGGTCGCGTCGTGGCGATGCGCGGATTCGGCAAGGCGAGCTTCATCCGCCTCCGCGATGGGGACGGGGAGGTTCAGCTCTTCTGTCGCAGCGACTCGCTGAAGGAGCACTTCGGCCGTCTGCAGGAGATCGAGGTGGCCGATTTCGTGGAGGCCGAAGGGCTGCCGATGGTCACCCGAACGGGCGAGCTTTCGGTCGAGCCGATCAGCATACGGCTTCTCACCAAGGCGCTGCGACCCCTGCCCGAGAAGTGGCACGGCCTCACCGACGTCGAGCTCCGCTATCGCCGGCGCTACGTCGATCTGGTCGCCAATCCCGAGGTGAAGGATATTTTCGTGGCGCGGTCGGTCGTCGTGCGGGAGCTGCGTCGCTACCTGGACGACCTCGGATTTCTCGAAGTGGAGACGCCGACGATGCACACCTTGATTGGGGGTGCCGCGGCCAAACCCTTCGTGACCCATCACAACGCGCTCGATATGCGGCTGTACATGCGCATCGCTCCCGAGCTCTACCTCAAGCGACTCGTCGTCGGGGGCCTCGATCGGGTGTACGAGATGGCACGTTGCTATCGCAACGAGGGCATCTCGACCCGCCACAATCCCGAGTTTACGATGCTCGAGGCCTACCGCGCGTACGCCACCTACGAGACGCTCATGGAGATGACCGAAGACATGCTGCGGACGGTCGATGCGCGGCTCGCGCTGGCCATGCCCGACGCGCATGCACGTTGGACGGCCGCGCGCCCTTTTTCCCTGGAGGAGCCGTTCGCTCGCGTGCCCATGAAAGTGGCCGTGTCGCGGGCTCTCGAGCGGGCGGGGCTGCCGAACGACGTTGCACTGGAGATCCGCAAGGGGACCCGCCTGATCAAGGAATGGGCGTCGAAGTCTGCGCGTGCAAAGGCCATCGACTGGAGTAACTTCGCCAAGGCGATGGCCAAAGCCGAAAACGATGGTGAGGCGTTGTTCCTCGCGTACGAATACCTGGCCGAGCCATTTTACGCCGACGATTACCGTACCCAGGCCGGGGACAAGAGCCTGCCGGTCTTCACCACCGAGTATCCTTACGAGATTTCCCCCCTTTCCCGCCGCAAGGACGAAGATCCCAGTCTGGTCGACCGTTTCGAGCTTTTCGTGCACGGGCGCGAGCTCTGCAACGCGTTTTCCGAGCTCAATGATCCAGCCGATCAGGCGGATCGTTTTCGAGCCCAAGTGGAACGCCGCGCGCGTGGCGACGAGGAGACGATGGATTACGACGAGGACTACATTCGCGCGCTCGAGCATGGTCTGCCCCCCACCGCGGGTCTCGGGCTCGGCATCGATCGGCTGACCATGACCCTCACCGCGCAACCTTCGATTCGTGACGTGATCCTGTTCCCGCTTCTCCGCCCCGAGAAGACATCGTGATCCTCCTCGTCAAAATCCTTTGGATCGTTTTGAAAGTTCTGGCGGGCGTCGTTCCGGCGGGTCTACTCGTTCTGCTGATTGTCTACATTCGACGGCACGCGGAAACACTGAAGCGGCATTGGCGTGGATGGATGCGCGCTTTGGCCGTCTTGTTCGGTGTCGCCCACGCCGTCCTCGCTTGGCGTGCGACCCGGCTGCCGGTCTCGCACGGCTCCACCTTCAAGTGGCGGCACGAGATCATTCGCTACGGCGCGGCGGCCACCGCGGTGCTGTTCGCGATTTCGTTCATGATCGCGCTGATGCCTTGGTTTTTCGATCGGCTGGAGGGACACACCTTTCGATCGTTCGTCGCGGTTCGCCACGTTCGAGCGAGCAAGAGCGGCTTTCTCACCGTGATCTCCGTCTTGTCCATCCTGGGCGTTGCCGTCAGCTCCTGTGCTCTCTGCGGCGTTACCTCGGTCATGGGCGGGTTCGGGCAAGATCTAAAACGCAAGATTCTCGGCAACAACGCCCACATCACGATCGACACCAGCGCTATCGGTGGATTCAAGAACTGGGAGGACGTGCTCGACAGGGTACGTCTGGTGCCCGGCGTCGTCGCGGCGACTCCGGTCGTTCGCGGCGAGGGGATGGCTTCGTCGTCGTCCAACACGGCAGGCGCCCTTTTGCGTGGAGTGGATCCAGGCTCGATCGGCAATGTCATCGACCTCATCAAAAACATCGAGGTCGGTAGGTTCGAATATCTGGAGGATCCCGAAAAGCTTACCCGCCTGCCCGCCGACGAGGTGATTGGCCTCGGCCCCGGCGGCGAACCTTACTTGAAGGGTCCCGATCTCAACTTCAGTGGTTCGGATATCGATCCGTCGGTCAAAGAAGTGCTCAAAGGCCCTCCGGTGTACCCGGGACTGGTGGTGGGGCGCGAGTTCGCGCGAACCCTGCACGCCTACGTGGGAGACGAAATCACGTTGGTCTCCCCTCTCGGCGATCTAGGGCCGATGGGCATTTTGCCGAGGTCTCGCAAGTTCCGGATCGCCGCCATCTTCTACAGCGGAATGTACGAGTACGATGCGACGCACGTTTACGTGAGCCGGGAAGCCGCGCAGAATTTGTTCTCGATGGGCGACAACATCAGCGCCATCGAGGTGAAGGTCGGGGATGCCGAGCGCGCGAGCGATCTTCGCCTTCCCGTCGAGCAGGCCGTGGAGCGCGAGGATCTTCGAGTGCGTGACTGGCGCGAGCTCAACAAGAATCTGTTCAGCGCGCTCAAGCTCGAGAAAATCGCCACCTTCATCATCTTGTCGATCGCCATTCTCGTGGCAAGCTTCTGCATCATCTGCACGTTGCTTCTCATGGTCACCGAGAAGGGCAAGGAGATCGCCATTCTGAAAGCCGTGGGAGCCACCGACGAATCGATTCTGCAGGTGTTCATGACCGAGGGGATCATCATCGGCGCGGTGGGAACCGTGCTCGGCGTCGTGACCGGATTGGTACTGTGCCTGTCGCTATCCGTTTACGGAGTTCGCCTGGACCCCGACGTGTATTACATCGACCGGCTTCCGGTCGCCGTAAACTGGACCGACTACGTGTCTGTCGCCGTTGCGGCACTCATCATTTGCACGATCTCGACCATCTATCCTGCGCGAGCGGCGTCGATGTTGAGGCCGGTCGACGGGCTGCGGTATGAATGACGCCCATGAAGAAGAACAGGGTCATGACGATACGGCCTGGTAGCAAAGATCTGGAGCTTTGATGCTGGTATCGATCCGCGACGTGCACAAATCCTTCGCTCACATGGGACGAAGCCTCGAGGTTCTTCGCGGGATCGATCTCGATATCGAGGAGCGAGAGATCGTCGCCATCGTGGGGCCGTCCGGCGCGGGCAAGAGCACCCTTCTTCACTGTATGGGGACACTCGATCTGCCGACATCGGGCAAGATCGAGCTGGCCGGACAGGACATCACGCTGCTCGGGGCGATGAAGTCGCGCAAGCTCGCGGCGCTTCGAAATCGGACCATCGGCTTCGTTTTTCAGTTCCATCATCTGTTGCCGGAATTCACGGCGCTCGAGAACGTCGTCATGCCGGGCTTGATTCAGGGCAAGAGTCCCCGCGAGATGGAGCCCGCCGCCAAGGCGCTTCTCTCCGAAGTGGGGCTTGCCGAGCGCATGACGCACCGCCCGGGCGAGCTTTCCGGCGGTGAGCAGCAGCGGGTCGCCTTGGCCCGGGCGCTGGTGCTCTCGCCCAAGCTGTTGCTCGCCGACGAGCCGACCGGCAATCTCGACACGGCCACGAGCTCGACCATGCACGAGCTCTTTTTCGAGATCAACCGCAGCCGAGGCACGACGATCGTGGTGGTGACCCACAATGCGAGCTTCGCCGAGCAGATGCCGCGCGTGATCCACTTGCAGGATGGAAAGGTCGAGAAAGACGTGCGCCGCGGCGCCCCTGCTTCGGCGGTCGCCGCCACCGCGGCCCCCTGACCACCCCCGTTACGTAATGGGATCTGGATCGAAGCGCCTTGCCAACTGTCAGGGTGGATTCAACGGGGAGGCGGAGAGGCGGGGAATTTTTGTTGATGGTCCGGCGGTCCGCCCACGTAAAGCGCCGT
>WNGB01005430.1_pt1 | contig 24458 bp, 29 predicted proteins | sample 5400681 | NCBI WGS metagenome assembly WNGB01 (sample SAMN13153367, study PRJNA577476) | soil metagenome | isolation source: 115 cm soil or saprolite under grassland replicate 2 | place: USA:California | collected 2016-06-15
TTTTCGGGTCTCTCATTTGCCATAGATCGTCCTCGGGTCCTTTAGCACCGGTTCGACCGCGCGCCAGGCGCCGTCCTCGAGCCGCTGAAAGAAACAGCGGTGCCGGCCGGTATGACAAGCGATGCCGCCACTTTGTTCGACGACGAGCAGGATCGCATCGTTGTCGCAATCAAGCCGGATCTCGCGTACGCGCTGCACGTGGCCGGACGTCTCGCCCTTGCGCCAGAGCCTGCCCCGCGAACGGGACCAGTAATGTGCTTCATGCGTGGCTGCGGTGCGCTCGAGCGCCTCGCGATTCATCCACGCCTGTGTGAGGACCGCGCCCGTCGCTGCTTCCTGCGCAATCGCGGGCACCAAGTCATCGGCGTTCCAATTCACTGCGTCGAGCCAGTCAGCCATTCGGGCTCGCCTCCCCTACCAACGGGCGTAACCCTGTAGGTGCGAATTTATTCGCACGCAACGAGTCCTGCGGCGCCGGCCGAACGAATTCGGCCCTACGAAACCCTCGTCTTGTGTGGCTCACGCGCGTATCTCGATGCCTGCTTGCGCCATCGCCTGCTTGGCCTCACCGATGGTGAATTCGCCATAGTGGAAGATCGAAGCCGCCAGCACCGCGTCGGCTCCGCCGACAATGATGCCGTCGACGAGATCCTGCAGCGCGCCCACGCCTCCCGAAGCGATCACCGGGACCTTGACCGCATCGCTGACGGCACGCGTCAGGGCGAGGTCGAAGCCGGTCTTCGCCCCGTCGCGATCCATGCTGGTCAGCAGAATTTCTCCTGCGCCGAGCTGCGTTACGCGCCGCGCCCAATCGACCGCGTCGATGCCGGTCGCGTTGCGCCCACCGTGCGTATAGACTTCCCAGCCGCCCGACGGTGAGGCTCGCGCATCGATTGCGGCAACGATGCACTGCGCGCCGTAGCGGCTCGCGGCTTCGGCGAACAAGGCGGGATTGTTCACGCCGGCGGTGTTGATGCTGACTTTGTCGGCACCGGCGTTGAGCAGAGCGCGGATGTCGTCGACTCGCGACACACCGCCGCCCACGGTCAACGGGATGAATACCTGATCGGCGACCGCCTCGATCATGTCGTAGAGCAGCGCGCGCGTCTCGATGCTCGCCTGAATGTCGAGGAAGGCGAGCTCATCGGCTCCCTGCTCATCGTAGCGGCGCGCGACTTCGACCGGATCCCCCGCGTCGCGCAGGTTGATGAAATTCACACCCTTGACAACGCGTCCGTTCGCCACATCGAGGCAGGGGATGATGCGTTTGGCGAGGCCCATGACCAGAGTCAATTTCCGTCAAAGAGTTGTCCGGAATCTCACGCAGGAGATGCACGGCTGCCGTAGCCCGGGCTGAGCGCGAAGCGCGATGCCCGGGAGCGGCGTGGCAACGGGGCAGCGATCCCGGGCTTCGCTCCGCTCAGCCCAGGCTACTTGCCTTTCGCCGCCTTGAGTGCCGCCTTGAAATCGAGCGTGCCCTCGTAGAGCGCGCGGCCGGCGATCGCGCCGGTGACGCCCTCGCTTTCATAGCAGGCGAGCTCCTTGATGTCCTTCAGGCTGTTGATGCCGCCGCTGGCGATGACGGGAATCTTCAGCTCGCGGGCGAGCTTGACGGTCGCCTCGATGTTGACGCCGGTCAGCATGCCGTCGCGGCCGATGTCGGTGTAGACGACCGCTTCGACGCCGTAATCCTCGAACTTCTTGGCCAGATCGAGGACGTCGTGACCGCTCATCTTGGACCAGCCGTCGGTCGCAACCTTGCCTTCGCGCGCGTCGAGGCCGACGATGATGTGTCCCGGGAACGCGTAGCAGGCGTCGTGCAGGAATCCGGGATTCTTCACCGCCGCGGTGCCGATGATCACGTAGGTAATGCCGTCATCGAGATAGCGCTCGATGGTGTCGAGGTCGCGGATTCCGCCGCCTAGCTGCACGGGGATCTCCTCGCCGATCACGCTGACGACCTCGCGGATTGCAAGCTCGTTTTTGGGCTTCCCCGCGAACGCGCCGTTGAGATCGACGATGTGCAGGCGCTGTGCGCCCAGCTCGAGCCAGTGCTGCGCCATCGCCGCCGGATCCTCCGAGAACACGGTTGCCGATTGCATCTCGCCCTGCTTCAGGCGCACGCAATGACCGTCCTTGATGTCGATCGCGGGAATGATCTGCATGGCGGCGGAAGGGCGACAGGATGTCGCTAAGGTGGCGACGTTCGACGCATGGAACGCAGCTTTCGCGCGAGATGCGCGCCGGCGCGCGAAAGCTTGGATCAGACGCGCCCGTTCCAGGCGACGAAGTTCGAGAGCAGCTGAAGACCGGCGCGGTGGCTCTTTTCGGGGTGGAACTGCACGGCGAAGATATTAGCGCGGGCAATCGCGCAAGTAAACGCCGCCGGGTAGGCGACGGTCGCGGCCGTCATACCGACGTCGTCGGGCGCCGGGTAATAGCTATGCGCGAAGTAGAAGCGCGTGCCGTCGTCGATGCCGCGCCACAAGGGATGCTCCTGTTCGCGCCGGACCGGACTCCAGCCCATATGCGGCACCTTCAGCCGGCGGCCGCCACTATCGACCATCGCCGCTTCGCGAAAGCGCACAACACGGCCTGCGAATACACCCAAGCCGGCAGTGGGCCCTTCCTCGCTGTTTTCGAACAGCATTTGCAGGCCGAGGCAGATCCCCAGGAAGGGACGGTCAGAGCAGGCTTGTAGGACAACGTCGCGCAAGCCGCTGGCGTTGAGGCAGCGCATGCAGTCGGGCATTGCGCTCTGGCCTGGCAGCACGACACGCGCCGCATTGCGGATCGTGACCGGATCGGAGCTCACCACAGTGGTGCATTGCGGCGCGACGAAGCGAAGCGCCTTGGCGACCGAGCGCAGATTGCCCATGCCGTAATCGACGACGGCGATGTCGGTCATGAAGTAGCCCGGGCTGAGCGCGCAGCGCGAAGCCCGGGATTCCTGATCGTGCCGTAATCGACGGCGGCGATGTCGGTCATGAATGTAGCCCGGGTTTAGCGGAGCGAAGCCCGGGATCGCTCGTCCGTTGTCATGCCCCGGGCATCGCGCTAAAGCGCTCAGCCCGGGCTACGGCGCTCAGCCCGGGCTACGGCGCTCACCCGGGCTACAGCGTCCCCTTCGTCGACGGTACGCCAGTCGCACGCGGGTCCGGCGCGACCGCGGTGCGCAGCGCCTTGGCGAATGCCTTGAACACGGTCTCCGCCTGATGGTGCGCGTTCTGGCCGCGCAGGTTGTCGACGTGCAGCGTGACCAGCGCATGGTTCACGAACCCCTGGAAAAATTCGTGCGTGAGGTCGACGTCGAACGCGCCGATCATTGGGCGCGTGAACGGAACGTGATACTCGAGCCCGGGACGGCCGGACAGGTCGAGCACCACCCGCGACAGCGCCTCGTCGAGCGGAACGTAGGCGTGGCCATAGCGCGTCAGTCCCGCCTTGTCGCCGAGCGCCTGCTTGACCGCCTGGCCGAGCGTGATGCCGACATCCTCGACTGTGTGGTGCGCATCGATGTGCAGATCGCCTTTCGCCTGGACCGAGAGGTCGAGCATGCCGTGGCGCGCGACCTGGTCGAGCATGTGATCGAGGAACGGCACGCCGGTCGCGACCTCGGCGCGACCTGCGCCGTCGAGATTCACTGTGACGACGATCGTCGTTTCCTTGGTGACGCGCTCGACGCGAGCGCGACGCCCGGTCGAAGCGGATGCGGCTTTTCTGTCGTTCATCGGTTGAGCTCGTTCAAAGCGGCAAGCAGCAAGTCGTTTTCCTCCGTCGTCCCGACCGTGATCCGCAGACAGTTGGCGAGCAGCGGATGCCAGCCGTGAAGGTTCTTGACCAGGATGCGGCGGGCTTTCAGGCCCTCGAACATTTCATTTGCATCGGTGACGCGGACGAGCACGAAATTCGTTTGCGTTGGAAACACCGTCGTGCCCGGCAACCGCTGGAGCTCCGCCTCGAGCCTTGCGCGCCCGCTGCGAATCGCGGCCGCCTGCTCGGCGATCCAGCCCGTGTCGGTCAGGAGCACCTCAGTGGCAGCCTGCGTTAACGCATTCACATTATACGGCTGGCGGACCTTGTTCAACTCCGCGATCCATTCCGGCGCGGCGACGGCATAGCCGAGGCGGATGCCCGCCATGCCGACCTTCGACAGCGTGCGCAGCACCAGCAGATTGGCGAACTCGGCGACCCGCAGCAGAAAGCTCGAGTCTGCAAAAGCGTAATACGCTTCGTCGACGACGACGAGTCCCGGCGCAGCTCGCAGCACCGCCTCGACGTCGCTCGCGGCGAAAAGGTTGCCGGTCGGATTGTTCGGGTACGCGAGGTAGACGAGCGACGGGCGCTCGCGCCCGATTGCGGCGAGCATCGCGGCGCGATCGAGGCGGAAATCGCCTCCGAGCGGCACGCCGATGAAGCGCATGCCGGTGTAAAGCGCATTCATGCGGTACATGACGAATGATGGCTCCGGCACCAGCATCGCCGCACCAGGGCGCGCCAACGCGGACGTAATGACCTGGATCAATTCGTCGGAGCCGTTCGCAAGCAGCAAGCCCTGATCGACGGGAATGGAAAACACGCGCCGCAGCGCCCCCTTGGCTGCATCCGCCGCACCATCCGGGTAGCGATTGATCGGAACGCGGGCGAGTGCCTCGGAGAGGCGCGTGCGGATGCCCGCCGGTAACGCGTAGGGATTCTCCATCGCGTCGAGCTTGATCATGCCTTCGGCCTTGGCGACGGCATAGGCCGAGAGCGCCCGGATTTCCGGCCGCACGAGCGCCGCCACAAGGTCGGCGGCGGAGGACGATATTCCCTCCCTCCGCTCGTGGGCAGAGGGCAAGGATGAGGGCTGGGTCATTTGCTAACGGAATGTTCCGCAGGTCGCCGACGTCACTCGTTCAAGAGGTCCCTTAGGCGGTATTCCGCGCTGCGCGCGTGTGCGGCCAAGCCTTCGCTGCGCGCGAGCGCCATCGCAGTGCGGCCCAGGACCTGCGCGGCTGCCTCCGACACGCCGATCACGCTGCTGCGTTTCTGGAAATCGTATACGCCCAGCGGCGACGAAAAGCGTGCGCTCCGCGCCGTCGGCAGCACATGGTTCGGGCCGGCGCAATAATCCCCGATCGCCTCGGAGCTGTGGTGTCCGAGAAAGATCGCGCCGGCGTTGGAGAGCTTCGGCAGCAATGCCTCAGGGTCGGCGACGGCAAGCTCGAGGTGCTCCGGTGCGATCCGGTCGGCGATCGCGCAGGCTTCATCCAGATCTCGCACGCGTATCAACGCGCCGTGACGTGCCAGCGCCTCGGCGATGATGTCCCTGCGCTGCATTGCGGGGAGCGCTCGCGCTATGCTCGCTGCGACGGCGTCGAGGAGCGCGGCGTCGGGGGAAAGCAGGATCGCCCGCGCCGCCTCGTCATGCTCGGCCTGCGCAAAAAGGTCCATCGCGACCCAGTCCGGGTTGGCGCTTGCATCGGCGATGACCAGAATTTCCGACGGACCGGCGATCATGTCGATACCCACCGTGCCGAAGACGCGCCGCTTGGCGGCGGCGACATACGCGTTACCCGGGCCGACGATCTTGTCGACCGCGGGGATCGTCGCCGTGCCGTACGCGAGCGCGGCGATCGCCTGTGCGCCGCCAATCGCGAAGGCTCGCGAGCACCGTCGACGGATACGCCGCCTTGCCGCCGGGCACATACAATCCGACGCGCGCGAGCGCCGTCACTTTCTGCCCCAGGCGCGTGCCGTCGGCTTCGTGCATTTCCCAACTGCGCGAACAGGACTCCGCGCGCTGGCGCTCGTGATAGACACGGATCCGCGTCGCGGCCGTCGTCAAAGCATCGCGCTCGGCCGTGGGGAGCGCGGCATGCGCGGCCGCGAGCTCCTCTGCCGGCAACTCCAGCGCGGCAACGCTTATCGCTTGCACGCGATCGAAGCGTACCGTGTACTCGAGTACTGCCGCATCGCCGCGGGCGCGGACATCGGCGACGATGGCCGCCACCGCGGCGTCGACGGCGACGTCCTCCTTCGATTCGAACGCGGTCAGGCGCGCGAGCGCAGCGTCGAAGCCCGGAGCCGACGAGTCGAGCCGCGCGAGATCAGTCATGCGCCTGCCCGGTCGCCGCTGCGGAAGCGATCGCCTCGAGCAGAGGCTGGACTTTTTCACGCTTGAGCTTGAGCGCGGCGGGGTTGACGATCAGCCGCGAGCTGATCGGAAGAATCTCTTCGACAGCGACCAGATCGTTGGCCTTGAGCGTGTTGCCGGTGCTGACCAGGTCGACGATCGCGTCCGCGAGGCCGACCAGCGGCGCCAGCTCCATCGAGCCGTAGAGCCGGATCAGATCGACGTGCATGCCCTTGCCGGCAAAGTGCTCGCGTGCCGTCACGACGTACTTGGTGGCGACCTTGAGCCTCGCACCGCGCTTTACCGCGCCTGCGTAGTCGAAGGCGCGAGGCGCCGCGACGACCATCCGACAGCAGCCGATCCGCAGATCGATCGGCTGGTAGAGACCCTCGCCGCCGTGCTCGAGCAGCACGTCCTTGCCGGCGACGCCCAAGTCAGCCGCGCCGTATTGCACGTAAGTCGGCACGTCCGACGTACGCAGGATGACGAAGCGCAGGTCCGCGCGGTTGCTGCCGATGACGAGCTTGCGCGAGGTTTCCGGGTCCTCGGCCAGCGCGATGCCGGCGCGCGCGAACAGCGGCAACGCTTCGTCGAGGACGCGGCCCTTGGCGAGAGCGAGGGTGACGATGGAAGAGTCCACGATTGCGAGGTGGGCTAAGGAACCCAATTTTTCATTCTACCGGACTCGCCTCGCCGGGTAGGCTGTCGCGTCCCCCTCACGTTCGCGGACGGTCGCTGCGGCGTCACTCGCCGCCGGCGTCGCTGACGCGCCGGATCCTTGCCCCAAGCGCGGAGAGCTTTTCCTCGATTCGCTCGTAGCCCCGATCGAGATGGTAGATGCGGTCGACGGTCGTCCGTCCCTCCGCCACCAGACCGGCGATCACGAGGCAGGCGGAGGCACGCAGATCGGTCGCCATCACGTTCGCAGCGGTGAGCCCGCGCACGCCCTTGACGATCGCGGTGCTGCCCTCGACCTCGATGTCCGCGCCGAGCCGCTTGAGCTCCTGAACGTGCATCATCCTGTTTTCGAAGATCGTCTCGGTGATCACTGCTGTGTCGTCGGCGATGGTCATCAGCGCCATCAATTGCGCCTGCATGTCGGTCGGAAATGCTGGATACGGGGCCGTCCGCAGATTGACCGATTTGAGCACCCCACGCCGCGTCAGGCGAATCGAGTCCTCGCCGGCGGCGATCTCCGCGCCCGCCTCGGCGAGCTTGTCGAGCACGGCTTGCAGCGTCCCGGCGCGCGCACCCTTCAGCCTGACATCGCCCCCGGCAGCCGCCGCGGCGGTGAGGAAGGTACCGGTCTCGATGCGATCGGGCATGATCGCGTACGCAGTGCCGTGCAACCGCGCCACGCCTTCGACGACGATCCGATCGCCGCCCGCGCCGGTGATCTTGGCGCCCATCGCGTTGAGGCATTCGGCAAGATCAGCCACTTCGGGCTCGCGCGCCGCATTCTCGAGCGTCGTGACGCCCTCCGCGAGCGTAGCGGCCATCATCAGGTTCTCGGTGCCCGTGACAGTGACGACGTCGAAGACGAACGTGGTTCCGACGAGGCGTTTCGCCTTGGCGTCGATGTAGCCGTGGTCGAGATCGATGTCGGCGCCCAGCGCCTGCAACCCCTTGACATGCTGATCGACCGGCCGCAGCCCGATCGCACAGCCGCCCGGTAGCGAAACGCGCGCCTCGCCGCAACGCCCGAGCAACGGCCCCAGCGCCAGGATCGATGCGCGCATCGTCTTCACCATCTCGTAAGGCGCGAGCGGCCAGTCGACCGTCGCTGCCGCCAGCGTAAGCGTGCCGTCGCCCTGCTCGGCTTTCACTCCCATCTGTCCGAGCAGCGCCTGCATGGTACGCACGTCGTTCAAGCGCGGGATATTGGAAAGCGTCATCTGCTCCGGGGTCAGCAGCGCCGCGCAGATGATCGGCAGCGCGGCGTTCTTCGCACCCGAGACGCGGATCTCGCCTTCGAGGCACGTGCCGCCGTCGATAGAGAGTTTGTCCATCTACCTGCCGCCTTCGCTGCGCTGCGCCCATTCCGCCGGCGTCAGCGTGGTCATCGACAGCGCGTGTATCTCCTCGCGCATGCGGTCGCCCAGCGCGGCGTAGATGAGCTGGTGGCGCCTCACCTTGGACAGTCCCGCGAAGGCTTCGCTGACGATCAGCGCCTGAAAATGCTGACCGTCGCCGACAACGTCGACGCGCTCACAGGCGACACCGGCCTCAATCGCGCCTTTGATGGATTCCGGTGTCGTCATCTCGATTTCGACGTCAGCGAAGCTCGCCGAGCGCAGCCACGAAAGCTCTCCGAGAGCCGTCGCGAGGACGGCCAGAGCAAGTCGAGAGGATGCGAGAAACGTGAGCGTACATGAAGTAATACATGAGGATTTCGAGCGTACTAGGAGCCGTTATGCCAAGCGCAGGATGCTATCGGCCGGCTTTTTCAGTGCCGCAGCTTGTAGCCACGTTGCAGCAGGAACAACGTCAGCGCTGTCAAGCCAAGGCAGAAAATTCCTACGACGACGAGACTCGTCTCCGGCGCAATGTCGGACAGGCCGAAAAAGCCGTAGCGAAAGCCGTCGATCATATAGAAGAACGGATTGAAATGCGACAACGTCTGCCAGAACGGCGGCAGGCTGTGGATCGAGTAGAACACGCCGGACAGAAAAGTAAGCGGCATGATCAGGAAATTCTGGAACGCCGCAAGCTGGTCGAACTTGTCGGCGGTAATGCCGGCGATCAGACCCAGCGTGCCCAGGATCGCACTTCCCAGCAGCGCGAAGGCGAGCGCCCACAGCGGATGGGGCATCGACAAGGGAGCGAAAGCAGCCGTGACCAGGTACACACCCAGGCCGACGACGATGCCGCGGATCATTGCGCCCAGGACGTAGGCGGCGAACATGTCCAAAGGCGAGAGCGGCGGCAGGAGCATGAAGATGAGATTGCCGGTGATCTTGGACTGGATAAGCGACGACGAGCTGTTGGCGAAAGAGTTCTGCAGCACCGACATCATCACCAGCCCGGGGATCAGGAACGCCGTATACGCCACGCGACCGTCGAATACCGAGACCCGCGATTCGAGCACGTGCGAAAAGATCAGCAGGTATAGCAGCGCGGTGAGCACCGGCGCGAGAATCGTCTGGAAGCTCACCTTCCAGAAGCGCAGCAGCTCCTTGTACAGGAGCGTGAGCCAGCCGCTGCCTAATGCCGGGATCACTCGCGCCTCTAGCAGGCTGATGCAGAACCCGTCGTGGCCGCGCAGCGGCTTGGCGGGATGGGATGCCGAATTTGCCAACTAAGGCGGCGAGCGACGTGTGCCAAATCGCACACGAGCGAGCCGCGACAAAGCAGACCGCCCGCCAAGCCGCTGCCGACCGGGTTTCGACGCTCATTTGACAAATGAGGGCCCCGGCTACGGTGTTGCTCGCCTTGCGAATATGCACGAGCTATTCGACGCGGCTCGCGCCTTGCATCCGGGGCCATCTCGTCCGAAACGCGGCTCATGAGGGGCTCTGCATCAGCCTGCTCTAGTGATGCCGCGCCATGATGCGCAGGAACACCTGCTCGAGGTCGGCTTCCTGCAGCGACAGCTCGGCGATGGTGGCGCCGACCTCGCGCAGTGCGGCAAGCAGCCTCTCGAGCTCGGCGTAGCTCGCGAGCGAGACGAGATACGTGCCGTCCTCTTCCCGCACCACGCGCGATTGCCATCCCTCGGGCAGCATGTCGGCGGTGAGCCGTACCGTCAGTCCGGCGAAGCTCGACAGCAGATTCCGCTTGGTGTCGAGCGCGACGACCTTGCCGGCCTTGAGCATTGCGATCCGCCCGCAGAGCGCCTCGGCTTCCTCGAGGTAATGCGTCGTCAGAATAATCGTATGGCCGTCGCGATTGAGCTTGCGGATGAATGCCCACAGGCTCTGCCGCAATTCGACGTCGACGCCGGCGGTCGGCTCGTCGAGCACGATCACCGGAGGCTTGTGCACCAGCGCCTGGCCGATCAGGACGCGTCGCTTCATGCCCCCCGAGAGAGCGCGCATGTTGGCATTCGCCCTCGCCGTGAGATCGAGATGGTGCAGGATCTCGTCGATCCAGTCAGCGTTGTCGCGGAGGCCGAAATAGCCTGATTGGATCTCGAGCGTCTCGCGCACGGTGAAGAACGGGTCGAAGACGAGCTCCTGCGGTACAACGCCGAGCAGCCGCCGCGCGTTGCGGTAATCCTCGACCACATCGTGGCCGAGCACGCGCGCGGCGCCGGCATCGGCGCGCGTCAGCCCGGCGAGGATGGAGATCAGGGTCGTCTTGCCTGCGCCGTTGGGACCGAGCAGGCCGAAGAACTCACCCGCTTCGACAGCGAGATCGACGCCCGCGAGCGCCTGGACCGCGCCAAAGCGACGCGCGACGTTGACGATCTCGACAGCGGGAGTCATGCGTTGGGCTTAAATAGTGGGCTTAAATAGGGTCAGAGACGACTTTCGAGCAGGTCCGGAGAAACTCTGAACGTGCAAGAAAATTGTCTCTGACCCTACTTAAGCCTGAACAAGTCCCACGCGGTTGCGACGCCGGCTTTTCGGCGCGCCACGGTCATGCCGCGGTTCGGACCGGTCGACTGATGAGTTCCTCGACTCCGTACAGGAGGGCGAGCGCGGAAAGGCTCGCCGGTACGTCGGTGAACGACAGTTCCCTGCCTTCGGCTGCGGCGCGCCGCCGCCACGCGAGCAGGACGGCGACGGCGGCGGAGTCTACGCCGTCGACGCTCGCGAGCGAAACGATGCCGGTCTCCGGCAGCGCGGCCGCGCGGCTCGCCTCGAGCACGCTCGCGGCCGTGTCGACGTTGAGCGCACCGCCGAGCATCCAGCGATCACCGGCCGCGAAGTGCGGATTCTCGTCTCCGCATATCTCGCAAGCCAATTCGTCTTCGGGTTCGTCGCTCATTTGGGCGCGGGTCCCTTGTTCTTATCCGCCAGCGTCTTGATCAGGCCGTCGACGTTTGAGCTCTTCACGACGTCGTTGAACTCGTCGCGATAGTTGGTCACCAGACTCACGCCTGCGACGACGACGTCATACGCCTTCCATCCCTCCGGCGTCTTCTCCATGCTGTAGTCGATCGGCACCGGCGCCTGGCCGGGACGCGTCACTTCGGTGCGTACGACGACCTCGGTATCGCCGGCATTCATGCGCAGCGGCTTGTAATTCATCGGGTTGTCGCGATAGTTGGTCAGCGCGTTCGAATACGTCCGTATCAATAGCGTCTTGAATTGCTCGGTGAGTTGCTTCTGCTGCTCGGGGGTCGCGGTGCGCCAGTTGCGCCCCATCGCGAGCGCTGTCATCCGGGCCGTGTCGAAATTCGGCACGAGCTTCGACTCGATAAGTTGCTTGATTTTGGCCGGATTGCCAGCCTGGAGGTCTTTGTCACCGCGAATCGTCGTCAGCGTCTCTTCCGCGATCCGTTTCACCAAGGCGTCCGGCGCCTCCTGCGCGTGCACAGGCGTGGCGAACGGCGCGAGCGGAAGCAAAAGCAGCGTTGCAGCAATGGTGCGAAGCATGGCAGCCCTCATTTGATTGGCGACGACGCAGCAGGGTTCGGGACCGCGCTCGGCACGGGTGCATCATCGTCCTCCTCGGGCGGCGGCTTGCCGTCGTAGACCTGGTAACGCCGGTTCTTCAGGTACGCGTTGCGCAGGAAACGGTAACGGTCCAGCGCGGCGGTGTCGAGCACCGATTCGGCGCTCAATGCCTGCGCGCGCGTGTCGAGGTAGCCGATGCCGTAGATCGAGTTGCGCAGCGGCACTTCATGAATGTGTCCGACGGGACTCAAGAAAAACCGCACCACGGTGCCGGTCCCGTCGCGCACCGTCGTCGGCCCGAACAGCGGCACGAAAAAGTACGGGCCTTGCGGCGCGCCCCACTTGCCGAACGTGATCCCGAAATCCTTCTTGTCCTTGTTGATGCCGATCATCGACGCCAGATCGAGGACGCCGACGAACCCGAAAGTCGAGTTGAGCAGCACGCGGCCGAAGTCGTCTCCGGCCTGATTGCCGCGTCCTTCCAGCACATTGTTGATGCCGGTGAATAGATCGTCGATATTGCCGAAGAAATTCGACACGCCCGTGCGGATCGGCTCGGGCATCGTCTTGACGTACGCTTCCGCGATCGGCTTGACGACATTGCCGTCGACCACCTGATGCACCTCGTACATCGCGCGATTCCACGGCTCGAACGGATCGTCGCGCGACGGCGCCGCGGCGCAGCCCGCGAGCAGTGCGCCAGCGCCGGCGAGGAACAACGCGGTGGGGCGGAACAGCAAATCCAGGCGACTCATTTCTTGGTCTCCCCTGCAGGTTTCTCGACCGTCTTGACGGGCGCCGCTTCTCCCCCTGCGCCGCCCGACGCCTTGTCGAACAGGAACTGGCTGATCAACTTTTCGATGACCACCGCCGACTGCGTCTTGCGGATGCGGTCGCCATCCTTGAGCATCACCGGGTCGCCGCCGGAGTCGAGGCCGATGTACACCTCACCCAGGAGCCCGGAGGTGTTGATCGCCGCGATGGTGTCCTTGGTGAACTCATACTGATGATCGATGCGCATGGTCACGACCGCGTCGTAGGTCTTGGTATCGAGCCGGACGGCCTCGACGCGGCCGACGACCACGCCCGCCGCTTTCACCGGCGCGCGGAGCTTCAGTCCGCCGATGTTGTCGAAGTTCGCCTCGAGATGATAGCCGGGTGTGCGGTCCAGCGTCAGCAGATTGCCGACCTTGAGCGCCAGGAAGAGTATCGCCCCGAAGCCTATCGCGACGAAGATGCCGACCCAGAGATCGATCGCGGAACGGTTCATACGGCATTCGCTCCCCGGAACATGAAGACTGTCATCACGAAATCGAGCGCGAGAATCGCGAGCGACGACATGACGACCGTTCGTGTGGTGGCGCTCGACACGCCCTCCGCAGTCGGCTTCGCGTCATAGCCCTCGAACACCGCGATCAGCGAAACCGCGATACCGAAGACGAAGCTCTTGATGATGCCGTTGGTGATATCGGGCCACACGTCGACGCCCGCCTTCATCTGGCCCCAGAATACGCCGGCATCGATGCCGATCAATCGCACTCCGACCACGTAGCCGCCGAAGATGCCGAACGCGGAAAAAAGCGCCGCCAGAAGCGGCATCGAGATCACGCCGCCCCAGAACCGCGGCGCGACGACCCGCGCAAGCGGATCGACCGCCATCATTTCCATCGCCGCGAGTTGCTCCGTCGTCTTCATGAGCCCGATCTCGGCGGTCATCGCCGACCCGGCGCGGCTGGCGAACAACAGCCCCGACATAACCGGACCGAGCTCGCGTACCAGCGACAGCGCGACCAGGATTCCGAGCTGCTCGTCGGCCCCATAACGCTTGAGCGTTTCGTATCCCTGCAGCGACAGCACCATTCCCACGAACAGCCCCGACATGAGGATGATCACCAGCGACAGCACACCCGCGAAGTAGATCTCGCGCAGCGTCAGATGCATGCGTCGAAACGCGCCCGGGGTATGCCACAGTACCGCCAGCAGGAAGCGGCTGACGAAGCCCAACTTGCTTGCGGAACCCGTCACCGCGCCGCCAATGCGGCGCAGCCACTGCGCGATTCCGGCCGTGAGCTCAGCCGACATCGGCGAACAATTCCTCGCGATAAGCCGGGGCCGGATAGTGGAACGGAACCGGCCCATCGGGAGCGCCATCGATGAACTGCCGGACGAAAGGATCGTCCGATGCGTGCACCTGCTCTGGCGTACCGGACGCGACGATGCGACCCTCCGAGACGAAATAGAGGTAATCGACGATCTTGAGCGATTCGTAGACGTCGTGGGTCACGACGACCGACGTGATGGAGAGCACGTCGTTCAGCCGACGGATGAGCTGGCCGACGACACCGAGTGAAATCGGATCAAGGCCGGCGAAGGGCTCGTCGTACATCACCAGCATCGGGTCGAGCGCGATGGCCCGCGCCAACGCGACGCGGCGTGCCATGCCGCCGGAAAGCTCCGCCGGCATCAAGTGCGCCGCGCCGCGAAGGCCGACCGCGTGGAGCTTCATGAGCACCAGGTCGCGAATCAGCTCCTCGGGAAGCTCCGTGTGCTCGCGCATCGGAAAGGCGATGTTCTCGAACACCGACATGTCCGTGAACAGCGCACCGAACTGGAACAACATGCCGAACTTGCGGCGAAGCGCGTAGAGCGCGTCGGGCTCGAGGTCGGGCACCGAGAGCCCGCCGACCCGCACCTCGCCCGATTTCGGCCGCAATTGCCCGCCGATCAGACGCAGTATTGTCGTCTTGCCCGATCCGCTCGCGCCCATGATGGCGACGATCTTGCCGCGCGGAATCGTCATGGTGATTCCCTTGAGAATCGGCCGCAGGTCGTAGGCGAACGAAACGTCGGAGAGCTCGACCGCGGCCGCAGCCGGATCGACTCGGCAGGCGGCGATCGCTTCGGCGACTCGAGACGATGACGGCTTCGCGGGGAGGGACATCGAGAGCCTCTAGGAACCTCTGAACAAGTCCCGCGTGGCCGCGACGGCGGCTTCCCGGGATGAGATGCACGAAGCGACGCGAAGCCCATGGCAGGCCCCCATGGGCGAGCGGCGCGACACAGCAGATCGCCCGGAAAGCCCCCATCCCTCCGGGTTTCGGCGCAATGGCCTCATCTGCTTTGTTGCGCGGCTTGCGAATAGTACGCACTATTCGCTGCGCCGCGACGCCTAGCATCTAAGGCCATTGCGCCAGAAACGCGGCTCATGTGGGGCTTGTTCAGAGGTTCCCTCGGGTGCGCACAAATCGGGACGCTGATTGTAGCGGGTTGACTGCACCGCGACAATGACGCGGGCTGGAATGCGGAGTTAACCTAACCTCGCAGCAGTCGTCGCTCGGCGAGCGTCAGATTCTCGGGCCGGCCGAGCAGCACGACGACATCGCCGGGGGCGAGGCGGTAATCGGGCGCCGGCAGCGTCGTGCGCATCCCGCGGGGGCGCACGCCGGTGACTTCGACGAGAGCTTTGAAATCGAGCTCGCCGAGCGTGCGGCCGACCGCCGCGGAGCGATCGGTCAGCAGCACCGAACGCAATCGCGGCTGCAGGTTGTCTGCGGCGTCCGCTGCGTCGGTCGCGCCGTGGAAAAAGCCGCGGAAGAGACTGTAACGCTCTTCGCGAATCTCGCGGATCCGAGCCAGCACGCGATTGAGCGGCACGCCCAGAAGCAGCAGCGAGTGCGATGCGAGCATCAGGCTGCCCTCCAGCACTTCCGGGACCACCTCGGTTGCACCCGCCTTGATCAGGCGGTCGAGCTCGCTGTCGTCGACGGTGCGCACGATTACGGGTAGCTCGGGCCGCAATTGCTGCACGTGATGCAGGATCTTGAGCGCGGTCGGCGTGTCCGCGAACGTTACCACCACGGCGCGCGCCTTGGGCAGCCCGGCGGCGATCAGCGCTTCGCGCCGCCCTGCGTCGCCGTAGACGACGCTGCTGCCGTCGGCGGCGGCTTCGCGCACACGCTCGGGATCGGCTTCGAGCGCAATGCACGAAATCTCCTCTTTCTCGAGCAGGCGCGCGAGGTTCTGGCCGCTGCGGCCGAAGCCGCAGATGATCACGTGTTCCTGCCGGGCCATCGTGCGGGCGGCGATCTGCGTCACCTGCGCGGCGCGCGCCAGCCAGTCGTCTGCTGTCAGCCTTCGCGCCAAGGGTGCGGCGAATTGGATCAAGAGCGGCGCAGTCAGCATCGACAGCACCATGGCGGCGAGCACGAGCTGCGCGAGAGTCGGTTCGACGACGGCGAGATCGCTCGCAAGCGCGAGCAGCACGATCGCGAATTCGCCCGCCTGCGCGAGATAAAAGCCCGTTCGCAAGGCGGCCCCCAGGGGCGCACCGAAGAGCCGTGCGAGGATGGCGATAAGGATCAGCTTGGAGAGCACCGGGCCGACGAGGAGGAGCACGACCCAGCCCAGGCTCGTACCCACGACCTTCAAGTCGAGGTACATGCCGACCGTGACGAAGAACAGACCCAGCAGGACGTCGCGAAACGGCTTGATGTCTTCCTCGACCTGATAGCGGTACTCGGTCTCCGCGATGAGCATCCCGGCGAGAAACGCGCCGAGCGCGAAGGAGAGTCCCGCGAGCTCCGTGAGCGCCGCAAGGCCGAGCGTCACCAGCAGCACGTTCAGCATGAACAGCTCCGAAGAGCGCGCTCGCGCAATGACGTGGAACCAGGCGCGCATCGGCCTCTGGCCAAAAATGAGGATGACCGCCAGCGCGACCGCAGCCTTGCCCGCCGCGAGCCCCAGCGAACGCCACAGGTCGGCGCCACCGGCGGCTAGCGTCGGCACCGCGATCAGGAACGCAACCACCGCGAGATCCTGAAAGAGCAGGATCCCCATGACGTCGCGGCCGTGCGCGGTATTGAGCTCCATGCGCTCGGCGAGCATCTTGGAAACGATCGCGGTCGAGCTCATCGCCAACGCACCGCCCAGCGTGAATCCCTGCAGCCAGCCGAAGCCCAGCAAATGCAGCCCGACCATCGCCGTGACCGTGGTGATCGCGACCTGCGCGAATCCGAGACCGAACACGGCGCGGCGCATCGCGTTCAACTGCGGCAGGCTGAATTCCAGCCCGATGGAAAACATCAGGAAGACGATGCCGAACTCGGCCAGATCGCGCACATCGTCGTTGTTCGGCACCCAGCCCAGCGCATGCGGCCCGACCGCGATGCCGATCACGACGTAGCCGAGGATCGGCGGCAGCCGCACCAGCCGGCAGACGACGATCACAACCACCGCCGCGGCGAGGAGCAGCAGGATGAGCTGCAGCGTGTGCGACATGGACTCAATTTAGCATAGCGTTAAGGAGCCTCTGAAAGCCTCTGTGGCCGTTCCGGTATACTTTCCCGCATGTCCGCAACGATCGCCGCTGCTCCGCCGACGGCGCGCGGCGTCGAGCCGAAGCGCGCGCTTTCGCTCGGCCGCGACGTGCTCGCCACCGAGTCTGCGGCGATCTCCGCGCTCTCCGCGCGCCTCGGCGCACCGTTTCTCGCCGCGGCCCGGACCCTGTTCGACTGCCGCGGCCGCGTGGTGGTGACCGGCATTGGCAAGTCCGGGCACATCGCGCGCAAGATCGCGGCGACGCTGGCGTCGACCGGCACGCCGGCGTTCTTTGTGCACGCCGCAGAGGCGAGCCACGGCGACCTCGGCATGATCACCGCCGACGACGTCGTGTTGCTGCTATCGAATTCCGGCGAGACCGACGAGCTCGTCTTGCTGCTGCCGCATCTCAAGCGTCAGGGTGCGCGCTTGATCGCGCTGACCGGTAACGAGCAATCGTCGCTCGCGCAGGCCGCCGACGTGCATCTCGATGCCAGCGTTGACGCCGAAGCCTGCCCGCTCGGCCTCGCGCCGACCGCGAGCACGACCGCGGCGCTCGCGCTGGGCGACGCGCTGGCGCTGACGCTGCTTGATGCGCGCGGCTTTTCGGTGGAGGATTTCGCGCGCGCGCATCCCGGCGGGTCGCTCGGCCGGCGGCTGCTGACGCAGGTGCGCGACGTCATGCGCAGCGGCGCCGACGTTCCGGCGGTGCCGCTCGCGGCTACGCTGGCCGACGCGGTCGTCGAGATGAGCGGAAAGGGCATGGGCATGACCGCGGTGATCGATGCGGACAACCGCGTCGCGGGCATCTTTACCGACGGCGATCTGCGCCGCTGCCTCGCGCGCGTGCGCGACTTCGGTGCGGAGGGCGTCGCCGGCCTGATGACGCGCGAGCCGCGCACGATCGGCCCCGAACGGCTCGCGATCGATTGCGTCGAGCTGATGGAAACTTCGCCGAAGGTGACGCAGCTCCTGGTCGTCGACGCCGAGCAGCGGCTGGTCGGTGCATTGCATTTGCACGATCTCTTTCGCGCCCGGGTAGTGTAGTGTGATGCCAGCGGCAGATCTCCTCGCGCGAGCACGCCGCGTCCGGCTCCTGTCCTGCGATGTCGACGGCGTGTTGACCGACGGCCGCATCTACGTCGCCGGAGACGGCGGCGAGCTCAAGGCCTACTCGTGCATGGACGGCTTGGGCATGAAGTGGCTCGAGCGCTCGGGCATCGTGGTCGCCTGGATCACCGGCAGCAGCGCACCCGCGGTGGCGAAGCGCGCGGCGACGCTCGGCATCTCTCGCGTTGTCCAGGGCATGGAGAACAAGCTCGATGCCTGGCAGCAGCTGCGCGCAGAGCTCGCTCTCGAGCCGGAAGACTGCGCGCACATCGGCGACGATCTCCCTGACCTGGCGGTGCTCGTGCGCTGCGGCCTGGCCGCCACGGTGCCACATGCGCCGGAGCCGCTGCAGCGGCGCGTACACTACGTGACGCGCGCCGAAGGAGGCGCCGGCGCCGTGCGCGAGCTCGCCGAGCTGATCCTCGCCGCACAAGGCAAGCTCGCTGACCTGCTGCGCGCCTACGGCGACGAAGGCGCGCTCGCGGCCAAAGCGAAGCTGAGGCGATTGTGAGATCGCGTGCGCAGGCGTGGCTCGACCGGTTCGTCACCTGGTCGCCGGTGCTGCTGCTCGGCGCACTCGCCGCCCTGACCTACTGGCTCAACGCGCAGGTGCGTATCGCAGGTCCGACCTTCGACGGGTCAGGCCGGCATGATCCGGACGTGTTCGTCGAGAACTTCAAGGCCGTGAACCTCGACAAGGACGGTCTTGTCCGGCAGGCGCTCATCGCCAGTCGCGCGCAGCACTTTCCGGATGACGATACGACCGCATTCGACGCGCCGCAGATCATATTCACCGATCCGGGCAAGCCTCGGCTCGAGGTCACCGCGAATCGGGCAACGATAACCGGTGATCGCGAGCACGCGTACTTCGAGGGCAACGTCAGGGCGGTGCGCGACGCCGCTCCCGGTGCGCCGGCCGGCAAGCCCGACGGACCGATCACCGTGACCAGCGATTTCCTGCACGTGATCCCGAAGGAGGATCGCATCGTCACCGATCGCCCGGTAACGATCACCGATCCGCGTGGGATAATTCGCGCGAACGGTCTGGAGCTCGACAACAGGACCAAGACGGTCAAGTTCAAGTCGCACTTGAGCGGACAATTGCAGCCGCAGAGCATCTCCCGATGACGCACTCGTTTTCCCGCGTCCGCCCGGCCATCGTCGCCGCCGTTCTGGCCGTCGCCGTCCTCGTGCCGCAGCCGCCGAATGCACGGGCGGAAAAGGCGGATCGCGACAAGCCGATCAACTATCAGGCCGACTCCGGCGATGTGAACTATCAGACCAAGATCGGGACGCTGCTGGGGAACGTGATCTTGACTCAGGGCACGCTGACGATCCATGCCGACAAGATCGTCTTTCACCAGAACCCCGACAACTCGGTATCGGCAACCGCGTACGGCAACCCGATCACGTTCCGCGAGAAACGGGACAACGTCGACGAGTACTACGAAGGCGTAGCGCAGCGCGCCGAATACGATGGCCAGAAACGTTTCCTCGAGCTGTTCGATCGGGCGCTGCTGCGCAAGGGCACCGACGAAATACGCAGCAACTATATTTCGTACAACGCCGAGACCGAGTTCTTCAAGGCGGAAGGCCGTCCGGATACCCGTCCCGCCGCTGCCGGCGAATCGCCGCTGGGCGCGCGCGTGCGTGGCGTGTTCCAGCCGCAGCCCAAGGACGAGAAGGCGGGCAAGAACGGAAAGACGCCCGCTGCGCCGGCAAAGCCCAATCCGCCGGCGCCGCTCAAGCCCGACGGTGCGCTCTCCACGGAACCGGCGAAGTGATTGCCGTACCGCGCGCGGCGCGATGAGCACGCTGTCGGTCGCTGCGCTCAACAAGCGCTACAAATCGCGCATTGTCGTCCACGACGTGTCGCTCGCAGTGGCCAGCGGCGAGGTGATCGGGCTCCTCGGCCCGAACGGCGCCGGCAAGACCACGTGCTTCTACATGATCGTCGGCCTGGTCGCGGCAGACGGCGGCACGATCGAGCTCGACGGAGACGATCTGACGCGCATGCCGATCCATGCCCGCGCCCGCCTGGGACTGTCGTATCTGCCGCAGGAGGCGTCGATTTTCCGCAAGCTCACGGTGGGCGAAAACGTGCAGGCGATTCTCGAGCTGCAGGGCATCGACACCGACGAGATCGCCAATCGCCTCGATGCGCTGCTCGAGGACCTGTCGATCTCGCACCTGCGCGAGGCCCCCGCGCTCAGCCTTTCGGGCGGGGAGCGCCGCCGGGTCGAGATCGCACGCGCGCTCGCCACGCGGCCGCGTTTCATCCTGCTCGACGAGCCTTTCGCCGGCATCGATCCGATCGCCGTGCTCGACATCCAGAAGATCATCGGGTTCCTCAAGGAGCGGGATATCGGGGTCATGATCACCGATCACAACGTGCGCGAGACGCTGGGCATTTGCGACCGCGCCTACATCATCAGCGAGGGCCGGGTACTGGCCTCGGGAACCCCGGACGAAATTGTTTATAATGAAAGCGTCCGGAAGGTCTACCTTGGGGAGCACTTCCGACTCTGACCGGCCCCTCCGCCATGAAGCCGACCTTACAGCTCAAGCTTAGTCAGCATCTCACGCTGACCCCGCAACTGCAGCAGTCGATCCGCCTGCTGCAGCTCTCCACGCTCGAGCTCAACGCCGAGGTCGAGCGTCTCTTGCAGGAAAACCCGCTGCTGGAAAAAGCCGAGGACGAGGAGTCCGCCGGTCCGCCACGGGAATTTGCGACGATGGTCTCCACGCTATCGGCCGACAAGCCGGCCGATGGCGTCAGCGACTCCGCGCCGGAAGCCGCGGACCTGCTGGTCAGCGCCGGCGACGGCGATTGGGGCTCGTCAACGCGCGGCGGCGACGACGATGACGAGGCCTTCCTGCCTCAACAGGTGGCTACGAATTCGCTGCGCGATCACCTGAACGCCCAGCTCGCGCTGCTCAATCTTCCGTTGCGCGATCGCCAGATCGTTGCGGCGCTGATCGATGCGCTCGATGAGGATGGTTACCTCACGACCTCGCTCGAGGAGCTGCTCGAGCTCTTCCCTGAGGAAATCGAGCTCGAGGCCGACGAGCTGTCGATCGCGCTCAAGCACTTGCAGTGCATGGAGCCCCCCGGCGTCGGCGCCCGCGACGCCGCCGAGTGCCTGTCGCTGCAGCTCAAAGCGCTGCCCGAGTCGACGCCCTTCCGCGGCGAGGCGTTGAAGCTGGTACAGCACCATCTACCGCTCCTGGCGGCCCGCGATTTCGGCAAGTTGAAGCGCCTCCTGCACGCCGACGACGCCTGCCTGCGCTGCGTGCGCACGTTGATCACAAGCCTCAATCCGCGCCCCGGCGCCGGTTTTTCCAAGACCGAGGCGAACTATGTGATCCCGGACGTGGTCGTACGGAAGCTCCGGGGACGGTGGATGGCGGCGCTCAACGAAGCGGCGATGCCCAAGCTGCGGCTGAACCGCATCTACGCTGACATCCTCACCCGCAATCGTGAGGCTTCGAACCAGCAGCTCGCCGCGCAGTTGCAGGAAGCGAAATGGCTGATCCGCAACGTCCAGCAGAGGTTCGAGACAATCCTGCGCGTATCGCAGGCGATCGTCGACCGTCAACGCCATTTCTTCGAGCACGGCGAAGTGGCGATGCGACCGATGGTGCTGCGGGAGATCGCGGAAATCCTCGGTTTGCACGAGTCGACGATCTCGCGGGTGACGACGCAGAAGTACATGCTCACGCCGCGTGGCACCTACGAGCTCAAGTATTTCTTCGGCAGCCACGTCGCGACCGATACCGGCGGCGCGGCTTCCGCGACCGCCATCCGGGCGCTGATCAAGCAGTTGATCGGCGCCGAGGATCCCAAAACACCGCTGACCGACAGCCGGATCGCCGACCTCCTCGGTGATCAGGGCATCCTCGTCGCGCGGCGGACGATCGCCAAATACCGGGAGGCGCTGCAGATTCCTCCCGTCAACGTGCGCAAGGCGGTGTGATCCGCGGCGCGCGCGCTGCCCTTCGAGCAACGCAAAGGAGGCCCGGATGAATCTGAACCTGAGCGGCCATCACCTCGACATCACGCCGGCGATCCGCGCCTACGTGACAAACAAGCTCGAGCGGCTGACGCGTCACTTCGACCACGTTATCGACGTCAACGTCGTGCTCTCGGTCGACAAGCTCAGGCAGCAGGTGACGGCCAATCTGCACGTACGCGGCAAGGACATCCACGCCGAATGCGTCGAGCCCGACATGTATGCGGCGATCGACGCGCTCGCGGACAAGCTCGATCGCCAGGTGCTCAAGCTCAAGGAGAAGCGCAACGGTCAGCGGCACACTGCCGTACCGGTCAAGCGCGCCGCGGCGTCCGCTGCGCGCCGGAGAAAGCCAAGGAGCCTCTACAAGTAGCGTATAATCCTGCGCCATCTTGCCGGCGGGCTTTAGTCAGCGCCCGCCTACCGCGTGAACCAGATCGCGCAACTGCTTTCCGAAGCGAACATCCTGCTCGACCTCGAGGCCACGAGCAAGAAGCGGCTTTTCGAGCAGGTCGGCCAGCTTTTCGAAGACCACGCGCAGATCGCGCGCTCGGTCGTGTACGACAGCCTGTTCGCGCGAGAAAAGCTCGGCTCGACGGGCCTCGGCCAAGGCATCGCGATTCCCCATGGACGCATCAAGGGCCTCACGCATGCGCTAGGAGCATTCGTGCGGCCTCGGCAGCCGATCCCCTTCGACGCGCCCGACGGCAAGCCGGTCGGACAGGTCTTCGTCCTGCTCGTTCCCGAGCACGCGACCGAAGAGCATCTGGAGCTCCTGTCCGAGCTCGCCGAGATGTTCAGCGCGCGTTCTTTTCGCGATCGGCTCGCCGTAGCGACCGATGCCGGCAGTCTGCATCGCCTGTTCTCGACCTGGGAGAGCGCGTCGTGAGCGAAGGCGACGCGATGCGGCAGGTCAGCATCGAGAAGCTGTTCGTCGAGAACCAGCAGCGACTGGGGCTCAACTGGCTCGCCGGTCGGCAGGGCGGCAATCGCGTCCTGATTGGCGAAGCTGCGCTCAAACCGACCATCGGTCAGGTCGGTCACATGAACTTCATTCACCCCTTCCGCGTGCAGCTCATCGGCGCCGCCGAGGCTGCGTATCTCCGCGGCTTGCCGGAAGACGCGTTGACGAAATCGATCGGCAGGCTGTTCACGACCGAGCTGGCAGCGATCATCGTCGCCAACGGCGAAGATGTCCCGGCGCATCTGCTCGACGAGTGCAACCGGCACCACATCGCCCTGATGACTTCGCCGCAACCCTCGCCACACGTGGTCGACGTAATCCGGCTCTACCTGGCGCGGGTGCTGGCGGAATCGACGACGCTGCACGGCGTGCTCCTCGATGTGCTGGAAATAGGCGTGCTGATCACCGGCGCTTCCGCGATCGGCAAGAGCGAGCTCGCGCTGGAGCTGATCTCGCGCGGCAACGGACTGGTCGCCGACGACATCGTCGAGCTGTACCGCATTTCTCCGGACACGATCGAGGGGCGCTGCCCCACGGTGCTGAAGGAATTCCTCGAGGTGCGCGGCATCGGCGTGCTCAACATCCGCACCATCTTTGGCGAGACAGCCGTGCGACCGCGGAAGCTGCTGAAGCTTATGGTCAATCTGGAAGATCACAGCGACGAGCAATTCTCGGAGCTCGATCGCTTGCAGGTCGACGCGACCTATCAGGAGATTCTCGGCGTACCGATCCGCAAAGTGACGATTCCTGTGGCGGCGGGCCGCAATCTTGCCGTACTGGTCGAGGCAGCGGTGCGCAACTTCGTGCTCAATCAGCGCGGCATCGACAGCACCAAGGAATTCATCGAACGCCAGCAGAAGCTCATGGAGGACGGGGGTTAGCGACGTAAAGCTGCTGCGCTCGCCAGGGCTTTGTTGCGCGTGGCCTCGGAATCCTCATGTACCCCATTCGTACACTCCGGTTCCTCGGCCGCGTGCGCCTCGCCCCGGCTTCGCTCGCGACGCTTTCCGTTCGCTAACCGGCGGCTCGCGGACAGCCGCAATCCATGGACCTTCTGCTGATCGGCGGCCTCTCCGGCTCGGGCAAGAGCGTCGCACTCGCGGCGCTGGAGGACAGCGGCTATTACGCGGTCTCGAATCTTCCCCTCGCGCAGCTCGCCGGGCTGCTGGCCCACCTCAAAGACGCACGGATCGACCGGGTCGCCGTCGCGCTCGATGCGAAGACGGGCTCCGGGCTCGCCGGCCTGTCCGCCGCGATCGAGGCGGCGCGCGCCGAAGGCTGGACCGTGCGTTTCCTGTACCTCGAGGCCAAGACCGACACGCTTGTCAAGCGCTTCTCCGAGACGCGGCGGCGGCACCCTTTCTCCGGCGCGG
>WNGB01005335.1_pt1 | contig 24449 bp, 22 predicted proteins | sample 5400681 | NCBI WGS metagenome assembly WNGB01 (sample SAMN13153367, study PRJNA577476) | soil metagenome | isolation source: 115 cm soil or saprolite under grassland replicate 2 | place: USA:California | collected 2016-06-15
CCGCTGTACGCCAGGATGTACAGCCCGTTGCGGATGTCGACGACGTAGATCAGTCCGTTGTGGACGATCGGGTAGCTCCACACCACGACCTTGTTGGGACCGCGGCTGAGCGCCGGATCCTCGTTGGCCACCGCCGCCAGCGGCGTGGGCGAGAACCAACCCCCCTGGGTCGGGACGCTCAGGTCGCCGAGGTCGATCGCCTGCAACCCGCTGGAGTGCCAGGCGACCAGGGCGAGGTTGCGGGTCAACGTCGGATTGTGCGAGGAGTAGCTGGTGAACTGCTCGGTGGCCGGATCGTCGGCGGGTGAGCCACAGAACGCCGGCACATTGGGCACCGTCTTGTACTCGCTGATGATGCGCGGCCGGCGCGGCTCGGCTGCCTGGATCACCCGCGCCCACCCCCACGGGCAACCGAAGCTCGGGGCGGTGAAGGTGCCGTACACCTCGTCGGTGGTGAACGCGAGCGGACGGCCGGGCACCGGCACCGCCGAGTGCGACTCGGCGCAGGCGTCCAGGCAGTTGCCGTCCGACGTACCCCACCGGGGGCGGTTCTCGATCGGGGTGAGCAGCTTGTCGTTGAGCGACAGCCCGCCCGGCGGGATCCGCCCGGCGGCGACGTCACTGGTGTCGAGCACCAGGAAATGCCCGCGCAGGTACGCCAGGTAGGTCCGCGTCCCGTCCACGGTGACGCCCATCGAGTGCACCGAGAGGTCGTTGTCGTAGTTCGCCGGGTTCCCCGCACCGGGGTAGAGCTGGTTCCAGTTGCCGTGGGCGATCTCGGTGAACACTCCCTCCCGGGCCCGGCTGACGTCCGTGACCAGCAGGTTCGCTCGGTTCGGGTCGACCGAGGTGGTCGGCGTCGACAGGTAGAGCAGCGCCCGGGCCGGGTCGCGCGGGTCGATCCAGAGGAACATCTCGTGCGGCTTGCGGGACGGCACGTACGTCGCGACCAGTGGCGGGTTGACCGGGTCGGCGAACAGGTCGAAGAACCGGATGCGCCACACGTCCGCGCTGGGCGGGCAGGCGTGGATCACCGAGCTGCAGCGGAAGTACATCACCGCGAGCAGCCCCTCGCGCGGCCACACCCGCAGCTCCCGCGAGGTCTGTCCGACGTTGGCGCCGGTGACGAACTCGGTGCCGAACTCACCGACGATCTCGGGATGGGCCGGGTCGGCGGTGTCGACCACCAGCACCCCCGGCCGTACGTGCGGGCAGGAGTCCAGGCCGGTGGTGTCCCGGCGCGGATCGCCGACCCCGCAACGGGACGAACCGTCCGTACGGTTGCCGACGTAGACGTACCGACCGTAGATCGCCGGGGCGGCGTTCATGCCACGGTCGGCGAGCGAGGAGTGGCCCACCAGGGTGAAGTTCTCGGCGGTACCCGGGACATGTCCGCCGGGTACGGCCTCCGCGTGCGCCGGGGGCGCCGCCCCGAGCGACACCAGCAGCACAGTCAGGGCGAGCAGGATGCGCTTCATCGACGCCTCCCGGGGTTGCGAAGTCTGGCGACCCCACTAGCCCGAGCTAACCCCCTCGCGGCATGTCGTACAAGGGGAGGAATCCCGCTCCGGTGCGGACAAATGCCGCGGGTCGTCTGCCCGGCGGCACGGTCGTACCCTCGGACTCTTTTCATCGAAGTTCATCCATGGCCGGGTGGTATGGAGTAATGTCCGCCCCGCTACCCGGCTGCCACGCGCTGCCAGGAGGTGATGCCCGAGAGTCATGTAGTTCCGACCCGAGTCATCCCCCTGGAGGTAGTGACGTGAGACCCACGACCACTCTGGTGGCGACCGTGGCCGCTGCGACCCTGCTCGGGGTCTGGGCGCCGCCCGCGACGGCCAGCCACAACGCAGATCAGCACAGCCCCGGGGCCGTACACCTGGCCAACATCCCCCGCTCCAGCATCTACCGCGACGGCGACCCCACGCACGGCCAGAACTTCCAGTCCGACATCGCGTTCACCGGCCGGTACGCCCTCGCCGGCAACTACAACGGCCTGCGAGTCATCGACATTTCCGACCCGGCACATCCGACCGTGGTCCGCGATCTCTGGTGTCCGGGACCGCAGAATGACGTCTCCGTCTGGGGCGACGTCATCGTCATGTCCGTCGACGAGGTGCGGACCAATTCAAGTTGCACCTCCCAGCGGGCGGTGCCGCAGACCGATCCGGACGCCTGGGAGGGCCTGCGGATCTTCAGCCTGAGCCAGCTGCTCGCCGCCACCCCGGACCCCGACGGGTTCACCCGGGTGGAGCCGGTCGGCGCGGTGTTCACCAAGTGCGGCTCCCACACCCACACCGGCATCCGCGACGGTAACCGGGTCATCGTGTACGTGGCGTCGTACTCGCTGCGCTCCGGCCCGCGGTGCGGCCCGGAGAACGCCGCGACGTACGGCTACGACCCGTTCCACCGGCAGATCTCCGTGGTCGAGGTGCCGCTGGCCAACCCGGCCGCCTCGCACGTGATCGGTGAGCCGAAGGTGAACATGCCGTTGTTCACCGACCTGGTGCCGTTCGGGTTCAACCCGCTCGGCGGCTGCCACGACATCCAGGTGTACCCGAGCAAGGGGCTGGCCGCGGCGGCCTGTGCCAGCGTCGGACAACTCTGGGACATCTCCGACCCGGCGCACCCGGACACCCTGCACCCGAAGTGGGTGGTCGACGAGCCGGACGTGCAGTTCTACCACTCGGCCGCGTTCACCTGGGACGCCAACGTGGTGATCTTCGGTGACGAGGTGGTCTTCGAGAGCAACTGCAGCGGACCGCAGGGGCAGATCTGGTTCCACAGCAAGGCGAGCGGTGCGACGCTCGGCTCGTTCCAGATCCCCCGCGTACAACCCGAGGAGCAGTACTGCTCGGCGCACATCTTCCACGTACTGAAGACCGATCCCGGCGAGTACCGCCTGGTGTCCTCCTGGTACTCGGGCGGGGTCACCGTGGTCGACTTCGCCGATCCGGCGAACGCCGAGGAGGTCGCGTACTACGACCCGGCGCCACCAGCCGGTGACACCGAGGGCCTTTGGTCGGCGTACTCCTACAACGGATTCGTCTACAGCAACGGGCTGTTCCGCGGCTTCGACAGCTACTTCATCCCGCAGGCGCGAGCCGGCGGCAAGAAGCTCACCGAGTTCAACCCGCAAACCCAGTAGTCAGACATCGGCGGCCCCGGGGGATTCGGACACCTTCCCGGGGCTGCCCCACCATGACGCCCTCGCAGCTAGGAGGCAGCAATGATGCTGCATCGCAAGGGCCTCCTCGCGCTCGCGATCGTGGCGGCCGGAGTGCTCACCGCTCCGTCCGCCGCGGTCGCCAACCACGCGACTCGGCCACACACCGACAACATGCACGCCAAGGGCCACAGCGCCCATCCCGCCACGTTCCTCGGCGAGCCGGACGGCGTACGCCACATCAGCTCCGACATCGCCTTCTGGGGCAATCTGGCGTTCAACGGCAACTACGACGGCTTCCGGATCATCGACATCTCCGACCCGGACGACCCGCAGGAGATCATCCACCAGGGTTGCAACGGCGACCAGGGTGACATCTTCGTCTGGGGCGACATCCTGGTGCGGTCGTGGAACTCCAAGAAGCTCACCGACCGGGACTGCGACGGCCACACCGTGCCGGCCGGTTGGGAAGGCGTACACGTCTTCGACATCAGCGATCTGAGCAACCCCGAACTGGTCGCCTCGGTCGAGCTGCCGTGCGGCTCGCACACCCTCACCGGCGCGCGGGACGGCAACCGGCTGATCGTCTACAGCAACAACTCCAGCAGCTCCGGGTGCGGCGTCGGGCTGGACCTGGCGGGGCAGAACGCGCTCGGCGCGTTCATGGACATCATCTCGGTGCCGCTGGACAACCCAGCCGGCGCACAACTGCTGCGCCGGGAGCCGGTCGCCGGGCCGGCCGACCCGACCGTACGCACCGGCTGCCACGACGCGGGCCTGATCCTGGGTACGGTCAACCTGGCCGCCTGCGCCAGCAATGACAGCGTGAACGTCTTCGACGTCGGAGCCAACGCGCATCTGGGCGGCAGCCTCGCAGATCCTGAGCTGCTGTACACGGTCCAGGAGCCCGGGGTCGACGGACACGCCGGACGGTGGCACTCCGCGTCCTTCACCTGGGACGGCAAGGTGCTGATCCTGGGTTGGGAGCCGGGCGGCGGTGCCGCACCCGAGTGCGAGTCGACCGACCCGGCGGTCAAGAAGAGCGCGTTCTTCTACGACGCGGCCACCGGCGCCAAGCTCGGCCAGTGGACGCTACCCCGTGCCCAGGACGGCGTCGCGGAGAACTGCACCATCCACAACTACAACGTGGTCCCGCTGCGCACCGGCCGGTACATCCTGGTCAGCGGCAACTACCAGGCCGGCACCTGGGTCACCGACTTCACCGACCCGGCCAACCCGGTGACACTCGGCTGGTCCGACCCACCCGCCATCGACCCGCCCGACCTCGGCGGGGCCTGGTCGTCGTACTGGTACAACAACTTCATCTACGAGTCGAGCATCACCGAAGGTCTCAACGTGTTCCGCTTCAGTGGCCTGGAGACCGCCGGCGCGGTCCGGCTCGGACACCTCAACCCGCAGACCCAGGAGTTCTCGATCGGCTGAGACCGCTCAGGCTCGCCGTCGACGCTTGCCTGTCCGGGCTGCGTCGGCGGCGGACCCGGGACCCTCCGAGGTGCGCGGCCAGGCCGGCTGCCGGGTCGGCTCGCCCGGCAGATCCGCGGTGAGCGCCGCCAAGTCAGCGCGAGTGACCGCACTGAAGGCGGCGTCGGTGCGGATGGCCAGTTCGTCGAGTGTGAGCCGACCGTCAATGGCGAGACGTTGCAGCAGGTCGATGGCGCGCCGCCGGTCGTCGTACCCGGCGTTGATCCGGGGTTCCATCACCGGCTCCTCCACAGCTACCTCGGTTTCATGTTATGTCCGCGGGGGTGTGGCCGGCCACGGAGTCGGTCATTCCGCGCACACCGCCTCCGGGGCCGCGGCAGGTAAACCCTTCATCGACGGGTTTCACTGTCCGGAGCGCGTTGGTCGTGCCACAGTCGGGCTGAGTCTCGTTGCGTGCAGGAGGTGCATCGTGAGGCGAGCAGGCAAGGGCGCCGCCGCCGCGGCCGTGGTAGTCGCGGTGATCTTCGCGTCCGGTTCCCCAGTGAGTGGTCACGTCGACCAGAACGGCGACGACGTGGCGTTCCACATCCACAAGAAAGGTGATGACGAAAGTCAACATGGCGGCACCGAGGGACATCTGCCGCCCGTGTCGAACAACGTCGATCTGGTGTCGAAGTTGCGACTGACCAACGAGCCCGGGCGGATCGCCGACGTGGGCGAGCTCAACGGGTTCGCCTACCTGGCCTCGTACGCCGAGCCGGTCTGCACCAAGAAGGTCGGCTTCATCTCCAGCCACACCGACAGCTACGTCTCCGAGGGCATCCAGGGCGTCTCGGTCGATACCGCGTACTTCAAGGGCGACCTGTTGTTCTACAACAACGAGGCGTGCGACAAGAACGGCATCGGCGGCCTGACGATCGTGGACGTCACCAATCCGCTCAAGCCGAAGAAGCTGGTCGAAGGCGCCGGCGACTTCACCCTCAAAGGCAAGAGCCAGCGCCACGCGAACGAGATCCACAGTGTCTTCGCCTGGTACGACGCGGCGACCCGCAAGGCGTACGCCATCATCGTCGACGACGAGGAAGCGCTCGACGTGGACATCCTCGACGTCACCGACCCGAGCCACCCGAAGCTGATCAAGGAGACCGGCCTGCAGGACTGGCCGAGCGCGGTCAGCAACGGTCTCGGCAACGAGAACTTCTTCCACGACCTGTGGGTACGCAAGTTCGGCAACCGGTGGATCGCGATGCTGTCGTACTGGGACGTCGGCTGGGTGAAGCTGGACGTGACCGACCCGGCGAACCCGGTGTTCATCGACGACTCCGACTACGCCGTCGAGGACCCGGAATTCCCGGGAATGAGTCCACCCGAGGGCAACGGACACCAGGGCGACTGGAACCGCTCCGGGCAGTACTTCGTCGGTACGGACGAGGACTTCGCCCCGTACCGCACCGGTCCGTTCTCGATCACGACCGGACCGAACGTCGGTGACTACGCCTCGGTGAGCATCGGCGGGGCCGCCTCCCCGGCGTTGCTGCCGGACCGCAAGCTCAACGGCCCGACCGCCTACGTCGGGTACGCGTGCAACACGTCCCAGCCGGTCCCGCCCGCGTCGAGCATCGACTGGGGAACCTTGGCGCCCGGTGAGGAGAAGATCGCGGTGGTCCAGCGCGGACCGTCCGGCGACCCGGAGAACACCGAAGAGGCGTGCTTCCCGGGTGAGAAGGGCGCCAACGCGATCGCCGCCGGCTACGACGCCGTGGTCTACGTGCAGCGGCACCTCGGTGACCCGGCGCAGGACAACGACCCGCCGTTCTGCGGCTCGGGCGGATTCCCGGCGAGCCCGCCGATCGTCGGGGTGTGCACCACCCACGGCGCCTTCCACAAGATGTTCGACTCCGAACCGCACTACGAGCTGCCGTACGTGGCGGGTACCGAGCCCGCGCTCGGCGCCACGGGTGAGCGGGTCTCGATCGAGGCCAGCTTCGACGGGTGGGGCTACATCCACCTGTTCGACGCCGGCAGCCTCACCGAGCTGGACACGTACGCGATCCCGGATTCCAAGGTGGAAGCGAACGCGTTCGGGAAGGGCGCTCTGTCGGTGCACGAGGTCGAAGGCGACCCCAACAGCGACGCGCTGATCCACTCCTCGTACTACGCGGGTGGTTACCGGGCCCTGAAGATCCAGGACGGGCAGCTGGTCGAGGTGGGTGCGTTCATCGACCAGGGAGGCAACGACTTCTGGGGCCTCGACCCGATCAGCGTCAACGGGCAGACGTACGTGCTGCTGTCCGACCGTGACTACGGCCTCTACATCGTCAAGTACACCGGAGGCTGACGCTCACCGCGCCGCGCAAAGGAGCGCCGCCGGCACCGTCCAGTTCGGACAGTCGCCGGCGGCGCTCCTTTTTGATCTTTACCGGATCCAGAACACCTGGGTGAGTACGTGGTTGCCGTTGCCGAGGTCGAGCTGGTAGATCGAGAAGCCCGCGGCGCGGGAGCCGGCGACCTGGCGGCCCCAGCTCGACGGGCTGTTGCCGACACCGGCCGACGGAACGGCGGCGGTCTGGTCGACGGTGGAGAACGAGTCGAGGTGGCTGTAGATGGTCACCAGTTCGTCGTAGTCGTGCTGGTTGGGGTGCTGGTTGGTGCTCGGGTCGCTGGTGTAGTCCATGCAGGTGCCGAGGTTCGGATTGTTGAAGTCCTCGTCCTGGTGGTCGAGACCGAACGTGTGCCCGACCTCCTGGCACGACACCAGATTCCGCCACGCGGTGGTGTTGTACGTGGCGGTGTTGAAGTACGTGTCGTTCAGCTTCACCGTGCCCTGCGTGATGTGGACACCGCCGGTGATCCAGATCGACGCGATGCCGAGCCAGCCGTTGTTGCCGTACGTGGCGTTGCAGACCTCCACCCGCCCGGTGGTGGCGTTGCAGCGCTTGGGGCTCTTCGCCTGCCCCGCGACGATCGTGGTGTCCAGCACCGTGGATTTGCTCCAGTCGCTGGACGTGGTGGCCAGGATCGAGTCCCACTGCGAGGACACGTTGTCACCGAGCTTGACCGTGAACGGGTTCGCCGTACGTGCCCAGTGGTAACCGCCCCACGAGTGGTTGGCCTGGGACACGGACGGGAACAGGACGATCGCTAACGCCGTCGTGACGGCAATGGCGAACAGTCGGCGCATGGGTGCGCTCCTTCCGGTGCGTCGAGCCCAGTAGGGACGACCCCGAGTCACCACCGGACCACGAACAAAGGGTGTTCGCACCGTGGCAGCGTGTTGCAGCAATCGACAACCCTCGATGTAGCAACCCTGGACGAAACCGGGAAAACCCTCGGTCATCGGAAGGCTGGGCGCCGCCCCCGACGGCCTTTCAGTCCGTCCACCTGGGTCATTGAGAGGGTCGCGACCGGTCAGCACTCATGGTCGGTGAAGCCGGCGTACCCGTGGTGCATGCCGGGGTTGTGCTCGCCGCCGAACCCCATGTTCTGTGTGCACATCACGACGTGCTGGCCGTAGTCGCGGCCGGTGGCGGTGTCCGCTGACGCCGCGGCCGGAGCCAGCCAGATCGTCGCGGTGACGGCGCCGAGCACCGCAAGGCTTCGTAGCAGTTGTCGCGTCACGGTTCCATCCCCTTGTCCGGTACGGGCTTGTGGGTGTTCATGCGGAACAGCACAGTCGCGGCGACGGTGAGGCCGCCGAGCCATGCCAGGGCTGTCAGAAGTGGTCCGGTGGTGTCGAAGCCGTTGGTGAGGGCGCCGTCGATGGCGACCCGGGTGGCGCCGTACCCGGGAAGGTAGGTCGCCCACGTGGCGGGTTCGCCGCGCAGCATGGGGCTCTGCGCTATGCCCAGGTCGAGGAACGGTACTCCGAACGCGACGAACACGCCGGCGACCTTGCCGAAGATCGGTCCTAACAGGACGCCGAGCATCGCGTACGTGAGGGCGAGCAGGACGTTGCCGGCGGCGTACACGACCCACCGGTGGGCGTCGAAGACGGTGGCGGTGACCGCAAGCGCGACCGCCGTGGTGAGCAGCGCCGCGGCCGCGATGACGGAGATCCGGGCGGCGAGCAACGCGCCGGGTCGCATCCCAGCGAGGGTGAGTCGTTGGTCCCCGGACCGGGCATCGAGCAGCATGAACATCCCGATCAGCGCGGCCAGCGACGCGATCGCCGACGGGGCCATGGTGCCGGCGTGGATGTCGGCGGGGTCGAAGGCCTGGCGGAGCGTCCGCCCGTGCTCGACCACCGTGATCAGCATGCTCCCGTGCGGGGTGATCGCGGCGGACAGAACGATGTACACCGCCGGCACCACGGCGAGCAGCACCCACAGCACGGGGTTGCGCCGCCAGTCCAGCCACCCGGCCCGTACGGCGGCCGCGAGCTGGTCGGTACGGCTGCCTGGCGTCCGCGGGTGCCGGCGGCGGGCGGCGTGGGTGGTGCGGGCGACCACGGCGAAAGCGATCACGGCGGCGCCCAGGGTCCAGGCCAGCGCCCAGCCCAGGTCGCCGATCCGGCCGCCGTGCCGCGACGGCAGGTCGACCAGCCACAGTGAGGTGAAGTGTGTTGGGAAGGCGCGCATCAAGCGTCCGTCGGGGGAGCTCAGGGTAGGGCCGAAGAACACGTCGATGATCCACACGAACATGATCAGTACGGTGCCGTTGACCGGGTTGCGTACGGTCGCCCCGACCACCGCGCCGATCGCCAGGTACGTCACCGCGAACATCAGCGTGCCGGTTGCCACCCGGGCGGGCGAGTCGACGCCGGTGCGTACCGCCAGGGCGGTCACGGCCGCGGCGCTGGCGAGGACCGCGAGCAGCAGCCCGGTCGCCAGCCGCGCGGTGACCATCGTCGCCGCCCGCATCCCGGCGATCACCAGACGCCGGTCGGTGTCCCGGGCGGCGGAGACCTGGAAGTACATCGCCAGCGCTGCCAGGAACCCGGCCGCCCAGCCGGCCGTGGCGGTCTCCACCGGCGGCCCGCCGCCCGCGCCACCGAGCAGCTTCGCCGCGTCGGCCAGCGGACCCGCGGCGACAAGCACGAACACCACCGGCACCAGGACCAGCACCAGCAGGTTGACCGGGTTGCGGGCATAGTCGGCCAGGAACCGGCGGACCAGGACGGCAGCGCTCATCGGGCACCCGCTTCGATCGGGCCGGCCCAGCCGGTCTCGGCCAACGGCGTCGTCACGCCGTCGCGTACCTCCACGATCCGGTCGAACCGGTCCGCGTCGGTCACGAAGTGGCTGATGATCAGCACGGTGCGGCCGGCAGCGCGGCGGGCTTCGACCAGCTTCCAGAACTTCTGGTACGTGTCGAAGTCGAACCCCGCGTACGGCTCGTCCAGCAGCAACAGCTGGGGGTCGGCCAGCAGCGCCAGTCCGAGGTTCAGTTTGGACAGCGTGCCGCCGGAGAGCTGGTCGGCGGGGGTGGTGGCGTACCGGGCGAAGCCGAGCACCTCGTACAGCTCGCGTCGCCGCTCGTGCTCCTCGGTGCTCGTCATGCCGTACGCGTGCCCGAACAGGTCGAAGTGCTCGTCGCAGGACAGCCGCCCGTACACGAGAGGCTCCTGCGGGCAGTAGCCCAACTGGCCGGAACGGGCGATGCCGCCGGCGTCGGCCGCGAGCTCCCCGACCAGGATCTTCATCAGCGTCGACTTGCCCGAGCCGTTCTCGCCGACCAGCCCGACCACCTCACCGGGGTACAGGGTGACCTCGGCGCCCCGCAGCACCGACAGCCGCCGCCGCAGCCAGCCCCGCCGGTAGGACTTCTCGATCCCGGTCGCGGTCAGCACCGGCGCGCTGGTGACCTTCTCCGGTGTCAGGGAAACGGTGGTGGTGTCCATGTCGGGTCTCCCGGTGTTTGTCGGCCGCTCGGTCGGGTGAGCCAATCCACCTCACTGTCTCGTCACCACCGACCTTCGTCCGGTCATACCCCCCGGGGGTAGGGGCATCGGCCCTGACAGGACCCGGGTCGGACGGCCCGGTCACCGGGACGTTGGACAATGCCCCAAACACAAAGAACTTCCCGTACGCGGTGCGAATCGCGCTCGACTCACACCACGCCGGGAAGTCCTCGACCCAGGACCGTGACGGCTTACGCGACCGCTACGCCGCCCAGGTGATGATGGTGACCCGGTTGCCCGTCCGGATGCTGCTGGTGCCGGCGGCCGCGGCCGAGTCGCCGTGCCCGTAGATCAGATCGAGCTGGTCGAAGTCGTGCTGGTTGGGGTGCTGGTTCGTGCTCGGATCGTTGGTGTAGTCCATGCAGGTGCCGAGGTTCGGATTGTTGAAGTCCTCGTCCTGGTGGCCGAGACCCCAGTCGTGGCCGACCTCCTGGCACATCACCAACTGACGCATCTCCGCGCTGTCGCCGCCGAGGTACGAGTCGTTCATCTTCGCCGTACCCCAGGCGATGTGTTCGCCGGACGAGTCGGTGTTGATCTCCGCCAGTCCGGCCCAGCCGTTGCTGCCGTACCCGTAGTTGCAGACCCGTACGGCGCCGGTGATCGCGGGGCAACTCGACCTGGTGCCGTCGGAGTCGTCGTCGGCCACGAGAGTGTTCTCGAGAACGTCACTCTGGTTCCAGTCGGCGTTCGCGGTCGACAGTGCGCCGTCCCAGTCGGAACTGACGCTGTCGTGTACTTCGACCTGGACCGGTCCGCTTCGAGCCCAGTGGTAGTTGCCCCAACTGTGATCTGCCTGGGCGGGCGACGAGAACAACCCGACGACCGCTGTGGCCAGGGCGACGGCGACGCCGGCATCGCGTACTCGCATTGCACTGCCTCCTCGTGAAGGGGTGGTGAGGCGCAGTCGACGAGAGGTGAAAACGCCTCACGAGGGCGTGTCAGAGGAAGGCTATGAGTTGCCCAGAACGGGAAGAAGACCCCGTACCCTATCTATAGCCCTTGATGCGGGCTTAAAAGGATATTAAGGGCGGCCGCGGCGCGCGGGACACCTTGTCGAACGCGGTCAGGCAAGCGCGGCAAAGGAGAAGTCGCGGATCCCGCTAGCCGTGCGCTGGCAACTCGTCCATGACGGCGATCCTGCACAGGTCGTAGACCTTCGATACCGTTCCGTCGGCTAACGACGCCTCTGAGCGCCTGGGTGCGCCCGCCGGGTCGCCCGGCTGAAACCGCTCGGCGCGGTGAAAGGCTGACGCGACCGCCGTCACGTCGTCGCGTCGTGCTCGCCGCTCCCCCGCAGTACCGCCTGCCGCGCCGAGTCCCGCAGCGCGACCACCGCCGGCCAGTCCTGGCCCGTCGGCGCGATCGGATCCTCGACCCGTACCTCGATCCCGCCGCGCCGCGGGACGTACTGATCCGACCGCAGCACGGTCCGGGTGCCGCGGATCCCGATCGGCAACACGGGTACGCCGGTCTGCACCGCGACGGCGAACGCGCCGAGGTGGAAGTGCCGCAGCCCGGGCGGGACCGAGATCGCCCCCTCCGGGAAGAACACCACACTGTCGCCGGACGCGACCGTACGGGCGATCGGGTGGACGTCCGGGGTCCCGGGTTGCGGGTGCCGGCGTTCCACGAAGGCGCAGCCCAGCCGTCGCAGCAGCGGCCCGGCGAGGGGCCGGTTCGCGAAGTCCGCTGCCGCGACGAAGGTGATCGGGCGGGGCGCGGCGAGCAGCAGCGCCAGCCCGTCGAGGTAGCTCGCGTGGTTGGCGACGATCACGTACGGACCGGGGTCGGCGAGGTGGCCGGCGCCGGCGGTGGACAGCCGGGTCCCGGTCGCCCAGCCGAGCAGCCGTGCCGCGCCGCGGATCGCGTGCCATCGCCACGCCGGCCGGGGCAGCGCCACCACCGCCAGCCACGCCAACGGTGCCACGACCAGGAAGACCAGCCAGGCGTACGCCGCGAACAGCCCGTCGTACGCCGCCCGCCGCCAGCGGCGCAGCTGCGGCAAGCCCCCGTTCCAGGCGAACCGGACCAGCTGCCACCAGCTCGGCGCGGCTGGTCTGGTGAGCTCGCCGGACTCGTACCGGGCCCGGCCGGCGGCGCGCCGGACCTTGCCGCTGGAGGTCTTCGGTACGGTGCCCGGCGGCGCCAGCACCACATCATCGGCCGGTACGCCGAGCAGGTCCACGGTGATCGCCCGGATCCGGCCGCGCAGCTCGGTCAACTCGTCCGGGTCCCGTACCCGGGTCTCGGCGAGCAGCACCAGCCGTTCGGTACCGGAGTGACGGTCCGTGGCGGGGAACGCCACGACGCAGCCCTTGCGGACGCCGGGCAGCTCGCCGACCGCGTCCTCCAGCTCGGCGGGGTGCAGGTTGCGGCCGGCGCGGATGATGATGTCCTTGGCGCGGCCGGTGACGTACAGGTCGCCGCCGGCGAGGTAGCCGAGGTCGCCGGTGTCGATCCACTCGCCGTGTCGCAGCCGGCGGGTCTGCTCCGGTGCCCGGTAGTACCCGCTGGTCGCGGACGGACCGGCGAACTCGATCCGCCCCTCCCGCCGCTCCTCGAGGACCTGCCGCCCGGGGTCGACGATCCGCACCTGGTAACCCGGCAGCGGCCGCCCGCACCCCACGTACGAGTTCGTGTCGGTGCTGTCCGCCGGCGCCGGGTCCGCTCGGCCGAGGCGTACCAGGGATTCCCGGTCGATCACGTCGACCGGAGGTGTCCGGCCGGGCGGCGGGAACGTCACGCCGAGGGCCGCCTCGGCCAGGCCGTACACCGGAGCCATGGCCTCGGGCCGGAACCCGTACCCGGCGAACCGTGCGGAGAATCGGCGCACGGTGCGGGGGTTCACCGGCTCGGCGCCGTTGAAGGCCAGCCGCCACGAGCTCAGGTCCAGCCCGGCGAGCGCGTCGTCGGGGATGCGCAGGCACAGCTCGTACCCGAAATTGGGGGCCGCGGAGAGCGTGGCGCGATGGTGGTGGATCGCCCACAGCCAGCGGGACGGGCGGGACAGGAAGTCCGTCGGCGGCATCACCACGAACGCCATGCCGTGGTAGAGGCTGCCGAGGAACGCGCCGATCAGCCCCATGTCGTGGTAGAGCGGCAGCCAGCTGACGAACAGGTCCGACGGAGTCGCGTGGGCCGCCGTACCCATGGCTCGGAGGTTCGCCAGCAGGTGGGCGTGGCTGAGCACCACGCCCTTCGGCTCGCCGGTGCTGCCCGAGGTGTACTGCAGGAACGCGACGTCTTCGGGCTTGCCGGCGTCGAGCCGGCCGGCGTCCGGGGTGCCGGACAGCAGCGCCGGGTCGAGGATCCGGCGCAGCTCGTCCGCCCGGGCGCGTACCAGCCGGGCCAGGTTGCGCGCCTCGGGGACGGTGACCAGCGCGACCGCTCCGGCGTTGTCGAGGATCCGGGCCTGGCGCAGCAGGTGCTCCTCCAGCCGGTCCGGTCGCGCCGGCGGATACAACGGGACCGGGATCGCTCCGGCGCAGCCGATGCCGAGGAACGTCGCGAAGTAATCCATGCCGGTCGCCAGCATGATGCCCACCCGGTCGCCGTACCCGACTCCCTGCTGGGCGAGCGCTTCGGCGATTTCGAGGGTACGGCCCGCCAGGTCCGCGTACGTCGCTTCCACCGGCTCCGCCCCGCCGTGATCGAGGACCCGCAGGTAGACCTGGTCGGGGTGCGCCGACACGTGCCACGCCAGCACCTCACCGAGCGTGCCCGCCTGGCGAGGTGGGGTCCTCGTGCCGGTGGCTTCGCGGCGCCACCGCGGCCCCGTCTGCTGTCCGGACGGCAGCAGTGCGCCGGTACCCGCCTCGGCGATCAGGTCCACCCAGTCGGCCACGGTGCTGCCGCGGGTCAACGCCTGGTCGGGCAGCCGTACCCCGCAGTCGCGCTCCAGGCGTACCCGCAGTTCCGCGATCGAGAGGCTGTCCAACCCCAGCTCGGTGTCGAGTTCGCTGTCGAGGCGTACCTCCGAGGCGGCGGTGCCGCTGTGCAGCTCGGCAACCAACTGCCGGAAGGTCCGCAGCACCACGGCTGTCGTGTCAGGCGGCTCGCCGACAGGACCGCCGCGGCTCGGTGCACCGGTCACACCTGAATCGTCGCTCCGGCGCGCCGCGCCCGGAAGAGCAGCGGTCAGCCGGGAATCCCCGAACCGGCCGTACGTTCGAAGATCAGGCTGGTCTGGGCGTTGGCGACGTCGGGCTGGCTGGTGATGTGGTCGAGCAGGAATTCCCGCAGCGCGTGGGCGTCGGCGCGGGCCACGTGCACCAGGAAGTCGTCGCTGCCGGCGATCGTGATCACGGACAGTACCTCCGGCAGGCGTGCCACCGACTGCTCGAAAGACTTCACCACGTCCCGGCGCAGGGGCCCTACCCGGGTGGGGCGCCGCCGAAGCCGATCTCGTTGCCGTCGGGGTCGCGGTAGATCACCTTGCGCACACCGTTTCCGTACGTCTCCCGTGTGGCGGGTTCGATTCCTCGGGCGCTGATGCTCTCGACCCGCTCATCGAGGTTGTCGACGAACACCGTGTGCAGCGCATGGCCGGCGCGCTCGGGCAGCACCTCGACGTACAGGTATCGATGCTCGGCGAGCTCCCACACCGCCTCCGTCGCGTTCGGCAGGAACGCGGGTTCGCAGCCCAGCAGCCGCTCATACCAGGCGAGGGCGCGCTGGTAGTCGCTCACCGGCAGGCCTGCGAAGAGGTCGAGCGCCACGCGTTCACGCTAACCGAAGTCGTGGGACGTTCACGCGGAGAACCGCCGTGCGGTCGGTGCCCTCGAGTTCGCCGTCCGATGGTGTCCTCGGCGCCCCGCCGAGCTCGTCGACGGCGTCGCTGCCCGGGCCATCAAGTACGCCCGATCCGTGCCGGATCGTTGGTGGCGGCGAGGAGCCATGCTCATACATCGCGCCGTTTCAGCACCACGGCCGCGCCGAGGAGGGCGAGCGTGATCAGCCCGGCGAAGTAGAGCCCTCCGGTGAGTGGTGAAAACAGCCCGTCGCCGTGGCGCACGATCTGCTGACCGGCGAGGAACGGCAGCCAGCGTGCCTGGTCGGTACGCAGGCCCAGCGCGGCAAGCGGTTCCACCATCCAGGGCACGGCGACCAGACCCACCAAGGCGGCGGTGAGGCTCGACACGAGAGTGCCGACCGCCAGTCCGGCGAGGGCGTACAAGGCGACCAGCAGTGTCATCCGCCCGATCGACGCGGCCAGGGCCGGGTTGATGAGGTACTCGATCGGCACTCGTTCGCCAAGTCCGATCTTCCCGAGCACGGCGGCGGTCGCTCCGGCGACCACCGCCGTCAGGGCGGCCGTGCCGGGGACCACCACGGCCTTGGCGCACAGCAGTGGCAGGCGGCTCGGCACGGCGGCGACGGCCAGGTCGAGGGTGCGGTGGCGGTACTCGTGCCCCATCGCCATGGCGCCGAGCACGATCGCCACGAGCGGCAGGAAGACTCCGGTGCCGGACACGGCCGCGGCGAACTGACGGGCCGTCAGGGCCGGGACGTCGATGATGGTGCCGGCCAGATAGGCGATGAACCCGGTGAGGGCGACACCGGCGCTGGCCAGGAGCCAGGTGGAACGGAGGGTACGCAGCCGCGTCACCTCGTAGCGGATTGCGGTGGTCATCGTGGAGCCTCCTCTGTGGTGGATGTGAACTCGGCGGCGCCGTCGGTGACCTCGAAGAAGGCCTCTTCGAGGCTGGCCGCGCGGGTGGTGAGTTCGCGCAGCGGTAGCTGTTCGCGGAACGCGATTTCGGCGACCTGTTCCTGCGGTACGCCGCGGACGAGCAGGGTGTGCGGTTCCGGCCGGTCGACCACGGCCCCGACCATGGTCAGTGCGCCGGCCAGACGGTCGTCTTCTGTGGTCCGTACCAGGACGGAGGTGCCGGACGCGGCGGACACGAACTCCGCGACCGGGGCCTCGGTGATGAGCCGTCCCCGGCCGATGACGACGAGGTGGTCGGCGGTCTGCGCCATCTCGGCGAGCAGGTGGCTGGAGAGGAAGACGGTCCGGCCGTCCTCGGCGAGTTGGTGCAGCAGCCCGCGCAGCCAGGTGATTCCCTTCGGATCCAGGCCGTTCGTCGGCTCGTCCAGGATCAGCGCTTCGGGATCGGGCAGCAGGGCCGTGGCCAGACCCAGCCGCTGCGCCATGCCGAGCGAGAACCCCTTCGGCCGCCGGTTCGCGACCTTCGCCAAGCCGACCAGCTCGAGCACCTCGTCAACCCGCCGGTACGGCACTCCGCAGAGCGTCGCCGCCATCCGCAGGTGGTTGCGTGCCGTACGACCCGGGTGGAAGCTCTTCGCCTCGAGCAGCGCGCCGACCCGGCGCATCGGGGCGTCCAGATCCTGATAGCGCTGCCCGTCGTAGCGGACCTCGCCCGCGTCCGGCCGTACCAGCCCGAGCATGGTGCGCATCGTGGTCGACTTGCCGGCCCCGTTGGGACCGAGGAACCCGGTGACCCTGCCGGGGCGTACCCGGAACGTGAGGTCGTCGACGGCGACGGTGGCGCCGTACCGTTTACGTACCCCGGTGACCGTGATCTCCATGGTGGTTTCTCCTTTCGTGGGTACGCATCGAGCCTCGGCCGCCGACAGCCCCGGCACCTCCGCCGCGATAGCGGTCTTCGCGATCCCCCGCCGGGCGGGCGCCTCCCCCTCGTGGCGGAGGATCGATCGGCTCGGAGGGGGAGGGATGCGGGCACGGCCGGGCCTACCGTGGAGGCGTGACTGAGCCGTCCACCCCGTTCCGGTGGTCGCCCCGGCGGACCCTGCTGGCAGACATCGCCGTGGCGGGTCTCGTCGCGCTGGTCAGCGTCATGGAGCTGGTCATCGGCGGAGCGCTGATGCTCAGCATGGGCGTACCGATCGGGTGGCTGATCGTCGTCGGTGTGCTCAACCTCGCCACCGCTGCTGCGCTCCTGGTACGGCGACGCCGACCGATCGCCGTGTTCGCCATGGTGATCGTCGCCGGGGTCGTGGTCGGGTTGGCTCCGCATAGCGCGAGTGGGGTTCCGCTGATCGCCGCACTCGTGGCCCTCTACACGGTGGCGGCCTGGCAGCCCGGACGTCGCATCGCCTGGGTGGCGCTCGGCGCCGCAGTCGTTGCCACCGTGCTTCGGCGGCTGCCGGACGTGCCGGACTCGTGGGGCATCACCACCGCCGAGGTCGCGGTGGTGGTGGCGGTGTGGGTGTGGGGGCGGAGTCGGAGCCTCCGCAGGGCGTACGTCGAGTCGCTGGAGCAGCGGGCGCGCTACCTGGAGCAGGCACGTGAGGCCGGGACCAGGGCGGCGATCGCCGAGGAACGGACCCGGATCGCCCGGGAGCTGCACGACGTCGTGGCCCACCACGTGAGCGTCATGACGGTCCAGGCCGGCGCCGGCAGCCGGAAGGCCAGGCGGGAGGGTTCGGCCACCCAGGACAACCTCGCCGCGATCGAGCACACCGGACGGGAGGCGCTCGGTGAGCTACGCCGCCTGCTCGGCGTACTGCGGGCGGACGGCGACGGCGGGCCGCCGGACTACCGGGAACCGCACAAGGGACTCGCCGACCTCCCGGAACTGGTCGGTCATGCCCGGGACGCGGGTCTGGACGCCGAACTGAAGGTCGAAAGGAGCGGCGGTCCCGACGGAGTGGACGCGGGCGTCGGCCTGACCGCGTACCGGATCGTCCAGGAGGCCCTCACCAACGTGGTCAACCATGCCGGTCCCACCCGGGTACGGGTGGTGGTCCGCAACGACCGGGACGCGCTCGACATCGACGTGATCGACGACGGCCCCGCGTCGGCACCCCCACCCGGCCAACGCAATGGATCGGGGCACGGCCTGCTCGGCATGCGGGAGCGGGTCGCGATGCTCGGCGGCGAGCTCGCCGCAGGACCACGACCTGGGGGTGGGTTCGAGGTCCACGCCCGGCTCCCGGCACGGGAGGCGAGGTGAAGCCGATCCGGGTGCTCGTCGCGGACGACCAGCCGCTGATCCGCGCCGGATTCCGGGCCATCGTCGACGACGAACCCGACCTGTCCGTGGTGGGCGAGGCGTGGGACGGCGAGGGGGCGGTGCGGCTCGCCGGCTCACTGCAGCCGGACGTCGTGCTGATGGACGTACGGATGCCCCACCTCAACGGCATCGAGGCGACCCGGCGGATCGTGGCCGAAGGCGACCGCTCCCCGCGGGTGCTGATCCTGACCACCTTCGACCTCGACGAATACGTGTACGACGGCCTGCGCGCCGGGGCCAGCGGTTTTCTTCTCAAGGATGTGCCGCCGGACGACCTGGTGGCCGCGATCCGAATCGTCGCGAACGGTGACGCCATCGTCGCCCCGGCCATCACCCGGCGGCTGCTCGACCGGTTCGCCGCGAAGCTGCCGTCCGGACCCGGCGAACCTGCGCCGCGGGCCGTCACCACGCTCACCGAACGGGAACGCGAGGTTCTCGTTCTCGTGGCCCGTGGGCTGTCCAACGCCGAGATCGCCAGAGAGCTCTTCGTGGGTGAGGCGACCGTGAAGACGCATGTCGGTAACGTCCTGGCGAAGCTCGGCGTGCGCGACCGGGTGCAGGCGGTGGTGTTCGCGTACGAGTCAGGAGTCGTACGCCCCGGAGCCACCTGACGCCCTCAATGGTGGCCGGCTAGTTCTCGTAGGCCCCGGTTCGCCTCTGGCTGATCCGGCTGGATCAACGCTCGCGCCGCCGCTCGACGGGCGGTGCGGAACCGATAACGGTCATCAGCGATGACGTCGGCGGACTCGATGGCGATGTCGGTGCCGTGGCTCATCGCGATGCCGACATCGGCCTGCATCAAGGCGGGGGCGTCGTTGATGCCGTCACCGACCATCGCCACCCGCGCCACGTCGTACTGGCGGCGGGATCTCCCACCGAGCGGGGTTGGGCGAGGCTGGGTCAGCTGGACGCTTCCAGTTGGTCCTTGAGTAGCCGCAGGTGGTGGGCGTTCTGCCGTCTGACATAGCCGGCCATCAGCGGTGCCATCAGCTTCATGGGCCCTGCCAGCTCCGGCCGTGGACGCAGCGTTACCCGGGTGCTGTCACCCTCGGGGGCGAAGAGGATCTCTCCGACCGGCTTCGCCATGGCGGGCTTGTCGGCGCGAAACGCGATCCGCCGGTCTGGCTCATAGCCGGTGATCTCCAGTGTCGCCTTGACCCGCTGCCCTGGAACCTTGAAGACACACTCGTACGTGGTCCCGACGCCGCTGTCGGTCGCGGACAAGCGCCGCACCTGCTGGAAGTTCTTCTCCCAGGTCGGGTGGTTCTCGAAGTTGGAAACGTAGCGGAAGACGTCCGCGACGGCACGATTGATGACTGTGCTGGCCTCGATGTCGACTGCCATGTGCGCCTCCTGATCACGGGGCGTTACCACCCATCACACCATGGAGTAACCGGTGTCGCGCGCGTTATCGAGGAGCAGCAGGGGTCTTCCGACCGCCAGTGGTACCGGCCTCGTCGGGTTCGGCGGCGGTTGGCGCGGTGTTCGTCAGGCCGCCGTTGGGCGGTCCTGGTGGCGGCCGACTTATTCGGACACGCCGGCTGGGGCCTCGCTCACCGGCGAAAGCACGTCCTCACCACGCGGTCGTGCCCGGAGTGGTGCGGCGGGTTCGACCTGGCGGTCGGGCTGACTCTGCCGGGGTCGAGTTGACCTGGCGGGCGCCAGGCCGAGCGCCAGACCGGCGATGACCAGGGCCGCGCCGCCCAGTTCGGCGACAGCGGGCGTACCGAGGCCGAGAAGGACCGTGGTCACGATGGCGCCGGTCGGCACCACGCCGGCGAACAGGCCCGCACGGTCGGCGCCGAGGCGGGGCAGCGCGTCGTACCACAGGAAGAAGGCGACGGTGGTCACCGCGACGCTGAGGTAGAGCAGTCCGGCCGCCTCGCCCGGGGTCGGTGCCCGCAGCACACCGCCCCGGCCGAGCACTCCGCCCGCGATCAGCAGCATGGGTACGGCCACGCCCGCGGTGTACGCCGAGAGCCGTACCGGCCCGAGCTTCGGCAGGAGTGGGATCGCGAGCAGCGAGAAGCACGCTTCGCAGGCGAGGGCGCCGACGGCGTACAGAATGCCGGCGGTCGCTCCGACCTGCCTGGCGAGTCACGGATGTCGGAACAAAGCGTCCACGTTGGGGAGCTGGGCGAACCTGGTGAACGTTCCCGCGTCCGCGATCTCTCGGGCTGCCTCGAGGAGGCCGCCCCATGCCGCGCGCGCGAGCGTCCCGCCCACGCTGATGCGCCGCACACCGAGTGCCGCGGCCTCTGCGACGGTGATGAAGGGAGCGTTGATCAGCAGGTTCACCGGTTTCGGTGACACCGCGGCCACCACCGCCCTCACCTGTTTGACGGTTCCGATCCGGGGAGCGTAGAGACAGTCGGCACCAGCCTCCGCGTAGGCACGGAGCCGTCGGATCGTCTCGTCGATGTCCGGGCGCCCGACGACGAAGCCCTCGGATCGAGCGGTCAGAACGATGCCCATTCCGCTTTCGTCGATCGCTCGCCGCGCGGCCCGGATACGCTCCACGGCAAGCTCGAAGTCGTGGAGGGGTTCTGCAGCGTCGCGCGCGGAGTCCTCTATCGAAAGCCCTGCGATGCCCGTCGCAACGGCCAGCTTCACGTTCTCGTAGACCTGTTGCGGATCGGCCGCGTAACCATCTTCGAAATCCGCGTTCACCGGCAGCTCTACCGCATCGACGACGATCCTCAGGTGCTCGAGCGTCTCATCGAGCATGACCTGGTTGTCCGCACGACCGAGCGTCCAGGCAAAGCCGGCGCTCGTGGTCGCGAGCGCTTCAAAGCCCAGTTGCTCCAAAGCCCGCGCGCTTCCCGCGTCCCAGGGGTTGGGCATCACGAACGTGCCGGAGGAGTGCAAGCGATGAAATTCAGCGACCCGGCTGTCCTGCACGTTCATGCCGCACCTCCTCGGCGAGGACGCCACTCATCAGCACCCTAGACCACGTGCCGTCCGGCGGTCAGCGAAGCGATAACCGGATCTGCCGCTTATGGCGAGGCGTCATCGACCTCTGGCATGGGCTGGCAGTGACGCTCAGTGGACACAGCTCCCGCCCGCTCGTGCCGATGTGCGGGCGGGTCGCGAGCCTTCGGGTCATCCGAGATGCGCATACGCCCGCCGACGATGCAGCGCCTACCTCATCTCGGCCCAAGGCGCCTGGCGCAGGGCTCTGACTCGGTCGGTCCGGATATCAGGGCAGCGCAGCCGCCTTGCGCAGCAGTACCGACCGCTCGCGGGCGTTGCGGCACAGTCGGGCGGCGAGTTCCAGCTCGGCGCGTGCCTCGGCGGTGCGGCCGAGCCGGATGAGCAGCTCGCCGCGCACGCTCGGGAGCAGGTACGACCCCGGTAGGCGGTCGGACGCTACCAGCTCGTCCACAATAGACAGCGCCTGCTGTGGTCCATTCGCCATCGCGACGGCGACGGCCCGGTTGAGCTCGACGACGGGTGAGGGAGCCACGCGGCCGAGCGCCTCATAGAGGAGCACGACACGCTCCCAGTCGGTCTCTTGCACCGAGGACGCCGACGCGTGGCAGGCGGCGATAGCTGCCTGCAGTCCGTACGGTCCGAGGCCGCGCCCGACAGCCGAGGCCCGACCAATCGCGGCCAGACCTCGACGGATCGCCGACCGGTCCCACAGGCGTCGGTCCTGATCCTCTAGGAGCACCGCCTCGCCATCGGGCCCGGTGCGTGCCGGAAAGCGCGCGGCCGTGAGCTCGAACAGGGCGAGCAGCCCGTACACCTCCGGCTCACCGGGCAGCAACCCGGCCAGCATCCGGGCCAGCCGGATCGCCTCGTACGCGAGATCGGGTCGCAGTAGGCGGTCACCGGTCGTCGCCGTCGAACCCTCCGTGAAGATCACATACAGCACGCTCAGGACACCGCCGAGTCGCTCGCGCAGTTCCTCGGACGGCGGCAACTCGAACGGCACTCTCGCCGAGGCGATCGTCTTTTTCGCCCGCGTGATTCGTGCCTGGACCGTCGGCACGGGCACGAGGAACGCCCGGGCGATCTCCTCGCTCGCCAGGCCGCCGACCGCGCGCAGCGTCAGCGCCACGCGGGCCTCGGGCGACAGCACCGGATGGCAGGCCACGAACATCAGCGCGAGGACGTCGTCGTCGACCCGGTCGGGATCCCACGGCAGGTCGTCCGACCGGCCCCGCGGGGCCACCGCGCCCGAGCTCGCCTCACCCTCGGCGAGCCGACCGGCGAGCACGGCGTACCGATCGTCAAGTGCCGACCGGCGGCGGAAGCTGTCGATGGCGCGCCGCCGCGCGGTCGCGAGCAGCCAGCCCACCGGGTTCGCCGGCGCACCGTCGCGCGACCAGGTGACGAGCGCCTCCGCCACCGCCTCCTGCGCGACGTCCTCGGCGAGCTCGAAGTCCCCGGTGTAGCGAGCCAGCGCACCGACGATCCGTGCGGACTCGATCCGCCAGACGGCCTCGACGGCCCGCCGCGCCGACTCGGTGATCGGCGGGCCGCCGGTGGCCGGGGACGTCAGAGCTGGCCGGTCCGCTCGCGCCACGCCCGCTCCTTGATGATCCACTCGTTATCCTGCGGAAACTCGTCGATGCTCGGCACGCGGCGGACCTCGCACTTCGTGCCGGCAACCGCCGGGAGTCGCTTGGCCCACTCGACCGCCTCCTGCTTCGTGGCCACGTCGATCACATAGAAACCGCCGAACAGTTCCTTCGTCTCGCCGTACGGACCGTCGGTGACCACCGGCGTCTCGCCGCTGAAGTCGACCACCACGCCCTGGGACGGGTCGTCCAAGCCCTCGGCGGCGACGAGCACGCCAGCCCGGATCATCTCCTCGTTGAAGCGACCCACCGTCTCGAGCATCTGCTCGAAGGGCGTCTCCATCATCTTCGCGACGGACTCGTCCGTGCCTCGCATGATCAGCATGTACTTCGCCATCTTCGATCTCCTTGATATCGGTCGCCTCTCGACCCTCTCACTCCTAGGTCGAACGGGGCAGCCACGGATCGACACGGCAAACGCACGCGCGCCACTTGCACCCCGGCGAGGGTCCAGGCCGTAGGTCTGGTCAGCCGGGTACGGCGTGCGGCGCACGCTTCTAGCCGCGATCCGCGCGCAACATGCCACCCCGAGACACCGAGTTACCTTGGCGCCGCCGATCATCTAGCGGCGACCGTGCGCGCTGGTAGCCGTCGTGCGGTCGCCACCGCGAGGTGTGGTCCAACGACGGTCACGTAGGTGTTCGTACTGTGTCTTGCCGGGCTACCGCTGAAACAGGTCCTGACCTGCGGTTTCGTTGCCGTGTGGAGGTGGCGTCGGGTGACGTTGCAGGGGCACCGAGGTCTTCTGATCTCCAGGCCGACGCTTCTGTGCGGTGGCGACCGCTCAGCTTGAACCCGGTTGGTTGGATAGGCCCACGTCTACGGCAAGGGGCCCGATGGCGATGACCGACGAGCAGAGGTGGCGGGAACTGGCGGACTCGCCGAACGTGCTCGACGCCGACCCGGACGCGGTCGTCGCCGAGGTGTTACGCAGTGGCGTCCGGTGGAGCGACCTGCCCACCGAGATCGCCGCGATGCTGATCGGCGGCTGGTCGCTGACCACTGGACGTATCCACACCGGCTCGGACGTCCGCCGATCGACCGAGCGGTGGCCGCGCTGGTGGAGCAGATGGCTCGGGATAACCCGGGCTGGGGCTACCAGCGAATTCAAGGCGAACTGCGGCGCCTGGCTCACCGGATCGGCGCCTCCACGATCCGCCGCATCCTCAACCGGCTGGGCATACCCCGACGCCGCTACGCCGTGACCACACCGCCTGGCGCCGGTTCCTCCGAACACAGGCGCGGACCCTGCTGGCGTGTGACTTCTTCCACGTGGACTGCGCGCTCACCCGAAAGCGCCTGTACGTGTTCTTCGTGATGGAGGTCGGCAGCCGGTACGTGCACATCCTCGG